>Ga0209382_10001961_pt1 | contig 31025 bp, 29 predicted proteins | sample SoiMetdeltSBSDD5_FD_187599 | JGI IMG/M metagenome (GOLD analysis project Ga0209382, IMG submission 187599) | Bulk soil microbial communities from a Populus tree surrounding site in Tennessee, USA - Soil MetaG P. deltoides SBSDD5 (SPAdes) (version 2) | ecosystem: Environmental > Terrestrial >...
CTGCGCCTCGGGCCCATCGAGAAACAGCGCGTAGTCGGTCTCGCCGCTCCTGAGCATCGCCAGCCGTGTCGTGCTGTCGGGCACGCTCTTGAGGGTCAGCTTGCGGACGTACGGCACGTGCCGCCAGTACGTGGGATTCGCCTCGAGCACGATCTCGATGCCCGGCCGCTGGCTCACGAACCGGTAAGGACCGGCGCCGACGGGTTTGGCCTTGAAGCCGTCGGCCCCGACCGACTCGAAGTACTTCTTCGGGAGCACGATCCCCGCCGCCGTGGCCGTCGTCCCATAGAACGTCATGAAGTCGGGCCACGGCTCCTTGAGGGTGAAGCGCACCGTGAGGGGATCGACGACGTCGAGCTGGCGCACGCGGGCGCGCAGCTCGCGCGCGCCGGCGCCGTTGTAACGATCGAACGAGAACTTCACGTCCTCGGCGGTGATCGGATCGCCGTTGTGGAAGCGGAGCCCGCGCTTGAGCTTGAACTCGTAGACGAGCCCGTCGCGGCTCTCGGTCCACGACTCGGCGAGGCTCGGCCCCATCTTCTGCCCCGGCAGCGGCCGCACGAGCGCATCGTGGATCGCGTACATCACGCCGAACGGCGTGATCTGCGGCGGCGCCGTCGAGGGATCGAACCAGCTCGGCGCCAGCGTGACGTGGAACGAGACGGTAACGTCGCCGGCGGGCTCGGCGGCGGCGGTGCCAGCGACGCCGAGCGCGAGAACAAGCGTGCTGATGACGATTACGCGAGCGAATGTCGCGGGGATGTTCATGCCAGTCATGCGCCGGACCTCCTGAACGCCCGGTACGCTATCACGGCGCGCGCAGCAGCGCGATGACCGTGGGTGGCGGCGCGGGTAGGCTCGCGCGGCGCGGCGCGCGTTCGTGGCGTGGCGGCGCGCATTCGGGGCGTGGCCTGGTTTGCGTGGGTGCGCGCGTGGGCGGTTGGTGCGGCGTCGTATGCGTATCGATGTTGTATCTAATTTTCACTCTTGACGCGATTCTCTGTATGCGTCTCGCGTCTTTGCGTAGTCGATTGATAACAGCCCTTCAGCAGCGCATTCGGGCACCACGGCGCGCGCGAGCAACCACCACTCGAAAAAATCGGAATCGACGTCTGATCGCGCGTCCGGGCGGCTTCCAGAGGCCTCGAAAATCGCGATGTAGAGTCGGCGCAAGGAGAATTGCCGATGAACATCGATGGTCCGAGCGTCGTCCCGACTCATCCGACTAACGTCGAGCTCGAGCGACTCGGCGACGAGATCGCCGAGCTCGCTGCACATCTCGACGCCGCCACCGCGCGGCTGCTTGATCTGATTCGTGAGTTCGACGCCCGCGGCGGCTGGGGCAATGGCTTCCGCTCGTGCGCTCACTGGCTCGCGTGGCGCATTGGCCTTGAGTTGGGCGCCGCGCGGGAGCATGTCCGTGTCGCGCACGCGCTGGGTGCGCTGCCGCGGCTCTCGCAAGCACTCGCGCGCGGCGAGCTGTCGTACTCCAAGGTCCGGGCGCTGACGCGGGTCGCGACGGCGGAGACCGAAGAGCGGCTGCTTGCGGTCGGACGGGCCGGCACCGCCGAGCAAGTCGAGCTGATCGTCCGCGGGTGGCGGCGCATGGACCGCAAGGCCGAAGCGGAGGAGGCGACACGCCGGCACCGGCATCGGGCGCTGCACGTCTATCAGAACGCCGACGGTATGGTCGTGATCCGTGGGCGGCTGGAGCCCGAGGTCGGCGCGGTCGTCATGCAGGCCCTGGCCGCGGCGAGAGACCTACTCTATCGCCGTCGCAAAGAGAAAGACGTTCCAGCGGGAACGTGTGCGGTCGACGTTTCCGCGGGAGTGTCCGACGTTCCGGCAGGAACGTCCGTCGTCGACGGCTCGCCGGAGGCGCCGACCATGGAGCAGCAGGGGGCCGACGCCCTGGCGCTGGTGGCCGAGGCGGCGCTGCACCATGGGATCAACCCTGGGGCGCCGGGCGAGCGATACCAGGTCGTCGTTCATGTCGATGCTGAAGTGCTGGCCGATGCGGACGCGCCGGGCCAGTCGGTGCTCGAAGGGGGCGCGCGCGTTCCGGCGGGAACGTCCCGGCGTCTGGCGTGCGACGCCAGCCGCGTGGTGATGCGGCACGACGCTGAGGGCCGGATCATCGAGGTCGGCGCCCGGACGCGGACGATTCCGCCGGCGCTGAGGCGCGCGCTTCAGCATCGCGACAAGGGTTGCCGTTTCCCCGGGTGTGGCCGGCCGTTCGGCGAGGGTCATCACCTCAAGCACTGGGCGCATGGGGGCCCCACAACGCTCTCGAATCTCGCCCTCCTATGCCGGCGACACCATCGCGCGGTGCACGAGGAAGGCTACCAAGTAGAACGACAGCCGGACGGTGAACTGTGCTTCCGGCGGCCGGACGGGCGGCTACTGCCCGACGTACCAGCGCCGGCTGCAGTGCCGGCGAATCCGACCGAAACGCTACGAGCACAGAACAACGGAACAGGCGTGCAGATCAATGCGCGCACATCGCTACCGGGCTGGCGGGGAGAACGCCTCGATGTCGGATATGCGATCAGCGTCTTGCACCCGCGCGCGATCTCGAGCCCGTGACCGAACTGTGCCGTCGCGGCGGCGAACGCCGGCCGGCGGGCGCGTTGGCTTATAGCCGGTCTTTCTGCTCCATCAGCTTCCAGTACGTATCCTTGTTCAGGATCTTGTCGCCGCGAAACTCGTAGATGTCGCAGCCGCGGTAGTTGAGCCGCTCGCCGTCGCTGCCGGTGCCGGTGACCATCCACACGCTCACCGCGCGCTCGCCGCAGATGAACGCGTCCACATGGTCCCAGCGCATGTCGCTGATGACCTTGAAGCGGTCGGCGAGAACTTTGCGAATGGCGGCCTTGCCGCGGACGCGGCGGCCGTCGGCCTCTGGGCCGCGCGCCATCAGAAACGTCGCGTCGTCGGCGAAGAATGTCATGATGCGGTCGACGTCGCGACTGTTGAACGCGGCATTGATTTCTTTCATGAGCGTCGGCGTCGGCCCGCCGGCGATGGTCTGCGTCGTCATTGCGCTCTCCTTGCAGTCAACGACTCACGGCCGCATCGGGTGCGCCGACGGCCCCGGCCGCCGGCGCGGCGCCGCGAGCTCGGCCCACTCGCACAGCAGCCGTCGGGTGTCGCGCGGATCCACGATCTCCTCGATCCAGAACGTCTCGGCCGAGCGAAACGGCGAGCGCAGCTTGGTCAGGCGCTCCTCGATCTCGGCCATCTTCGCCTCTGGATCCGGCGCGGCGTCGATCTCCGCGCGGTACGCGGCCTCGATCCCGCCTTCGAGCGGCAGCGAGCCCCAGCGGCCCGAGGGCCATGCGTAGCGCGTGCAGTAGCGGCCGCCGTTGCGATGCGCGGCGCCGGCCACGCCGAAGCAGTTGCGCACGATGACCGAGCACCAGGGGATCGTCGTCTGCCAGATGGCCGACATCGCGCGCACGCCCTGCTTGATCGTACCCGTGCGCTCGGCGTCGAGACCGATCAGGAAGCCAGGACAATCGACGAGATAGAACAGCGGCAGATGGAACGTCTGCGCGATGTCGACGAAGCGCTCGATCTTCTGGCACGTGTCGGCCGCCCAGGCGCCGCCGTAGAAAAATGGATCACTCGCCATCACGGCCACCGGCCAGCCGTCCAGACGCGCGAGCCCGGTGATGATGGAGCGGCCGTAGAGCGGCGCGATCTCGAAGAACGAGCCCGTGTCAACGACGGCCTCGACGATCGGGCGCATCTTGTACGGCTTGCGGATATCGCGCGGGATCGCGTCCATCAGCCAGTCCACGCGGCGCGCTGGATCATCGTCGCGCGCGCCGCGCGGCGCGAGCTCGTCGATGGACGACGGCAGGTACGACAGAAAACGCCGCGCACGCGCGAATGCTTCCTCTTCGGTGTCGACGGCGTCGTCCACGGCGCCGGCCTTGAGCTGGATCTCCCAGCCGCCGAGCTCGTTCTTGCTGAGCTTCTGCCCGAGTCGCTCGACGACCGGCGGTCCCGCGACGAAGAGCGCGGAGAGCTCCTTGACCATCACCGAGTAGTGCGCGGCGGCCAGATGCGCGGCGCCGAGTCCCGCAACGGAGCCGAGACCGAGCGCCACGCGCGGGATGGTGGCGATGTTGTTCACCACCCATTCCCAGCCGCTGACGCCGGGGACGTTGGCGCGCCCCGTGGTCTCGATCGTCTTCACCGAGCCGCCGCCGCCCGAGCCTTCGACCAACCGGATCAAGGGCAGCCGCAGCTCGTTGGCCATCGTCTCGCACTGCAGGTGCTTTTCTTTGATCGTGGCGTCGGCCGAGCCGCCGCGCACGGTGAAGTCGTCGCCGCCGACGACGACCGGGCGGCCGTCGACCCTCGCGCGGCCGAACACGAAGTTGGAGGGGGTGAAGGTCTCGAGGTCGTTGGCGGCGTCGTAGGTCGCCTTGCCGGCGATCTTGCCGACCTCGTGGAACGTGCCGGGATCGACGAGCTTGGCGATGCGCTCGCGAATCGTCATGCGGCCGCCCGCGTGCTGACGCTTCACGCGCTCGGGCCCGCCGAGCTCCTCCGCCATCGCTTCGCGCCGACGCAGCTCGTCCATCTCGGACTGCCAGGACATGGCGGCGATCTTACGCCAGAGGCGGCCGGCGCCGATGGAAGTCGGTCCGCGCCTGCCACGCGCGCGCCGCGGCGAGAATCGTGTTCTCCTCCCACGCGCGGCCCATGAACTGCAGCCCCACCGGCATGCCCTCGGGTGTGAGACCGCACGGCACGCCGACGGCGGGCAGGCCGGCGGCGTTGCCGATGGCGCCGAGCAGATCAGGCAACGATCCGCGGATCGCGCTGCGGAACTCGGCGCCGAGGCGCGGCCCCGCGGTGCCGCGGCTGGGCCCGACGATCGCATCGAAGCGACTCAGCACGCCGTCGATCTCGCGCGCGACGACGCCGCGCAGCCGCAGCGCGCGCAGATAGTCCTTGGCGAGGATCACGTCGCGCGCGTAGGGCGTCACGCGGTCTTCGGGCGCGGTCAATCCGGCGATCGCGCCGCTCTCGATCATCTGCTCGGCTGCCGAGGCGCCCTCGGCCCACAGGATGATGCGCGCCATCGGCTCGTACGGTCGCTCGGGCAGCGTGATCTCTTCGACGCTGCCGATCGCTTTGAGCGTGTCGAGCGCCGCGGCGACGGCATCGCGCACGCCGGGCTCGGTAGCATCCACGGTCCCGCGCACGACGGCGAAGCGGAAGGGTCGCGCGGCGCCCGCGTCGTAGCGATACGGCCGATCGATGCTCGTGGCGTCACGGGCGTCGACGCCCGCGATGGCGTCGAGCACCAGACCGCAATCGTCCGCGGTGAGCGCCATCGGACCCAGCTTGTCGAGCGTCCAGCACAGCGCCATCGCGCCGTGTCGGCTCACGCGCCCGTACGTAGGACGCAGCCCGGTGATGTTGCAGTACGTCGACGGCCCGAGGATCGAGCCCAACGTCTCCGAGCCGATCGCGAAGGGCACGCAGCCGGCGCCGACGGCCGAGCCCGAGCCGCTCGACGACCCGCCGCTCCATGCGTCGGGCGCCCACGGCGAGATCCCGGGACCCGTGAACGAGGCGTTGGGCTGGCGATAACCCATGCCGCCGGCGAATTCGACCATCGCGAGCTTCGCGACGAGCACGGCGCCGGCCTGCTCCAGGCGCTCGATCACGGTGGCATCGCGCTCGAAGCAGCGATCCTTGAACGGTGCGGCGCCCCACGTCGTCGGGATGCCGCCGCTCGTGGCGAGCAGGTCCTTCGCGCCGTACGGGATGCCGTGCAGCGGCCCGCGGTCCCGCCCGGCTCTGAGCTCTTCCTCCGCGCGGCGCGCCTGCGTCAGCGCGCGGTCCCGTGTGAGCGTGACGACGGCGTTGAGCTTTCGGCCGACGGTGTCGAGGCGCTGCAGCGCCTCCTCCGCCAGCGCGACGGGCGAGACACGCCCCGCGCGGATATCGGCACCGAGCTCGCGAATCGTGCGAAACGCGAGGCTCACGGATCGCGTCGATAGGGGATGAACGGCTGCGCCGGCTCTTCGTCGTCGGCCATCGTCACTGCGCGCAGCGCGGCGAGATCGCGCACGAGGCCGTCGACCGTCTTGCGAAGCTCCTCCAGCTGCGCGGCGTCGAGCCGATCCGCGTACCGGTGACGGATGAGCGCGAACAGGATCTCGGCTTCGTCTACTGCAGCCACACCGGGTTGAGCACGAGGTCGAAGTTCGGGTGCAGCTTGAAGCCCTGCACGCGCTTTCGGTGCACGATCACCTGCTTGCCGTGGTCGATGAAGATCCACGGCGCGTCCTCGACGACGAGCTTCTGCGCCTCGCGATAGAGCGGCACACGTGCCTTCTCGTCGATCGTGGTGCGCCCGCGGCGCAGCAGGTCGTCCACGCGATCGTTCTGGTAGTAGCCCGCGTTGAACGCCGGCGGGAAGCGATCGGAGGAGAGCAGCATGTACATCATGTGGTCGGGGTCGCCGATCGACGGATTCCAGGACATCTCGGCCATGTCCGGCTGCTCGAGATACTTCCGGAGATAGGCGCCCCACTCCATCGTCTGGATCTTCGCGCGCACGCCGATCTGCGCGAGGTTGGCCTGGATGACCGTGGCCATCTCGACGGGCGACTGCATGCCCGAGCCCGACTCGGGAACGAGAAACGTGATGTCGAAGCCGTTCGCGTAGCCCGCTTCTTTGAGCAGCGCCCGCGCCTTCTCGAGATCGTACGGATAGCGCGCGGTGTTCTCCTCGTAGTAAGGACCGTAGACCGACGACATCGGCCCGCGCGAGACGATGGCCGTGCCGCGCAGGATGTCGCGGATGATCGCGTCCTTGTTCACCGCGTGGTTGAGCGCCTGGCGCACGCGCTTGTCCTTCAACACGGAATGGCGCGTGTTGAGCGTGACGTACCAGACCGCGGACGAGTTACTCTCCGCGATCACGACGTTGGGATCGCGTCGCAGCTCGTCGAGCGCGTCCGGCGGCACGTCCATGGTGAGATCGATGTCGCCGGTCTTCAGCGCCACCAGCCGCGCCTGCGCCTCGACGATCGGCACGTAGATCGCCTGCCGGATCCTCGGCGCGCCGCCCCAGTAGGTGTCGTTGCGCGTCAGCACGACCTTCACGCCCGGCTCCCACGTCTCGAGCTTGAACGGACCGGTGCCGACCGGATGCTTGACCACGTCCTTGCCCCACTTCTTCAGCGACTCGGGGCTGAACATGAACAGCGACTGGTGCGCGAGGTACTGGAGGAATGGCGTCAGCGGCGCCTTGAGCTTGATCTGCACGGTCCCGGCGTCGAGCACCTCGACGCCGGCGACGTTGCCGAGGAAGCCCTTCACGTACGGGTAGGTGCCCGTCGCGTAGTACGGGCCCTTGTCGTTGAGCTGCCGCTCGAAGACGAACCTGACCGCTTCCGCGTTGAACGGCGTGCCGTCGTGGAACGTCACGTTGGGACGAAGCTTGAACGTGTAGGTGAGGCCATCCTTGGAGATGTCCCACGAGTGGGCGAGGCCGGGGACGAGCTTGTAGCTGCCGAGCTCCTGACCGACGAGGCCTTCGAAGATCCGCTTCGTCACGCGCGCCGAATTGAGGTCGGTGATCTGCGGCGGATCCATGGTCACCGGCTCGGCGACGAGACCGATGACGATGGCGTCCTTCGGCGGCGCGGCCGAGGCGGCGGTCACCAGGCCGAGGACGACGAGGACGGCGACGACAAAGCGGCGTGTGCCCATGCGATGGCCCTCCTGAAAGGCGGCTGATTCTACACCAGGGCGCGGCGCTCGACGTGGCGGGCCATGACTCGGATTCCCGGGGAGGGAAGGCGCGCTACGCCTTCCCTCCCCGGGCGGGGTCACTCGGGCGTGGTGAGGGGTTGCGGCTCGCCGTAAATGAAGTCATCCATCACGACAAGGTCATGGCCGCCGTGGTTGCTCCCTTCCAGCTCGACATCACCGCTGGTAATCCGAACGAGGAAGACCTGTTCGCCGGCATCGAAGGCGACTCCCAGGAACGAGAGGGTCTGGTTGCCCTTGGCGCGCGGCGCGAAGCCGCTGAACAGGAGCGAGCCGTTGACGTCGAAGTATTCGATCTTGGTGCTGTCGTCGCGGTCCACGTCGGTGAAGACGCTGCCGAAACCCTGGGTGGTCGCCGCCTGCGCCGTGCCGGGGATGAAAAAGAGGATCTCGGTGACTGTGCTCCCGAGCGCCGTAAACAGCCGCGGCGGGCTGAAGGTGGCGAACTTGTGTGACGCGCCCGGATGGAGATTGTCAAACTCGATCGGCGCGACTCCATCCTTAGCGCTGACCTGGAAGCCGGAGCCCGGCGTGAAGAAGACCACGCCGCGGGGAGAGTTCGCGTTGAAGAAGTTGGCTGGTAGGTTGTTCGGGGCGGCAAAGCGGTCGGGGACGCCGTCCCAGCTGATCTCGCGATGGCCACCCGAGAAAGAGCCGCCCACGCCGTTGTCAGCGCCCAGGAAGTGCCGGAAATCGTCGACCACTGTCTGGATGTCGGCGGGATCGGCTCCGGCCGCCTCGAAGATCATAGGAGCGGCGAAAGAAATCGTCGGCCACGCCAGCGTCACCGTGGCAACAGCAATGTGCAGCCATCTGAACATTGACGTACTCCTTCTTTTCAATTGAGTGATAGATGGTGGAAACTGAGCTCATTGCGACCTCCCGAGACATCACCTCCTCACAGAAACGCTCCGAGGTCTTCATGCATCTCTCTTTCCGTGCGCTGTGCTCGTCGACTGATTACGGAAGGCTGGGGCGGGAGTTTCTGTGAGGCCGACCGATCTCGGGAGAGAAACTTTCGTGGCTCAGCTTCGTATCTTGGGGAGTGCGGTGGTGCAAGACCCCAGGGTTGACGGCGCGGACGCCGCTATGGAGCGCTACGCCAGAGGTGATGAGGCCGCGTTCGCCGAATTGTACGACGCGATCGCGCCCCGCCTGCTGGGCTTCTTGCGCAAAGCCACGCGAGATACCTTCGCTGCGGAAGACCTGATGCAACAGACGCTGCTGCACATGCACCGAGCCCGCGGATCATTCATACCGGGTGCCGCGGTGAGGCCATGGGCCTTTGCCATTGCGCGGCGACTCGTGGCCGACAGTGCTCGGCGGCGTCGCGTGGAGCAACGCCTATTCTCGGACGCTCCGGCCGACGACGACCGGATCACGTACGAACCGACCGCCGCGACGGCGCTCGCCGACGATCTCGTCCACGCGCGCCGCCTCGAGTCGCGCCTGCAGGAGCGGAGCGGATCGATGCGCTTCCAGAGCTTCAGCGGACTGCGTTCAGGCTTCTGCAGCAGGAAGGCCTGAGTCTCAAAAAAGCCGCGGAAGTCTTGGGAACGTCGGTGACCGCCGTGAAGCTGAAAGCGCATCGCGCCTACGTGGCGTTACGTGCAGTGCTTCGCGAAACGGAAGAAGCGTGATGAGCGCGGAGCTCAAGGCGCGGATCCTGAGGGCGGCCGCCGCGGAGGCGTCACCGACGCGCGCAGCCGTCCGCCGCCGCAACACATTCATCAGCATGGTCGCGGCCTTTAGCGGGATTGGCGCATTTGTCATCTTCGCGGTGCTCATGTCGGAGAGTCACCTATTGCGGCTCGGCGGCGAAGTGGCCCCGCAGCAACGCTTGGAGCGACCGGTCTGGCTGGTGATAGCGACGGTCGGTGGTGCACTTGGTGTCGCGGCGACGGCGGTGTGGCTGGCACTCTGGAGAGGCCGATCGATGCTCGGACGGTCGCGCCGGCCGCTTCTGTACGGAGGCGTTCTCATCCCGGTCAGTTTGTTGGCATGGAAGGTCGGTTGCAGCATCGCGTTCGGCGACGCCATGATGGCGTGGCCGGAACGACCTGGAGAGAGATGCCTGTCGTTGTCTCTTATCGTCGCGGTGGGGCCTCTCGTATCGTTCCTCGCCATCCGCCGGAATGCACCGGTGCGGCCCGCGCTCAACGGGGCGGTGATGGGACTTGCCGCCGGCGCGTGCGCGTGGGTCGCCGTGGACCTCTGGTGTCCGGTTGCGTATGTGCCGCACTTGCTACTCGGCCATGTTCTGCCACTATTCGTGCTCGCCTGTGCGGGGGCGCTGCTCGGGTACGCGCTACTGTCGGTCCGGACTCGCTAACGCTCAGGGTGGCGACGCGAGAACGCTGAGCGCGCGCAGGAGGTCGGCCGAGTCCACCGACTTGACTCGGGACCCCACCAGAGCAGCAGCGGGAAGCGATTGGCGAGCAGGAACGTCGCGGTCACCACCGTTGCGCGCCCCGCTTGTGAAAAATTTTTCCTCAGTATTTCCCTGAGTAATCCCTGGATTCGCCCAAGACGCCGCGCCGGCCGCCGACTAGCGTGGTCCCCTATGACACCCACGCGACACCTCATTCTGGCAGGCGGATTTCTTGGTCTGTGCGTGATCGTCGTTGGATCACTGGCCCGGGGCGGAGGCCTGACGCCGCTGCGGGGCGACCGTGCGGCCACGCACGCATTGCTCGAGCGCCGAGAAGATCTCGTGCCGGTCGGCCGTACGACGGACGATCGCCACTGGCGCGCCCATCTCGAGGTCGTCGAGCGCGAGCTCGAGCGGGGACACGTCGATGCTGCCGTTCGCGTCTGGCACGACGCCTATGGCGCCGCGCTCGAGAGCCGCAGCTGGGAAAGCATGATCGCCGTCGGCGATGCGTTCATGGCGATCGGGCGGGCGTCGGGCAGCGTGCGCGGCGCGCGAGTCAACGCTCGGGACGCGTACCTGACCGCCTTGATTCGGGCACGACGCGAGCGCTCCGTCGACGGCGCGCTCCGCAGCGCCGAGGCATTTCGCGCGCTCGGCGATCAGGCGATCGCGGACCACTGCCGGCACGTCGCCGCACAGCTGGCGGCGCAGCAGGCGATTACGGAGTTTTGAGTGTCTCGAGCAGTGACTTCGCCTCCTGCAGGTCCGCCGTGTCGAATCCTTCGGTGAACGAGGCGTAGATCCCCGAGAGCAGCGTGCGCGCCCCCGTCACGTTGCCTTGATCGGCCCACAGGCGACTCAGGCTCACCGCCGCGCGCAGCTCCAGCCACGTGGCGCGCTGACGTCGCGCGATCTCGATCGCCCGCAGCAGCGACGACTCCGCGGCGCCCATCGCGTCGCTCCCTGGATTCGGCTGGGCGCCAAGCGTCAGCACGCCGGTGAGACGGTGCAATTCCGCCTCCCAGTAGTGCTGTCCGGACTTCTGCGCCACGTTCATGGCCTCGGTGATCGCCGAACGCGCTTCGGCGTGCCGACCGAGCTTGTCGTGCATCTCGGCGACCAGCCCGAGAAACCCGGGGACCGCAGTGGCGGCGCCGATCTCGCGATACCTCGCGAGTCCCTCCTGCGTCCGAGCCAGCCCGTCCTCGATCCGTCCTTCTTCAGCGAGCAGCCAGCCGCGGTGCATCACCCCGGACGCGAGGAGAAGCCCGAAGCCGTGCTCGGTGTCGTGGACGAGAGCCTCGTCTTCGAGCGTCCGCACGAGGTCATGCTCTCGTCGCCAGTGGTGCAACGCGGCGGCGAGGTGACACGCATACGAGAGGCTGAAGGGATCATCGAGGGAGCGTGCCAGCGCCAGCGCCTCCTGACTGCGGGCGGCCGCACGCTCGGGATAGCCGAGCATCCACAGCGCCCAGGCGGCGTGGATCGCGCACGTGATACCGGGAGGAACGAGGCGGAACACGGGCAACCCCGTCGGGCTATGCCGCTCCGAATCGTACCGCTCGAGCCCACGCTCGAGATGCTCGAGGGCGGTTTCGAAGTCGCCGGCGTAGAGGCACGCGACGCCCAACGCGTTGTGCGCCATGACGAGCAGCGCGGCGTCTCGCCTGGCTTCCGCGACGGCCAGGAGATGGCGCCCCACGTCGCGGGCCGTCTGGAACTCCCCACGAACGACATAGAATCGTCCGAGGCCGCGCAGCACGGGTAACAGCTCCAGCGTATCTCCGGCCTGGGCGCACAGCTCCCACGCGCGCCCGTACGTCCGCGCCACGTCGGGCGCGCCATAACCCTGCGTCGCCGTCAGCGCCGCACCGAGCGTCACCTGGAGGCTCAGCTCACGCTGCGCGCGCTCCCGGGACCGCGCCAGCAAACCGAGTGACTCGAGTCCGATCGTCGCGTGCACGCCCGCCTCCCGATAGGCGTGCTGATGGAGCGCGTGCTCCGCCGCTTGTCTGCGGTACTGCGCGGCCCGCTCGAAATCCCTGCCGTGCTCGAAGTGCAGGGCCAGCTCGCTCGCGACCTCGCGCGCCCGCTCGCCGTAACCGCGCTCGAGACGCTCGGCGGTTCTCAAATGGAGCGCCACGCGCGTGCCGATGGCGACGCGTTCATAGAGCACCTGCCGATACAGCGCGTGAATGAAGGCATACCGTCCGGCCACCGTCCCGTCGGGCCACTCCGCACTGCCGACCGCACGCAGAAACTGACCGCGTCTCGCCAGCGCCTCGCACCGCAGCTCGGTCTGCGATGCCTCGATCCCGGCCGCGCCGACGGCCGCCGCCGAAAACTCGGCGCCCGCCACGCTGGCGGCCTCGAGGATCGCCTGCTCGTCGCTCTTCAGCAGCTCGATCTGCTTGTCGACGAGCTGCCAGAGGGTCTTCGGCACCCACGACGCCAGGTCCTCGGCTGGTCCCAGCAGCCGCCACTGCCCGTCGACCTCGCGCAGCTGGCTCTGGTCGATGAGGTCGTCGATCGTATCGATGAGAAACAACGGATTGCCCTCCGTGTTCCGGTGCAGCACCGAGGCGAGCCCGGACGGCAGTCCGTGCCCGGGAAAGCGGCGGGCAAGATATTCGTCCACGGCCGCCTCGCTCAAGAACGCGAGGCGAATCTCGTCACAATGTCCGTGCAGCTGCAGCTCGTGCTTGATCCGCGGCAGGGGATGCGCCGCGGACGCGACGTCAGCGGGCCGGTACGTGGCCAGGACGAGCAGGCGCGACACTTCTCGCCGGCGCGCCAGCATGCCCAAGAGCTCGATGCTGGCCGAGTCGCTCCAGTGCAGGTCTTCCAGCAGCAGCACGAGCGGCGCGTCGAGCGTCAACGCGTCGAGCGCCTCCACCAGCTCGCGCAGCATCCGATTGCGCGTGGCCCCGTGCGCCCGGCGTCGCACGGTCTCCACGTCGCTGTCCTTCAACAGCCCCGGCAGCTGCTCCAGCCACGTCGGCGCATGCTGCGTGAGAATCCCAACGAGCCGCTCGCTGCCTGTCGCTCGCCCCAAGCGGCCCAGCGCTTCGAGCACCGGCAGGTAGGCTTCGCCGGCGCCGTACTGCTCGACGCATTGCCCGCAGCCGATGCGCAGGGCGTCCGCGTCACCGATGTGTGACAGGAACGTCTCCACCAGCGCGGTCTTGCCGATTCCGGGCTCACCGGTCACGAACACGAGCTGCCGCCGGCCGCTCAGCGCCCGGTCCAGATGCTCGTGCAGGCGCGCGAGCTCCACGTCTCGGCCGACGAGTGTCGACGCCGCGCACGAGGCCGGGATGACGCTCGCCGAAGCGACCGGACCGACGAATCGGAATCCGCGTCGGTGCACCGTCTGGAGGTACCGCGGCGCGCCCGAGGAGTCGCCGAGCGCCCTGCGCACATCGCGAATACAGCTGGACAGCGCCGCATCGCTCACGATCGCGTCCCGCCACACCGCGGTGAGCAGCTGCTGCTTCGTGATCAGCCGCCCCCGGTGCTCGACCAGGTGTCGCAGGACGGCGAAGGCGCGCGGCGTGAGCGACAGTCGCAGCGCTCCGCACCAAGCCGACTCGTTGTCGGCATCGATGCGAACCGCTGGAGCGTCGTCAGACCGGGTCCGGTTCTTGTTCTCGCGCAATGCCTTCGGGGGGTGACCGCCAATCTACCACGCCGCCGTTACTCCGTCAGCCACACCGTGTCGAGCTGATTGTTGAGGTAGTGGCTGGGCGTGATCATCCAGCCGCGGACGCGGGAGCTGTGGGGAACGATGCGATGCCACTGCAGGGTATAGATGTAGTGTGCCTCGTCGTCGAGCAGGCGCTTTTCAAAGGCGCGGATGTACTTGCGACGCTGCTCGGGATCGACCGTACGACTCTGCCGGACATAGAGGTCATCCAGCTCGGGATCGGTGTACCGGCCGTAGTTGGCGTCGCTGCGGCTCCGCGACTGGAACTTGTACAAATCCAGGTCCGGATCGACCACGTAGCCGCACTGGAAGTCGGTGCTGACCTCGAAGTGCCCGGCGCGGAGATCCCTGAAGTACTGGCCCGAATCCTGGATCTCGTGGTGCACCTTCAGACCGACCTGGCTCCACTCGTCCACGAGCCATGCGCCGATGTGCTGGTAGGGCATCGGGATGTCCCGGTTCTTGAGCACGAAGGAGAATCCCTGCGGGACGCCCGCCTCGGCCAGCAAGCGCCGCGCCTCGGAGCGTGATTCGCGGATGTCCCGCCCGTAGCCGGCGAGCTTCATGAGCTCGGCCGGCGGAGTGGCGAACGGCGAGCCCGGTACCTGCACGCCCGCGACGTCTCGAACGATGGCGATCTTCGACAGCGCGCCGGCGGCGCTGTGGCGGTCGAGCGCGAGCGAGAGCGCGCGCCGCACGCGCCGATCGTGAAACGGCTCCTTGTCGTGGTTGACCGCGACGAGCAGCACGCAGTTCCACGGGCTCGACTGCACGGTGATCTTTCCACCGAGCGCGCCGACGAGGTCGTCTCGCTGCGCCGGCGCGAAGCCGCGGAACTGGATGTGCGCACGCCCCGAGCGGATGGCGGACACCTGCGCGGCGTCGTCACGGATGAAGAGCGCCTGGTAGCCGTCGAGATGTGGCTTGCCGCGATCCCAGTACTGCGGATTCCGTCGCCCGACCCAGCGCGAGCCCTTGACGTGCTCGACGAAGACGAACGGCCCCGTACCCATGACGTGTGTTTCGTACCAGCGGACGTCGCGCTCCAGGATGTCCGCTTTGTAGATCCAGTTCCACGGCGAGGCCAGCGAGTGAATGAACGAGGGCGACGGCCACTTGAGCTTGAAGGCGACGATGTACGGTTCCGGCGCCTGCACCGTCTCGATCTGGAGGTACTCGCCCTTGCGGGCCGATGTGATCCCCGGAGGCGGATTGATGATCTTCTCGTACGTGGCGCGTACGTCGCGAGAGGTCATCTCGCTGCCGTCGTGGAACTTCACCCCGCGACGAAGCCGAAGGACGTACGTGCGCTTGTCCGGCGAGACCGTCCACGACGTCGCGAGATCCCCGACCACGCGCGTTCCCGTCGGGTCGAGCGGATCGATGCGCAGCAAGGTGTTGTAGTGCGGCGCCGCCGGATGGATCAGGGCGAACGTCTCTTCCCGGTGGGCGTCATATGAAGGAGGCTCGCCCGGCACGACGAACGTCAGCTCGCCGCCGTCCCGAGGCTGGGACGCCGCGGCGCCCGACGCCGTCTCCGGCGCCGCCGCGGACGGCGAGCCATCGCCGTGATCCGGCCGGACCATCGTGTCCGGAGGGGCCGTACTCACAGGAGCCATGCCCAGTCGTGCGGCGGTGTCGGTCGACGACGGCCGCTCGGCGCGCGGAGTCGTCATGTAGGTGGCGAGGCCAGAGACGCCGACCACAGTAACCACCGCGACCGCCCCGAGGATCGCCAGCCACATCCTGTCACGGCGCGGACGTGGTTGCGGGCGCGGTTGTCGCTGGAGGAATCGCTGGAGGCTCGCGAGACGTTCCGCCTCGTCGAGCTCGGCGTCCTCGCTCGTGGGCGGTTTCAGGACGGGGTCTGCCGCGGCGTCCGTACGTCCGATGTCGCGCAGGTCGACCCCGCAGTTGGCGCAGAAGTTGGCCTGCCGTCGGTTGACCGTGGAGCACCGCGGGCATTCCAGAAGCAGCTTGGCGCCGCAGACGTCGCAAAAGTGGGCGGTCGGTGGATTCTCGTGGCCGCAGCGCGGCAGAGAACTGTCCGGAAGGCCGCTGGGCTCGTTGTGCATGATTGACCTCGGCTAGCGCGGCTTCACGAGAAAGCGAGATCGCCGGTTCTGGCTCCAGCAGCGCTCGCTCTGCTCCGCACACTGCGGCCGTTCCTGTCCATAGCTGAGGATCGTGATGCGCTTCGGCTCGACGCCCTGGGCGACGAGACGCTCCTTCGCGGCTTGCGCGCGACGCTCGCCCAGATCCATGTTGAGCTCGTTCTTGTCGTCCGTGGTCCCACGACTGTCGCTGTGGCCTTCGATCAGGACGAGGTAGTCGGGATGGGCGCGCAGCCACGCCGCGTTCGCATCGAGGATCTTTACGTCGTCGGGACGGATCACGGCCTTGCCGAAATCGAAGTAAATGTCTCGAAGCTCCGGATTCGGCTCGTAGTCCCTCGTGCGTGGCAGGCCGATCGGACGATCCGAGCTCGGTGCGGGCGCGACGGGGGCTGCCGTTGCCGACGGCGCCTGCGCCACGACGAAAAACCCCGCGGAAGCGGACGGCGTGTGCTGGTCAGGAGGCGCGCTGCACGCGGCGACGAGCGCGCCCGACGCGAGCGCCACGATCGCAATGCTCCAGATACGACACCGGCGAAGGATCATGTTCATCACCCGGTGTGTGCCTGGCCGAAAAAGCCAGAGCCGGAGTCTAGGACGTGCGCGACTTCTCAGACAAGCCGTGTAAATGTTTTCCCATCGCTGGAGAGACAAAAAGGCAGAACGCGGATTTGTGACAGACAGGCGCAGGAAACGACGGGTCAGCGCCGATCGAAGTCGATGAAGCCGCGCTCGACGTCGGTGGACTTCAGCGTCACCTCGACGCGATCGCCGACGTCGAGACCCTCGAAGCCCCGCACGAGCCGGCCTTCGACCGGGGGCCGCGAGATCCGCACCCAGGTGCCTTTGTCGGACGCGCCGGTCACGAGCGCGTCGAAGCGCTGGCCGACGCGGCCCTCGAGCAGGAGCGCCGCCGCCGACTTGCGCACCTGACGCTCGACCTTGGCCGCATCGTCTTCCTGCTCGGTGCAATGCCGCGCGAGGCCGTCGAGCTCGTCGACGCCGTATGCGGGCGCACGCTCCGCGAGCGCGCTCTTGATCAAGCGCTGCGTGATCAGATCGGGGAAGCGACGGTTCGGCGCCGTCGAATGCGTGTAATCGCGCACCGCGAGCGCGAAGTGACCAGTTGGCGGCTGATCGGGCCCGTTCACCACGTACTCGCCCTTCCCGAGCAGCTTGACGGTCGCCAGCGAGAGGTCGGGGAAGCGCTCGGGATCCGCCGTACGCTGGGCGGAGAGGAACGCGGCCAGCGCCGCCGCGTCGGGTGTGGCCGGCAGGCGTCCGCCGTGATCGGCGGCGAGCACCACGATGCGATCCCAGCGCTCCGGCGTGCGCAGCACCCTGCGCAGCGACGCGACGTGACGCGCGGCCAGGAAGCGCGCGGTCACGCCGTTGGCGGCGATCATGAAATCCTCGATCAGCTGCCGCGCGCGATTCTCGTCGTCGGGCTGCAGGTCGGCGAGCGCGTCGCCGTCGAACACCGCGCGTGTCTCCAGCGTGCGAAGGCCGAGGGAGCCACGCCGGTGACGCTCGGCCTTCAGCGCCTGGGCGATGGCGTCCTGCGCACGCAGATTGGCGTCCAGACCCTTCACGGCCGCGGCGGCTGCGGGCAGGGGGCCGCGCCCGTCGAGCCAGGCCGCCAACGCGTTGTATGCGAGCTTGGCGCGATTGCGCACGCGCGCGCGATAGACCTCGCCGCCGGCCACCGCGCCGTCGGCGCCGACCGTGACGTCGACGACGATCGCCAGCCGGTCCGCGTCCTGGTTGAGCGACGTGAGATCGGTCGACATGCGCTCGGGCAGCATTGGGAACACCTGCGCCGCCGTGTAGACCGACGTCGTATTGATGCGCGCGTGCGCGTCGACCGCCGAGTCCTTCGCCACCGCCGCGTCGACGTCGGCCACCGCGACCAGCACGCGCCGCGCGCCCGAGGGCGCATCCACCGACACGGTGAGCTGATCCAGGTCGCGCGAATCGTCGTTGTCGATCGAGCACCAGAGCAGGTCCCGGAGATCCCGCAGCGCGCCGGTGCCGTCGGCCTGGCCGCGCGCGGCCTCCGCCTCGGCGCGCGCGGCGGAAGAGAAGTCCGGCTCGAGACCGCGCTCGAGCATCGCGCGGCGGGCGATGTCACGCAGACGCTGGCGCGCGTTTCCACGGACGTGCATGAGGACGGGTTCATGATAGCGTGAACGGCCGTGAGCGCCCGCACAGCGGAGGTCGTGATTTGCGGCGCCGGCATCGCCGGCATCGCGACCGCCTTTCATCTGGCGCGCCAGGGCGTCACCGACATCGTCCTCGTCGACGAGCGTTCCCCGTTGTCACTCACGAGCGACAAATCCACCGAGTGCTATCGAAACCTGTGGCCCGGCCCCGGCGACGCGATGGTGGCCGCCATGAACCGGTCGATCGACCTGCTCGAGGAGCTGGCGCGCGAGAGCGGCAACGTGTTCCGGATGAATCGTCGCGGCTATCTCTTCGCCACCGCCGATCCGACGCGCGCGGAGCGATTCATCGAGTCGGCGCGCGAGGCCGAGACGCTCGGCTCCGGCCCCGCGCGCATCCACGCGAGCGCCGCGAGCGAGTATCGGCCGTCGCCCGAGGACGGCTTCGAGGACCAGCCCGTCGGCGTGGACGTCATCACCGACCGCGCGCTGATCCGCCGGCACTTTCCGTACCTGGCGGATGACACGCTGGCGGTGTTCCACGGACGGCGATGCGGCTGGCTCAGCGGCCAACAGCTCGGCATGCACATGCTCGAGCGTGCGCGTGAGAAAGGCGTGCGACTCATGTCCGGGCGCGTCGAGCGCATCGCGACGGCCGGAGGGCGCGTGCGCGGCGTCACCGTGAGCGGCACCATGCTCGCGACGCCGCGCGTGGTGAATGCTGCGGGCCCGTTCCTTGCACCGGTAGCGCGGGTGCTTGGCATCGAGCTGCCCGTGTTCTGCGAGCAACACGCAAAGATCGCATTCGCCGACACGCTGGGCGCGATGCCACGCGAGGCGCCGATGCTGATCTGGACCGATCCCGTGCGCGTGGCGTGGAGCGACGACGAGCGTGCGGCGCTCGCGCCGAGCCGCCCCGATCTGCTGGAGGAGCTTCCGACGGGCGCGCACGGCCGTCCCGAGGGTGGCGGCGACAGTCCGATCGTGCTGCTACTGTGGACGTATCATCTCGATCGGGTCGAGCCGGTGTTCCCGATGTCGTTCGACCCCGCGTACACCGAGCTCGTCATTCGCGGCATGGCGCGCATGGTGCCGGCGTTCGCACGCTACGCCGATCGGCTGCCGCGCGCCGTGGTCGATGGCGGCTACTACACGAAGACGCGCGAGAATCGCTTCCTGGCTGGCCCGCTGCCGGTCGAGGGCGCGTACGTATGCGGCGCGCTCGGCGGCTATGGCTTGATGGCCGGCAACGTGGCCGGCGAGCTCGTGGCCGGCCACGTGACGGGGCGGTCGTTGCCGTCGTACGCGCCCGCATTCATGCTCGCACGCTACGACGATCCGGAGTACCGCGCGCTGCTCGAGCGTTGGGGTGATTCGGGACAGCTCTAATCACGTGGAGGCAGGCATGGTGACGATCAAAGACCTGGAGGCCTTCGGCGACGGTTGGAATCGCCACGACGTCGACTTCATCATGACGTTCATGGCGGACGACTGCGTGTTCGAGACGACGGCGGGCAAGGAGACCTGCGGCACGCACTACGAGGGCCGCGAGCGGGTCCGCGAGGCGTTCGCGAAAGTCTTCAAGATGTTCCCCGACGCTCATTTCGGCCGGGCGCGCCATTTCGTGGCCGGCGATCGCGGCCTGTCGGAATGGACATTCACCGCCACCAGCGCCGACGGCAAGAAGATCGAGGTCAACGGCTGCGACGTCTTCACGTTCCGCGGCGACAAGATCGTGAAGAAGGACTCCTACTTCAAGAATCGGTTCGCATGAGCCAACCGGGCCGGGTGGTGAAGATCGTCGTCACCCCCGGCTCCGGCGCGGGGGCAGCGCGACAGGTCGCGCGTCGTCTCAGCCGGCTGCTGGGACGGCGCCGCTGGCGAACCGACGTCGAGTCTTTCCACGACCTCGAAAGTCTCCGCCGCTGGGCGGCGACGTGCCCGGCCGAGTTCGACTATGTCGTGTGCATCGGCGGCGACGCCACGCAAAGCGCTGCTGCGCCCGCCGCGATTCGCTCCGACGCCGGCTTCGTCCCGGTGCCCGCGGGCTTCGGAAACATCTTCGCGAGCGTCTTCGGCCATCCCGACCGCGCCGACGCCGTGATCCACCTGCTGGAGCACGGTCAGCGACGCCGCGTCGACGTGGGCGCGATCGGTGACGAGCTGTTCCTGTCGCATCGCTCGTACGGGCTGCTCGAGCACATCCAGGAAGTGGCGGAGCGGGGTCGGCGACAGCCGAAGAACCGGATGCTGCGCTACCTCTGGTACTGGGGGGTGGGCCGCCGCTTCCTGTTCAGCGCGCGGCTCGCGGGCTTTCAGGTGGAGGTCGACGGCGCGGACGTGGCGAGCGACGCCGTGCTCGTCACCGTCGCCAACGTCGAGACATATCGCGGCTTTCTCAGTCTCACACCGGCCGCCTCGCCGATCGACGGGATGTTCGACGTCTTCCTCATCCCGAGGACCGGAAAGCTGCGTCTCGCCTGGCGGTTATTCTCGCTGCTGCTGCGCTTGCCCGGCCGCTGGAACGGGGTCGGTCTCTATCGCGGCCGCCACGTCACGGTGACCACGCCGCGGCGGCGCGAGACACTGCGCACGCGCCGACGGGCGCTGCCGCTGGTGGTCCCGTCCGGGGCGATCGAAGCGCTGCGCGCGCGGACGATCGAGGACGACGCCCCCGTGGAGACGCCGGCGGAGCGTGCGTCCTAGCGATCGGCCAGGCGCATACCGACGAGCACCAGCAGTCCCAGCACGATCCACACGACCTGACGCGCGCGCCGCACGACGCTGAAGGCGAGTCCCGCCGCCGCCCCGAAGCCGAGGGCGCCGAACGCCGCGGCGTTCGCGCCCTCGAAGGCGCCGAGACTCGCGGGGACCATGAACGACGCGAAGCGCACGCCCGAGCCGAGCGCCTCGATGACCGTGGCCGTCGACACGGATGCGGTCACGCCGAGAAGCCAGAGCATCAGCGTGGCTTCGAGCGCGGCGCCGACCAGCCAGCCCAGCGTGTGAAAGCCGGTCGACGCCGCGAAGCGACGCCACTCGTGGCGATAGTAGTGACGCAGCGAGGCGTCGAGCTTCTCGGCGGCCGACGCATTCGCCGTCACGCCGGCCCAGACGAGCAGCCGCCCGCCGTGACGCACGAGCCCGGCCACCTGCGCGCCGAAGAAACCCCCGACGGCGAGCACCTCGATGACCAGCAGCCAGAGCATCGCGCGCACTACGGGCCCGCTGATGTCCAGCGCCGTCCACGCGAGGACGATGCCGATGACCAGGAAGATCGCCTGCGCGATCACGATGGTGGTCTTCGCGATGACGATCGAGGGCACGCTCTCGGCGTACGAGACGTCACGCCGCACCAGCCACGCTTTGGCCGCCTCGCCACCCACCGAGCCGACGGCGGTGACGACGTTGAGCGCTTCGCCGGCGAGCCGCGCGCCGTAGAGCCGCCAGAACGGCGCGCGATCACGGGCGAACGCGAAGCGCCAGCCGAGCGTGTCCACCGCGAGGATGACGGCGTACGGCAGACAAATGAGGATGAACTGCCACCAGGCGAGCGTGCGCAGCGTTGTGAGGATCGGCTCGGCGCCGACGCGGTGGATGAGGACGGCGAGCAGGATCGCGCCCGCGATGAACAGGAGCGGTTTGACGAATCTCACGGTACATATCGTGCATGACGGCGGAAGCCTCGCGCCATCGGCGGCTGGTGCACGGCCGCAAGCCGCGCTGGCTGCTGAGCGGCGCGCTCGCCTCGCTCGCCGGCTACATCGCCCTCGCTGTGCTCGCCGCGCATCAGCAGTTCTTCGCCATCGACTACGGCACCCGCACGTGGATCCGCATGCTGCGCGAGGAGACGCCGTACCTGCCGATGGTGTTCATCACCGAGCTGGGCGGTCCATTCGGCATCCTCCTGCTGATTGGAGCCGGCGTCGCCGTGCTTCTGTGGCGCCGGCAGCGCCGCTGGGCGGTGGCGCTGCCCGCGCTGATGGCGGGGGCGGGCGCGCTGCAGGCCATTGCCAAGTGGAGCATCGGGCGGGCGCGTCCCGATGAGTCGCCGTGGGGGTTTCCTAGCGGGCACGTGCTGAGCCTCGTCGTGTTCTTCGGCCTCATGATCTGGCTCGTGGCGACCGCATCCAGGCGTCGGCGCCGCTGGCGCGTGCTCGCGAGCGCGCTCTGCACGCTGACGGTGGTGATCGTGGCGTTCAGCCGGCTCTATCTGGACCGTCACTGGCTTTCCGATCTCGCCGGCGGGCTGACGATCGGGCTCGCGTACCTGCTCCTGGCGATCTGGGTGATCGAGGTCGTCACGGTGGATCGGGTATGATGCCGAGCACCAGGAAAGGAGCGCCGCATGGGTCTGTTGGATCGGAAAGTGGCGGTGGTGACGGGCGCGGGCAGCGGCATCGGTCGTGCGGTGGCGATCGGTCTGGCCGCTGAGGGCGCGTCCGTCGTGATCGGCGACTACGGCGTCAGCGTGGACGGCCGCGATCCGTCGAGCGCCCCGGCCGAGGCGGTGGTGAAGGAGATCGAGAAGGCAGGCGGTCGCGCCGCGGCCGCCGCCGAGAACGTGGCGACGATGGCGGGCGGCAAGGCCATGGTCGACGCCGCGCTGAAATCGTTCGGCGACCTGCACATCGTCGTCTGCTGCGCCGGCATCCTGCGCGAGCGGATGATCTTCAACATGACGGAAGACGAGTGGGACGCGGTCATCGCCGTGCACCTGAAGGGCCACTTCAGCGTCATGCGCCCCGCCTCGGCGCACATGCGCGAAAAGAAGTCCGGCTGCATGATCACGTTCACCTCGACGGCGGGCCTCGAAGGCAGCCCCGGCCAGCCGAACTATGCGGCGGCGAAAGAGGGCATCGTCGGGCTGACGCGCTCGGTCGCGCTCGCGATGGCGAAGTACGGCGTGCGCTGCAACTGCATCTCGCCGACCGCCGACACGCGCATGACCCAGCGCCTGCCCGGCGAGCGCCGCGCGATGGCGACGGCCACACCGCCGGAGGCCATCGCCCCCGTCGTCGCGTTTCTCGCCAGTGATCGTGCCGCGCACATCACCGGCCAGGTCGTCGGCGTGCGCGGCGACGAGGTGACGCTGTTCTCGCATCCGGCGCCGCTACGCACGCTCACGGGCGAGGGCGGCTGGTCCGCGGCCGCGCTCGCCGACGTCTGGGATCGCAGTCTCGGGCAGGACCGCCTGCGCCGCTTCGACCAGATGGGCATCCAGTGGCCGCCGAAGCGAGAGGGTTGAGATGAAGATCAGCGCATTCCACCTGATGCCGCATCGCGAGCTGCCGGACGACTTCGAGAAGCGCTACGAGTCGGTGTGGGTCACGCCGCCGTGGTGGGAGCTGGCCGACGCCGAGCGCGTGGGGCAGTACTACAACTGGACGCTCGACGAGCTGCTGTTCGCCGCGCGGGCCGGCTTCGACGGCGTGTGCACCAACGAGCACCACCAGAACGCCTACGGCTTCATGCCGAGCCCGAACATCATGGGCGCCGTCCTCGCCAAGGCGACCAACGGCACGGACGTCGCGATCGTGCAGATGGGCGCGACGCTGCCGACGTCCAATCCGCCGATCCGCGTGGCGGAAGAGTACGCGATGCTGGACTGCATCAGCGGCGGACGGCTGGTCGCGGGTCTGCCGCTCGGCAGCGCCATGGACGTGAACCTCTGCTACGGCATCACGCCGATGGAGCACCGCGAGCGCTACCGCGAGGCCTTCGCGCTGACGCTCAAGGCGTGGCAGTCACGCGAGCTGTTCGCGTGGAACGGGCGCTACTACCAGCTCGCCAACGTCAATCTCTGGCCGCGGCCGATCCAGCAGCCGCATCCTCCCGTGTGGGTGCCGGGCTCCGGCAGCATCAGCACGTTCGACTTCGCCGTCGACAACGACGTCTGCTACTGCTTCCTGTCGTACTCCGGCGCCAAGGCGGCGAAGACGATGATGCAGGGCTACTGGGACGTGGTGGCGAAGAAGGGACGCGAGACCAATCCGTACCGCGCGGGCTTCCTGCAGCTCGTGGCCGTCGCCGAGACCGACGCGGCCGCCGAGGCCAAGTACGCGCGGCACGTCGAGTACTTCTATCACAAGTGCCTGCACTGGCCGATCCAGTACCTCTCGCCGCCCGGCAACCAGGACTATCGCAGCCTGGTGGCCGCGGCGAAGAGCAACATCCGTCGCGCGGAGGACACGAAGGCGCTGCGCTACCGCGATTTCGTCGAGAAGGGCTACGTCATCGCGGGCAGCGCTGCCACGGTGCGCGACCGCATCAAGGAAGAGGTCGTCAAGGGCCTGCGCGTGGGCAACCTGATGGTGCTGCTGCAAATCGGCTCGATGCCGCACGAGCTGACGCTCGAGAACATGGATCGCTTCGCTCGCGACGTGCTGCCCTCGCTCCGCGGCGAGTGGAATGACGAGGGCTGGGTCAATCACTGGTGGCCCGAGCGGCTGCGTGGCACCGGGGCGCCGCGCGCGGCGGCCGCCGTCGCCGCCGCGGGCGGCGGCGCATGAGCGCGCGCACGATTGCCGTCTGGGACGGCAAGGTTCGCATCCGCGTCCACTCGGAGGGCAGCGGACCACCGCTGGTGTTTCTCCACGGCCCGTGGGGTCTCACGTGGGACCCGTTCCTGGACGAGCTGGCGAAGAGCTTTACCGTTCACGCGCCCGAGCATCCCGGCACCACGCCGGAAACCCCCGATGACGTCTATCACCTCGATGGGCTGTGGGATCTCGTTCTCTGTTACGACGAATTGCTCACCGCGCTGGGGCTCGACACCGCCGCGCTGGTCGGCCACTCGTTCGGCGGCATGCTCGCGTGCGAGCTCGCCGCCGCGTATCCCGCGCGCGTGCGACGGCTGGCGCTGATCGCGCCGCTGGGCTTCTGGCGCGACGGCGACCGCGTCGTGAACTGGATGATGCTCGATCCGGCGCGGCTACCCGAGTACGTCTTCCGCGATTCCAAGAGCGAGGCGGCGCGGCGGATGTTCGGTACCGGCGCAGATCCGGATGCCGCGACCGAGGCGCGCGTGCGGCTGGTGTGGGGCATGGGCGCCACCGGCAAGTTCATCTGGCCCATCCCCGACAAGGGGCTCAAGAAGCGCATCCATCGAGTCACCGCACCGGCGCTGCTCATCTGGGGAAAGGAAGACCGTCTCGTGCCGCCGGTGTACGCCGATGAATTCACGCGGCGGCTCGCCGGCGCGCGCGTGCACACGGTGGAGGGCGCCGGCCACGTGCCGCATCTCGAGCGGCCCGACGTGGTCGCGCGCATGGTGAAGGAGTTCGTGGGGGGATAGGTCACACGAGCCGCGCGCGCAGCCGCGAGGAGATCGCGTCCACGACCATCACCATCACCACCGTCACCAGCAGCACGGTGGACGCCGCGGGATAGTCGATCATCCGCAGATACGTCTGGAGATAAAACCCGATGCCGCCGGCGCCGACGAAGCCGAGCACGGTGGCGGCGCGAATGTTCGTCTCCAACCGATAGAGGACGTAGGAGAGAAACAGCGGGAGGACCTGCGGCAACACACCGAACCGCAGCACTTGCAGTCGCGTCGCGCCCGTCGCCGTGATCGCGTCGACGGGCCCGCGATCGATGCCCTCGATCGCCTCGGAATAGAGCTTGGCGAGTGACGTCGTCGTGTAGGCGACGACCGCCAGCACGCCGGGAAACGGTCCCAGCCCGACGGCGGCGACGAACACCAGCGCGTAGACGAGCGTGTCGACGCTGCGGAAGAAGTTCAGCGCCAGGCGCGCGGGGTGGAAGATCGCGGGCGCGGCGACGTTGCGGGCGGACACGAACCCCAGCGGCAGGGCGAGGACCGCGGCCACCGCGGTGCCGAGCAGCGCGATCTCCCCCGTCTTGAGCGCGCCCAGCAGCGCGGCCGGGAGCACGCGGAGATCGGGCGGCAGCATGCGACGCAGGAAATCGGCGATCCAGGGGATGCCGCGTCCCAGCCGCACCGGATCGGCGCCCGTATCCCACGCCGTCCATGCCAGCACGAGCACGGCGATGAACACCGCCGCGCGTCTCATCGGTGCTCACCGTAGATCGTCGCCGCCACCGCCGGCGTCAGCGCGGACGGCGCGCCGTCGAACACCACGCGGCCGCGCCGGAAGCCGACGACGCGCGTCGCGTAGGCCAGCGCCGTCTCGAGCTGGTGCTGGCTCACGACCAGCGTGAGCCCGCGGCGCACGTTGATCGTCTTGAGCAGATCCATGATGCTGCCGGTCAGCGCCGGATCGAGGCTCGCCGTCGGCTCGTCGGCGAGGATGACCGACGGGGCCTGCGCGAGCGCGCGCGCGATCGCCACGCGCTGCTGCTCGCCGCCCGACAGCGTGTCGGCGCGGCGCGCCGCGAAGTCGGCGAGGCCGACCTGCGCGAGACACTCGTGCGCGATGCGCCGATCCTCCGCGCCGAAGCGTCCGAGCAGCGTGGGCAGCGATCGCGCCCAGCCGAGCCGTCCGGCCAGCACGTTGTCGAGCACCGACGCGCGCCGCACCAGGTTGAATTGCTGGAAGACCATCCCGATCTGCCGTCGGAGCGTGCGGAGCGTCGCGGCATCGGCGCCCGTGATGGCCCGGCCGTCCACGTGGACCGTGCCCGCTGTGGGCTCCACCAGGCGGTTGAGCGCGCGGAGAAACGTCGTCTTGCCTGCGCCGGAGCGGCCCAGGATCACCACGAACTCGCCCGCGCCGATGGTGAGGTCGATCCCGTCGACAGCGACGACGGCGGGCGGCAGGACGACGCGCAGCCCGGCCACGTCGATCATCGCGGGGGGGCGAGCGGCGATGGAGCTCAGCGCGGTCGGACGCCGAGCAGCTCGACGGCCGCGCGCACGGGATCGTAGTCGCGGTCCTCGGCGGGCTCGAAGCCGTCGATGTCGTACATGCGTTTGAGCAGCGACGCGTAGGCGGGCCCCCGCATCTGCACCAGCGCGGCGCGCACCCTCGCGAAGGTTTCCGGGCTCAGGCCGTCGCGCGCGGCGATGCCGGCCTCGGGGATCGGCGTCGTCTCGGCGACGAAAATGATCTTTTCGCGCTCCGCGGGATCGCTCAGGTACTGCTCGCGCGCCATGTCGAACGAGGCGATGGCGTCCACGTGGCCGTTCAGCAGCGCGCGCATCGCCGCGTCGTGGGCGCCGGCGAACATCACCTCGCGGAAGAACGTCTTCGGGTCCCGGTCCTTCACGAGGCCGCGCTGGATCAGCAGCACCATCGGATACGTATAGCCGGACGAGGAGCTTGGATCCACGAACGCCATCGTCTTGCCCCGCAGGTCCTCGAGCGTCTTGATCCCGCTCTCACGGCGCACGTAGATGCGCGACGTGAACGTGCTCTTGCCGTGCCAGAGATTTCGCGCCACGATGCGCGCTTTCGCCTCGCGGCTGGCGAGCACGTAGCCCACCGGATGGACGAACGCGAGGTCGGCCGAGCGATTGCGCAGCGCCTCGATGACGGCCGCGTAGTCCGAGGCGACGGTGACACGGATCGGCGCGCCGTAGAGCTTGCCGAGCGCCTGACCGAACTCCTCGCCGGCGGCCAGCAGGTCGGTGGGTTTCTGCGAGGGCGTCAGCACCAGGTGCAGCGGCTGCGCGGCGGCCGACACGGGCGCCACGCAGGCGAGGGCAGCGACGAGCACGGCCATCAGCGTCTTCACCGCGCGCGAGCATAACAGGTGACACGCCGAGAGCGTAATATGACCAGCCGTGACGTCGTCGATTCTCGACGTCCGGCGCTGGCCGGATGCGCGCGAGACCTTCTCCTGGGAGGCGCTGTGGCCGCTGTTCGACGGTGACCGCGCCCGACTGAACCTCGCCCACGAATGCATCGATCGTCACCCCGGCGATGGCGTGGCGCTCCGGCTGCTCGACGCCGACGGTCGCGCCGTCGAGCACTCCTTCGCCGAGCTGGCGCAATGGTCGTCGCGCTTCGCCAATCTCCTCGAGGCGGACGGCGTCGGGGTGGGCGAGCGGGTGGCGATCATGCTGGAGCCGTCGCTGGCGTTCTACGGGGCGCTCTTCGGCGCGCTCAAGCGTGGTGCGGTCGCGGTGCCGCTCTTCACGCTGTTCGGACCCGATGGCGTCGCCCTGCGCGTGGACGATTGCCGGCCGCGCGTGCTGCTGGTCACGCGCGACGCGGAGCGCTGGCAGTCGCTGCTGCCCGGCGTTCGAGTCGTCGCGCTCGACGCGCGATTCTCCGCGCGGCTCGCCGAGCAGAGCCCGCGGTACGCGCCCCGCACGGCCGCCGACGATCTCGCCGTCCTGCAGTACACCTCGGGCACGACGCGCGCGCTGCCGGAGGCCGTGCGCCACACCCACCGCGCGGTCGTCACGCTGATGGTCGCCGCGCTCTATGGCGTCGGCCTCGAGCGCGGCGATCGGTATTTCTGTCCGTCCTCACCGGCCTGGGGCCACGGGCTCTGGCACGGCACGATGGCGCCGCTCGCGCTCGGCATCGCCGTCGGCGCATTCGCGGGCCGTTTCGATCCCGCGCGCTTCGTGGTCGCTCTCGATGCGTTCGCGATCACCAACGTGGCGGCGGCACCGACGGTCTATCGCATGGCGCGCGCCGCGGGATGGACGCCGTCGCGCCGCATCGCCAAGTGCTCATTCACCGGCGAGCCGATCGATGCCGTGACCCGTGACTTTCTCGCTCAGACGCTCGGCGCGTCGCCGTGCAGCATGTACGGGAGCACGGAGGTCGGCGTGATCCTCGTGGATTACCCCGGCTTCGACGGCTATACCGTGCGGCCGGGCGCGCTCGGCTCGGCGGCGCCGGGCTGGACGGTGGCGGTCATCGACGAGGCGGGCACGCCCGTCGCCACCGGCGTGGTGGGCGAGATCGCGGTGCGCCGCCGCGGCACCTGGTTCCCGGTGAAGGATCGCGGCTGGATGGATGGCGACGGGTACGTTCATCACGCGGGTCGCTCCGACGACGTCATCATCTCCGCGGGGTGGACGATGAGCGCCGTGGAGATCGAGCAGGTGCTGCTGCGCCACCCGGATGTTCGCGACGCCGCGGTGATCGCGGTGACCGACGCGACGCGCGGTCAGGTGCCGAAGGCCTTCGTCGTCGCCGCGCGCACCGGCGAGGCCTTCGAGCGCGAAATCCAGGAGTGGGTCAAGACGCGGCTGAGCCTGCACGAGTATCCGCGTGCGGTGCAGGTGCTCGACGCGCTGCCGCGCACGCCGGCCGGCAAGGTCGATCGGCGCGCGCTGCGGGAGACGGAGGCTACGTGACCTTTCCGACGATCACGGACGAGACGCTGGCCGCGCTGCGTGCGCGGGTGGGCCGCGACGTGCCGCGCCCGGAGCCGTACATCGAGGTGGCGACGCGCGACGCCATCCGCCACTGGGCGCACGGCATCGGCGACCGCAATCCCTACTGGGCGGCAGCGCGCGTGGCGCCGCCGACGATCCTGTTCGCGATGGACCGCATCGTGTCCGGCTACGTCGGCGGGCTGCCGGGCATCCACGCCATGTACGGCGGCACCGAGTTCCGCTGGCGGCGCCCGATCCGCGAGGACGATCGGCTCGTCGGCCGGAGCGTGCTGCTGCCGCTCGAGGAGAAGCCGTCGACGTTCGCGAAGCGCGCGATCAAGCAGACGTACCGGACCACGTTCGGCGACGACGCCGGCGCCATCGTCGCCGAGGCGGACTCGTGGTGCTTTCGCACGGAGCGCGACACGGCGCGCGAGCGGCGCAAGTATGCCCCCGTCGAGCCGCATCGCTACGGACAGGCCGAGCTGGCGCGCATCCGGGAGGCGTACCGCACAGAAGCGATCCGCGGCGCGACGGCGCGATACTGGGAGGACGTGAGCGTCGGCGAGCCGCTGGATCCGATCGTGAAGGGCCCGCTCACCATCACATCCATCGTGGCGTTCGTGCAAGGCTGGGGCAGCCTCTACGTCCGCGCGCACGGCCTCGCCTTCGACCTCTTCGATCGTCATCCCGCGCTCGGTATCCCCAACGCATTCGCGGTGCCGGAGCCGCCGGAGCGCGTGCACTGGGACGAGGCGCTCGCGCGCGCGGTCGGCGTGCCGGGCGCCTACGACTATGGCCCCGAGCGCGTGGCCTGGCTCGGCCACCTCGTGACGAACTGGATCGGCGACGACGGATTTCTGGTACGGCTCGCGGTGCAGGTGCGCCGGCACAATCTGATCGGCGACACGACGTGGTGCCGCGGCCGGGTGCGCGCACGCGGCGCGCCGGGCGAGGTGACGCTGGAGCTGGAAGCGGTCAATCAGCGGGACGAGACGATCGCGGTCGGGGAAGCGACCGTCATGCTTCCGCGGCGCGCCGCCTAGTAACGCGGCTCTCCGGTCTTGCGGTCGACGCGCACGAGGTCGTAGCCCTTCGCCCGCATGCAGCGATCATAGACACGCTGCTGCGCCGCGAGCTGCGCCGAAGGGTCGGGCCACCAGCCGTACCATCCCGGACCGCCGTACGATCCCGCGGTGTACCACGCCGGACCCCAGGGATACGTCGGTCCCCAGCAGCACGGCGAGGCGTCGAGCCAGACATCGGGGACGAGATCGGCGGCCTGGGCGCGACACCACTGCTCGGCGGCGCGCGCCTCGGCCGGCGTCGAGTCTGGGCGAATCCAGGCGTACGAGCAACCGCCCAGTACGAGGGCCACGGCGAGCCATGGCACGATACGTCGCATGCTGTCTTGCCCATCACGCGACATGCCAGCGACTCGCGACCTCCTCGGAGAACATTTTCAAAATCTCCTCCCGCGCGGCGAAGCCGACGCCCGGTGCCTGCGGAAAGGCGATGACGCGCGTGAGGCCCCGCACGTCTGCGAGCCGACCCACCTGCGCCGCGACGTCGGCCGGCGTCCCGGCCAGGGCGATCA
>Ga0209382_10001962_pt1 | contig 31021 bp, 24 predicted proteins | sample SoiMetdeltSBSDD5_FD_187599 | JGI IMG/M metagenome (GOLD analysis project Ga0209382, IMG submission 187599) | Bulk soil microbial communities from a Populus tree surrounding site in Tennessee, USA - Soil MetaG P. deltoides SBSDD5 (SPAdes) (version 2) | ecosystem: Environmental > Terrestrial >...
CGTGTGCTGGATGTCGAGACGTGGCGCATAACCGAGCTGAATGGCTTGGCGCGTCAGCGAGAAGGCGCCAGAGATCAACGCCTGGGAGGCAATGATCGCGGCGACAGTCGAAAGCCCGACGAGCGGCAGCAGCGCCCACGATGGCGCCATCATGAAGAAGGGTTGCCTCGCCGCGTCACCATTGATCAGGACCAGCGCGCCCTGTCCAAAGTAATTGATCAAGAGCGCCGGCAGAACGAGACCGAACCATGCCATGCGAATCGGCCGGCGCCCAAAGTGCCCCATGTCGGCGTAGAGGGCTTCCGCCCCGGTGACGACCAGTACGACCGCGCCCAGCACGGCGAATCCGTGCCATCCGTGCTCGACGAAGAAGTTCACTGCGTGCCGCGGGTCGAACGCCTGCAGCACCTCCGGGGCGCGAATGATCCAGCGGAATCCAAGGATGGCAATGGTAATGAACCACACCACCATCACCGGCCCGAACAGTCCCCCCACTCGATGCGTCCCGTGTCGTTGAATCAGGAACAGCACCACGAGAATCGCCACCGAAATCGGCACGACCCAGGCCGAAAAGAGAGGTGTGGCGACCTGAAGCCCTTCGATGGCGCTCATGATGCTGACCGCCGGCGTGATCATGCCTTCGCCGCAGAGCAGTGACGCGCCGATGATCCCGAGTGCGACCAGGAACGAATAGTTCAGTCCGTTGCGCGTCCCGGTGCGCGAAGGCAACAGGGCCGTGAGCGAGAGGATGCCGCCTTCACCCTGGTTGTCCGCTCGCATGACAAGGCTCGTGTACTTGACCGAGATGACGAGCAGCAGTGCATAGAGGACGAGTGACAGCACGCCGAGGACGTTCTCGTGGGTCGGGCCGACCGAGTGGGAACCGAAGAAGCACTCACGGATTGCGTAGAGTGGACTGGTCCCGATGTCGCCATAAACGACGCCGAGGGCCGTGAGTGTGAGCGGAAACAGCGTACCGTATCGACCGGGGCTCGTGCCGCCGTGCGCGTTCATCCGAAGAGCCGAGAATAACATCGTTTCACAAGAACATGGTCTGGAACCGGAGCGCGCGGTAGTTGAGTCCGGCGGCTGTGCCGAGCAGACGAACGACGGATGGAACTTCGATCGTCATTTTCCATTCATCGGTGCGCCCGCCACGTTCAATCAGACGCTTGGCCGTGCCGTCCCACCACGGTGCCACGCCGCGCGCCAGTGGTTCGACGATGAGCAGGCGAGCGCCTTTGCGCGCGCGCTCGAGCAACTGCTGTTCGACGCGGGTGCGAGCGGTATCTGACAGCTCGTTGAGCGTATAGGCCGCGACGATGCCTTCGCTCGAACGCGCGGGGGGAAGTCGCTCGACGTCGCCCTGCGTCGCGTGGCCATTCAGCCCGAGCTGCGAGAACGTCCAGCGCGCTTCGGCGACGGCCCATGGATGGCGGTCGATGCCGATGACACTCGGTCTCGATTCTGCGGCAATTGCCCAAGCCGCCCCGGCCGCGCCCGTCCCGCAGCCAAGGTCGGTGATGTGGTTCAGCGCAGTGTCCAGACCATGCAGGGCCCGGACTGCTTCAATCACCGCGATGAAATGGAGCGGAGCGTAATAAAGCGCAAAGGCTGCACGTTTTCCAGCGGTATCGAGCGCTCCATGGACGCGCTGGCCGGTGCCTCGCTCGCGGCGTTCGACATATGCGGACGACAACGCACGGAGCGCGCGCGTGATCTCCTGCACGCGCATGTCAGCAAGATACCGAGCTTCAGCCGCGCCCAGCCACTGGCCTAGTTTCTCTTGATCGTCTTTTTGCACAACGTTTGTCTTCGCCAGAAAATGGGGGCCGCAGCCAAAGCGCAGAGATATCAGCGCCACGGCATGGCTGGTTCGCTACAATGGTCGTCCGAGGAGGCTACTCACGCATGCGCACGCCAGTTTCCGTTCTCGCGATCCTGTTGACAGTACTCACTGCGGTTCCCCGCGTCCACGCTCAAGAGTCGCACGCCGCCACGCAGTCGGCGATCGACTCCGCGCTGCAGCAGCACGTAACGAGCGTGGCGGCCGACCGCGCCGATGTATTGCGCGTTCTCGAGCACGCCGCGGTGAAGGAGGTTGCCTCGCAGACTGGGATCGATTTGCGCCGTGCGGCAAGTGCTGTGGCGACCATCGATGGTCAGCAGCTCGGTGCCGTCGCCGCACAGGCGCGGCAGGCGGAACAGGCCTTGGTTGGTGGTCAGTCGAAGGTCACCATCTCCACGACGGTGATCATCATTGGCCTGCTCGTGATCATCCTGTTGATCGTTGCGCTGGATTGAGTGTGCGCGTCTCGCTTTCTAGATCGTGATGGCAATTCCCATTCGAGGACGACGTGCCTGGCCGTCGTCCTCGTGTGCGCTTCTCTCGTAACGACGGCGCACGCACAACCAGAACACCAGCCCTTCCCGATTCTCGACGTTCCCTTCATTTCACAATCCGAAGCACTGTGCGGCGGCGCCGCCGCGGCGATGGTCCTGCGTTACTGGGGGGAGCGCGGTCTCGACGCAGAGTCGTTTGCCTATCTCGTCGATCGCAGTGCCGGCGGTATTCGTACGAACCGGCTCGTCGCGGATCTGCGTCAACGCGGTTGGAACGCGCTTGCCGTCGATGGGCGAGACGATTTGATCGATACGGAGCTGGCTCGCGGCCGCCCGGTCATCACGTTGATCGAGGATCGGCCGGGAACATTCCACTATGTGGTTGTCGTGGCGTCAACATCACAGACCCTCGTGTTTCACGATCCAGCCCGTGCGCCGTTTCAGGTCATGGAGCGCGAGCGCTTCGCACAGCGATGGTCGGCTGCCAATCGATGGATGGCCGTCATCGTCCCCGGCGAGCCCTCTCGTGCGGCAGAACCACCGCCTCGAACCGACACGGCAAATGGCTCCACCTGCGCGAGCCTCATATCGGCAGGTGTTCGGCACGCCCAGGCCGGCGAGTTGGAGGCGGCCGAGCGGAATTTGACTGCGGCGTTGTCGTGTGGAGGATCTGCGGCTCTTCGAGAACTTGCCGGTGTGCGTTTGTTGCAGCGCCGGTGGCCCGAGGTGACGGAGCTCGCATCTGCGACCCTCGCAGTGGATTCGGCGGATACGTATGCCTGGCAGCTGCTCGCCACGAGTCGGTTTGTGCAGAACGATCCGACTGGTGCGCTCGAAGCGTGGAACCGAATCCAGCAGCCACGTGTTGATCTCATCGCTGTTGGCGGGCTCACGCATACGAGGCAGCGCGTGGTTGAACGACTGTTGGCGGTGCCGTCGCAGGCGCTGCTCACACCGGGATTGTTCGATTTGAGTGCGCGAAGGTTGAAGGAACTCCCGTCTGCAATGGGCACGAGGCTCGAGTTCGTGCCGCGATCGGGTGTCGCCGAACTGCGCGCACACATCGAGGAGCGCCCACTGGTGCCGACCGACCCCTGGAGCTATGCCGCGATGGGTCTGGTCGCGCTCGCACGGAACGAAGTGAGCGTGTCGACTGGTGCCCTCACTGGAGGGGGTGAGCGTCTGAGCGTCGGGTGGCGATTCTGGCCGGGCCGCCCACGGGTCAATCTCGAGGTGATAGCGCCTGCCCCCTGGGGTGGCCTCTGGGGCGCCGACGTCTTCGGCGAGCAGCAGCCGTTTTCAGACGACACGTTTCCGCTTTCCCGTCGCGCAGGCGCGGGACTGACGATGTCCAACTGGATCACGCCCTGGGCGCGGCTGTCGAGCCGCCTGGCAGTGGATGCCTGGGAGGACTTTGGAAGTTACGGTGTTGCGTCGGCCGGCGTTCGTCTTGCGTCCGCAAGAGACCGCCTGACGGTCAACGTTGACGGCTCCAGCTGGCTCGGGAAGGAGCGGTTCGGCTCGATTGGCGCTTCCCTCCGCGTGCGCTCGAGCGATCAAAACCAGGGGCGCGTGTTCATCGCGCGCGGTGGGGGCGCGCTGACCACGGTCGCTACCCCACCGGATCTCTGGTTCGCCGGCGACACCGGCACGGTGCGTCCAGCGCTTCTTCGCGCGCACCCGATCGTGGACGATGGGATGCTCCAATCGGATCGACTGGGACGGCGCATTGCGTATCTCTCGGGAGAGGCGCGGCAATGGTGGACCCTGAGGTCGATCATCCATGTTGGCGTCGCAGTGTTTGCCGATGCGGCTCTCGTCGATCGGCAGGCCACGGCCGAGATTGAATCGACGCCATCGACGGCATCGAGCCGAGGCGACTTCGACATGGGAGGAGGACTGCGACTCGGGCTGCCCGGCTTGGATGGGGTGTTCAGACTGGACGTAGGCAAGGGACTTCGGGACGGGGCGACGGCGTTTTCGTTCGTCTACGAACCGTGATCCGGGCGCTATACCAGCGCGCGCCAAAACAACTGGTACGTTCTTCGCTAGCTGGCAAGCCATGCGTGCCGCGACCCTGTTGATTTGTCTCCTGTTTGTCACAGCCTGTGACGAAAACAGTCCAACAGGACCGACCGTTTCGCTGAATCAGCGATTTACGCTGGCCCCTGGCGAAGTCGCTGCCGTCGACAAGACTGATGTGCGTTTCGAGTTCGTGCGGGTCACAGGTGACTCACGGTGCCCGGCGGATGCGATCTGCATTCAGGGCGGCGATGCCCTCGTCCAGATTCGCGCGACGGGTGAAGGCGACTCGACGCTCCTCGGCCTGCACACCGGTGATTCCAGCCAGGCAAGTGCAGCGTACGGCAGTGTCCGGCTTAGGCTTGTCGAACTTCAGCCATATCCGTTCAGCAGCCGCACCATCGCGCCCGGCGAATATCGCGCGACCATGACCATCACACGTTGACGACCGACAAGGAGGCCTGAGATGGTGCAACGCCGGGATCTCGTGGGCGGGGGACTCGTGGCGGGGTTCGCGTCGATGATGGCGCCGGCGGCAGCGACCGCGGCTGGCGACGCTGTCGCAGACGATGAGGGATCGACGCAAGCGATCAATCACCTCCGCGAAACCTTCGAGCGTCAGTTCGATCAGGTCTACTCATCGAGATGGCGGGGGGTCTCTCGCGTGCGCGAGCAGCAACGCACGTGGCTGATGGCAACGCGCAAGTATCCCGATTTCATCGAAATCGGGCTCGATGTGTGGGACAACATCTGGGACTGGCACGTCGTGTACCAGCAGCCGCTGAACGTGACACGCGTTGCCGACGGACGCTACGCCATGTCGTTCATGTTCACGACACTGCTGTTGCGATCGGATCAGAAACCAGACTTCGTCGGCTACGCGTTCGATGCAGACGCGCAGGGCCGCCCTCGCTAGCGTCGTCCTTAGTTCCTATTTAGCGCGCTCGCAGGGCTCGCCGCCCAGGACGGCCAGCAACATCAGCGGACGCGAGCCCCGCTTCTCGAAGCTGTGAGCCGTGCCACGTGGTACGGAGATGAAACTGCTCACCGGCAATCGCGAGCTTCGTCCATCCAGAATGACGTTGCCTTCGCCGGCAACCACGTAGTAAACGACGTCCGCTTCTTCGTACAAGCGTTCGGGCAACGGATCATTCAGCTGAAGGAGCGTCGTCCGCTCGTTGCCGCTGCATGCGATGATGCTCTCGCGACGCGGTTCCCGCCCGATGAACTCTTTCTCGAGCCAATCGCCTACTGAGATGAGCTGCGGCTGTCCTTTCGGTCCCATGTGCGCTGGCGCATCAACCGGTGCAGGCGCGGGCGGCGGTGGTTCCGGTGCGGGCGGCGGTTCGGGCGCTGGATTCAACGATACATCGACGTCCAGGACCTGCCCGGCTCGCACCGAGACTTCACGCTCGAACGAAATCCACTTGTCACCATCGAATCTCAATCGATACGTTCCCGCCATCAGCCCCGTGAAGTTGATGTTTCCGCTGCCGTCGGTCTCACCGTTCCGCGTCGTCGTGCCCGTAACGCCGACCTGTATGCCCGGCAACGTTGCGCCTTTCATATCGGTCACCGTGATCGCCATGCCCGATCGGCTGCTCGTGGCAGGGGCGCGTCGCGGCGTCGCCGGCGTTGTGGCAGGCGGCGTTGTGGCAGGCGGCGTTGTGGCAGGCGGTGTTGTGGCAGGCGGCGTCGGCTTCGGCGCGGGTGCCGTGGTCCCGGGCGCAGGCTTTGGCTGGCCTGTTCCCTCTTGCGGCTTCGCCGGTGTAGTTGGCGCTTGCGCACCTACAGTGATGATGGCGACGACGACGAAGCTGGACAGCAGAAACTTGCGCATGTGCACATTATCTATCGTTCGCGCCGAGTATAATTCTGGAAGTCCGCCAGGGGTATCCCTATCGGGATTGAGAGAAACCCTTGGAACCTGACCCGTCTGCGCGCGCAAGCGCCGTGGCGGGGTCTCGCCGCAGCGCCACGAAGAGACAACGCGCGAAGGCGGACCCGGTTGAAACCGGCGTAGGGAGTGCGGCAGTTATCCCGCCTTCCCGCCGCCCAGCCGACATCGGTCAGCATCTGCCCCGACTGGAGCGCCTTCATGATCGATTTCGCCGCGGCATATCCCAACTCTCGCAAGGTTGTTGAAACACGAACGGCCACGCTGACATCGGGCGGAGCGTCCGTTTCGCTCGAAGTGCCGATGCGGGAGGTGACGCTGAGTGGCGGCGAACCGCCGATTCGGCTGTACGACACCAGCGGGCCGCAGGGGCACGACGTGCGCAACGGGTTGCCCAAGCTCCGCGCGCCGTGGCTCGAGGCACGCCGGGCGACGGGGCATGTCGGCACACAGCTTTACTATGCCCGCCGAGGCGAGGTGACCCCCGAGATGGAGTTCGTCTCGGCGCGTGAGGGACTGCCCGCTGAATTCGTGCGCGCCGAGGTGGCGCGCGGCCGCGCCATCATTCCCTCGAACATCAACCATCTCGAGTTGGAGCCGATGATCATCGGGCGCAACTTCCTGGTGAAGATCAACGCGAACATCGGCAACTCCGCCGTGCGGTCCTCGATCGAAGACGAAGTCGAAAAGCTGCAGTGGGCCACGTTGTGGGGCGCCGACACCGTGATGGACCTGTCGACGGGGAAGAACATCCACGCGACGCGGGAATGGATCATCCGCAACTCCGCGGTGCCGATTGGCACCGTGCCGATCTATCAGGCGCTCGAGAAAGTCGGCGGCCGGCCGGAGGATCTCACCTGGGAGATCTATCGCGACACGCTGATCGAGCAGTGCGAGCAAGGCGTCGATTACTTCACCGTGCACGCCGGCGTTCTCCTCCGCTACATACCGATGACGGCGCGGCGCGTGACCGGGATCGTCTCGCGCGGCGGATCGATCATGGCCAAGTGGTGCCTGGCGCATCACCAGGAGAGTTTCCTCTACACCCGGTTCCGCGAGATCTGCGAGATCATGCGCGCCTACGACGTCTCGTTTTCGCTCGGCGACGGCTTGCGCCCGGGATCGATCGCGGACGCGAACGACGAGCCGCAGTTCGCGGAATTGAAAACCCAGGGTGAGTTGACACGCATCGCCTGGGAGTACGACGTCCAGGTGATGAACGAGGGCCCCGGGCACATCCCGATGCATCTGATCAAGGAGAACGTCGAGAAACAGCTCGAATGGTGCGGTGAGGCGCCGTTCTACACGCTCGGACCGCTGACAACGGACGTCGCGCCCGGCTACGACCACATCACGTCTGCGATCGGGGCGGCGATGATCGGCTGGTACGGGACCGCGATGCTTTGCTATGTCACACCGAAGGAACATCTCGGCTTGCCGGACCGCGACGACGTCAAGGCAGGAGTGATCGCGTACAAGATCGCCGCCCACGCCGCCGATCTCGCCAAGGGGCACCCGCGCGCGCAGGCCTGGGATGACGCGCTCTCGAAGGCGCGGTTCGAATTCCGCTGGGAGGACCAGTTCAACCTGGCGATGGATCCGGTGACCGCGCGCGCGTACCACGACGAGAGCCTGCCGGCCGAAGGCGCCAAGGTTGCGCACTTCTGTTCCATGTGCGGTCCAAAGTTCTGCTCGATGGAGTTGACGCAGCAGATACGACAGGCAGGGATGGAAGAGAAGTCGGTCGAGTTCAGAAAGAGCGGAGAGATCTACGTGAAGCAGTAGAGGCGGGTCTTCAGACCCGCCTTAGACAGGTGTCACAGGATCCGGAAGCGGGAGCTTGGAACGAATCCAGCTGAAACTCCGCCCGACGACCCGCTTCTCGCGGGCGTCTTCGAAGAGCGAGTAGGTGACCGGCGTTACGACGAGCGTCAGCGCCAGCACCAGCGTCTGGCCCCCGATCACGACGAAACCGATCGCGTGATTGGTGGCGGAACCCACACCCTGCGTTACGACCAGCGGAACCATGCCGGCCACGAACGCCAGCGTCGTCATCAGGATCGGCCGCAGACGATCGCGGCTCGCTTGCACGATCGCGTGATGGGCGTCGAGCCCGGCCTCCCGGAGCTGGTTGGCGTGATCGATCTGCAGAATCGAGTTCTTCTTCACGACGCCGAAAAGCACGAGCATCCCGAGCGCGGAGAAGATGTTCAGTGATTGGCCGAAAATCAGGATAGAAATGAGCGCGAAGGGCAGTGTCAGCGGAAGCGACAGCAGGATGGTGACCGGATGGAGCCATGATTCGAACTGCGCCGCCAGCACCAGGTACATGAAAATCAGCGACAGCGCGAGCGCCTGGAGGAACGCGCTCGCCGTGCGATTGAGCTCGCGCGAACGTCCGGCGAACGCGAGTCGATACTCGGGCCCGAGCCCGAGCTGCGACGCAGCCGCGAGCACTTCCTGCTGTGCGCTGGCTTGCGATGTGCCCGGTAGCATGTTCGCTGACAGCGTGACCTGACGCTGACGATTGAGCCGACGGATGTCTGACGGCGCAGCGCCGTGCGCAAAGGTCGCGATGTTGTCGAGCGGGACGCTGCCAAGCCGGGTCGATGGTACGGTGAGCTGCCCGATTGCCGCCTCGGTGTCGCGGTTGCGACCCTCGGCGCGCAAATGCACTTCGTACTGTTCGCCAGCCTCGTTGTATGTCGTGACCTGATCGCCGCCGACGAGCAGGCGCAGCGCTTCCGCTGCATCAGAGACCTGCACCCCGAGGTCCGCCGCCTTCGGCCGATCGAGACGCACCGAGATCTCGGGCTTTCCAACTCGCAGCGAGGTGTCGACGTCCACAAGGCCGGGGATGCTCTTCGCGCGCTCGGCGAGCGCGTTACTCGCGCGCTCGAGTTCAGCGAGGCTCGGTCCCTGCATTACGAACTGCACGTCGCCCTGGCCCTGCCCGCCGCCGCCGCCACCGCCGCCGGCGATGCCGGGCGCCTGGAGTCCGGTCCGCACACCCTCTGGCGAGACCTTCGGCAGGATGTTGTTGCGGACTTCGTCCATGAGCACGAACTGATCGCGCTCGCGATCGTCGATCGGCTTCAGCCGCACGTAGATATTGGCAGTGTTGAGCGTTCCCGCCGAGTCGCCGGCGACCGTGACCATCGTGTAGACCACTTCCGGCAACTCCCGAATGGCGCTCGCCACACGATTCGAGAGGACCTCGGTCGCTTCGAGACTCGTTCCCTCTGGCGCGCGCAGGCTGACATCGAACTCGGACTGATCATCCTGCGGCGTGAAGTTGACGTTGACGACGCGGAAGATCGGCACGCTCGACAAGAGCACCAGCACGGCGAGCGTGGCGATGACCCACCGATGGGCCATGGACCATTCCAACATCCACGTGTAAACCCGATCGATCGGTCCAAAGATCACCGAGTGCTTCGAGTCGTGGACGTGATGTGTCTCGTCCTCTTCGCGTGGCTTCACCTTCAGCCACCGCGCGCACATCGTCGGCGTCAGCGTGAAGCTGACGAGCAGCGACACCATGACGGCGAACGCCATCGTCAGACCGAAGCTTTTCAGGAAGCGGCCCACCATGCCGCTCATAAACCCGACGGGGGCGAAGATCGCCACGAGCGACAACGTCGTCGCGAGCACCGCGAGTCCGATCTCCTTCGTGCCTTCGACAGCCGCCTGCATCGGCGACATGCCCTTCTCCTCGATAAACCGATAGATGTTCTCCAGCACGACAATGGCGTCGTCGATGACGATGCCAACGGCGAGCGTGAGCGCCAGCATCGTCAGCATGTTCAACGTGAAGCCCATGTACCAGACGAGGGCGAACGTAGCGACGATTGAGGTCGGGATGGAGATCGCAGCGATGACCGTGGAGCGGAAGTTGCCGAGGAAGAGGAAGACAACAAACGCCGCCAGGAACGACCCGACGACGAGATGTTCCTCGACGCTGCGGAACGACGCCTCGATGAACTCCGCCTGGTCACGGACGATTCGAAGCTCATAGCCGGGCGCCAGCGCCTGCTTCAGTTCGTCGAGCCGATCCTTGACGTTGTTGACGACTTCCACCGTGTTCGTGCCCGACTGCTTGCGGATCTGCAGGAGCACTGTGGGATCGCCGTTGATGTTAGCGAGCGTCGTGACGTCGGCCACGCCGTCGTCCACGCGAGCGACGTCGTTGATCTGAACCGGATGGCCTTCCACCTGCCGCAGGACGAGATTACCGAACTGGTCGGGTGTGTCCACTCGTCCGCGCGTTCGCATCGTGATCGATTGCGGGCCCTGATCGATGCGGCCTCCGGGGACGTCGGCGTTTTGCGCCTGCAGCGCGCGCGACACATCGTTGACCGTCAGATTGTAGGCGTGCAGGCGATCGGCATCGACCCAGACGTTGATTTGCCGCTTGCGCCCGCCGAGCACGAGCACCTGCCCGACCCCGTCCGTGCTCTCGAGGCGACGGCGCAGGACCTTGTCTGTGTACTCCGTGACGTCGCGGATTGGCTTCTTTGCTGTGACGGCGATCGTCAGAACAGGTGCCGCGTCAGGGTCCTGCTTCTCGATCGTCGGCTGCGTGATCGTGCGCGGCAGCAGTGGCAGGATTCGGTTGATGCGATCGCGGACTTCCTGCGCGGCGACGTCGGCGTTCTTTTCGAGCCGGAACTGGACGATAACCTGCGAGATGCCTTCCGCAGAATTCGAGCTGAGCTGATCGATGCCGCTGATCGTGTTGACGGCCTCTTCGATCTTGTCGGTGACTTCGCTCTCGACCTGTTCCGGGGCTGCGCCCGGCAGGCGCGTTGTGACGGCGACAGTGGGGAAGTCCACCTGCGGCAGTCGATCGACGCCCAGTTGGCCAAACGCGAACGCGCCCACGACGGTCAGCGAAAGAATCAGAACGGAAGCAAAAACAGGACGACGAACGCAGAGCTCAGCGAGCCATTGCATGAGAGCACCTACTTCTGAGCCGTGACGTGAGCCCCGTCGGAGAGCTTCTCGACGTTGGTGGTGGCCACGTTCTCGCCGGCCTTGAGGCCAGTCGTGATCTCGAGGAGATCGTCAGCCGCCTGGCCGACGGTCACGATACGTTCCTCGGCGCGTTCGCCGGAGACCACGTACACGCGCGATGTGCCAGAGACCGTGCGCACCGCGGTTTTCGGCACGAGGATGCCAGGACGATCTGACCCCTGCTCGATTCGTGCAGTTGCAAACGATCCTGGCTTCAGCATTCCATCGTCATTGGTGACCAGTGCTTCGACGATGAGCGTGCGTGAGTCCGATTGAAGAGCGGGCGACACGTACCGCACATGCCCTTCGAACGTCCTGCCCGGCGCCACGTCCACCGCAAGCGAGACCGGACGGCCGATCGCGACCTCAGCTGAGTACTGTTGCGGGACGGTGAGGTTGACGCGCAGCGGATTCGTGCGCATCACCGATGCGACCTTGGTGCCGCGCGTTACGTATGCGCCGACAGAGACGAGACGCTGACCGACTACACCGGCAAACGGCGAACGGACCACAGTGTCGGCGAGTGCCTTGTTAGCAAGGCTCAAACGCGCCCGGGCGGCAAGCAGTGCCTGGTACTGCTGCAGCGCGCCGTTACGGGCGATGTCGAACTGCCGCCGCGCGACTTCTGCCTGGGCGCTGCGCTGATCGAAATCGGCCTTCGACAGCAGCTTGCGATCGAACAGCATCTGCGCGCGCGTGAAGTCGCCTTCCGCCAGATCGAGATTGGCGCGCGCGTTGGCGACCTCGGGCACCTTGTCGACCGTAAACTCCGATCCGTCGGCAAGCCCAAGACGGCCGACGATCTGTGCCGCGTTTGCTTCAGCCTCCGCCGCCTGCGCCTCCATCTCGGCTGCGGCGATCCTGATCAGGGCGTCACCTTCGGCGACGCGCGTGCCTCGTTCTACGGGTGTTGCGACAACACGACCTTGGACTTCGGCCGCGACTTCGGCTTCTTCCTGAGCCGCCAGCGTGCCAGTCACCTCGAGGAAACGCCGGATCGGTCGCTCGACCGCAGCGGCGCTAGCGACAGCGATAGGCGGCGGGGCCGCTCCGGCTCCGGTGGATTCGCCCTGGACGCCCGTCCCACAGCCGATGGTAGCGGCGATGAGGAAAGGCAAACTGAGATAGATCGTTCCGCGCATTGTGTGGGGGACTCCCGAACTTCTATTTCGTGTTCACGACCTCGGAATACGACGGCGGGTTGCACGGCGGCGACGGGCGCGCGCGAGTTGGAGCGCCCGCTCGCAAGCCGGCCATCGTCGTGTCAATCGCGTCGAGGACCAGGTCGTCGGCGTCCGCTGGCGCAAGACGCTCCGATAGACGAAGTGCGGCAATCCCCAGGATCGGCGCCCAGAGCAGGCGGAGGCCTACGTCGGCATCGACGGACGCAGGGAAGAAGCCCTGGTCGATGCATCGCTGCATCTGGGCGCGAAGACGGCTTCTGAGGTCGGACATGAACGCGAACCGCTCGTACTCGCGGCCGATGCGCGGGACGCGCCGATCGAGGAACACGAGCGCGAAGTATTGCGGCTGCGCCTTGCTGAACTCGTAGAGCCGCCCGGCTGCAGTCCGTATGTCGTCGAGCGGATCGTCGCTCGGTGCGTGTGGAAGCTGCGCCGCGCCGAGCAGGCGGAAGCCTTCCTCCGCGAGGGCGAAGAAGATCTCGTCTTTCGATTCGAAGTAGCTGTAGATCGCGCCAGGGCTGTAATCGACTTTTGCGGCGATATTGCGGATCGATACCTGTGCGTAACCGTTGCTGACAAAGAGGGATAGAGCGGCATCGAGGATGGCGCGGCGCGTTGACGCTCGCGCGTGTTGCTGACGCTCTTCGCGGCTCAGGGGTTCTTCATGGGCGCGTTCGGTCTCGCTGAACATCGTTCAATATTCTAAACAATGTTCAGTCGGGCCGCCAGCCCGAGACGGTCTGCGCGTTGTCCGCGTCATATACTGCAAGGATTCAGCAAGAGAAGGAGCCATCCCGTGTCTATCCGACCTGTGAAGCGAGTCGCCCAATCCAAACCTACCCTCGAAGGCGCCGGCGTGAAGTTGCGTCGCGCGTTCGGGTTCGGCGACACGTCCGATTACGACCCATTCCTTCTCTTCGATGACTTTCGCAACGACAACCCCGATGAGTACCTGGCGGGGTTCCCATGGCATCCGCATCGCGGGATTGAAACGATCACCTACGTCCTGGCGGGAAGCGTGGAACACGGCGACAGCCTCGGAAATCGCGGCAGCCTCGGGGCGGGCGATGTCCAGTGGATGACGGCTGGCAGCGGCATTCTTCATCAGGAAATGCCGCAAGGCGATCCACAGGGACGGATGCATGGCTTTCAGTTGTGGGCGAACCTGCCTTCATCGTTGAAGATGACGGCGCCGCGGTATCAGGACGTCGCTGGCAAGGACGTGCCCGAAGTGGTTGATGACGACGGGACGAGGGTGCGAGTGGTGTGCGGATCGTTCTGGGGAAAGACAGGACCTGTTGATGGTGTCGCCGCCGATCCGCGCTACATCGACGTGTCTGTCCCTCCAGGAGTCAGGAAGCGTCTTCCCATCGAGTTGGGCCGGCACGGCTTTGCATACGTCTTTGCCGGACAGGGAAGCTTCCGAGACGCGTCGGAGCCGCGCGAGATTCGTACCGACATCATTGGCGGAAGTGGCGAAGCCGCGCCGGACAGCATCGGCAATCGATCGCTCGTGCTGTTCGACAGCGGTGACGAGATCACGGTGCAGGCCGGCGACGAAGGGATCAGGTTTCTTCTCGTGTCAGGCAAGCCGATCGAAGAGCCCGTCGCCTGGTACGGACCGATCGTGATGAACACTCGCGCCGAACTTCAGCTCGCCTTCGACGAGCTCAATCGAGGTACCTTCATCAAGGAGAAGGCGGCGAAGTAACCGCTTTCGTGAGTCCATTCGGACGAGGAGCACGCCATGACCGAGCTCGATCGCCGCACGTTCCTTGGCTTCAGCACGCTGGCAACCGGCGGCCTTCTGATCGATGGCTGGGCACGCCCGGTCTGGGCTCAGGACGTCCGCGGACTTCCCATGACGAAGGACGTGGCCACCACGGCAGGCCGCGTGCGCGGTGTCGTGCGATTCGGCGTGAATCAGTTCTGGGGAGTGCCGTACGCGGCTTCGACGGAGGGTGCTAACAGATTCATGGCGCCAGTGCCGCACCCGCCGTGGACCGGCACGCGCGACTGCTTCCAGGTTGGCAACCGTGCTCCCCAGGACCCCGACGGACCGATCTCCGAGGTCTTTGCGCTCGATCGCCAGGAGCCGATGGGCGAGGACTGCCTGAACCTCAACGTCTTCACACCGGCACTCACTGGCAGCAGACCGGTCATGGTGTGGTTGCACGGCGGCGGCTTCGCCGGTGGTTCCGGCAACTGGTTGCTGTACGAAGGCACCAACCTGGCTCGAAAGGAAGACGTGGTGATGGTGTCGGTGACGCATCGCCTCAATCTGTTCGGGTTTCTGCACCTCTCGAACTTCGGGGCGGGAGAGAAGTGGGCGCGTTCGAGCAACATGGGCATGCAGGACATCGTTGCCGCGCTCGCTTGGATCAAGGACAACATCGCGGCGTTCGGTGGCAATCCCGCTAATGTCACCGTGTTCGGTCAGTCTGGTGGTGGCAGCAAGGTCACGACGCTCATGGCGATGCCTTCAGCCAAGGGTCTTTTCCATCGCGCGATCGCGATGAGCGGAGCACAGGTGCGAGGCGCCGAACGCGGCGCAGCGACGCGCGCAGCGGAGCAGTACCTGACGAAGCTCGGACTCACGTCGAAGCAGCTCGATCGCCTTCAGCAGTTGCCGTGGAAGCAACTGCAGGAAGCGTTTTTCAGCGAGCCGCGCATTCAGGGGCTCGCCGGCGGTCCTGTTGTCGACGGTGGTTCGCTCCCGCGGGATCAGTGGTCCCCGGATGCTCCGGCTGTATCGGCCGACGTGCCATTGATGATGGGATCGACTGAGACGGAGGATGCCTGGAACGATCCGCCACCTCCGCTCGCCATGTCCGAGGACGACATGCTCACGCGGGTTCGTCGGATCGTACGAAACGACGAGTCCAAGGCCCGCGACCTGATCGCCTTGTACCGCAAGACCCATCAGGGCATCAGCAACACGGACGTTTACTTGATCATGAACGCGGACAACACGCGCCGTGCGAACGCCCAGCTCCTGAGCGAGCTGAAGACCGCTCAGGGAAAGGCGCCCGCCTATCTGTATTTCTTCAATTGGCGCTCACCTGTTCACAACGGGCAGATGAAGGCGTATCACACCCTCGATATCCCGTTCGCGCTCTACAACGTCGATCAGGCGGCCTCGATGACGGGCGCCATGCAGGACCGTTACGCCCTGGCGCATCGAATGAGCGCCGCGTTCGCGTCGTTCGCGCGGAGCGGCAACCCGAACCATGCTGACCTGCCGATGTGGCCGGCCTTCAACGCGCGCGCGTACCCGACGATGATGTTTGGCAACGACTGCAAGGTGGTCAACGATCCGAATCGTGAGGAACGCCTGGCATTGAAGGCGATTCGCGACGGCGCTACTTCGACGGCGGGAGACTAGACCAGTGAGTCGGATCACGCTGCTCACAGGTCGCTCGCGTCCGGGTTGGCCCGCTGATCCCTAGACTAGGTTCTGGCTAAGGCCGGACTACGTGCTTAGCGCTTTGCCTCCGGCGGCACGATCATCACGATCGTCGGGAAGCGCTGGGGCTGACCCTTGGGGACGGGATTGAGATAACCCTGCGATCCGCCCCAGGTCCAATCCTTCACCGTCACACCCGGCGGAAACGCCATCGTCTCCTCGCGGAAGCGCCCCACCTCGAACATGTGCGTCGGCGGCTCTTTGAAGACCAGTGAGCCACGTTCGTCAAGCTGTGTGCGGTAATAGGTCACGACGTCCGCAAATGGAGCACTCGCACCATAGATGTAGTAGCGCTGACCGCGGCCTGCGTCGTAGGACGCAAGGAATTGCGCGGCCGGATAGATCGGAAAACCGACCTCGCTCGCCGGTGGTGTCGTCACACCCGGTTGTGCCTGCGGAGTGCGCGGCGGCGAAGTGGGCGACTGAGAAGACGGTGGCGCCGCGGGCGGCTGCGTCGACGGAGGTGACGTCGGTTGCGACGGCTTCGGCGGCGGCTGCGTATTTCCCGGACGGGGAAATGGTTCCGGCCGCTGCGCCAGCACCGGCGTACACATCAGAACCGAGGCGAAACACGCCGCAAGCTGTCGATGCACGCTCCTCATTATAGAGACGTTCAACCGGAAGCCGGGGGTTCTCCTCTGTCGGGCTTCTGTCGTCATGTGACCTCCGGATGGCAGCATTGGCCGTGATTCCGACACCTGGGACTCGTTGTTGGGCTCCTGTAGGCCCCTCCCCGATGGATCGCATCTTGCCAAGTACACCTGCAAGCCTGAGGTTCCAACCGACGGCCAGGAGGATCGGGCCATGGAAGACTTCGACATAGCGCCGAGCAAGATCGGCGAGTCAGCACAGCGGGTCGTCGACCGCGCGATCGAGGAATCGCGGCGCAGAGACCACGCGCAAGTGACGAACGAGCACGTCTTCCTGGCGTTCGCACAGGTCGAGTGGGACACCTTCTCTCAGGTCATGACCGAACTCGACCTGAATCCGCATGAGATCATGCATGCGCTCGAGGGCTACCTCGACTCGCTGCGCAAGACATCAGTTCGCGACCTTCGTGTGGCACCGGCGACAAAGCTCGTGTTGAAACTTGCATTTCATCAGGCGAGCCGCGGCGGCCGTCAGACCATCGAGTCAGGCGATCTCTTCTCGGCCATCTTTGAAGAAAGCCAGGGCATTCCCGTTGCCATCATCCGTCGTCATGGGGTCGAGCCGGAGGTACTGGTATCGCGGATCACGGCGCGGATGCGGGAGAACGAGGTGCGCGAGGAGCACCTGCGCAAGCGCTTCGAGCTGCCGCCATTCCTCAAGAATTTCGCCACTAATCTCAATCTTCTCGCGCGACAGGACAAGATCGCGCCGGTCTACGGCCGAGATGCTGAAATCCAGCAGGTACTGGAAATTCTTTGCCACCGTGAGCGGTCGAACTCGGTGATGCTGATTGGCGAGCCCGGTGTCGGCAAGACGGCGATTGTCGAGGGCCTCGCCAGGCGAATCGAGTTCGAGCCCGACTCGGTGCCGGTGCGCCTGCGCGACTGCCAGGTGGTGAACCTGCAGATGAACACGATGGTGGCCGGCACGATGCTCCGCGGGATGTTCGAGGATCGCATCCAGAACGTGATCCGCGAGATTAAAGAACGACCCAATCTGATCCTGTTCATCGACGAAGCCCACACCATGGTGGGCGCCGGATCGGCGCTGGGCGCTCCTTCCGACGCGGCCAATGTCTTCAAGTCCGTGCTCGCGCGGGGTGAGGTCCGCATCATCGGTGCGACGACCCTGAGTGAATACAAGGAATACATCCAGGAAGACGAGGCGTTGTCGCGCCGATTCCGCACCGTCACGGTGTTAGAACCGACCATTGAAGAAACGCGTCGCATTCTTTACAACGTCCGGGCTCGGCTCGAACGCAATTATTCCGTGCGACTGATGGACGACGCGATCGAGACAGCACTCGAGATGTCACCACGGTACCAGCGGCATCTGCACATGCCCGATAAAGTGATCGGATGGCTCGATACGGCTGCCGTGCGCGCCGAAATCGATCGCCGCTGGGAAGTCACCGCCGCCGATGTCGTCGACGTGATCTCGAACGCCGCGCAGATCCCCAGAGACATGGTGTTCCGCGATGTCGGCGACCGGTTCAAGGACATCGAGCATCGCCTGGGTAAGCGCGTGATCGGCCAGAAGAAGGCCGTTCAGGCGCTCGCGCATCGCCTCGTGATGAACAAAGGGCCGCTGAAGGACGGGTTCGATCGGCCCGATGGCGTTCTCTTGTTCCTTGGCCCGACCGGCGTGGGCAAGACGGAGCTCGCCAAGGCCGCCGCGGAATTCCTCTTCGGCGACGAGAAGAAGATGATCCGCATCGACATGTCCGAATACCAGGACGGAGGCGTGTCGATCGACAAGTTGATTGGCATGCCGCGAGGGATCGTCGGCAGCCAGCGGGGCGGCATTCTCACGAACCAGTTGAAGGACAATCCCTGCACGGTCGTCCTGCTCGACGAAATCGAGAAGGCGAGCCCGAGCCTGCTGAATCTATTCCTGCAGGCCTTCGACGAAGGGTGGTTGACGGACGGGCGCGGCAAGCGTGTCTATCTCTCCGACGCCATCGTCATCATGACGTCGAATGCCGGCTCGGAGCACTTCCGGAAGCTGCAAAGCCCACTCGGATTCAGGTCCAGCCAGGACACGATAGGCCAGGTGCAGTCCGAGATTAACCGTGAGCTCGAGCGTCGATTCCCCCCGGAGTTCCGCAACCGCATCGATCAGGTCGTCGTGTTCGAGCCGTTGAACAGGGACGAAGTGCGTCAAATCGCCGTGAAGTACATCGAACAGGTCGCGAGCTCGCTGCGGCGCTGGAACAAGATGCTTTACGTCGAGCCCGAGGCGCTCGACAAGCTCGTTGCCGACGGATACAGCATGGCCTACGGCGCGCGCTTCCTGAAACGCGTCATCGACGATCAGATCAAGCTGCCGGTGAGCCAGCACTGGAAAGAGGCCAACACGTTCCGCGCCGTCGTCAGGGACAACCAGATCGCTGTTGAAGCGGTCGGTCCGCGACTCATCGCGGCAGAGGACGAGGCGATTGCGGTATGAAACGACCCCGGGGGTGATTTTCTTCCGAATCCCCTGAAAATCACCCCCGGGGTCTTAAGTACTTCTCCTTCAACAGTCGAATCACGTTCGTCACCTCGTCACGGTAGCCCTTGGGCGGATACTTGCTCGTGTAAAGCCGCTCGTACGCGTCGACCAGCTCGGAGTGTTCCTGCGCGAGCCAGCGCATGAAGTGGTCGCGCGTGCCATCTTGCAGGTACATGACGTTGCAGCCGATGAAGCGGGCTCCGTGGTCCGCGATAGCTTTCACTGTGCGCTCGAGCAGTGCGGGCTTCGATGAGATGCCGGGGACGATGGGATTCATCAACACCCCGGCTCGGATGCCGCAGTCAACCAGTTCGCGCACGGCGCGAAGCCGCTGACTGGGAGGCGCCGTGCCGGGCTCGAGTTCGCGCCAGACATCCTCGTCGACGCAGGGAACGCTGATGCAGACGCTGACGTCGGCCTTTGCCGACAGATCGACGAGCACATCCTTGTCGCGGACGACCATTGGCCCTTTTGTCACGAGACCGATCGGCGTACGGAACTCGCAGAAGGCCTCGAGCGCGCCACGTGTAAGTTTGTAGAACCCTTCTATAGGCTGGTAGCAATCAGTCGCGGTGCCGACGGCAACAGTCTCGTTGGTCCACCCGGGTTTCCGAAGCTCACGGCGGAGGACCTGCACCAGGTTCGTTTTGACCAAGATGATGGACGCGAACTCATCATCGGCGCCGAGCTCGAACTGGGTGTGATACCGCCGCGCGTAGCAGTAGTGACAACCGTGCGTGCAGCCGCGATATGGATTCAGCGTCCAGTTGAAGGGCATGCCCTTGACCGAGTTGAGCGCCGAGCGGCAGCGAATCTCCTGGTAGCGTGCGGCGTCGGCGCGACGGGTGGCTTCGGTCAGCGCATCCGCGCCGCCGGCTTTGACGAGGTCCGCGATCTGCCGCGAGGTTGGTTTCGAAGTGCCGAGATCGAACAAGAGCGGGGCGATTTCCATAGCGATTCCGTCGGGCTTCGCCTGATATTCGCCACGATCTTACCGTAATCTTCGAACTTCCGTTCGCCAGTATTCGAGCAAGTCGTCGAGCATCGATTCGAACGAGACGTCGGGTTGCCAGCCAGTCTGCGCACGGAGGCGGCTGGTATCGGCTATCACTGCCGCAGTTTCGATCGGCCGGAGCCTCTCGGGGTCCGTTTCAACGCGCACCTGCACGCGGGAACGCGAACGAAGCGCGTCCAACAGCGACCGGACTGTTCGACCTGTTCCTGAGCCAACGTTGTAGATCTCACCAGCCTTGCCGAGCTCCATCAGCGCAACGTAGGCGCGCACGATGTCGCGCACGTCGGAGAAGTCGCGCCGCGAGTCCAGGTTTCCGACGCGCATCACCGGCTCGAGCTGACCGGCTTCAATCAAGGCAATCTGACGAGCCATGCTCGGGGCGACAAAGGTCGGGGACTGTCGCGCGCCCGTGTGATTGAAGGCCCTCACCATCACAATTTCCAGCCCGTCGTCAGTGAAAGCGCGCAGGGCCATTTGCTCCTGCGCCAGCTTGCTGAGCGCATATGGATTCGCTGGCGCCAGAGGGTTGCTCTCGTTGAGAGGACTCTCGGACGGCGCGTAGACCGTCGCCGACCCCGCGACCATTACGCGGCACCTCAGATCGGCGCGGCGGATCGCGTCGAAGAGATGGGCGGTTGCGAGGACATTCCCGGCAAGCGGTCTGGTGCTGTCCTGCCAGGACTCGGCGACCTGCGGCGAACCTGCAAGATGAAAGATCGTCGCCGGGCGAAGCGCCGCGATTTGATGCTGAACGCTGTCGCGATCGAGCAGATCGATCACGGTCCATTCGGCGAGGCTGGCGAACTCGGGCCGGGGAACGGAGCGGCCCCATCCGACAAGTCGGCCCAAGCCCGACAGCGACTCGACCAGATGGCTGCCCGCGAAACCGGTCGCGCCGGTGATCAGGACTGGGCCGCGCAGGTTCACTTACCGTTTTTCGTATTGCGCCTGATAGTAGGCTTTGAACGCGGGATCGCGCTCCTTGATCGGGCGCCACCACCATTCGTTCTGTTGATACCAGGTGACCGCGTCACGAAGGCCAGCCTCGAACGGCACCTGCGGCGTCCACCCGGCGTCACGCAGCTTGGTGGTATCGAGGCAGTAGCGACGATCGTGCCCCGGCCGATCGGCAACAGGCTTGATCAGGGCTTTCGATTTGCCCAGCGCCTCGAGGATCCGATGGGTGAGGTCGATGTTCATCACATCGTTGCCACCACCAATGTTGTAGACCTCTCCATCGGTGGCGCGCTCGATGAGCAGATCGACAGCGCGGCAGTGATCGAGCACGTGCAGCCAGTCGCGCACGTTCTTCCCGTCACCATAGAGCGGCACCGGAATGTCGTCGATGGCGTTGGTGACGAACAGCGGGATGACCTTCTCAGGGAATTGGTAGGGGCCGTAGTTGTTCGACGCCCGCGTAATGATCACGGGCAGGTGATACGTGGCCCAATAGCTGTACGCGAGACGATCCGCGCCCGCCTTGCTTGCGGCGTAGGGATTTCGTGGTTTGAGTTCGTCGGTCTCGACACTCGCGCCGGTCGGTACGCTGCCATAGACTTCGTCGGTCGAGATCTGAACGAAGCGTCTCAAGTGTTTCGAGCGACGGGCCGCTTCGAGCAGGATGAACGTGCCCTCGACGTCGGTCCGGATGAAATCGCCGGCGGCCATGATCGAGCGGTCCACGTGGGTTTCCGCGGCGAAGTGCACGACGATCGCTGACTTTTCGACGAGCGGCGCGCTCACATTCGCATCGGCGATATCACCGTGCACGAAGGTGTGCCGCGGGTTGTCCATCACGTCGTGAAGGTTCTCTCGACGTCCTGCATACGTGAGTTTGTCGAGCGTCGTCACACGCCAGTCACTGTGTGCCCCGAGCGCGTAGCGAACGAAGTTGCTTCCGATGAATCCGGCGCCGCCGGTGACCAGGACTTCAACCATCTTTTCGCGTCCAGTCATAGTCCAGCGTGTTGTGCGGCGCCAGCCGGAATTCGTCGGGGTCCGCGTACTGGTACGGCTCGTTTGGCACGTTGATCACCATCGAGAGGTCGGTACTGATGCACTTCCATCCGTGGTAAACGAGATTCGGCACCTGCACGAGGGTGAGGTTCTGCGTCCCCAGGAAGAACTCGTTGATCGCGCCCTTGGTGGGTGAGCCGTCTCGCGTGTCGACTAAGACCAGCTTCACCATTCCGGCGATACAAACAAAGTTGTCGACTTGAATCTTGTGGTAGTGCCAGGCCTTCACCACGCCCGGATACGTCGCCGAGACGTAAACCTGGCCGAACTTGGTAAACAACTCCGTTTCATCGGCCCGGAGAATTTCCATCAGCCAGCCACGCTCATCGGGAATCAAGCGCAGGGGTTTGGTCTTCACGCCCGCGATGCGGGGGTGCTTCACCACGGCACTCGTATACGAAACAGGTGTCGTCATAAACGCTCAGCGCTGGCCACCGAATGCGCCAAAAAAGTTCGAGAACGTCCCCAATCCCGCGAGGATGAACCCGATGTTGAAACGCGTGTCCGAGGAGATCGGGAAGCCCGGACCCTGGGGATAGTTAAATTTCTGAAACTCGAGCTGGAGTCCACAGCACTGGGCAAGGTACGACCCGACGATCGACTGGTTCACGACGTAGGCACGCGCGATATCCCAATTAAGAGAATACGTGCCGCTGGCTCGTCCCTCCAACCAGCGTAGCGTCGAGTAGGCCGAGACGTAATTGCTGCCGTCGATCTCCCGCCGGCTGTAATTTGCGCCAACCGACGCCGCACGCCCGTTAACAGTCCCCCCGGCCGACAACAACTGCAACCCAAGACCATAGGTATCGTATTCCGCTCGAAAGTTGGCGTCCATCGCGAACGTCGGAGACACGCGGGCGGTGAGCGCCAGGGGTGACCGCTCGACCGGCCGCGTGTACCCGAAGGTACTCTGATACGTGCTGTCGTAGCGGGCCGACTCAGGATTGGAATAGACCGTTTGCTGCAAGCCGACGGTCAGAAACTCCCGCGTCTGGCCGCGCGTCGTGCCGACGGTCTTTCCTCGGGCCATCAAGCGGTTGGTCAGGCCGTAGGTGAACTGCGCCGCACCGCCGACCACGAATTCCGACGCGTCACCCACGATGGGTGTTCGGGCAAAGTCCTCGATGCGGCTCGTGAGGTCGACGGTGAACGCGGGCTCGATGACATGCTTGAGACGTTCGGCGAACACGCTCTCAGGACGATCCCATATGCGCGTGAATACGGGTCCGACGATGTCGGTGTGGAGCGCCATGTACTGCCGGAAGTACGGATCGCCCACGGTCCCGCCGGTAGGGCCGGCGCTGCGCGAGTAGTACGTCGCGCGATAGTTCGCGCTGGTGTTCACGGACAGGAACGTCAACCGCGACAGCGGCGCGCGCAGAGTCGGCGCCAAGTCAACGCGCGCGTGGCTGTCGTCGTTCGTCACCTCGCCGTCGGTCACCGACCGGTTCGGGAGGTAGGCGTACTCCGAGTTCACCGATGCGTAAATAGGCGAGCCAAACAGCCGCTGCGGCGCCACGCTGGTCGACACGCGAGGCGTGCTGCCATAAACAGTGGAGTTCTTCGCGTCGGAGAGGTATTCGTTTCGGGAGTACAGGATGTTCGTCGACGTCGGACCGAATCCGGCGGTCAGGCCCCCCTCGATGATTCGATTGTTCCGCGTGGCGCTGTACACATCCTGGTAATAGAGTTGCTGGGTCGTGACGTTCGAGAAGTATTCGAGTCGAGCGCGGGCGCGCACGTTGCGCGACAGCGTGTGATACATGGTGCCCCTGACCTCGAAGCTCTTGGTCGCCGGCAACGTCGTCGTCTGTCCGTCGTCGGTGAACTCTGCTTCGTGCTGATCGATTCGGTACACGCGGACGTTGCCGTACGACTGCGCTGCGGCGACATACCGGTACTCACTCCCGAAACCTAGCCCGGTGTTCGTGAACCAATCATGAAAGAAGGTGGCATCCTGGCTGCGATTGATCGCCCAGAAGAAGGCGTTGCTGATCGCCTGACCGCGCAGGCTGGATGTGCCGTAGGTCGGCAGCAGAAAACCTGTCGCGCGGTCTTCCTTGTTGATCGGGTAGTACATCCACGGCATGTAGACGACCGGGACCCCCTTCACGCGTAGCACGGTGTTGGTCGCCACCGCGTAATCGTCCAGGTTGAGCACGACGCTGCCCGTGACGAGCTCCCAGCGGGGTGTCGGCTGCACGCAGGTCGTGAACCCGCCGCGGCTGATACGGTACTTTTGATCACCGATCTTCTCGATGGTATTGCCCCAGAAATACACGTCGGCGGGCTGATTGCCGAACTGTTGGGGATTGGCGGAGCCAATCGGCATCAGGCCTGAAGCCACGTGAAACGTGCCGGTGTTGTTCTTGAGGTCGAACTCGACGCTCTCGGCGGCGATATGACCCTGGGCGTTCTGAAACACGACGTTGCCGCTCGCGACCAGTCGCGACGTGTCGATGAAGAAATCGATCTGCTCGGCGAAGAACTTGGTCTGGCCGTCCCACTCCTGCTCCACGCCACCCGTGAAGCGCACCTGGTTGGCCGACACGAACTCGATCTGGTCCTGGTGCGACTGAAGCCGATCGAAGAGAGTGCGTCCGGCAGCGTCTCCCGACGGCATCGGCGGCAGTGCCGGTGCCGGTGCGGGTTTCTGCGCCAACGCCGATGTGTCGGCGACCAGACACACGAAGCACGAGAAGAGAAATACACGAACCATGACTGCGATGGGATCGCCGAGCATAGCACGCGGCTGATCAGCGATAGAGCGCCCGTTGGCGAAGCTCATCGCGAACTGCGCCGGCGAGAAAGATCGAACCCGCGACGCAAATCGTATCAGCGAACTCGAACGCCTTTTCTATGGCGACGATCGGATCAGGTTCGGCGCGCACATCATGTGCTCCAGCCGCGAGAAGATGGCGCGCCAGGTCAGGAGCAGGGATGGCGCGAGGTGTCGGCGCGGCGGTCGCGATCACCGACGACACGACCGGCAGCAACGTGTGTGCGATATCGGCGACGTTCTTGTCTCGCATCACACCAATCACCAGTGGCGGTCGTTCCGGGTGCCAGCGCGACAGGTACGCCGCAAGGGCGCGCGCTCCCTCTGGATTATGCGCTGCGTCGAGCAGCACGCGACGGCCGCGTTCGAGCGTGAGCAGTTCGAGTCGAGCGGGCCATTCGGCAGTTGCCAGCCCGTGTTCGATGGCCTCACTTGAAATCGAAATCCCGCTCGCCGCCACTTCGAGCAGGCGTACGGCGACAATGGCGTTGCCAACCTGGTGTTCGCCGCGAAGTCCGAGCGTCACCGGCCCGTACGACGCTGACGGCGTGGCCAACGTGAGCCGGGCACGCCCGTCGATCATCTCTGACTGCGCGCGTGTGTCGTGCGCGGCTTCGACGAGCACGGCGCCACGCTCGGCCGCGCAGCGGCGAATCACGGCGGCCGCCTCGGGCCGCAGGTCACCCATGATGACGTTCATCCCCGGCTTGATGATTCCCGCCTTCTCGAACGCAATCGCGCCGAGCGTGTCCCCGAGGTGCTGCTGATGGTCGAAGTCGATCGTGGTGATCGCGCCGGCCACAGGGCTGATGACATTCGTTGCATCGAACCGGCCGCCGAGCCCGACTTCGATCACGGCGATTTCCACACCCGACCTTCGGAACACCTCGAAAGCAGCCGCGGTAGTGGCCTCGAAAAACGTCGGCTGCACTGTCAAGACGCCGGCCGCACGCAAACGGTCGGCACAGCTCAACACGTCCTCGACCGTCGACTCGAGCAGGGCAGTGTCGACGAGACGATCGTTGATGACGAATCGCTCGGACAGATCGCTCAGATGAGGAGACGTGTAGCGACCGGCCCGAATCCCGGCGGCTCTGAGCGCTGCGTGGGTCATCGCCGTCACCGATCCCTTGCCGTTCGTGCCGGCGACGTGCAATGAGCGGAAGGCGCGCTCCGGATGGCCCAGTGCCTCGCACAGCCGGGAGATGTTCTCCAGGCCCAGCTTGATGCCGAACGTCTCGAGCGCGAATAGACGGTCGAAGGTGGTGTTCAAGAGGTCAAGGGCGTAGTCGGGATTTCACGGGTTGGCCCTCGACTGGCCTATGACGTGGATTCTCCGCTGACGCCGGCGAGTGCCGGCGTCGGCTCGGGTGCAGACGCGGGGACAGCCCGCATGAAGCGAAGCGCGCGGGCGATCGAGGCTTTCAGGTCGCGACGATCAACGACCAGATCGAGCATTCCGTGCTCCAGCAGGAACTCGCTCCGCTGGAAACCTTCCGGAAGCGTTTGTCGAATCGTCTGTTCGATGACGCGTGGCCCTGCGAAGCCAATCAGCGCCTTGGGTTCAGCGATGTTGAGATCGCCGAGCATTGCGAAGCTCGCCGTCACGCCGCCTGTGGTGGGATCGGTGAGGACGGAGATGAACGGCACCCTGGCGCGGTCCAGGCGCGCGAGCGCCGCCGAGACTTTGGCCATCTGCATCAACGACAGCGCGCCCTCCATCATGCGGGCGCCCCCCGAACACGACACGATGATGGCGGGGTGCCGGCGGGCGAGCGCCAACTCCAGCGCGCGCGTGATCTTTTCGCCGGCGACGACGCCAAGGCTCCCGCCGATGAAGGCATACTCCATCGCGGCCACCACGACGTCGAGGCCGTCCAGACGTCCAGTGGCCACGATCACCGAGTCCTTGAGCCCGGTGGTTTCGCGCGTCTTGCGAAGCCGATCGCGATACGGCTTTGTATCCACAAACTGCAATGGGTCGGTCGACGTCAGGTTCGGGAAATGTTCCTGGTAGCGCCCCTCGTCGAAGAGAGCTGCCAGGCGTTCGGCGGCGCTAATCCGGAAGTGATGCGCGCACTTCGGGCAGACACTCAGGCTGGCTTCGAGGTCCTTGTTGTAGATCAGCTGGGTACAGCCGGGACACTTGACCCACAGGCCCTCGGGCACCCGGCTTGGTTTCTCGGCCGTCTTCGACGCGATTGGCTTCCGGGTCTTCTTGAACCAGGCCATTTACTCCTCAAACTCGAGCAGCAGCGTAAACGTATTAAACGCAATTCAAATTGCAAAAGTCAAAATGCAATGACCAAAAAATGGGGGGGCCTTACGTCCGTGGCACGTAGTACTGCGTTCCCCTGCCCATGGCGTTGATCTGCCGGATCAGATCGTCGAGTGCATCGTCGCTGCCCGAGAGATCGAGGTGCGAGGTCTCCACGACGAGCAGTGGCGTTGCTGAATAGTGGAAGAAAAAATGCTGGTACGCCTCGTTCAATTCGCGGAGGTATTCCTGGCTCGGCTCGAGTGACTCGCCATCGGTCCGCGACGCGCGGTCTCGTAGTCGGCGAGCCAGCACGTCTGTGGGCGCCTGAAGATAGATCACCAAGTCCGGCGCCGACACGTCTCTCATCAGCAGATCGTAGAGGCGCTGATAGATGAACAGCTCGTTGTCGTCGAGATTGAGATACGCAAAGATCTTGTCTTTGTCGAACAGATAATCGCTCACCGTCGACTGTGTAAAGAGATCGCCTTGCCGGATCGATAGTTGTTGACGGTGCCTGTTCAGCAGATAAAACAACTGTGTCTGCAACGCGGATCCCGGACGGCCGGCGTAGAAGTCGGCGAGGAACGGATTCTCTGGTTCCTCGAGGATCGTGACGGCGTCCAACCGCGTTGCGAGTCGCTCAGCCAGCGAGGTCTTGCCGACGCCAATCGGTCCTTCAATCGCGATGTACTGAAAGGGCATGTGTGGACGGCGCCGGCTCGAGCGTTTAGCCGCATGCTATCTTAGCCGGACCAATGCTCAAGGCGTGGGCATTCATCATCGCTGTTCTTTGCGCCTCGTGTGCGACCGCGCCCATCACGACGGTCCAGGCGCCGCCGTCTCCAGCTCCGCCAATACCTGTTGTCACTTGGGAAGAGAAGCTCGGGTGGATTCTCCGACTCGAGGATCAGCGACTGCTGCGCGATCCCAACACGCCGCCGCCAGCCATCTTGCGGGCGGCCACAAGAACCGAGCCGCAAATCGTCGCTCCACCGCCGCCATCCGATCTCCTTCGTCTGCTCGGCGACTCTGAAGCGCGCGTGCGCCGCAGAGCAGCGCTGGCCGCGGGACGTGTCGGCTTACGTGCGGCGGTCGAACCGCTCACGCGAATGCTGGTGGATGAGGAGTTCGAAGTCCGGCAGATGGCGGCGTTCGCGCTTGGCCTGCTGGCCGATCCCTCCGCGCGTCCTGCCTTGCAGAAGGCGCTCGACGATCCCGAGCCCATCGTCCAGGGGCGCGCGGCAGAAGCGCTGGCGGCGATCGGAGATCGCACGGATGCCGATGCCATAGCCGGCATGGTGCGTCGACACGTTGCGGCCGGCGTTCTCGCGAAAATCGAGCCGGATGACCTCACGTATCCGCTCGACCCGCCGGTCGAGGCGGCTCGACTCGGCATTTATGCGTTAGCGAAGATCAGAGCCTATGACGGACTGGCCTCTGCGGTGCTCGATCCGCAAGGGCAACCCGTATCTCGCTGGTGGCCGGTGGCGTATGCGCTGCAGCGCATCGGTGACGCGCAGGCGGCTCCGGTGCTGCTGACGCTGCTGAATACTCCGGGCCGTTATACGGCGTCATTCGCGGCGAAAGGTCTTGCCGCGACCAAGTCGACACGTGCGGCCGGTTCGCTGCGAGAGATCGTGACGGAACGGCGCCGCGATCCAGCTGTGGTTATCCAGGCCTTGCGAGCCTTGACTGCGCTCGGCGACCAGGCATCACTGCCCATGGTCACGAAGATGGTCACTGACAGGAGCGTGACCGGAGCGCTGAAGCTGGAGGCGATCACCGCATGGAGCGCGTTGATCGACGAGCGAAGTATCGACCTGCTGCTCGACCTGGTGTCCGATCCCACGCCGGCCATTCGCAGCGGCGCTTTCACCGCTCTTGCTCGCCTCGAGCCGATGACATTCCTGTCAGTGCTGGCTGGCCTGGAGGCGGATAACGATTGGTCGGTGCGCGCCGCGCTTGCGGCCGCACTTGGCGGTTTACCCGGCCAGCAGGGTGTCCCGCGGCTGACGGTCATGCTGCAGGAGCGTGACCTCCGCGTGATTCCGGCGGTGTTGAACGGCCTGATCGCCGCGAAGGCCGCGGGAATGGACAAGGTCCTCCTCGAGCGCCTCAAGTCCGACGACTTCGTCGTTCGCGCGACTGCCGCCAACGGGCTGGCCGAGATCAAGGCGACAGAGGCCGTGCAGCCGCTTTTGGAGGCGTATCGCGCGTCTGCGGGAGGAGACGTGACCTATGTCGCGCGCGCAGCCATCCTCGGTGCGCTTGCGAAGCTGGACGCTGCTGCCGCACGCCCCGTGTTGCAGGAGTCCTTGATGGATCGCGATTGGGCCGTGCGCGTTCGTGCCCGGACCTTGCTTGCCGAACAAGGTGTCACGGGCGTCGACGATGAGATGCGTCCGGCGGCACCGGGTGAACCAGTCGATAGCGCGGAGTGGCAGGCGATTGTGTCGCCGCGCTACTCGCCGCGCGCCTTCATCGATACTGACAAGGGGACCGTGGAGCTCGAACTGGCGGTTCTCGACGCTCCGCTGACGGTCGCCAACTTCATTACCCTGGCGCGCAAAGGGTTTTTCAACGGGGTTGCCCTTCACCGCGTCGTACCTGACTTCGTTGTCCAGGACGGCGATCCACGTGGTGACGGCGAGGGTGGACCGGGTTACACGATTCGAGACGAGATCAACGAGCGACCCTACTTGCGGGGCACCGTCGGTATGGCGCTCGATTGGCAGGACACCGGAGGGAGTCAGTTCTTCATCACGCATTCACCGCAGCCGCATCTCGACGGCCGATACACCGTCTTCGGGCTGGTCATGAACGGACTGGACGTTGTCGATCGCCTGGTGCCGGGAGATGTGATTCGGCGGGTGCGGATACGAGACGGGGTGACGCCAGACTGAGCGCCAACTCCCAACTCCCAGGGTGCTGGAAGTTGGGAGTCGGGGGTTCCTCGGCGGTTATCTCTTCTTCGCCGCCTTCTTCTTCGCGCCTTTAGCCTTCTTTGCCATGTGAATCCCCCCCTTCGCCTGGATTGGATTGCGATCTCGCCGCAACACCCAAGGCACTCTGCCGCCTGGCACGTCGGCTTGGGTGCTGGCCATCTCGCCTTGCGGGCTCACGCCGACGTCGATGACGCCAGGAGAGCAGCAACTCGGGGCAAAAAAAAATGGGGTGCTCCATCGAGCACCCCTTGAAGCTGCGGAAGAACTACCGCTTCTTCGCGGCCTTCTTCTTCGCGCCCTTGGCAGCTTTCTTCGCCATTGTTTTCTCCTCAGGATTAGCGACCCAGCCTCCGACGAACCACTTGGCCGTCACAACTGGTGGGCTGAGCCATCCACCCTCATACCAGATGTAGATTATGGGTGAGATTTTTCTACTGTCAAGCACAAAATCGCTGTACTTGTCAAAAGATCGCGCGTCGCGAATACCCGACGGCACGTCAATCGCACTCACGTTGTCAAGTGTCGGTCGAACAACGCGAACACTGCAGCACTCGATCGCGAGTACTAGCGAGGCTTCGCCTCAGACCCACGAGCATGTGGCGTCGCCTCGCTAGTAGCAGCGTCTCTTGCCCGCGCGCCGCGCGGGCGTAGACGTCTTGAATGGCGTGTTCGACTGGACTCGTTCGCAAGGAATTCGACCATTCAAAACGTCTAGGTGCGTGACGTGCGCAGCTGCTGCTTCTGCTCGTGTCGTTCGATCGCGAGCGTGAGCAGACGAGTGATCAACTCGGAGTACGGCACGCCCGTCGCCTCCCACATCTTCGGATACATCGAGATCGCAGTGAACCCTGGAATCGTGTTGACCTCGTTCAAATAGAGAGCGCCGTCGCTGTTGTCGAGGAAGAAGTCGACGCGCGCCATGCCCGCGAGGTCG
>Ga0209382_10001964_pt1 | contig 31003 bp, 28 predicted proteins | sample SoiMetdeltSBSDD5_FD_187599 | JGI IMG/M metagenome (GOLD analysis project Ga0209382, IMG submission 187599) | Bulk soil microbial communities from a Populus tree surrounding site in Tennessee, USA - Soil MetaG P. deltoides SBSDD5 (SPAdes) (version 2) | ecosystem: Environmental > Terrestrial >...
CCGTAGCCGGCCGAGGCGCCGCTCCGCACCCAGACCGACAGCTCGGTGGGCTCGGCCAGGGGTAGGAGCACAGGAACAGGCCGAGGTCGACCAGCCGGCAGGGCTGGGCCACGGGCCGGTGGACGGGTGGGACCTGGCCGAACAGCCGCTCGGTGACGGCCTGGCTGGCCGCCACCTGCGGGTCGGAGATCCGGTCGGCAAGGGGCGAGGGGGGCCGTGGGGATGGCCGACGCCCGGAGCGCCTGGACGTGGACGCTGGCGCAGGGGGCCCGGCCGACCCGTCGGCCACGGACGCCGCCGTCACCGGCCGTCCCTGGGGCCGAGCAGCCGCACCCCGGGGATGCCCTCGACCCTGCAGGTCCTGGCCGAGGCGTTGCGCAGCCGGACGGTGGTCCAGACCGTGCCGGCGGCGCCCTCGCTGCCGAACTGGCGCGACGCTGGAAGCCCAGGACATGAGCGTGGCCCGGGCCGGTCACGGGCCGGCGACGGCCAGGCATGGCAGCCGGCGCGAAACGAGCTCGACCTGGTCGCGATCGGAGCTCGAAACGCGCTCAGGAGCTCAGGACCAGGAGCCAGTCGTCGTCGCCGCCGGCGTTCGGGCCCGGCGTGGTGAAGGTCGCGGCCATGGTAGGTGGCCCTCGAAATGAGTGGTCGGCCGGGGTGGGAGTACTCCGTCCTCCCCATGTGCGGGGTGGGGCCTTAGCCCGATGCTCGTCTCCGAGAGCAAGCGTCGCTCGAGGAGGATGAGATGTACCTGGTGTCGCCGCAGGAGCTGGTCGCGCAGCACATCACCGAGCTCCGCCAGCAGGCCGCCAAGCAGCGCCTGGCCGCTGAGCTGAAGACCAGGCAGGCGCGGGCCACCCGTCGTCGCCGGACCGTCCGGGAACGCCTGTCGTTCCGGCTGCCGCGCCCGGCCAGGGCGTGAGCCCTTGGGGGGCCGGATCTGGGATGATCGGGGGCGTGGCCCGGCGAGTCTCCAGTCCGGTTCTGGTCGGCCGCGACGCCGAGGTCGCCCAGCTGAGGGCGGCCCTCGATCGGGCGGCGGCCGGCCGGCCCGCCATCGTGGTGGTGGCGGGCGAGGCCGGTGTCGGCAAGACCCGGCTGGTCGCCGAGCTGGTCGGCCAGGCCGGCGAGCTGGGCGCGGTCGCGCTCACCGGTGGCTGCCTGGACGTGGGGGAGGGCGTCCTGGCCTACGCCCCGCTGGTGGAGGCGCTGCGGCCGCTGGTCGTGGTCCTGGACCCGGGCGAGCTGGACCGGGTGCTGGGCGGCGCCCGCGCCGAGCTGGCCCGGCTGGTGCCCGAGCTCGGCCCGCAGGCCGGGGGCCGGCCGGCGGAGGCGCCGCTGGCCCCGACGCGGCTGTTCGAGCTGCTGCTCGGGGTGCTGCACCGCCTCGCCGAGCCCGGCCCGGCGCTGCTGGTGGTCGAGGACCTGCACTGGGCCGACCAGTCCACCCGCGACCTGCTGGGCTTCCTGGTCCGCAACCTGCGCGGCGGGGTGGCCCTGGTGATGACCTACCGGTCCGACGAGCTGCACCGCCGCCACCCGCTGCGGCCGTTCCTGGCCGAGCTGGACCGCAGCGGCCGGGCCGAGCGGCTGGAGCTGGAACGGCTGGGCCGCCGGGACCTGGCCGAGCTGCTGGCCGGGATCCTCGAGGAGCCGGCCCCGCCGGCCCTGGTCGGGGAGGTGCTGGCCCGCTCGGAGGGCAACCCGTTCTTCGCCGAGGAGCTGCTGGCCGCCCACCTGGACGGCACCCGGCTGCCGCTGGTCCTGCGCGACCTGGTGCTGGCCCGGGTGGAGGCGCTCTCGGAGCCGACCCAACGGGTGCTGGAGGTGGCGGCCGTGGCCGGCACCCGGGTGGACCATGAGCTGCTGGCGGCCGTCGTCGGCCAGGACGCCGAGCAGCTGGTGTGGCTGCTGCGCGAGGCGGTGACCCGCCACATCCTCGGGGTCGACGAGGCCGGCGGCGCCTACGTCTTCCGGCATGCGCTGGTGCAGGAGGCGATCTACGACGACCTGCTGCCGGTCCAGCGCGGCCCGCTCCATGCCGCCTACGCCCGCGCCCTGGAGCGACGCATCCAGCAGCGCGGCGACGCCTCGGACGCCGCCAGCGCCGTCGAGTGGGGCCAGCTCGCCTACCACTGGTACGCCGCCCATGACCTGGGACAGGCGCTGGTGGCCAGCGTGCAGGCCGGGCAGGCCGCGGAGGCGGCCTCGGCGCTGGCCGAGGCCCTGGGGCATTACGAGCGGGCCCTTGAGCTGTGGGACCAGGTGCCCGAGGCGGCCGCCCGCAGCCCGCTGGACCGGGGCGCGGTGCTGCACCGCGCCGCCGAGGCGGCCAACCTGGCCGGCGACGACGACCGCGCGGTCGCCCTCGGCCGCCTGGCCCTCGACCGGGTCGACCCGGCCGCCGAGCCGCTGCGGGCCGGGGCGCTGCTGGAGCGGCTGGCCCGCTACCACTGGAACGCCAGCCACACGCCCCTGGCGATGGCCGCCGTCGAGCGGGCGGTGGCCATCATCCCTCCCGACCCGCCGTCGCCGGAGCTGGCCCGCGCCCTGGCCGCCCACGGCCAGCTGCTCATGCTGCTGGACCGCCACGCCGAGGCGCTGGCCCGCGGCCAGGAGGCGGTCGCGGTGGCCCGGCAGGTCGGCGCGCGGGCCGTGGAGGGCCACGCCCTGACGACCCTGGGCACCTCCCTGGGCGTCCTCGGGCAGCTGGAGGAGGGCATCGCCGACCTGGAGCAGGGCCGCCGCATCGCCAGGGAGCTGGTCGACGTCGACGACCTGGGCCGGGTGCACGCCTGCCTGGCCACCGTCCTGGACCAGGCCGGCCGTTCCGCCGACGCCGTCGAGGTCTTCCTGGCCGGCGCCGACATGGTCCGCCAGGTCGGCGCTCTTGGACGCTATGGCCCCAACCTGCTCCCCGACGCGGCCAACTCGCTGCTGAGCCTCGGGCGGCGGGAGGAGGCCGAGCGGCTGCTGGACGAGGTCTTCGACCTGGACCTCCGGTCGCCCGGGCTCCGGGTCCGGCCGCTGACCGTCCGGGGGACGCTGCGGCTGCGGACCGGCGACCTGGCCGGCGCCCGGGCCGACCTGCGGCGGGTCCTCGACGAGGTCCCGGCGCAGCTGGACCCGCAGAACGCCACGCCGGTGCTGGCCGGGCTGGCCGAGGCCGCCCTGTGGGACGGCCACCCGGCGGACGGGCGCGCCGCCGTGGCCGACGGCCTGGAGGTCCTGGCCACCACGGACGGGCCGTACTGGGTCGGCGAGCTGTGCCGCAGCGGGCTGGCCATGGCGGCGGCGCTGGCCGAGCAGGCCCGGGACCGCCATGCCGAGGCCGAGGAGCGGGCCGCCCGCGAGCTGGCCGGCCGCCTGGTCGAGCGGGTCCGGGCGGCCGTCGCCGCGCCGGGAGTGGTGCCGACGCCGGTCGTGGAGGCCAACCTGCTCACGGTCGAGGCCGAGTGGGCCAGGGTCGCCGGCCCGAGCGACCCCGAGCGGTGGGCGTACGGCGCCGAGGCCTGGGAGGCGCTCGGCTACCCCTGGCAGGCCGGCTACGCCCGCTGGCGGCAGGCCGAGGCGCTGCTGGCCCGGGGGGCGCCCCGCGCCGACGCGGCCGCGGCCCTGGCCAGGGCGCGGCCGCTGGCCGCCGGGCTCGGGGCGCGGCCGCTGGTCGCCGAGATCGACTCGCTGAGCCGCCGGGCCCGGCTCGAGCTGGGGCTCCCCCCTGACGACCCGGCGGAGCAACCCACGACGGCGACCGACGAGCTCGGCCTGACCCCCCGGGAGCGTGAGGTGCTCGCCCTGCTCGCCGACGGCCGCACCAACCGCCAGATCGCCGAGGCGCTGTTCATCAGCGACAAGACGGCCAGCGTGCATGTCTCCAACATCCTGGCCAAGCTGGGGGTGGCCAACCGCGGCGAGGCCGCGGCCGTCGCCCACCGGCTGCGCCTCACCGGCGGTTGAAGCGTCGGTCCACGGCGGCCTGGATGCGGCGGCGTCACGGCTGCGGGATCGTGACCCGGTCGGCGCGGCGTTCGCCGTCGAGGGCGCGCAGGGCCTGGGTGAGGGTGGGGACGTGGATCTCGCGCTCGCCGCGTTCCCACATCAGCTCCAGGGCCTCCAGCAGCGCCCTGGCCTCGGTGGCCAGGGACTGGGCGGCGCGCAGGCAGCCGTAGGCGTGGCCGGTTCCGCGGGCCGGGTTGATGCGGGCCACGAGGTCGACCACGGCCAGGTAGTGGTCGACGAGGGAGCACTCGGCGTCGGTCAGGGCCGGCATCCGCGGCCGGTCGGGGGTGCGCGGCAGCTCCGGTCGCATGCCGGTCATCCGCCGGCGCCGGCCGGGGTGAGCTCGGGGACGACCCGGCGGCCGGTGAGGATCTCGTCGACCAGGCCGTACTCCAGGGCCTGCTCGGCGCTCAGGATGAAGTCGCGGTCGCTGTCGCGGCCGATCCTCTCCACGTCCTGGCCGGTGTGGGCGGCCAGGATCTGGTCGACCATGGCCCGCTGGCGCAGGATCTCGCGGGCCTGGATGTCGATGTCGACCGACTGGCCCTGGGCGCCGCCGTGCGGCTGGTGGAGCAGGACCGTGGAGTGGGGGAGGGCGTAGCGCTTGCCCGGCGTGCCCGCGGCCAGGATCACCGCCGCCGCCGAGGCCGCCCAGCCGAGGCAGGTGGTGGCGACGTCGCAGCGGATGTAGCGCATGGTGTCGTAGATGCCGAGCAGGGCGGTGACCGACCCGCCGGGCGAGTTGATGTAGAGCTGGATGTCCTTGTCCGGGTCCTCGGACTCCAGGTGGATGAGCTGGGCCATGATCAGGTTGGCGCTGGTGTCGTCGACCGGGGTGCCGAGGAACACGATCCGCCCGCTCAGCAGCCGCGAGTAGAGGTCGAAGGACCGCTCACCCCGGCTGGTCTGCTCGACGACGACGGGCACGAGGTTGGACATGGCTGCCTCCGGCGAAGCGTCCTCGACCGGCGACGCCGGTCCTCCCCCCAACCGTGCCACAGCGGCCAGCCCCCGAGGCCGGGTTCCGCTACGGGCCGAGCGGAGGTGTCAGGCCCGGCGGAAGGCCCGTGACCGGTTTGTGACCTGGCGCCCCACTGGTCCGTTCCCGTCCATGCCGTGGTCCCGACCACGGGCCGCCGGCCCGCCGGGGGTGGTCGTGACCTGCTGCGCCGGTCCCCCCCGGGCCATCGCCTGCCTGGTCGGGGGCCGGCCGCCGTGCCCTGGTCGCACTAGGTAGGTCTCTGGATGGGCGGTGTTCACCGGCCTGACGACAATCCCGGCAACCTGGGCAGCTGGCCAGGTCGGGGGAGGTTCATGTCGCGGTTGTGGTCGCCTGCCGGCGGGATCCCGGATCGCCCGCCCCCCTTCGGGGTCTGGGTCGGGGACCCGGTCCCGGCCGCCCGCCCCCCGGTCGCGCCGCCGGCTCGGCCCCGGCGGAGCCGCTCGCTGGCCCTGCTGGTGGCCGTCGGGACCGTGGTCACGGCCATGGTCGCCGCGTCGGTGGTATCCATGGTCGACCGGCTGGGGGCGACGACCCCGTCGCGCCCGGTCTCGGTCCCGGCGCCCACCCTTGACCACCTCAACGCGGCCATCGCCCGCGGCGAGGCCTTCCTGGACGGGCTCTACAAGCCGCTCGGCCCGGCCGGGGCGGTCCAGTCCGAGCACTACGCGCTGCCCATCCGGGTGCGGTTCCCCGGCTACGGGCGCTGGGTGCTGCTCGGCCAGCCCGACTCCGGCGACTGCCGGGGCAAGGGCTGCCCGGCCCCGACCCGGATCCGCCTCCTCGAGTCCGCCTATGCCAGCGAGGCCTACGAGCTGACCTTCGCCACCCCGGCCGCCGCCGACGGGCTGCGGCTGCGGGCCGGCGTCGACTGGGACGCGGGCCGGGACCGCTACCGGGTCAGCGTCAGCGTGCTGGCCTTCGGCGACCCGGCCAGCGCGGCCGAGGTCTGGCTGGACGACGTCCGGCTGGGCACCTTCCGGCCGGGGCCGGCGGCCGGCCAGCCGGCGCTGCGCCGCAGCTTCCCGGTCCGCGACGTCAGCCACCTGCGCAGCTTCCGGTTCACGATCCGCCACGCGACCCAGCTGGCCTGGCTGCACGCGGTCAGCCGGGGAGACAAGGCCCGCTCCAGCGCCCTGGCGCAGTTCATGCTCAGCGCCGGCTTCGTGCCCGGGCGCGACCTCCGGGCGGCCATCTTCGGCCAGGGCCGCGACAAGCCGCGCGACTTCGGCTACCGCCACGAGCCGTTCCTGGACGCCTACGGCGACTGCCGGCTGAACCCTCCCGCCTCCCCGAGGGCCTATCCCTACCGGTCCAAGGCGTGCGTGGCCGACGTGCGGCCGTACCTGCTGGCGGCCCGCCACGACACCCTGCTGCCGGCCATCGAGGCCCTGCAGGCGCTGAACCGCGGCGAGTCGCCCGACCACGCCTACCGCGACCAGGCGGCCCTGCTGCCGATGGCCACCACCTCGGCCGGCCGGACCGCCGACCAGCTGGAGCGGCGCTTCGACCGGCTCGGCTTCGGCATCCCGCGCTGCACCCCCTTCGGCTGCGACCGGGCACGGGCCAGCGCCCTGCGCACCTTCGCCTTCGGCATGCTGGAGACGGTGCTCGGCTACAACAGCGGCCAGCTCGGCCGCCGCCCCTACGCCGACGCCGTGGCCGGCCTGGCCCTCAGCGTCCAGATCGGCGACGACGGCGTCGTCCGGGCCGCCGACCGGGTCGCCTACCGCCCGGCCCTGCGGGGCGGGTTCCTCTCCTACTGGAACCGCGACCGCCGCTACCTCAAGCCGACCGGCGTCGCCCAGGCGGTGGCCGACCGCTTCAACATGCCGCCCGAGTACCTGGGCCTGCGGCCGACCGACAGCGAGACCGCCTTCGACGCGTACGCGTTCCTGGCCCTGTACCGCTGCGCCAGGTACCAGGTCGGCTGCAAGCTCGTCGGCGCCGCCCGCCCCTAGCGCGCCGAGCGGGCGTCAACGGCGCCGGGTCTTCGCCTTGTCGCGGTCCTTGTAACGGTCCTTGGCCTTGACCTTGGTCTTGGCCGGGGGCCGGGGGCGGGGATCGGGGGGCTCGAAGCCGCGGTCGCGCATGCCCCGCTCGATCTCGGCGATCGCCGTCTCCACGACCCTGACCCTGGCGAAGCGCTTGGAGTCGGCCTCGACCAGGTACCAGCGGGCCAGCGGGTGGTCGGTCCGCTCCAGCATGTCCTCGACCGCCTGCTCGTAGGCGGTCCGCTTCTCGCGGTTGCGCCAGTCCTCGGCGGTCAGCTTCCAGGTCTTCAGGGGCTCGCGCTCGCGCCGCTTGAACCGGCGCAGCTGCTCCTCGTCCGAGATGTGCATCCAGAACTTGAGCAGGATCATCCCCTCCAGCACCAGCGACCGCTCGAACTCGACGATCTCGTCGTAGCCGCGGGACCACTGCTCGGGGGTGGCGAACCCCTCGACCCGCTCGACCAGCACCCGGCCGTACCAGGAGCGGTCGAGCACGGCCATGCCGCCCCAGCCGGGCAGGCTGGACCAGAACCGCCACAGGAAATGGTGGCGCTTCTCGTCGTAGGTCGGGGCGGCGAAGGTGGCCACCCGCACGTGGCGCGGGTCCATCGGCGTGACCAGCCGGCGGATGGCGCCGCCCTTGCCCGAGGCGTCCCAGCCCTCGAACACCGCGCACACCGGGGGGCCGAGCCGTCCGTCGCCGAGCAGCCCGCCGAGGGTGAGCCGCAGCTCCAGCAGGCGGTTGGAGGCTGTCTCGAGCCGTGCCGCCTCCTCCTCGCGGGTCAGCTTGAGGCTCAGGTCGAGCTCGTCCAGGCGTCCCATGTGCCGATCCTGGCAGCACCGGCCCACAGTCGGCAAGAGGGCAAAGCTCATCGGCGCCGCAGGGCCGACAGGGTCAGGCCGGGGGCGATCGACTCCGGGTCCACGTGCAGGTCGAGCAGGGCGGGGCGGCCGGCCCCCAGGGCCCGTTCCAGGGCGGCCGGGAACGCCTCGGCCTCGGTGACCGCCTCGCCGGCGGCCCCGTAGGCCCGGGCCAGGGCGGCGAAGTCGGGGTTCTCCAGATCCGTGCCGGTGACCCGGCCGGGGTAGGTCCGCTCCTGGTGCATGCGGATGGTGCCGTACATGCCGTTGTTGACCACCAGCACGACCACGTCCAGGCGGTGCTGGACGGCCGTGGCCAGCTCCTGGGCGGTCATCAGGAAGTCGCCGTCGCCGGCCACCGCCACCACCGGCCGCCGGGGGTGGACGACCTTGGCGGCGAGCGCGGCCGGCAGGCCGAAGCCCATGGCGCCGCTCTTGGGGGCCAGCTGGGTGCCGTGGCGCCGGAACTGAAAGAACCGGTGGACCCAGGCGGTGTAGTTGCCGGCCCCGCTGGCCACCACGGCGTCGTCGGGCAGGCGCTCGCGCAGCGCGGCCATGGCCTGGCCGAGGTCGACCGGGGCCGGGCCGGGCGCGGAGGCGGCGTGGGTCGGGCCGCGGCCCGGCCAGGGCCGCACCCAGGCCAGGTAGTTGTCCCTGGCCGCCTCGGTCCAGGCCGCCCAGGCGTCGCCCCGGACCGGCGGGACCGAGCGCCAGGCGGCCAGGAACGGGCCAACGGCCGCGTTGACGGCCAGGTCGGGCTGGTAGAGCCGGCCCAGCTCGGCCAGGCCGGGATGGACGTGGACCAGCCGCTGGCGGGGGACCGGCGCCTCCAGCAGCCGGTAGCCGGCGGTGGTGATGGCCCCCAGGCGGGGGCCGGCGACGACCAGCAGGTCGGCGGCCCGGACCCGCTCGGCCAGGGCCGGGTTGGCGCTCACCCCGAGGTCGCCGGCGTAGCTGGGGGAGCGGTTGTCGAGCACGTCCTGGGAGCGGAACGAGACCGCCACCGGCAGCCGGCTGGCCTCGGCCACGGTCCTGAGATCGGCCGCGGCCGCCTGCGACCAGCCGGGGCCGCCGGCCACCACCAGCGGCCGCCGGGCCCCGCCGAGCAGCTCGCGCAGGCGGGCCAGGTCGGCGGGGGCGACCCCGGGGGCCACGGGCCGGACCGGGCGGGCGTCGGCTGCCCGGGTGGTCGCGGCCAGCACGTCCTCGGGCAGGGCCAGCACCACCGGCCCGGGCCGGCCCGAGACCGCCACCTCGACCGCCCTGGCCAGCAGCTCGGGCAGCCGGTCGGGGTGGCCGGCCTCGGCCGCCCACTTGGCCATCGGCCCGAACACCGCCGGCACGTCCAGCTCCTGGAACGCCTCGCGCCCGCGCACGGCCCGGCTCACCTGCCCGACCAGCAGCAGCATGGGGGCCGAGTCCTGGGCGGCGGTGTGGACCCCGACGCTGGCCTGGGTCGCCCCCGGCCCCCTGGTGACCAGGCACACCCCCGGCCGCCCGGTGAGCTTGCCGTAGGCCACGGCCATGTTGGCCGCCGCCGCCTCGTGCCGGCAGGCGATCAGCCGGGTCGGGCCGTCGTGCAGCGCGTCCAGGATGGCCAGGAAGCTCTCCCCGGGGACGCAGAAGGCCGCGTCGATCCCGTTGGCCCGCAGGTGGTCGACCACCACCTGCCCGCCGCTGCGCTCTCGCATGCGATGCAACCTAGTCGCGGACCAGCTTGCGGTAGGTCACGCGGTGGGGGCGGGTGGCCTCGGGGCCGAGGCGGCGGACCTTGTCGGCCTGGTAGTCGGCGAAGTTGCCCTCGAACCAGGCGACCCGGCTGTCGCCCTCGAAGGCGAGCATGTGGGTGGCGATCCGGTCCAGGAACCAGCGGTCGTGGCTGATCACGACCGCGCAGCCGGGGAAGTCGAGCAGCGCGCTCTCCAGCGAGCGCAGGGTGTCGACGTCCAGGTCGTTGGTCGGCTCGTCCAGTAGGAGCAGGTTCCCGCCCTCGCGCAGGGTGAGGGCCAGGTTGAGCCGGTTGCGCTCGCCGCCGGACAGCACCCCGACCGGCTTCTGCTGGTCGGGGCCCTTGAACCCGAAGGTGGCGACATAGGCCCTTGTCGGCATGTCGCGGCCCCCGACCCGGAAGTGGTCAAGCCCGCCGGAGATGGCCTCGAACACCGTCTGGGACGGGTCGAGGCGGGCCCGGTCCTGGTCGACGTAGGCCAGCCGCACGGTCGGGCCCAGCCGCAGCTCGCCGGCGTCCGGCCGCTCCTCGCCGGTGATGAGCTTGAACAGGGTGGTCTTGCCGGCGCCGTTGGCCCCGATGACCCCGACGATCCCGCCCCGGGGCAGGCTGAACGACAGGTCGTCGATCAGCAGCCGGTCGCCGTAGCCCTTGGCCAGCCCGGCCGCCTCCACGACCACGTCGCCGAGCCGGGGCCCGGGCGGGACCTGGATCTCGTCGAAGTCGACCGGCCGTCCCCGTTCGGCCTCGGCGGCCAGCTCCTCGTAGCGTCGCAGCCGGGCCCGGCCCTTGTCGTGGCGGCCCTTGGTGCCGGCCCGCACCCACTCCAGCTCCCGCTCCAGCACCCGCCTGCGGCCCGCCGAGGCCCTGGCCTCGGCGGCCAGCCGGGCCGCCTTGACCGCCAGATACGTCGAGTAGTTGCCCTCGTAGGGGTAGGCCCGGCCCCGGTCCAGCTCCAGGATCCAGCCGGCCACGTTGTCGAGGAAGTAGCGGTCGTGGGTGACGGCCAGGACCGTCCCCGGGTAGGCGGCCAGGTGCTGCTCCAGCCACTGCACGCTCTCGGCGTCCAGGTGGTTGGTGGGCTCGTCCAGCAGCAGGAGGTCCGGCCGGGCCAGCAGCAGGCGGCAGAGCGCGACCCGTCGCCGCTCCCCGCCGGACAGGGTGGTGACGTCCGCGTCGCCCGGGGGCAGCCGCAGGGCGTCCATGGCCATCTCCAGCTGCGCGTCCAGGTCCCAGGCGTTGGCCGCCTCGATGGCGTCCTGGACCCTGGCGTACTCCTCCAGGAGCCGCTCCAGCTCCTCGGGCCCGGCCTCGCCCAGGGCCAGGCTCAGCTCCTCGAACCGGGCCAACAGGGCCCGGGTGGCGGCCACGCCCTCCTCGACGTTGCCGAGCACGTCCTTGTCCGGGTCCAGGACCGGCTCCTGGAGCAGGATGCCGACGCTGGCCCCCGGGGCCAGGGCGGCCTCGCCGTTGGAGGCCGTCTCCAGCCCGGCCATCAGCTTCAGGACCGTCGACTTGCCGGCGCCGTTGGGGCCGACCACGCCGATCTTGGCCCCGGGCAGGAAGGCCAGGGTCACGTCGTCGAGGATGAGCTTGTCCTGGTGCGCCTTGCGCACCCGCTGCATCACGTAGATGTACTTGGTCACGCCGGGCATTCTACGGGCCGGCGGCAGAACAGCTCGGAGAGGAGACGCGATGCACCCGGCGCTGGAGCAGGTCGACTGGGAGCAGGAGGGCAAGGCGGTGGTGGAGCTGCTGCGGGCGCTGCTGCGCTTCGACACCACCAACCCGCCCGGCAACGAGGCCGGGTGCGTCGCGTTCCTGGCCGACACCCTGCGCGGGGCCGGGGTCGAGCCGGAGGTGCTGTCGCCCGCGCCGGGCCGGGCCAACCTGGTCGCCCGCCTGCCCGGGGGCGACGGGGGAGCCGCCCCGCTGCTGCTCAACGGCCACGTCGACGTGGTCGCGGCCGAGGCCGGGCGCTGGCGCCACCCGCCGTTCGCCGGCGAGGTCCACGACGGTTTCATCTGGGGCCGAGGGGCGGTCGACATGAAGCAGATGGTGGCCATGAGCGTGGTCACCGTCGGGCTGCTGACCCGGCTCGGGGTGCCGCTGCGGCGCGACCTCAAGCTGGCCGCGGTGGCCGACGAGGAGGCCGGCTGCGCCTTCGGCAGCGCCTGGCTGGTCGACCACCATCCCGACAAGGTGCGGGCCGGGCACGCCCTCGGGGAGGTCGGCGGGGCCACCTTCTACCTGGGGGGCCGGCCCTTCTACCCGGTCCAGGTGGCCGAGAAGGGCATCGCCTGGCTGCGGGCCAGCGCCACCGGGGCGACCGGGCACGGCAGCATCCCCCGCGACGACAACGCCGTGGTGCGGCTGTCGGAGTTCCTGGCCAGGGTGGGGCGGCGCCGGCTGGCCCTCCGCGCCTCGCCGGAGGCCAGGAGGTTCCTGGAGGCTCTGGCCGGGTTGCAGGGCCGGGCCGGCCGGGCCGCCCTGCCCCTGCTGCTGCACCCCCGCTGGTCCAACCTGGTCCTGCGGCGCGGGGTGCGCGACCCCGGGCTGGTCCGGCTGCTCGGCGCAGTGCTGCGCAACACGGCCAGCCCGACGGTGGTCCACGCCGGGAGCAAGGTCAACGTGATCCCCGGCCGGGCCGAGGCCGAGCTGGACGGCCGCATCGCCGTCGGCTCCAGCGAGGCCGAGCTGCTGGCCGAGCTGCGGGCCCTGGCCGGCCCCGGGATCGAGCTGGAGCTGCTCGGGCCCAGCCGGCCGCCGACGGTGACCCCGCCCGGCGACGAGCTGTTCGACCTCCTGGCCGCGGTGGTGGCCGAGCACCACCCGGGCGCGGTGGCCGTGCCCACGATCACCCCCGGGTTCACCGACGCCAAGTTCTGGTCGCACCTGGGCACCGCCTGCTACGGCTTCGCCCCGGTCCGCCTGGAGCCGGGCGGCCCCGACTTCGCCGCCCTGTTCCACGGCGACGACGAGCGCCTCCCGGTGGCCGGCCTCCACGCCGGCCTGCGCATGCTGGCCGACGCGGTCGCCCGCCACTGCTGCCGGTGACGACGCTACGGGCCGGGCCGAGCTGGCCGGTTCACCAGGGCCGTGGCCGCCATGGTGAGGTACTCGAGCAGGGGGGCGGCCAGCTCCTCGGGCAGTTCCAGGTCCTGGACGGCGGCGGTCATGTGGCGCAGCCAGGCGTCGCGCTCGGCCGGGCCGATGGCGAAGCGGGCGTGGCGCATGCGCAGGGCCGGGTGGCCGCGGCGGTCGCTGTAGGTGCGGGGGCCGCCCCAGTACTGCATCAGGAACAGCCGCAGCCGCTCCTCGGCCCCGGAGAGGTCGGGCTCGGGGTACAGGGGGCGCAGGACGGGGTCGGTGGCCACCCGCCGGTAGAAGCCGGCCAGCAGCCGCCGGAAGGTCGGCTCGCCCCCGACCGCCTCGTAGAAGGTCGTCGCCTGGGTCATGGCCCCATGATGCCGGCAGGGCCGCCGGCGCGCCGCCCGCGCCGACCCGCCAGAACACGACGATCCAGAAAAATCGGGGGTGTGCGCACCGCCGTTGACTGGTTATCTTTAGCTATGTGGTCGGCCCCTCCGATGGTTCCCTTCGAGGAGCTGCAACGCACCTTCGCCGCCCGGTACCCGGCGAGCGACCCGCTCGACCTCGGTGAGGGCACGGTGGTGGTGCTGCCCAGCCTGAGCTTCCCCACCGCCGAGCTCCGCAAGATCGTCGGCATCGGCTACTACGAGGAACGGCTGCTGTTCCTGCTGCTGCTGCTGCGCCGGCCGCGGGTCAAGATCGTCTATCTGACCTCGATGCCGGTCGAGGAGGCGGTGGTCGACTACTACCTGAGCTTCCTGCCCGACCCGGCAGGGGCGCGGTCGCGGCTGCACATGCTGGCCGCCGGCGACCCCGCCCCCCGGGCGCTCACGGCCAAGCTGCTCGACCGGCCCGAGCTGCTGGACCGGGTCCGGGAGCTGTGCGACGGCCCCGGCGGGGCGTTCGTGCAGCCGTTCAACGTCACCACCAGCGAGCAGGCGCTGTCGGAGCGGCTCGGCCTGCCCCTGTACGGGCCGCCGGCGGCCCTGGCCGCGCTGGGCTCCAAGACCGGCTCGCGCCGGGTCGCCCGCCGGGCCGGGGTGGCGGTGCTGGACGGGGCCGAGGACCTGCGCTCGGTGGAGGCGGTCGAGGCGGCGGCCCGGCGGCTGGGCCGGCGGCCCGTGCCGCCGGTCGGGGCGGTCGTCATCAAGCTCAACGACGGCTTCTCGGGCCAGGGCAACGCCGTGCTCGACCTGGCCAGCCTGAACGGCTCGCTGCAGGACTCGCCGGTGGTGTTCTGCGCCGAGGAGGAGTCCTGGCCGTCGTTCGCGGCCAAGATCACCCAGGGCGGGGCGGTGGTGGAGGAGCTGCTGGACGTGCCCGGCATGGTCTCCCCGAGCGTGCAGCTGCGCATCCTGCCCGGCGGGGAGCCGCTGGTCCTCTCGACCCACAGCCAGGTCCTGGGCGGCCCCAACCGCCAGGTCTACCTGGGCTGCCGCTTCCCGGCGGATGCGGCCCACCGGGGCCAGATCCGGGCCGCGGCCGAGCAGGTGGGCCGGGTCCTGGCCGCCCGCGGGGTCATCGGCTACTTCGGGGTCGACTTCTTCGTGGTGCCCGACGGTGGCCGCGAGCGGGTCTTCCTGGCCGAGATCAACCTCAGGGTGGGCGGCACCACCCACCCGTTCGGCATGGCCTCGCTGGTCACCGACGGCCGTTACGACGCCGCCGGCGGCCACCTGGTGGCCGGAGGCCGGGCCAAGTCGTACCTGGCCACCGACAACCTCAAGTCGCCGTCGCTGGTCGGGCGCCAGCCCCGGGAGGTCATCGACCAGGTGGCCCGCCTCGGCCTGGCCTACGACCACCGCCGCCGCACCGGCGCCACCATGCACCTGCTGGGCGCGCTCCGCGAGTACGGCAAGATGGGCGTGACCTGCATCGGCGACACCGAGGAGGAGGCCAGGCTGGGCTACCGCGAGGTGGTGGCGGCCCTCACCTGACACCGATGCCTGGCCACGGCGTCCCGGGTGTAGCGTAGCCGTCCCAGCAGCCGGGCCCGAGGAGGACGGCCATGAGCGATGGCACGACCCGCGTCGAGGACGAGGACATCGTCACCACCTGGCGTGAGGACGCCAAGGGCGCCGGCTCGGCGCCGACGGCCACCGTGGCCGACCCCCAGGACGCCGACGGCACCGACGGCGTGGACGGCACCGACGGGGACGGCACCGACGGCACCGACGGCGACAGCGGCGGCTCCGACGCCGACGGCACCGACGGCACCGACGGCACCGATGGCGACGGCGTCGACCAGTAGCATCCCCGCGATCGAGCGCTGCGCCGGGGACCCGGCGGCGTTCGTCCGCGACCACTGGGCCAAGGCCCCGCTGCTGCGGCGCGGGGCCGGACCCGGCGGGTTCGACGACCTGCTCTCGCTGGACGACGTCGACCGCATCCTGTCGACCACCTCGCCCCGGACCCCGGCGTTCCGGATGGTCAAGGACGGCAGGCCGCTGCCGCCCTCGGCCTACACCAGGTCGGGCCGGATGGGCTCGGTGCCGCTGTCGGACCTGGCCGACCCCGGCCGGGTGTTCGACCAGTTCCACGGCGGGGCCACCATCGTGCTCCAGAGCCTGCAGCGCTACTGGGCGCCCCTGACCGCCTTCTCGCGTGACCTGGAGCTGTTCCTCACCCACCCGGTCCAGGTCAACGCCTACCTGACCCCGCCGGCCTCGCGCGGCCTGGGGGTCCACCACGACACCCACGACGTCTTCGTCCTCCAGGTCCACGGCCGCAAGCTGTGGCAGGTCTGGGACGCGGCCGTGCCGTTCCCGCTCGGCCACCAGAAGCAGCTGCCCGCCGGGGCGCAAGCCCCCACCGAGGAGCCCCGGGTCTCGGCCGAGCTGGCCCCCGGCGACTGCCTGTACGTGCCCCGCGGGTTCCGGCACGCGGCCCGCACGGCCGAGACGGCGTCGCTGCACCTGACCGTCGGCATGCTCACCCGCAACTGGAACGACCTGCTGCGCGAGGTGGTCGAGCTGGCCACCGAGGAGGCCTGGTTCCGGGAGAGCCTGCCGGTCGGGTTCGCCTCCGACCCGGTCGCGCTCGAGGCCAGCCTGACCGAGCGCGTGGCCGAGCTGCGCGCCTTCCTCGACAAGGTCGACCTGACCCGGGTCGCCGACGGGGCCGCCCGCCGCTTCTGGTCGGCCCGGCCGCCGTCGCTCCGGGGCCAGCTGGGCCAGCTCCTCACCCTGGACGAGCTGGACGACGCCACCGTGCTGGAGCGCCGTCCCGGGGCCAGCTGCCGGCCGCGGGTGACCGGCGACCGGCTGGAGCTGCTGCTGGGCGACCGCACCCTGACCATGCCGGCCAGCCTGGAGCCGGCCCTGCGCCAGGTCCTGGAGGCCGACCGCCTCACCCCGGCCGACCTGGCCGGCCACCTGGACGGGCCGAGCCGGCTGGTGCTGGTCCGCCGGCTGGTCCGGGAGGGGCTGCTGCAGCCGACGGCCGTTGGCTGAGGCGCTTCCCTGCGCGACCCTGTCGCGGGCTCTGGAGGAGCCGCTGCACGGCACCGCCTCGGTGGTCCGGGGCTGGGTGCTGCTGGAGCAGCCGGGGCCGTGGGGCGTGGAGGCGGTCACCGAGAGCCGCCTGGACCGCGACCTGGCCCGGGCCCTGCACCGCAAGGCGTCCGCCGCCGGCCTGCGGCTGCTGCTGATCCGCCGGCCGGGCCGGGGTGGTCCCCCGGTGGACCGGGGGGGTCCGGGGGACCACCAGACGTCAGCCTGCTTCGTGGCCCACACCAGCCGGCGCGACCGCTGGCTGGAGCGGCGGCGTCTGGACGACCCGGCCGAGCTGCTGGAGCTGGACATGGCCCAGGTGGTGGCCGGCGGGCGGCCCGGCTTCGGCGAGGAGGCCACCGAGCCCGTCTACCTGGCCTGCACCAACGGCCGCCACGACCGCTGCTGCGCCACCTACGGGCGGCCGCTGGCCCTGGCCCTGCGGGCCAGCCACGGCGACCTGGTCTGGGAGAGCTCGCACGTCGGCGGCGACCGGTTCGCCGGCAACCTGGTCTGCCTGCCCGACGGCCACTACTTCGGCCGGGTCGGGCCCGGCGACGCCGAGCGGGTGATCGGCCTGCACCGCAAGGGCACCCTCGACCTCGACCACTGGCGCGGCTGCTGTGTCGACCCCCCGGTCGTCCAGGCCGCCGAGTGGTTCGCGCGCCGCCGGGCCGGCCTGGCCGGCGTCGACGACCTGGTGCTGGACGGCCGCGACCGGCTCGAGGGCGGGGTCGACGCGGTCCGGTTCCGCCGGGCCGGCGGCGGCCGCCTGCGGGTGGTGGTGCGCGTCACCCGGGACGCCGCCCCCCGGCCGCTCACCTGCCACAGCGTCCGGCCGGAGCCGCCCCTGAGCTTCACCCTGCTGGAGCTGTCCTCCGCGCCCCCCGAAGGCTAGGCGGTTCTGCGGCCGTTTCCCTCATGGGAGGGGAAGCCAGAGCCAGCGGTCGCCGAGGCCCGGGGCGCGGATGACGATGACCAGGCGGCGGGGTGGCCCGGCCAGGGTGGCGGCCAGGCGGGCCGGGCTGCGGGAGAGGCGGGCGGCGGCCGCCAGGGCCTCGACCCGGGCGTCGCCGGGCAGGCGGCCCTGGCGGGCCAGGGCGCGGGCGAAGGCGACGCCGTCGGCCAGCGCGCCCCCACGGGCCGGCGGGGGCCGGCCGGCGGCGAAGGCGAGGAAGCGGCCGGTGAAGTCGTCGCCCAGCTCGGCGGCCAGCACCGGCCAGGCCCGGGCGACCTCGCGGGCGCGCTTGCGGGCCAGCGCGGTCGAGGTCGCCCTGACCCGCTCCGGGTCGAACCCGCCGGGCACCGGGCCGCCGCCGACCAGCGCCCTGACCAGGGCCGCCTGCTCGGCCGCCAGCCGCTCGCGGCTCACTTGCGGGACACGCCGGCGCGGGTGGCGGCGGCGATCGCGTCCAGCTCGGCGGCCAGCTCCGGCTCTGGCGGGTAGTCGTCGTCGCGCTCGAGCATGACGCCGGGCGGGTCGCGCCGGGCGCACACCTCGGCGACCAGGTCGAGGACGCCGGGCGGGGTCGGGTGGGCGTGGGTGTCGTGGTACAGGCCGTCACGCTCGACCCCGCCGGCCACGTGCACGTACGCGATCCGCTCCAGGGGCAGGCGGTCCAGGAGGACGAGCGGGTCGCCGCCGTGGTTGCGGGCGTTGGCGTACAGGTTGGCCACGTCCAGCAGCAGCAGCGCGCCGGTGCGCTCCAGCAGCTCGGTCAGGAAGGCTGCCTCGTCCAGCTCGGGGGCCGGCCACTCGAGCAGGGCGGCCACGTGCTCCAGGGCCAGGGGCACCCCCAGCTCGGCCTGGGCCAGGCGCACGTTGGCGGCCAGCACGTCCAGGGCGTCGCGGGTCCGGGGCACCGGCAGCAGGTGGCCGGCCTCCAGCCCGCCGCCCCGGACGAAGGCCACGTGCTCGCTGACCAGCGGCGCCCCCAGCCGCTCGGCCAGCCGGGCCAGGTGCCCGACCCGGCCCGGGTCGGGCTCGCCGGCAGAGCCCAGCGACAGCCTGACCCCGTGGGGGACGACCGGGACCCCGCGGCGGCGCGGCGCCTCCAGCCCGGCCGGCAGCGGCCCGTCGGCGGCCAGGCTCTCGGCCACCACCTCGACGAATCCCAGCCGCTCGCGCCGGGCCACGAACCCGGCCAGCTCCTCCCGCCAGCCGATCCCCACCCCGGTCAGGCTCATCCGCCGCACCCGCCCCCGCCGCACCCGCCGCCCCCGCAGCCACCACCACCGTCGCCGCCGCCGTCTCCGCCGAACCCGGCGGAGAACCCTTGCTCGCGCGGGACCCGCAGCATCATGGCGATGTCGGTGTCGGCCGCCCACAGGACCCCGGCCCCGAACAGGGCCGTGGCCATGCTCAGCTGGGCCGGGGAGGCCCCGGAGCCCGGCCGGGGGTGCTCGGCCCGCAGCGCCCGCAGGGTGCGCCGGCCCAGCTCGGTGGCGTTGGGGACCCGCCCGGCCAGGGCGGCCGCCACCACCACGGTGACGAGCAGGAACACGACCAGGAAGCCGACCGGCCGCCCGTTGGCCGACCCGGCGACCACCCGGGCCGCGCCCAGGGCCAGCAGGGGCAGGAACCACAGGGCGGCGGCCCGGCACCTGGCCCGCTGCTCGGGGGTCGGGGCCAGCCCACGCAGGCGCAGCCGCTCGCGCGGCGCGGCCAGCGCCGACCCCTGCTCCAGCCCGGCCCGCAGGTCCTTGAGCCGCCGGTTGGGCCTGGCCGCGACCTCCTGGTAGACGGCCCACTCGACCGGGTGGGCGGCGGGACCCGGGGCGGGCCCGGTGGCCAGCCGCGCCGGCTGGCCGCGCCGGCGGCCGGTGCTGACCAGGCTGCCGCCGCGGAGCAGGTTGGACGCGGCGGTGATGACGACCAGGTCGTCGCCGCCGTTGAGCTCGGCGGCCTCATAGGGGTCGAGGGGGGCCGGGACGGCCGCCCCGTCCGAGGCCAGCGCGCGCCGCCTGGCCAGGACCACGCCCAGCACCGTGACGGCGAACAACACCAGGTACAGGAGAAGGAACCGGGGACCGCTGACGCCCCATGTGCTCATACCGGCGACCTCCTGGCCGCTCCGCTGGTCATCTCTGCCAGCGCGCTGGTCATCCCTGCCAGCGTGTCCGATGTCTTCACCGCGAGTATCGGGTCGCCCGGCCGGCGCGTCCAGGGCCGGGGCCAAGTTGTGACCGGCCGGTAACAAGCCGTTCACGGGACCGGGCTGCCACCATGGCCCCGTCCCGCCGACGACCCGAGGAGCACCGATGCCCGACCGCTACGCCGCCTACCCGAGCCTGGAGCTGGAACGGCCCGCCGATGGGGTCCTGCGGGTGGTGATGTCCGCCCCCGGACGGCTGAACGCGGCCGGCCACCAGATGCACCGCGACCTGGCCGGCATCTGGACCGAGATCGACCGCGACCCCGAGGTGCGCGCGGTGGTGGTCCGCGGGGCCGGGGAGGCGTTCTCGGCCGGCGGCGACATGGAGCTGGTCGCCGACATGGCCGACGACTTCGAGGTCCGCATCCGCGTCCTCCGCGAGGCCCACGACCTGGTCTACAACCTGCTCAACTGCTCCAAGCCGGTGGTCTCGGCCATGGCCGGCCCGGCGGTCGGGGCCGGGCTGGTCATCGGCCTGCTGGCCGACATCTCGATCGCGGCCCGCTCGGCCCGGATCATCGACGGCCACACCCGCCTGGGGGTGGCCGCCGGCGACCACGCGGCCATCGTCTGGCCGCTGCTGTGCGGCATGGCGAAGAGCAAGTACCACCTGCTGCTGTGCGAGCCGGTGTCGGGGGAGGAGGCCGAGCGGATCGGGCTGGTGTCGCGCTGCGTGGACGACGCCGAGCTGCACCAGGTCGCCCTGGACGTGGCCGTGCGGCTGGCCGGCGGCTCCCAGAGCGCCATCCGCTGGACCAAGTACGCCCTCAACAACTGGCTGCGCATGGCCGGCCCGACCTTCGACACCTCCCTGGCGCTGGAGTTCCTGGGCTTCGGCGGCCCGGACGTGCGCGAGGGGGTGGCGGCGTTCCGCGACAAGCGGCCGCCCGGCTTCACCGGCCCGGCCTCGGAGTGACGGCTCAGCCCCGCCCGGGCTGCACCAGGCCGACCTCGTAGGCCAGGATCACCGCCTGGATGCGGTCGCGCAGGCCGAGCTTGGCCAGCACGTTGCCGACGTGGGTCTTGACGGTGTGCTCGCTGACGTACAGGGACGTGGCCATCTCGGCGTTGGACATGCCCCGGGCCATCAGCTCCAGGGCCTCCCGCTCGCGGGCGGTGAGGGAGGCCAGGGCGGCCGGGTCGGGCTCGGTCCCGGCCGGGCGGCGGGCGAACTCCTCGATCAGCCGGCGGGTGACGCTGGGGGCGAGCAGCGCCTCGCCGGCCGCGACCACCCGAACGGCCGCGACCAGGTCCTCGCGGGGCAGGTCCTTGAGCAGGAACCCGCTGGCCCCGGCGCGCAGGGCCTCGAACACGTACTCGTCGAGGTCGAAGGTGGTCAGGATGAGCACCCGGACCGGGTCGGCGACCCCGGGGCCGGCCAGCCGGCGGGTCGCCTCCAGGCCGTCCAGCCGGGGCATGCGGATGTCCATCAGGACCACGTCGGGCCGCAGCCGCCTGGCCGCCTCGACCGCGTCCAGGCCGTCGGCGGCCTCGCCGACCACCTCGATGCCCGGCTGGGCCTCCAGGATCATCCGGAACCCGGCCCGCACCAGCCCCTGGTCGTCGACCACCAGGACCCGGATGGGGTCGGTCACCGGCCCGCCGTCCCGATCGGCAGGCGGGCCTCGACGGTGAACCCGCCGTCGGGGCCGGGCCCGGCGTCCAGCTCGCCCCCGAACAGGTTGACCCGCTCGCGCATGCCCAGCAGGCCGCGGCCCGGCCCGGCCTCGGGCCGGCCCTCGACCGGTGACCCGTTCCCGCCGGTCGTCCCGCCCTCGTCGCGGATCTGCAGCTGCAGGTCATCGGCGCCGTAGCGGACCAGGACCCGGGCCCGGCCCGAGCCGCCGTGCTTGACCGCGTTCGTCAGCGCCTCCTGGACGATCCGGTAGGCGGACAGGTCGACCCCTGGCGGCAACGCCGCCTCGGTGCCTTCGACCACCAGCTCGACCTGGAGGCCGGCCCGGCCGACCTGCTCGACCAGGGACGGCACCTCGGCCAGGCCCGGCTGGGGGGCGAGGCTGGGGGGCTGCTCCTCGTCGCCGCGCAGCATGCCGAGCAGCCGGCGCATCTCGACCAGGGCCTGACGGCCGGTGGCGGCGATCGCCTCGAAGGCGCCGGCCGCCCGGGCCGGGTCGCGCTCCACCGCCACCGGGCCGGCCTCGGCCTGGACGACCATCATGCTGACGTGGTGGGCGACCACGTCGTGCAGCTCGCGGGCGATGCGGGCCCGCTCGGAGGCGACCGCCCGGCGGGCCTCGTCGGCCCGCTCGAGCTCCAGCCGCGCCGCCCGCTCCTGGAGCTCGGCGGCCAGGACGCGTTGCACCCGGGCCCGGTCGCCCAGCAGCCAGGCCCCGGCCAGGGCGAGCGCGACGAAGGCGGCGTCGACCAGGTCGGCGTCGGTCCGGGGCAGGCTCAGGGTGACCACCACCGCCACGGCCGCGACCGCGCCGGAGCCCAGGGCGGCCCGCCGGCCCCCCCAGGCGGCCACCGAGTACAGGCCGACCACGCCGCCGATCGGGATCGGCATGGCCAGGTCGGGATAGGGGGCGAGCCCGTAGGCGGCGGTGGCCAGGCCGGTGACCAGGCTGACGGTCAGCGGGTGGCGGCGGCGCCAGGTCAGCGGCAGCGTCTGGGCCAGCACCAGGGCGACCGCGGCGCCGCCTCCCGGCTGGCAGCCGCCGCTGCAGTCGCGGTTGCCGTACCACAGCGCGACCAGCGAGAACGCGGCCAGCAGGGCGGCCAGCAGCGCGTCGGCGGCCAGTGGCCGAGCCCGCAGCCAGCGCACCGGCCGGGGGGCTGGGCTCGCGCCCCCCGGTCCCCCGGTCCCCCGGGGGGCTGGGCTTGAGCCCCCCGGACCCCTCGTCCGACGATCCGTCATGGCGTCAGGATGCCCCAGCACGGGCCGGGCGGCCTCCCTCGCCGGGGGGATTTCCCTACCCGCCCGTCCGGGCGAGCGCGGCCAGGTCGGGCGGGGCCGGGAGCGGCCGGGGCTCGGGCCAGCGCACCGCCGCCCGGTCGATCCCGCGGGCCACCGGCTGCGGCCCGCTGCCGGTCACGTCCACCAGCCACAGGTCGAACGGCCCCTCGCAGCCGCCCTCGACCACCAGGACCCGGCGGGTGTCGAGCCAGCCGACGGCGCTGGTCGGCCGGGTCGCCGCGGGCAGCAGGGGCCGGCCCGGCCCGCCGTCCAGCGCCGACAGGTCGGCCCGGCGGTCGCCGCAGCCGTTGCCGGTGTCGATGGCGAGCTGGGTCGCGGCCGGGTCGCGCCGGCCGACGATGGCCAGGATGTCGCGTTTGCCCGTCCAGGCCGGGGCCAGGCTCCGGCGCTCGGCCAGCGAGAAGACCTCCAGGGTGCGGGTGCCGTCGGGGCGCCGGCTGCCGTAGTAGAGGGCCTTGCCGCTGGCCGAGAAGGCCAGCGGCCCCAGCTGGGCCCGGGTCGGGTCGACCAGCCGGGCCTCGTCGCCGCCGGTGTTGCTGGTCATCCAGATCTCGGAGGCGCCGTCGCGCCGGATCACGAAGGCCAGCCCCTGCCCGGACGGGTGGTTGGCCACCGCCTGGTAGGTGGAGCCGCCCCGGAACGGGGTGAGCTCGCGCAGGTCGATCGAGCCGAGGGCGGCCGAGGCCAGGTTGAGGCGGCCCGGGGTGACGAAGGCGAGGGCGTTGCCGCTGGCCCCCAGCCAGGTCAGCGACACCGTCTCGATGCCGCGGGGCGGCCGCCACACCGGGGCCCCGACCCCGCGCACCTCCAGCCCGTCCAACACCACCCGGTCGCCCCGCGGCCCCCACAGGAACGGGCCCGGCCGGTGCACCTCGAACAGGCACCACACGCGGCGGCCGTCGGCGGTGGTCGCCCAGGCCCGGCGGCCGGCCACGAACGCCACCGGGGCGCTGGTGGGAGAGGGGGCCGAGCCGGCGCAGCCGTCGGGCAGCGCCCCGGCGGCCGTCGTCCCCACGGTGGTGCCGGGCGAGCTGGGCAGGGAGGCGCCCCGTTGGGAGCAGGCCACCGCGAGCACGGCCACCGCGGCCAGCAGCAATCGGGCCCAACTCGACCGCACGGGCATGGTCAACCGTGTCCCTCCCAGCCGGGGGCAACTGGTGGTTGCAGGCATGATCCCACCACGGCCGCAGCGGCGCGAGCCCGGGCGGTAGCATCGCCGCATGGACCTTGACCTGCTACGCAGCGCCGTCGACTGGCGGGACGGCCGGCTGGAGATCGTCGACCAGACGCTGCTGCCCGGGCGGCTGGTCGTGCTCCGGCCGACGACCGTCGCCGAGGTGGTGGACGCCCTGCGCCGGCTGGCCGTGCGCGGGGCGCCGGCCATCGGGGTCGCGGGCGCGTTCGGGGTGGTGCTCGGGCTCGCCGAGGCCGGCCCGCCCCGCCCGGGCCCCGAGGGGCTGGCCGCCGCCCGGGCCGACCTGCGGCGGGCCGCCGACGCCCTCGCGGGCGCCCGACCCACCGCGGTCAACCTGGGCTGGGCGGTGCGGCGGGTGGCGGCCGCCGCGGCCGGGGCCGCCGACGCCGCCGAGCTGCGCCGGCTGGCCCTCGAGGAAGCCCTACGGGTGCTGGAGGAGGACCGGGCGGCGTGCGTGCGCATGGCCGCGGCCGGGCGGACCGAGCTGGCCTCCCGGCACCGGCTGCTCACCCACTGCAACACCGGGCGGCTGGCCACCGCCGGGCTGGGCACCGCCCTGGGGGTCGTCTACGCCAAGGCGGCGGCCGGGGAGCCGGTCCAGGTGCTCGCCTCCGAGACCCGGCCGCTGCTCCAGGGCGCCCGCCTCACCGCCTGGGAGCTGGTCTCGGCCGGCATCCCGGTCACCGTGGTGGCCGACACCGCCGCCGGCGCGGCCATGGCCGGCGGCCTGGTCGACGCCGTGCTGGTCGGCTGCGACCGGGTGGCCCGCAACGGCGACACCGCCAACAAGGTCGGCACCTACAGCCTGGCCGTGCTGGCCGCCGCCAACCACATCCCCTTCTACGTGGTCGGGCCGCTGTCGTCCTTCGACCCCGAGACCGCCGACGGCGCCGGCATCGAGATCGAGCAGCGCCCGGCGGCCGAGGTCGCCACCCTCGCCGGCGCCCGGGTGGCCCCCGAGGCAGCCGCCGTCTGGAACCCGGCCTTCGACGTCACCCCGGCAGCCCTGATCACCGCCTTCGTCACCGACGCCGGGGTGCTGCGGCCCCCGTTCGAGACCTCGATCGCCGGCGCCCGGCGTTCTAGATGATGGTGTGGGTCCGCAGCCAGCCCGAGGCGGTGTCGGCGGCCGGCCGGCCCTGGTAGACCTGGAGGTTGAGCTTGATCAGCTCGGGCGTGGTGAGCTGGGCGCTGATCGCGTTGAGGAGCCGCACCAGCGGCGGGCCGTAGGCGTCCAGGACCTCGCGGCGGACCACCGGGACCACGTTGTCGGCCGGCTGCAGCCGCTTGTCGTCGGCCAGCTGGACCAGGTCGGGCCTGGCCATGTTGGGGTCGGTGGTGTCGATCATGCCGACGTCGATCTCGCCGGTCCCCAACGCGTCGGCCGTCACCGTCCGCGTGGGCATCGCCTCGAACCGCTTGAACTGGAGCTTGTAGACCTCCTCGAGGCCCCTGAGGCACAGGACCCGCTGGGCGCATTCGGGCGGTCCCCCGAACGTCAGCCTGCTGGCCATGGGGGTCAGGTCGCTGAGCTTCTCGAGGCCGTGGCGGCGGGCCGTATCGCCGGCGACCACGAAGCCGTTGCGGTCCTGGGCCGGGGCGTAGGCGAGCACGCTGACCCCCCGGGGCGCGAAGGCCTGCTCGAGCCGGGCATGGGTCAGGGCGGGGTCGGCGGTGGCGACCCGGTCGCGGTCGTTGAGGAAGTTGAGCGCCGACCCAAGGTACTCGGGCACCATGTCCACCTTGCCCTGCTCGAGGGCGGGCTCGACCACCTCGCGGGCGCCCAGCTGGACCACCTGCTCGACCGGGAAGCCGTGCCGGGCCAGGGCCTGGCCGTACAGCTGGGCGAGGAGCTCGCTCTCGGGGAAGTCGAAGGAGGCGAGCTGGATGGTCGGCCGCCGCGGGTCCTCCGGCGCCGGCGGCGCCTGGCCCCGCTCGCACCCGGCGACCAGCAGGACCACGGCGAGCAGGATCAGTCCGACCGGCACGCTCGCCGGTCGGAGTCTGTTGATCATCGGCCGCAGGCCGATCCCGAGCATGGTCATCTTTCCTGTTGCAAGGTGTTTCCTCAGGTTACCCTCGTCTCCATGGAACCGACGGCAGGTCGGCCGCCGCTCGACGTCGGCGAGCCGGCGGTGGTCAGCCGGCCCCAGCGGGTGTCGCGGGCGGGCCAGCGCCGGCGACCGTCGGGGGAGGCCCCGCCGCTGCCGCGGACCCTGAACCGCAGCGGGCAGGTGTGGCTGATCGCGGCCGCGGCCGTGCTGCTGCTGTGGGCGGGGGTCGTGTCCAACCAGCGCACGGCCGTCTGGGTGCTGGAGGCCGACCACGCGGTGGTCAACTGGGTCGCCGGCACGCGCACCACCCTGCTCACCGGCCTCATGCAGACGGTCCACGCGCTCGGCTCGCGCTGGACGATCCGGGTCCTGTTCTGGGCGACGGTGGTGGCGCTGGTCGCCCTGCGCCGCTTCCGGCACCTGTTCGTGTTCCTCGGCGCCACCCTGGCCGTGACCGCCTTCACCGGCGTCCTCGCCTACCTGTTCGTGTGGCCCCGCCCCCTCGGGGTCGAGATCCTCGGCGACTGGAGCGGCTACGCCAACCCCTCGCGCCCGGTGGCCGCCCTGACCGCGACCCTGATGGGCATGCTCTACTCGCTGGCCCCGGCCGGGGGGCTGCGCCGGGCCGGCAAGCCGGTCATCGCCGTGCTGGTCACGGCCCTGTCGTTCTCGCTGGTGTACCTGGCCGTGAACTCGCCCAGCGACGTGGTCATCGCCGCCATCGTCGGGGTCACCGTCCCCCTGGTGGCCTTCCGCATGGTCACCCCCAACGAGGTGTTCCCGGTCACCTACCACCGCGGCAGCTCCGCCCACCTGGACGTGGGCGGCCGCCGCGGCCAGGCCATCCACCAGGCCCTCGAGGACCAGCTGGGGCTCCAGGTGGCGGAGATCAAGCCGTTCGGGCTCTCGGGTTCGGCCGGCTCGACCCCGCTGCGGGTCACGGTCAAGGGCGACCCCGAGACCTGGCTGTTCGCCAAGCTGTACGCCGGCAGCCACCTGCGCTCGGACCGCTGGTACAAGCTGGGCCGGACCCTGCTGTACGGACGGCTGGAGGACGAGAAGCCGTTCAACACCGTCCGCCGGCTGGTCCAGCAGGAGGACTACGCCCTGCGGCTGATGCACGGGGCCGGGGTGCGCAGCCCCGAGCCGTTCGGGATCGTGGAGATCACCCCCGAGCGCGAGTACCTGGTGGTCACCGAGTTCATCACCGACGCCCAGGAGCTCGGCGACCTCGACCAGGTCGACGACCGGATCATCGACGACGGGCTGCGCATCATCCGCCGCCTGTGGGACGCCGGCCTGGCCCACCGCGACATCAAGCCGGCCAACCTGCTGGTCCGCGACGGCCGGGTCCACCTGATCGACGTGTTCTTCGCCGAGGTCCGCCCCAGCCCCTGGCGCCAGGCCGTCGACCTGGCCAACATGCTGCTGGTCCTGGCCACCCGCTGCAGCCCAGAGCAGGTCTACCGGCGGGCCCGGCTCCAGTTCAACGACGACGAGATCGCCGAGGCCTTCGCCGCCACCAGCGGCATCACCATGCCCTCCCAGCTGCGCAAGGCCATGCGCGACGAGGGCCGCGACCTGCACAAGGAGTTCCTGCGGCTGCTGCCCGAGTGGCCGCGCCCGATCGCCATCCAGCGCTGGAGCATCCGCCGGGTCGGGCTGATGATCGGGGTCGCCATGCTGGTCCTGCTGGCCCTGCTCACGGCGCTGAGCAGCTTCGAGTCGGCGGGGCTGCTGTGAGGCGCCTGCTGCTGGCGGCGGTGGTCTGCCTGCTGGCCACCGGGTGCGTCCGGCCGGCCAGCACCGAGCTCTCCCAGGTCCGCGTGCCCGCCTGCCGGTACCAGGGGCGCCAGGGGACGGCCCTGGTCATCCTCATGGCCCAGGCGGTGCCCACGGCCAGCCAGCTCCCCTGCGTCGAGCTGCTGCCGGCCGGCTGGAGCGTGCGCGACATCTTCGTGCGCAACGGCCGGGTGCGGTTCACCCTCGACTCCGACCGGGTCGGCACGAACGCCGTCCGGGTGGTGCTGGAGCGGTTCTGCACCTTCGGCCGGGTCACCAGGGTGCCCTCGGACCACCCGGGCACCCGCCGCTACCAGGAGGTCATCTCCATCGACCCGGGCCGGCGCTACCAGGGCGCGATCTACTACCTGTTCCCCGGCGGCTGCGTCACCTACCGGCTCGACTTCCGCAGCGACGAGCAGGCCCGCCCGCTGGGCGAGGTCAGCCTGGCCCTCGGCTTCGTGACCAGGGACGCCCTGCGCCAGACGCTCAGCGACTTCACCGACGGCGAGGTCCCCCTGGACCCGCCCCCGGAGCCGGCGTCGTGAGCAAGCTCTGACGCTGCCCCGCCACCCCGGCGACGCCCTGCGGCTGGTGGCCGGGCTGGCCATCCTGCTCGCCTGCACGGCCACGGTCCGCCCCCACGACGTCGGGACGCTCGAGACCGACGTGTTCCGGCTGGCCAACGACCTCCCCGGCGCCCTGTTCCCGGCGTTCTTGGTGGTCATGCAGGCCGGCAACGTGCTCGCCGTCGGGGTGGCGGCGGCGGTGGTGGCGGCCACCCGGCGGTTCTGGCTGGCCGCCAACCGGGCCATCACCGGCATCGGGGTGTGGCTGCTGGCCAAGGCGATCAAGGTCCGGGTGGTGCTGGCCGGGCCCTACGGCAACGGCTCGGGGCTGCTGGTGCAGCGGATGATCCCCGGCCACTCCCTCGAGGAGCTCGCACCGGGGGGGGTCGACGACGCCACCCTCGACGCCGCCTGGGAGGAGGTGGCCCGCCTCCACCAGGCCGGCATCGCCCACGGCGACCTGGGCCGGCACAGCGTGCTGGTGGACGAGGACCGGCGGCCCTGGCTGGTCGACTTCGACCACGCCACCGCGGTCGCCCCCGAGCGGCTGCGCCAGGCCGACCTGGTCGAGCTGCTGGTCAGCCTGGCCGTGCGCTTCGGCCCCGACCGGGCCTGGCCGGTGCCGTCGACGCCTTCGGCCCCGAGCCCCTGGCCGCCGCCCTGGCCGCCACCCCCCCCCGCCCTGACCCACATGACCCGCGAGGAGCTGGGCGAGGACCGCGGCCTCTGGGACGAGCTGGCCCGCCGGGTCGCCACCCCGACGACCGGCCGGCCGGAGGAGCAGCCGCAGCCGGACGCCGCGCTCAGGCGTCGATCTTCTGACCCTTCCCGATGACGACCACGCCGCCCTCGGAGACCACGAACCGCTCGCGGTCCCGGTCCAGGTCGACGCCGATCTGGGCGCCCTCGGGCACGGCCACGTTCTTGTCGATGATGGCGTTGCGGACCACCGCGCCCGGGCCGATGTCGGCGTCGTGCATCAGCACCGACCCCTCGACCAGGGCCCCGGAGTGGACCCGGGTCCCCGGGGACAGGATCGAGCGCCGCACCGTGCCGCCCGACACCACCACCCCGGCCGAGACCATCGAGTCCAGCGCGTGCCCGGTCCGCCCGGCGCCTTCCTCGAACACGAATTTGGCCGGGGGCAGCGGCTGGTGCCAGGTCAGGATCGGCCACTTGCGGTTGTAGAGGTTGAACACCGGGTGGACCGAGATCAGGTCCATGTGGGCCTCGTAGTAGGCGTCGAGGGTGCCGACGTCGCGCCAGTAGCCGCGGTCGCGGTCGGTGCTGCCGGGCACGTCGTTGTCGGCGAAGTCGTACACCTCGGCGTCGCCCCGGTCGACCAGCATGGGGATGATGTTGCCGCCCAGGTCGTGGTTGGAGTCCTCGTCCCTGGCGTCCAGCGACACCGCCTCGATGAGGGTGTCGGCGCGGAACACGTAGTTGCCCATGGACGCGAACACCTGGTCGGGGGCGTCGGGCAGGCCCCGTGGGTCGCTCGGCTTCTCCCGGAAGGCGCTGATGCGCCGGCCGTCGGGGGCGGTCTCGATGACCCCGAACTGGTTGGCGTCGCCGATCGGCACCCGGATCCCGGCCACCGTCACCCCGGCCCCGGAGTCGACGTGCTGGGCGACCATCTGGCGCGGGTCCATCCGGTAGACATGGTCGGCCCCGAACACGATCACGTACTCGGGCCGCTCGTCGTGGACCAGGTTGAGGCTCTGGAAGATGGCGTCGGCCGAGCCGGCGAACCAGCGCGGCCCCCGGCGCATCTGCGCCGGGACCGGGGTCACGTAGCCGCCCAGCAGCGGCGACAGCCGCCAGGTGGTGGTCACGTGCCGGTCGAGGCTGTGGCTCTTGTACTGGGTCAGCACCGCGATCCGGGTGTAGCCGCCGTTGACCAGGTTCGACAGCACGAAGTCGACCAGCCGGTAGTCCCCCCCGAACGGCACCGCCGGCTTGGCCCGGTCGGCGGTCAGCGGGGCCAGCCGCTTCCCCTCGCCCCCGGCGAGGACCATGGTGAACACATCGGGGTTGGCCATGGCTCCACCTGCTTCCGTCGCGCCCAGCGCCTGGACAGTCACGCTCCCGACTATAGAGGACGGCCGCCCCTCGGTAGGAGTTGCCAGTGCCGCAGCAGGCGATGTTTGCCCCGTTCCGGCCGCACCGCTCAGTGGCAGCTGCTGGTGCCCGAGTCCTGGAACGAACCGCCCGGCGCCGGCAGAAAGCGCCAGCTGTAGCCGGCCCGACGCAGCTGGAGCTGGAGGAGGCCGAAGCTGTCGCTGTTGCGCACCTCGCTGCCAGGAAGCGGCGAGCCGAACGGGTAGTGGCTGCGGCCGCCGGTGCCGACGACGAACTCCCGCACCCCCCTGGCCGGGTCCACCCGACCGACGGGGTCGAGTGGGGCGAAGCGCTCGTAGTTGTGCTCGTGTCCGACCAGTACGACCTCGGCGCCGGCCTGGTACAGCGCAAGCCACAGACCGCCGACGGCCGGGTCGCTGCCGTGGGTGGTGCCGGAACTGAAGCGCGGGTGGTGCCAGAACGCCAGCGTGCAGCGGGCCGGGTGGGCGGCCAGATCAGCCCGCAGCCAGCGCTCCTGCTCCGAACCGGACTCACAGCCGCCGACCTCATCACAGTTGGAGTTGAGCGCGACCAGATGCCAGCGTCCCAGGTCGAAGCTGTACCAGCCCTTGCCAGGCTGGCCGGCTCGTGGCCCGAACAACCCGAAATAGCCGCTGGCACCGGCGGTATGGTAGTCGTGGTTGCCGGGGACCGGATAGGTGCGGTCGAGGAAGCGACCCCAGCTCGGCACATAGCAGCGCGCGAACTGGTCGGTCGAGCCGTCGTCGTAGGCGATGTCGCCGAGGGTGAGTACCGTCCCCGGCAGGCTGTCGAGCAGGGCCGCGGTCTGCTCGTCGCCGTCGCTGGTGCAGCTGGCGATGTCGCCGGCGGCCAGCAGGGTGGTCGACCGCTGCCCGGCGGCCTTGGCGACGGTCGCCGGAGCGGTCGCCGAGGCGCTGGTGTCGCCCGCCTGCGGCGTGCCAGTGCAGGCAGCCGCCAGGGCAGCAGCCAGGATCACGGTTACCGCCAGCCAACGTCGGGCGCCCACGGGCTCCCTCCTTCGCCTGTGGCTGCCACGA
>Ga0209382_10001966_pt1 | contig 30999 bp, 39 predicted proteins | sample SoiMetdeltSBSDD5_FD_187599 | JGI IMG/M metagenome (GOLD analysis project Ga0209382, IMG submission 187599) | Bulk soil microbial communities from a Populus tree surrounding site in Tennessee, USA - Soil MetaG P. deltoides SBSDD5 (SPAdes) (version 2) | ecosystem: Environmental > Terrestrial >...
AGTTCAGCGCCGTACCGCTACTCGTCAAGGCGGCACGCGAGGCGTTCGGCGAGGCGGGCACCGACGACGCGCGCAAGCACGTCATGATCGTGCCCAACTGCCACGTGATCGCGCTGAACTCGCTGGCCGACGGCGCGGACTGGCGCGTGACCGAGATCGTGACCAACCAGGGAACCGTGCGGGTGCCGGCGGGCGGCAAGGTGATCATCGCGCTCGGGACGATCGAGAGCACGCGCCTGGTGAAGCTATCGTTCGACGGCAAGTTCCCCGCCGCCGCGTGGGATCGCGTGGGCACCAACCTGCTCGCGCACCTACGCTCGAACGTCGACATCCGCATCCCGCGCACCGCGCTCGCCGGCCTGCCCGCGACCGTGAACGCACTGCAGGCGGGGGCCCTCTTTGTCAAGGGCCAACACCGGTTCGGGGACGGCAGCCTCGGACACTTCCACCTGCAGATCACCGCGTCCGGACTGGGCGCCGTCGGCGGCACCTCCGAGGCGGAGCTGTTTAAGAAGATCCCAGACTTGGACACCTACCAGGCGCACCGCAACGCCAACGATACCCACGTGGTCATCACCATCCGCGGCATCGGCGAGATGCAGCCGGACAATTCCGGCAACAGCGTCACGCTCGATCCGGAGCCCGACGAGTACCAGTCGCCGCGCGCGCTCGTCCGCATCGCCAACCCGCGCGATCCGCAGGTGCGCGCGGCCAACCCGAAGAGCGCCAAGGACTTCGAGCTGTGGAACGCGATGGACCAGGCGGCCATGGACATCGCGAGCGTGTTCGGGGTCGCGACGCCGCCGCAGCCGGTGCCCGATGGGCTCGGCACGACCCATCACGAGGCCGGCACGCTCGCGCTGGGCGAATCGGCCAGCATGTCGGTGAGCTTGCCCGACTGTCGCTTGCGCCATACCACCAACGCCTACGTCGCGGGCCCGGCGCTCTTTCCCACGTCGGGATCGCCGAACCCGATGCTCACCGGCGTCGCGCTGGCGCGCCGGCTGGGAGACGCGCTGGCCACCAGCGTGGCGTGGCAGCCGGAACCCGGGTTCACCGCGCTCTTCGACGGCTTCGACGTCTCCCGGTGGCGCATGACGACGATCCGCAACCAGCCGGGCCGCGACAATCCTGGCCGCATGCGCATCATCGACGGCACGCTGGAAACGGTCGCCGGCAACGACATGGGCATCTTCTGGTGCACGGCGCCCACGCCGGCCGACTTCATCCTGAAGCTCCAATGGCTCCGCCTCACCCCGGACTCGAACTCCGGCGTCTACCTGCGCTTTCCCGACCCGGAGGGCAAGGGCTACAACAACACCGCCTTCGTCGCCGACGATTTCGGCTTCGAGGTCCAGATCGACGAGTTCGGCGCGCCCGACGGATTCGCCATCCACCGGACAGGCGCCATCTACCGGAAGGACAACCGGACCGACAACGAGACGCTCACCCAGAGGCCCGCGCGCGGCGTCGGCGAGTGGAACGACTACGAGATTCGCGTCCAGGGACAGATGTACACGGTCACGCTCAATGGCGATCAGGTGTGCGTCTTCGACAATACCAACCTGTACCCGCAGCGCGGCAAACCCACCACGCCGGCGGCGCCGAGCTACATCGGGCTCCAGGTCTACGCCAACCCACGGTACTTCGTGCGTTACCGGCGCGTGCAGATCAAGTCGCTGCCGTGACGACGACTAGGCGAAGCCCGCCGCGACGCGAGCGCCGCGCGGCCCGCGTTCACCGCTTGCGCGCCGTCATGCCTGCTCATCATCCTCTACAGTTTTAAAACGGAGGGATCAATGACGTGGCTCGGTTGGGAAAGCCTCGGAGGCGTGTTGACGTCGGGGCCAGGCGTGAGTTCGTGGAGTGCCAATCGGCTGGATGTATTCGTCCGCGGTACCGACAGCGCACTCTGGCATAAGTGGTGGGCCAACGGCTGGAGCGGATGGGAAAGTCTCGGGGGGGTGTTGACCTCGACACCCGCAGCCGTCTCCTGGGGTAACAACCGCATCGATGTATTCGTCCGCGGGACGGACAGCGCGCTCTGGCACAAGTGGTGGGCAAACGGCTGGAGCGGATGGGAAAGCCTCGGAGGAGTCCTGACTTCTGAGCCTGCAGTGTGCTCATGGGCATCCGGCAGACTTGACGTCTTCGTCAGGGGCACTGATTCCGCCCTCTGGCACAAGTGGTTTCAGAACGGTTGGAGTGGATGGGAGAGTCTCGGCGGCGTGCTGACGTCCGGCCCGGGTGCCGTGTCTTGGGGCAATGGCCGGATCGACGTGTTCGTCGTGGGCACCGATAGCGCTCTGTGGCACAAGTGGTTCCAGAACGGTTGGAGTGGATGGGAAAGTCTCGGCGGGATTCTCACGTCGTCGCCAGGGGTAGCGTCGTGGAGCGCAGGACGGCTGGACGTGTTTGCCGCCGGTGCGAACAGCCACATGTGGCACAAGTGGTTTGCCGGCGGCTGGAGTGGATGGGAGGATCTCGGCGGCGTCCTAACGAGTGCTCCTGCAGGTGTGTCGTGGGGCCCGAATCGGATCGACACCTTCGTCGCGGGGACCGACAGCGCTCTATGGCACAAGTGGTGGGCTCTCGTTCCGACCGTGCGCATTCACACCAAAATTCTGACGGCGCCGAACGTCGCAGTCGATACGGCGATTCAGCGAATGCGCGACGTCTACGCGACCGCCGGAATCAGCGTTCAACATGCCTCCACGGAGAACCTCAACCTGCCGGCCCTCAACGATTGTGATGTCGGTGCGTGCACCGCCGGCAACACCACCGCAGAGCAGAATGCGCTGTTCGCAAATAGAAACAACGCAGGCGCCAATGATGTGGTGGTGTACTTCGTCCGTTCGACGGTTCCGCCGTTCAATGGGTGCGCCGCGCATCCTGCCGGACAACCGGGCGCGGTCGTAGCTCAAGGCGCGACGCAGTGGACGCTCGGTCACGAGGTGGGGCACGTTCTCGGCCTCAGCCACGTCAACAACAATGATAGGCTTATGACAGGTAACGGTACAGCGAATATCACCAATCCACCTCCGGACCTTGTGAACACGGAGGTGACTACTATGCTCAACAGCCCGTTTACGATCGACGTATAGGGGGCCATGATGGCCGTCACAATGCAGCAGGTGCGTGAAGTCCTCGACCCTGAGGAACCGGACTATCAACGCGGTGTGGCGCTCGGGCCGGAAGCTCTTCCTCACCTCGATGCGCTCGTCAGCTCGGGCGATTCTATGCTCGCGTCCAAGGCGACGTACCTCGCGAGCCTTATCCAGCATGCGCTCGCCGCCGACGTTGTGGAAAAAGCAGCGCGCAGCGCCGATCCCATCGTGCGTATCGCCGCAGCGGCCGCAGCGGCGAATTTGAGCACCGGCGGTGACTCAGACGTGTTGCGCAGGCTTGAGAACGACCCGGACGCAGGCGTCAGGAAGGTCGCACGATCGAAGCGTGGGGCGCGACACGACATTTCACCGTCCGAGAGCACCTCACGAAGTGAAGTGCCCCCCTCCGTCCCGCCAATCATCACGGGTCTAATGCCGGGGGAGAGCGACAAGGGAGATTTAGCGGCCAGTCAATCGATGATGCCGGGCGAAGCGCCAGGGGCAGGAAGCGGCCTCATGCCGGGCGAAGCACCAGGGGCAAGAAGCGGTCTTATGCCGGGCGAGCGCCAAGATTCCACGCTCGGGCTAATGCCAAGAGAGAAGCCTGCACAAAGCGGTGGCGCGAAAGGGGAAATGCCCGACTGACCATCCCGAACCCGGCAGGGCCTCGAGATGCGCTCACGCGAAAACACGAGTTACTCAAACTGCTCCGTCGCTATGATCCGGAGGTAGCCGTCATCGTCTTCAGCGGGGAAATCACGATGGAAAGCGAGATCCTGAGATCCTGAAGGCTCGGTGCTGACGCGCTCTTTGGTACGCCTTATAACCCCAGGTACTTCGGACCACGTCCAGGGGCCGGCTGAAGTAGATTGATGCTTGGTCGACCCGGGGTCGACCGAGCAAGCGTGGAGGGACTTATGAGCAGCGCTCCAGATGACCTCAACGCCCCGACCCCCGAGTCGATCGCGGCCTACGCCAAACGCCACGCGGTCAACGTCAGGAAGATCCTCACGACGATGCACGACCACCCGCCGAGGGAGACGATACGCGAGGTCGAGTACCACGGGCACCACATCCTGATCGGCACCACCTACCGCATCGAAGTGGACGGCCGCCGGGTGGGTGGCGAGTTCGTCGTCACCGACAATGGCGAGGTGCAGTGCCACGCGCTCCCGAACTACACGTTCGCGTCCGCGGTCGACCTGGTGAAGTCGATGGTCGACATCTTCCCCGAGGACTTCGCGGACGGCGGCCACCGCGGACATGGGCGTAGCGAGGGCGATGGCCAGCGGGCGCGGCGCGCGGCCAAGAACCGCCGGGCACCGTCGTCGCGGTCCACGAAGCGAGCGGGCGCGCGGCGCGCTCCGAAGGGCGGGCGTCATGGCGGTCACTAGGCGGGACATCGTCCAGGACGCAGCTGCGCGGGACCGCTACATCCGAGGCGTGCTGAAGTTGAAAAACGAGTTCACCGGGCCGACCACCGCGTCCCTGGGCATTCCCGGCCCGTCGCGGAAAATCAGCACCTGGGACCTCTTCGCGGTCTGGCACCACGTGGCCATGATGACCATGACTCCGCCGACGCAGAACAGCCGGAATGCAGCCCACCGGGGCCCGGTGTTCTTCCCCTGGCACCGCTTCATGCTGTTCCAGCTGGAGCTCAACTTTCAGCGGGTACTCCCCGACAGTACGTTCGGCCTGCCGTACTGGGACTGGGCAAAGGACGGCGATCTGCCGCCAGGCCAGCAGGTCACGGCGCCCATCTGGGGAGCTGCCGCGTTGGGTGGAACTGGGAGTCCCGTCGTAACTGGCCCCTTCGTGTTCGATCCCGCTGATTCCAAGTCGTTCCGCGTGCGGATCGTCGCTAATGTCAACGGTCAACTCGTGCAGGTCAACCGGGGGCTACGGCGCGCCCTCGGCGCTGGCGTCTCCGGGCTACCGCGGAAGAACGAGACGAGCGATGCCGTCACGCGCAAGCCATACGACGCCCCGCCTTGGGGCGTCACGTCCGACAGCTTCCGCAATCGCGCGGAAGGTTGGCAGGCGCCCGGCGCCCCGGCGCTGCACAATCGTGTTCACGTGTGGGTGGGGGGTGACATGTCACCCTCCACATCGCCCAATGATCCCGTTTTCTACCTCAATCATTGCAACGAGGACCGCATGTGGGAGCGGTGGCTCACCGATCACGGTCGAAGCTACGTGCCGGCAGCGTCGGCCCCGGCTGCGCTGGCGGGGCACCGCATCAACGACGCCATGGCGTCGCTCGTGTCAGCCCCCATGAGGCCGGCCGATGTCCTCGACATGACCTCCGTGTTCACGTACGACTCGCTCGCCGTCTGAGGACGGCATCTGACGTTGGCCCCGAAAACGACGGCAAGTCAAAACTAGAGTAGAGTGACGGCTTCGGCGGTCCAGCTCGCACCGGAGGGACCGATGAAGCGCTCGAAATTCTCCGAAGAGCAAGTCGCCTATGCGCTGCGCCAAGCGGAGAGCGGCACGCCGGTCGGCGACGTCTGTCGGCAGCTGGGCGTCAGTGAGGCGACGTTCTACGCCTGGAAGAAGAAGTACGCGCACCTGGGCGTGAGCGAGCTGCGCCGACTCCGGCAGCTCGAGGACGAAAACAATCGGCTGAAGCGGCTGGTCGCCGATCTCACGCTCGACAAGCACATGCTGTCCGAGGCCTTGCGAAAAAAAGCCTGAGGCCTGTGCGCCGTCGGGAGCTCGCCGGGTGGTTTCAGGTGACGTTCCAGGTCAGTTGCGTGCGGGCTTGTCGCCTCGCGCAGTTCAGCCGGGCGGCGTGGTATCGGCGTAGCCAGGCGCGCGATCAGTCCGCGCTACGGCTGCGGATCCGCGATCTCGCCCATGCTCGGCCGCGCTTCGGGTATCGGCGCCTGTGGGTCCTGTTGCGGCGGGAAGGCTGGCGCGTGAATCATAAGCGGGTACGACGGCTCTATCGGCTCGAAGGCCTGCAGGTCCGCATGCGCGTGCGCCGCCGTAAGCACATGGCCCTGCACCGAGGACCGGCGCCAGCCCCGGCCGGTCCCACGGAACGTTGGGCGATGGACTTCGTGCATGACGCGCTGGCCGACGGCCGGCCGTTTCGGATCCTCACGGTCGTCGATCAGTGGAGTCGCCAGAGTCCGTTGCTGGAGGTCGCGGCGCGGATGTCCGGCCAGACGGTCCGCGTCGCGCTGGACCGCGTGCTCGCCAGCGGCCCGCGCCCCCGCTCAATCACTGTCGATCATGGCACCGAGTTTCAGTCCCGAGCCCTCGAGGACTGGGCGTATGAGCGCGGCGTCCAGCTCGACTTCATTCGCCCGGGGAAACCCGCCGAAAACGCGTTCATCGAAGCCTTTAATGGCCGTCTGCGGGATGAGTGTCTGAACGTGCACCAGTTCGCGTCGCTCACGGACGCGAAGACGAAGATCGAGGCGTGGCGGTTCGACTACAATCAGCGTCGGCCCCACAGCTCGCTCGGCGACCTGACCCCGAACGAGTTCGTTGCGCGATGTCAGGAACTGCGGGTCGTCGAAGCAGTCGCCGTTTCTGGTTGAGAACTGTCTCGCTATGGGGCCAACGTCATGCTGAGGATCTGTAAAGTAGAGTGCTGTCCGGGATGGCGGGTCCTATGGACCGATCCGCGCCCGGTGTTTCGTTTATAGGCGAGTCCCCGCGACTAGTTGAACCACCCTTCACGTTGGATGTAGCTCCTCAGCGCGAGTGCCCTCCTGAACTGAACCGTCACCTCAGGCAACAGCTCCGCGCTCCAGCGAGTGCGCAGAATGACGCGGACGAGACGGTTGATGCGCAGCCAGGGGTGCCAGAAGTGGTCGTCGTCCATCGGTTGTTTCCTCCCTGGTTTCGGTGCAATCCCACGGCTCCACCCAACGCAGGCGTAAGCAAAGTCTTCAGTGGCCAAGTCTGTAAACGCCTGTACCCATTCGTAGTCAAGGGGAATCGGGTCCACGGTATCCACCCGTGTCAACAAAGCTTAAATGTCTGATTCGGTGGTTCAGAAGGCGGTCTAGTCAGTACCTGTGGATAACGCGAGGGCGCCCAACGTTGCTATCGCAGGGTGCGAAGCCCGACAGTAACAACTCGCCCTATTTGGGGCGATGCATCAGGCACGACAAGACAAGTCGTGTCCAATGCCAGCGACAGGAGTTACTCCACCACCAGGCCGGGGCTCATTTAAGAATTTCGCGCAGGGATACTCAGAGTCTTACCATTTGTGTCTGCTGATCCATTGCGAGCTTTGTGAGGTAGCAGAGGGAGAACTACCATGGCGGGTTCGCTCTTCATTGTGTCACGCACCAAACCGGGCACGTACACCTATCTGAAGCTTGTCAGCGATAGCGAGGATGTCGAGATCGTACTCGACCGACGGGAATTGGATCGACGTGGAGTCCTGCAGCGAGTCACGGTGGAGCGACGCAACGGCGACCGCCGCCGCCGCGACGTCACGGCTGACCTGGTGAAATCCGGTTGGGCGATGGTGCGCCGGTGAACTACCCGCTCATTCAAGGCCCGGGAAAGGATTCGACGCTATCGCTTCTTTCAGTCCTCCGATGCTCTGCGAACGCCTCTCTACGGTCGACGCGCCTACATCGCGGAACCTGAGCGTGATGGTCAGCGATTCGGCCAGCAAATCCGTCAGGCGGTCAGGCCATGGCCTTCGATCTGCTCCACCCGGACCAGCGGCGGATCAGTGCCGCAGTGCCGGAGTGTGATGCCGAGGAATGCTGCGCCGTCCCCTGTCTGGGCTGCGCCCAACATTCACTCATTTTCGCCAATGGTCCGTCTGATCGTCTCGCGTAAGGCGGCGATAGCCGCCTCGGCCTCGCGCTTCAGCACACCGTCGCGGTCGGACGCGCTCCGCTGAATCAGTTTGCCGACGGCCGAGCGCGCCGCCTGTAACGTCCGTCTCAATTGCTCGGGCAGCATCGCGCAGGAATAGAGGTGGCCGCGAACGCTCTCGGTGAGGTCCTCGCGGCAATTTGGACAGAGGTGCACGCGATTGCTGACAAGGTCCGATCCGAGCTCCAGCTGCCGGTAGCTCCGGGCGCACGTAGCGCATTCGGCAACCGCGTGGTCGAAGCAGTACCTGAAGAGGAGTGCCCGTTCTTCTGGGCTCACAGTACGAGGCCGCCCGCAGTCCAGATGGACGATGTGATCGCGGTCAAACGACAAGGCGTCGTTGCCAGAAATAGACTTCGCGCACTTCCAGCACTTCGACTGAATGCCGTGTTCCATCAGCGCCACCGCTACCTGCTTATTCCGTGCAACGCCGACGCCATCCCGTAAGACCGCAACTCTTATGTCGGTCCGATGACGACAAAGGAGGCGCCGAGCGTCAGAAGATAACGCCCGCTGTCATGCAGTGGACACCGTATAGCGTCGGAGGCACGCCTCGAGTCGCTCCTGTCTGAGACTTTCCCGCCATCGTCCTGGGTTGAACATCTGTCGCTCGGCCGCCCCTTGATCTGCTCCCAATTGAACTGGACACCGATGGGGCTATCCTGCTGCGGCAGGACGGGAGGGCCTCATGGGCGAGTTTCCACGGAAGTCAGACGACCGACGCGTCTTCTCGCCCTTCAGCAAGCTTCTCGGGAACTTCGCGTTAAGGACCCGACGAAAAAGTAGACACGACTAAAACACGCGCAAGGTTTAGGCCCTTCCCCGCGTCCCGAGAGCCACTCACACATTAACTCCGCAGCTCTCGCGGGCTCACCTTCGTCTTGCGCCTGTTTCCAGAGTCGCCTACGATCCCCAGCGAAACTTTAAAAGGCGAGTTCGTGGCCATCGCGCTGCTGGCGTTCCGCGGTGGCGAGAAGGCCGGGCTGGTGGCCTACATGCAACCGGGCGATTCGGCTGGGGGCCACCCGGGAGGAGTTGTTCGAGGTTCTCGAGACCTGCATGGTGCCGGGCGGCGCGCCGACGTTCCATCGCGGCCTGAGCGCGCTCATCGAGTTCGACGCCGAGGAGACGCAGTGATGGAGACTATGCGCGCGGCCGTGATGCGCGATCGGAGGCTAGTGGTCGCGGAGGTGCCGATCCCGCAGCCGGGTCTCGGCGAGGTGCTGGTGCGCACGCTGGCCTGCGGCATCTGCGGCTCGGACCTGCACGCGCTCAAGTTCGCCGATCAGTTCGTGGCCACGGCGAAACGCGCCGGCAACCCACGCGTCATGGACCTGAGCCGCGATGTCATCATGGGGCACGAGTTCTGCGCGGAGATCGTCGACCACGGACCGCAGACGACCCGCGCGTTCGAGGTCGGCACTCGTGTCTGCTCACGGCCCGTGCTCATACCGCCCACTGGGCCCCAGAGCATCGGCTACTCCAACGACAACCCCGGCGGATACGCCCAGTACATGCGGCTCAGCGAGGCGCTGCTGCTGGAGGTGCCGAATGGCCTGCCGTCCGATCGGGCCGCCCTGACCGAGCCGATGGCGGTCGGCGTGCACGCCGTGGCCAAGGCGCGGCTGGAGTTCGACGACGCGCCGCTCGTCATCGGCTGCGGGCCCGTCGGTCTCGCGGTGATCGCCGCGCTGCGCCTGGCCGGCGCGCGGCCGATCGTCGCCGCCGACTTCTCGAAGCGCCGGCGGGAGCTAGCGGTAGCGGTCGGCGCCGACGTCGTCGTCGATCCGGCCCAGACGACGCCCTGGCAGAGCTGGCGCGAGGCCGCCGCGGTGTGGAAAGACCCGGCGCGCGCGCCGCAGCAACCGCCGTGGACGCCCGGCCCGCCGCTGCGCCCGGCGGTGGTGTTCGAGTGCGTGGGCGTGCCGGGCGTGCTCGATCAGCTCATGGCCGCGGCGCCGCGCGGCTCGCGCATCGTCGTGGTCGGCGTGTGCATGGAGGCCGACACGATCTACCCGATGCTCGGCATCACCAAGGAGCTGAACCTCCAGTTCGTCCTCGGCTACACGCAGGACGAGTTCGCCGCCACGCTGCACCACATCGCCGAGGGCCGGATTCCCACGGTGCCGCTCATCACCGGCCACGTCGGCGTGAGTGGGGTGGCACAGGCCTTCGAGGAACTCGCCTCGCCGGAGCGACACGCCAAGATCCTGGTGCATCCCGAACGCTGACCGCAGCTCTAGAATCGGGCCGTCATGCACGCCGTTGGGGCCTTCGTGCGTACCGAGGAGTGCGGTGCCGCCTCTACACTCACGATGGCTGGCGTATCACAGCGCGACGTCATTGCCATGCTCGGCCACCGCGATCCGCGCATGACCATTCGCTACCAGCATCTATCGCCGGAGCATCTGTATGAAGCGCGCGCGCACTGGAGACGCGTCCGCATGATCGCCCGACTGGCACTATTTCGGCATCGAGAAGAAGAGGCGACGCGTAACTAGTGGTGGCCCCAACGGACGCCGAGCCGACACTTGACACGGCAATCCTCCCCTCGTGTTGACGCTCGGCTCGCTGACTCGCCATGCCCGGTCGTCATGGCTTGTTCCCTCCAGTCGTCCCGTACAACAAGCGCCGGGCTTCCTCGTCAGTCTTGTCGAGCCAGTTGCCGGTCTTCTCCCACTCCTCATACTTCCCTGCACCATAGATGCGTTCCAGGACACTCTTGCGGCAGTTCAGCGACAATGGATTCCGGATGCGGCGGTCAACGCGGCCCATATGCTGGCTCGCGTCGTTCTGACGGACCTCATCCAGCCACGTTCCGCGCCGTAGTACCCCAGGAGGTTCCCTTTCCAGAAGCGGGCCGGCAGTTCGGTGAGCGGCACCCGTCCCCATGCCGTCCCGTCGTAGCTCAGCACGATGTATGGCGGTGTGGGGCAGCCGAATCCGTCGTAGTCCGGCCCCGTGTCCGGCAATCGGACCAGGTAGACCCGCCCGCGATCGAAATCGAGGAGGATCGGCAGCAGGCGCGAACCACTCTTCCCGGGGTCAACCCAGGAGACGGGTTGACGGGTCGTGGGGTGAGCGAACGTCAGCCCCTGTTCCTACGGAAACACCCCGAGTGTTATTGACTGCGACTGCCGGACGGCACTATTTCGGCACTTCGAGAACTGCGTACGCGTTTGCCTCGCCACCAACCCATTCGAGGGTGATGCGCGGTTCGCGTGTGGCCCCCGCGCGTGGACCCCACCTCGAAGCGCGCTGGTGCAGCCGCCCGCCAGCGCGCCTACCGCCAGCGCTAAGGGTGGCGGGTGAAAAGCCCTCTCGGCTCAGTGCGAGTTAATCAATGGACCGCCGTCGCAGCCGGAATCCGTGTCGACTTGTCACTTTTGGCCGTGTGCGCTCGTCCGCTGGGGCCCCTCTGACCGTCCCCTCTGACCGTCGCCTCACGGCAAACGGGACTCCCAGAAGGCCTTGATCCATCTGGACGCACGGCCCGTCGGCCGGCAATAGGCCGATCTCTTTTTAGAGCGCACGAAAGGCTCATCAGCCCTCAGCCCGGAGGCGCGTAGTTGACCCAGAAGGGGCTATCCTTCTTCGCGGTCCGTATCGATACGCATCCGGTGTCGGATTTCAAGAGCGAGCAGTGCAATTAACCGAGACGTCAATGCCCATGCCCGCCGGCAGTCCCGTCAGAGGCCGAGCCGGCACTGGCGGCTCCACTTGCGCCACTACTCGAGGCACCGCTCGAGGCGCCGGTCGATGAGTCAGCGGCCCCCGCAGCGTTGGCACCACCACCCGGATTTTGACTATCCGCTGCGCGGTCCAGCACCCAGCCATAGCCAAATTTCCAAACATAGCTCTCGGGCGCGAAGTTGGTGAGCGCCAGTATCAGCAGTCCAATCATCATTGGTGCCTCTCCCGAACTCGCTTTCCGACGAGTCGCCTCGCACGTCCAGACCCTCGTGTCTTCTGAATCTCTGCAGCGCGGCCTCTGGCGCGAGGATGATCGCACACGGACGGAGGCACGTCCAGAGCTACCCCGGCAGCAGTGCGACGGGCGCCGCTCCTCTGAGGTCGGTGTTCACGTGGCTGGATTGCTCAACTGGCATAGGCACGTTGCCGTGGGCATGCACCGGCAGATCCACGATGTCAAATTCACGCAGCATGACGAGCGGGGCGAACACCACGTCCCGGACCTCGAAGCTGAGTGCAATTCAAGCGCTCCCTCTCGACGTTGGTCGGTTTCGTCCACACAATCCAAGTTGGCATCATCGGCCAGATTCGAAGTTGGCCGGCGCTGGGCGGCCACCGCCTTTCTTACCTAACGCGGCCACGAACGCGCCGTTCGTCGCCGTGTTCCACTGAACAGTCATTCGTCGGGCCATCGTTCACCTGGGAACTAAGGGAGCCTCAACGCCGATCACGTTGAGGCTCCGTGCCAAGCCAAGCGGTGAAAGGGCTTTCGGACTGGCGGAAGTGCGCGAGCGGCTCACTAATGAGTGGGAGCAGTGACGGGGTTGGCTTGCTGGGGAGGATTGATCGCGGAGTGGTCTTCCACAGTCGGAGCCGGAGCGGAATTAATGATGGTGTGGTCTTGTACGGTCGGAGTAGCCACAGAACCATGGACAGACTGATCGGTCGGAGTAGTAACAAAACCAGTGGCGGAGTGATCTTGCCCAGTTGCGATCCCGGTGGAGTCGTCGCGCGCGATGGCGCTGGCGATCTCAGAGCAGAAGCTCTCGTTCCCGCCCGTATTCACGGCGGTAATGGAGACGTTGTAGATCGAGGCGGTGGTCAGACCCGTGAGCTGAAAGCTTTGTGCTTGGTTCGGTTGCGGCATCGGGGTCGGGCTGGCGACGACAAAGAATGCGCCGTCTCGGCACGGTGAGTTGGATGTGCCGTAGTAGATGCGATAGTAAGAGAGGTCTGTCAGCGCACTACCGTCAGTGTTCGTCGTTGGCGCGGTCCAGGACGCCATGAGTACGCCAGCATGACTAGAGGCCGCCATCAGCAGCACTGCGCCGAACGTAATTTGAATTATGTGAAACCAGCGGACAGATTGCAAACGAAACGCTCCTGCATTCTGTCTTTGCACGTGCCGTATCCCTCCGGACCTGCAAGTTCACCGCGAAGGGGAAGTAAACAGACCGGAACGTAGTCGTTCGAAGACCGCATTACTCCCCGGTGATCGGACAGTGATCCGACTACTAGTCGAGTGGGCTGTTGGGCCGCTTGGTCAGAAGACGCCGCGGCCGGGGAGACGAAACGACGGGCGAGTGCGTGAGCGCAATTTCGTAAACACCGGCGTCAGTGATACCAGAATCTTCCGGCGCGTCAACCCCAAAATCATCGACGCCCAGTCGCTCGGTCGCTGTCCTGATTCAGCAATCCGTGCTCGACCGCAGCCGAGCCCAGAGTAATCATTGCCTTCTGAAAGTGATCGTCCGGTTGGATCGGTCGCGTTGCAGCTGACGCGACAGTCACGTTCGAAGATGGCCCAATTCGTAATTCTTCACCGAAGCGCGACGGGTACGCGATTCGGACGAAGGACGGGTTCCGTGCAGCGTGCGCTGCCCGATACAAGTAGTTAGACACTTCTTGCGTGAATTTCCTTGGAGCACTCTGACGAATGGCGAGCGTTTTGATTCAGCCTCCGACGACGAAGGCGCGGGCTGCTTCTACAACCTCTGGCAGTTCCCACCATCGGGGTTCAACGCCACATCTGCAAACGGTGGGCGTCAGCAGAGCTCGAAAACTATCCATATTGGTAGACGTTGTCCGCACAGACTAATTGTTGGGTTCCAAAACCCGTGAGAGACCAACAAGCGCTGTCGGGAGTAGCAACGCGAGAATCATCATCTGCGCTCGAGTCTCTACGAAAAAGCTGTTGAGCATCAGTGGGAAGAAGAGCGCTACCGCGAACAAGCAGGATACTCGCAAGAAGCGGCCCGCCAGGCGAAAACCATAGCTCGCGAAAACAAGCGGTAGCCCGAACGCTAATAGCGGTGGATAGCTGATGTGAAGGGCTAGAAACTGCTGCCAATTGTGTGACACCTGCCAGCGCGTGATGTCCCACAGACTCGCCGTCTCGAGCCTGTCTGCGCCGCCGGGAAAAGACTTCGCCAGGACCAACAGCGTCGCGATTGCAACCGCACCGAGGGCGAGCGTCCGAAGCGTCACCAACTTGAACGAATCTCGGGAGCAATGGGTCAGCCAGTAAAGGCATGGGAGAACAATGATGTCCCATTTCACTGTTACGGCGATGGGAAGCAGCCACATCAACGGGACGAATCGACCATCTCTGATAAACATCGCCCCGATGATCCAGCACAGCAATGACGGATGATCCCATGGATGGAAAAAGTAAAAGTGATAGGTTAGCGTCGTGACCACGGCGAAATAAAGCAGTCCGACTAAGGCGAGTGATGGCGGTGTCCATGCACGAAGATAGGCAAACAGACCCAGAAACACAGAGAACAGCGCGATCGTTTCGATGAGTTTATATGCTGAGAGGACAGAGGCACCGGTCGCTCGATGGAGCCCCTGTGCGAGGTAGACCGTGAAAATCCGCACGTTCGTGCGATCGGCTCCGAATTCGTGCCATCCCTCAAGAGGCCGTCGGTTATGGAGGATGGCATCATGTAGCATCAGGCGTTTCTCCGCCACTGCATCTGAGTAGATCGAGAGCGTGCCGACCCATTGCTGCAGAGTTACCGTCAGCATCGCAACGAGGATTACAAGTAGTGCTGCCCTGAAGACACTGCGGGAACCTTGCTCAACGACCGGCATCGCCAGTTCTTGGAAGGAAGGCATCGTCGTCGCATGCACAGATCCCCGCCGAGTTCAAGACAGACCCTAGGAGCGCGATGGGTCGCATGACAGTCTTGCCTTCTGACATCAATGACCTCTGCTTTGTTAGGGAACGTGGCCAAATGCTCAGCGAGAAATTGTTTCGCCAGAATGGCGTAGAGGTCTGGCCTCGACCAATCAGCACGCGGGTGCTGTGCATGTCGATGTGTGGCATGAGATCGGCTGTCCGAGCAAGCACACGGCTTCGAGCCGCGGATCAGCATCGCCGTATACTACCCCCGCTTGTTAGCACACGCGCTGGAGGACGTCATGCGGACTATCTATGCCCTCGTCGCTTTCTTGCCGTGCTTGCCGTCGCCGCCGTCGCGCCCGCGCAGGACCTTCCGAATGGCCAAGACACCGCCTGGCGCGTTGATCGTGCCAGCGAGCTCGCCATTCGGGTGCCCGCCGAAGACGGGTCGCAGACTTCGCTGCTACGCGATCGTGGACCACGTGATGCTCAGGGAGAGGGCAGCGAAACTCGCCGCCTACGCCGAGGGCAAAGTGAAGGGCGCGACCGAAATCGCGCCCTCGTAACTCTGTGTTTCAATGGCGGGCTCGACGGCACTTGAACCCGCGACCTCTGGATTGACAGTCTCCATTCGGGCCCCGTGGACCTTCGAGCTAGATGCAGCGAGCGAGCCCTCAACTCAGAGCCAATTCAACTGCAAAGTGGCTCAAATGTCTCGAAAAAGCTCTCATGGCTGCGACGTCACTAGCAGAACGCTCGCCTGTGCCCCATGGACCAGCCTGGCACTCGTTGGTCGCCGGACACTTGGCTCGCCGCTCGTGCGCACTCATCGCGATGTTGCGTTTCCGGATAGTTAAAAGCGTCGCACGCGATCACGCGCGCGTGGCATCTGAGCTGCAATCCCGTTGTTGGCAAGGGAAGATCTCCTTCTCGCTAAGGGCAAACCTGCCGTGAGGCAGGGACGCAAAGTCACGGGTCAGGCCTGCTGATGCTTGACAGCCGGACTACCGAGGGAGGAGTGTCCTGCCGCCCCGAGAACAAGGTGGTCCTCCCGCAAGGAGACCACCATGCTTGGGAAGAACGCTCGATCCGCCGTGGCGCGGGTTGCGCTGAGCTGCCTCCTCAGCGAAGTTCTCCTGGGGACAAGCCAGAGTACCGCTGGAATCCTCGATGCGACCTGGACCGCGCCGACTACGAACACCGACGGCAGTCCGCTCACGGATTTGACGTCATATCTTCTCTATTACGGGACCTCGACCACACCATGCCCAGGGTCGTCCTCGGTTCGGGTAGCGTCGCCAACATCCAGCCCAGGCCCCAACCAAACGACCAGCTTCAGGCTCACGGGGCTCACCACCGGCGCACTGTATAACGTCGCGGTGACCGCCGTGGATTCGTTAGGCAATCAAAGTACCTGTTCGGGCGTCGCGAGCGCTGTGGCGCGAACCGATTTTGCCGTGAGCCCGACCGGGACCGTCAATTTCGGTAGCGTAAATATCGGCGGTTTCGCCGACCAAACCTTCACCGTCTCGAACACGGGAGGCGGGACGATCTCGGGAGCCGCGTCGGCCTCCGCGCCGTTCAGCATCGTGTCCGGGAGTCCCTTTACTCTCGTAGGCGTCGGGGCGACCCAGACCGTGACAGTGCGTTTCACGCCAACGACCATGGCCACCGCGAGTGCGACGGTCAGCTTCACGGCGAGCGGAGGCAGCAACTCCGCGATTGCCACGGGCACGGGGGCCTCATCTGCGGATACGACGCCGCCCACGATTGCTGTGGCCGCTCCTCTCGCCGGTGCAACAGTCAGCGGCAGGGTCACTGTGTCAGCCAACGCTACCGACAATGTTGGCGTGGCCGCCGTCCAGTTCAAGCTTGATGGCGTGATTCTCGGAGTCCAGGTCACAACGCCGCCATATGCCATAACATGGGACACTACGACTGCCGCAAGCGGAGTCCACACGCTGTCGGCGGTCGCTCGTGACGCATCCGGCAACACCGGCACGTCAGCAGGCGTCACGGTGACGGTGGCCAATGGGAGCACTACGGCGGCTCCCACAACCTCCAACAGAAACTGTCCTGCCGGTCAGGCTAAGAAAGGACGCTGCTAGCGATCCGATTGCTTGGGCACGACTCAACTAGCAGATGCGGGCATCGACCACGATCTCATTAGTTAGCAGATGCGCGTAGCGCCTCGTGCGCCGTGCTCAATTCTCGCCGGTTTTCTGTTCCACGATCACCCAGCCGAGCCGCCGAAGAAGTGCGTCGATGTCCACCGTTCGTCGTTCCGTTGCACGGCGATTGACCTCAATCGGGATGGTCTGCCTACGCCGTTCGCGACGTCGTCGGTCCAGGACCACCTCAATATCAGCATGACCAGCAAAACTCCGGCTCATCGTCTCGTACATGAGCGGATCGCGACGGGCAATAATTAATAGATGCTGCGGCAAAGCCTGAGACTCAGCGTATCTCTTGCACGAGGATCAGCGCCGCCGCTATAAAAGGGTCTCAATTGCAGCAACTCTAACGAGCTACATGCGCGGCTCCAAGCTTTATGCATCGCATCGGCCCAGACGGCAAGCTCGAAGCCGAACCGACTTGGTACGATTAAGTGCTGTGTCACCGTTCATCCCTGCCATGCTCTGCGAGCGCCTCACCAACCTCTCCCGGTTGCCTGACCGCGCCTACATCGCTGAGCCCAAGCTAGACCGTCAGCGAGCCCAGCTCCACGTCCTCGGCACAAGGCGGTCGCCTGCTACAGCCGACGCGGCTTAGATCTCTTGGAGCACCCCGGCAAGGGGCGGTCCGGGCCTCGGGATGACGACTGACGGATTGCCAACAAGCCGCCCTACCGGCCAGGCAGCACTGACGACGGAGTGAGCCGGAACAGCGGATCGTCCTCAAAATCTCTACGCTAGAGGTCACATCGATTCTGATCGCTCTTCCACTTGCCGCCTGCGCGCTCACAATCGGCTTGAGTCACAGGCTGGTTGCTGTAAATCTCCTTCTTGCTGACAAAGCAGCCTGATGTCACCACGACCGAGACCAGTAAAGTCGTAAGCATCAGCGTTCTCATTTCATCCTCTTACGCCACAGCATCGCTGCAGTAATCGAGGGACGGCTCCGACCGGTAGCATTTGGACCGCCGCCACGCTTCACCTGATCGCTGCTCCGATGTTCTTATCGTAAGTGCACGTCGTGACAGACGAGCCGAGCGTCGACTTATTGCGGACCGACATTTCGTAGCGCCCCTCGCCGAGAACCTTCACGTTCTCGGTCTCTATGGGCTGATCGCCTTTCTTGCGCGCTGCCTCGATGCAGGCGGCACGCGCCGCATCTACGCTGCCGGCACCCACCCGCCCACCGCAACCGCTGGCAAGCAGAAGCGCCACCACGAGTGCTGTTGATCGCATCCGCATGTGGACCTCCTCTAGTCTTCGATGCGCTCGGCTCGAAGCCGAACCTGACTCTTTACGTTCGCTACTACTAAGTTTTGCCGGGTTTGTTTGACGGTCTCCACAGGGGTATTGCCCTAGTGGGATGTGGGCCTTCCATGGAGCCGTCGTACCCGGACGATTGAGTGGCCTTCCCATCTGCGATCTTCGACGGCGAGGCGTGTGCCGGCGATGGGCACGAGAGTATCCAGGCGCTCTTCATCGAGAGGAACTGTAAGGGCGACCGTCGCAAGCGTCTCAAGGACTGTTGGAGGGCCGCCAGTTCGCGGCGCTCTTCGCCCTACACCCTTAGACGGGTTTAACATTGAAAACGCAGGGAGGTTCGTTATGTGCCGCTTGCTACTCGGGGGATGCCTGGGCGTGCTGACCCTCTTTGTCGCTAATGCATGCACGATTCCGCCTGCATCGGACTCGGCGGCGGTGATGCCTGCCCAAGTGCTACCCGCTGATGCTCGTGCGCTCGTCTACGGTCGCACGGTCAGCGAGGTGATCCACAGTTCCGAGTTACGGGATAGGATTCCAGCCCTCTTCGGAGCGGATTGGATGCCCGCTTCGCCGGGGCGCAGCCAGGTCCCTTCGGGTGCGGCGACATTCTTCGACAAGGGCGGTCCATTGAGGATGGTCAATATCGCGGGGAAAGACTATGTTGCTGCCACCGGGTGCAATGCAAACGCCTGCCGGAGTCGCCGCGCACTACTCCTGATCGGTGAAGGCGGGTCGCCGCTGCTCGCGCGCCTCGACGACGGGGTAGTCCCCCATTACTACGCTTACAGCAGCGGAGGCGTACCCCCGCCTACCAACGGACCGTCTATCGTAGACGCCGGGTTACGTGCCCTGCAGAGCGTCGGGGACGTGTATCCATAGTCGGGTGGTGCACACGTTGGCGGCCTCTTGTCATATGGGCCGCGCGTTCTTGATTTGTACGGGCGGGCACGCTCGTCGACAAGATTCTGAAAGGTGCGAAGCCAACCAATATCACGGTTGAGCCGCCGACAAAGTTCGACCTCGTGGTCGTGTAGAACGTCGCTGCCACTGCACACCTGGCTCGACTTTCGGTCTACGTCACAACGGGGATTACATCGTTCTCGGAGGAATACAAAATCGCCGCCGGCATGGCGGGTCATGATGTTCGAGTGAGCGGAGCATGCCTCTCTTCGCCGATCTTGAAGATTTCGTCGAAAATCACCACTCCCACGGCTCGCTGACCGCCGACGCCACGGAGCCTGCGTGGAATGGCTATCTGCTCACGGTGGCCTGCGCGTGTGGAGTGGTGTTCGAGCGGTGGGTGACGCCAGCGGATGCTGACGCTGACCTTGTAGGAATCGCCGGGCTGAACTAGCCGCGCCGCGCGATTCACCTCGAAAAAGCCGTTCAGCCCACTCACTTGCCCCGGCGAGCGCGTTCGCCTAGCCTGTCCTCGGCCGCGGCAGTGAAAAAGCGGCAAAGGGGAGACCGATGCGTCAGCGCTCGAAGCCACTGAAGCCCAAGGCCAAGCCCCCTGTCGCCCCCAAGTCGCCACAGAACCAAAGCGCTAAGGTCCGCGACCTAGAGAAGCGTCTGGCGGAGGCGTTGGAGCGCGAGGCTGAGGCGCTGGAGCAGCAGACGGCCGCGAGCGATATTCTGAGCGTTATCTCGCGCTCGCCGACTGATGTTCAGCCGGTGTTTGATGCCGTTGCCGCGAGTGCTGCCCGGCTGTGCGAGGCGCAGGACGCCAGCATCTTCCGCCGCGCTGGCGACCAGCTACTTTTTGCGGCGCATCATGGTCCGATTCCCTTATCCTGATGGCTATCGAATTTCCAACCCCACCCTCGGGACTCATGAGATCCATTTCCAATGCTTGCCCGCCAGCGAGGACCCGCGCTAGCCGAAGACGAGTCAGCACGGGCGTACGAGCCGATCAATAGCCAATGAATAAGGACAAGAACCGATGATGTTCGCAAGCAGGCTCGTGCTCCTCGGGGCTGCCTGTGTGTCTGATTGCTCTACTGGGAGACACCGCACAGGTAATGCGCACTTAGCTGAAGCTACACGTCGGCGCAGTCGGAGGCGTGCGGCGTTCCTCATCCCAGATGTCGAAGCAGCCCGCGTGCAGCCGAATCGCTTTCCAATCATCGGCGCTCACCAGGCTCATCCTCTCCGCGGGCGCGATTGCGAGGCCGCACCCATCGCAGGTTTGGCCCAGCCCGGGGCCATGCCATAGCGCAATCGATTGGTCGCGCGGGAGTCGCCCCGCCTGGAGCCGTTGCCGAATCCGTTGCCGGACGTCCTCCTCGTTCAACAAGCGCAGATTTACATGACCGTGCCCTTGAACGGAATCACGACCTTGATACGACACCTATCGTTATAAAGGACCAACATGGATTACCTGACAATGCGCGAATTCCAATCGACGTGCTTGTCCACGATATCGGTGTCCGAAGCCTGAAAACCCGAAGAGGCTGATCAATCTGGCTGGGTGGTCTTGAGGCGTGCGTTCAGACGACGGAAATCGCGGCGCATCTCGTCGAGCAAGCAGCCAAGCTTCTCCTCGTCGGCTAAGACGGCGCCGCCGATTCTCGTCCTCACAATGTCAACGACGCCCTGTCGAAACTTTAATATGTAGCCATTGTCGGTAGAGCTCAAATGACTCAGGACAAAGTCCTCGCGCCGTTGCACGATGGTGCTTTCGAGCCTCCGTCGGACCTCACCTTCATCCATTCAGCCTCTCGCAACCTCACGAGTTGACGTCGTCTTGAAGACCGAACCAGTGCGAGACATCGCAGGACAGCCTCAACTTCCGGCGTAAAAGCTTTTCTCCGGTTAAGCGCGTGATTGGGTCGTGCAATTCTTTCTCCAGACCCGCTGAGGATTTACGCTTCTGATGTGCGGCCATTTCGATGAATCGCCGGTCGCATGGCTGCCCAGTAAGTGTGCGAACCGCCCAATGACTGGGCGCTGACAGAGGGGTAAGCGGTATCGTCGTCGGTGTTAAGGTCGCACAGGCATCGCATGAATGACGTGACAGGCGCTAGAGGAGCTTGGACGGCGTCTAGGAGCAGCGGCACATGACGGTCGCGGAATACCTGCGTCAGAAAGGGACGGTGCGCGGCTCGCTGCAAGATATCGACGCGCGGGTCATGCTCGCCATTGATGAGCTCCAGCGGACCGCAGCAGTCACCGGAGATATCCTCGAAATCGGGGCGTCCTACGGGCAGAGCGCGATTTTGCTGGGCTATTGCGTGCGAACCCGCGAGCGGCTTGTGGTCTGCGACACCTTCGAGGAATCGAACTCACTCAACTCTGACGGTCTGGTGGATGAGGCGCAGCACCATTCCGGGCTCCGGCGCCGTGAGTTTGAGCAGAATTATCTGCGCTTTCACCCGACGCTGCCCGACATCATCGCCGGTCGGTCCAACGAGATTGATCGCGATCGGCTTGCCGCCCGCTTTCGCCTCATTCACCGTGCCGGCAGTCACGCCTATACCGATGTCCGCGCCGACATGCTGATCGCGCTGCGTCTCCTCGGCCCTGGCGGTGTAGTAATTCTCGACGATTGGTCGCAGCCCCACGCGCCCGGCGTCGCCCTGGCGATTTGGGAAGAATATGGGCGCGGGGAGCTCATTCCGCTGTGCGTGACGCCATTCAAGATGTATGCGACATGGGACCCTGGCGGGCTTACCGCGTCGGCCGTGGACGCATGGGCGCAGCGTCAACCCGACGTTGCGATCAGCGAAGGGCACCAACTCGGTCGCTGCGAGGTCCGCCACCACAGCTTGAAAGCGCGGCCCGTCATTACCCCACAACCCGCTGATCCCTTGTGGCGACGAGCCGTACGGTATATCCGTCTTACCGGAAGCCGACGGCGATGATGCGAGATTCGACGCCCTGCAGTTCGAATATCCGGCCCACGTTGGACATACTGTAGCGGGCGGGATTGAGCCTAGGCTGTCAGCTTCGTGCGTTCAAACTCCCACGCGGCGCTTAAACTCGAGCTCCATTTCCACTTGGTCCACAGCAATTAAATCGCCGCAGAGCGAGCAGCGCACTCCAGTCCCAGGCCCGCCGATGTACGGTCCGGTTTCCGGGTCGGCAGTTTACCGCTACGGAGCGCTTCGCGAGCTTTAGCCCGCAGCACAGTTTCGTCCGGCATGCCCGAGCTGATCAAGGCCTTCCGCCGCTGGGTCCGGCTTCACTCCTGGAGGGGCCGCGCGGCACTATGAGCGTCGAGAACCTGTGCCCGTCGATGGCTGTGCCCGCCGACGCCCGATCGACCGGAACCGGTCTTGCCTCCACTCACAAGCTTGACCCGTCTCCCACGCCGGGAACTCGGCCCTAAAACGGGAAGTGGTAGCTTCAGCCGCGATACAGTTTCTTGAGCCAATCTCCGATCGCAAGCAAAGCTAAACCGGCCACGACCAGCACAATCCAGGGCGGCACAAATAACGTCTGCCCTTGGAAGTGGATAGTCGTCCCGGCGCATGCGGGCATAGTGGTCGAGAGGCCGACCAGAAACATGAGAGCCATGTAGCGAAAGACTCTCATGTGAGCCACCTTACGCCATGCAAGCCACTTCACAGATGTTCACTATTAGCACTTCCGGAAAAGGCGATCAAGGCAATCCTCGCGCGGACCGCCCATGATGTGGACGTCCGGGCGCCTCCCCCAGGGTGCAGCGCCTGCCCTGAAGCTTCCTGAAGATACCGCTCGCCTTGTGTGCGAAGTTTTGCGTATCTGTTGCCCCTCTGTCCGCAAATGAACTAAACGCGGCTCAAGTTATTTTAAGTATCGACGAAAGTCGCATAGTCGAGCCCACGAGCCCGATGTAGCATTTGCCGGCTAGGAGGATGGTTTGTTGCGAAGGATGCTCAGAGGTTTGGTCATCTTCCTGGTCGGGGCGGGGTTGATGGCATTCGTATACACCATGCGGCCCGATGCTCCAGTCGGTTCTGTGACCTCTCACGTGCAGCAGCCAGCTACGCCAGCCCGTTTAGCATCGATCGGCGTGACGGGTCCAAGTCCCATAGCTGGGAGCAAGCCGACTTCCTTGGATTTGGACAAGGCAAAGATTCGTCCAGCGGGCGCAAAGCGTGTGGACGCTGATGAGCCGCGTGCGGAGCTAGCGAACAAGCCGCGATCGCTAGGCTGGGGCGATTCTTACGTCGTGCGGCTGACGACCCCGACGGGCCAGCGCATGGTTGTCTTGCAGATCGCGCTGATCGCGCATATGGCAGACGGCACCGTAGAAAACGTAGCGATGGGTGCCCTTGCGGAGCGAGGGGTCTACCGGGCAACGGTGTCGACCCGCCGGTCGGCGCCAACCAGTCTTATGGTTCGTGTGAGGTACGGCAAGCAATGGGTCGACATCCCGGTAGCGCCGCCTCCCGCATAGCGTCGCCGCAACACCCAGCATGAGCGCGACGACGAGAAGGAGGGACGGACGAGTGATGCTGAGGCGGATGTGTAGCTGAACTCGGATTCCTGCCGAATCCGCTGGCATTCTTTCAGTTTGATGCCGTCCTCGCGCCGCGGCCATCGCTCAAAACTCATTCGCTGATCGGCCGGCATGTTCTGCATCAGCTTTCGGTCTGGAACTCCACGGTGGGCGGATCTGGGTGAAGAGTCAGCTAGGTGCGGGCTCAGCGTTCACGTTCACGATCCCCTTGCATCAAGACGAGTAAGCCCGCACCACGGCCACCGCCCGTCGTAAGTATGAGCCCCCCCGGCGCGGCGGCTGGGCGAGGAGGGCCGTGACTCCGCCGGGCCGGCGAACCACTCATACGCCATGGGTGAGCTCCGCAGGGCGGCCTAGCGCGGTGCGCGACGCGTGGCCCGCGGCCCGTAACTCGGCGTCGCTGCTACCGTGTAGCAGAGCAGGCATTTCGACGCGGGCGATTCCGGGCGCCGTGGATCTGGCGGACAGGCGGTTGATTTCAGTCAGGCGCTCGGCCTTTCTTTGCCTGCACCCGCACCGCGCGTTGGCCCGCCCTATTGGGTTCGGCAGCCGCCTGGGGCCACGCGCAGCAAAGGGATGCTGGGGTGGCGCCCGTGAAGCTGGACATAGGCGGGCCGCTCAATCAGAATGAGCTACTCGTGCGGAGTTCTCGCCAGACTGGGCGCGCCCGCCCAGACATGTATCGCTAGAGTAGGGGAACAGATGGTCACCCTCGTCCGTCGGCTGTTCGGTGTGCGCGCGTACGACAACAGGAGCTACGAGATCAACAGCTGCCACATCGCGAAGGTACTCAGGAGGGTGAGCACGCCCACGGCCGCAGTCTCACTGAATCAACGGCCGGCGAAGCGCGACGGCGAGGACGAGCCGGGCGCACCGACTCGCAGCTCTTGTCACCAATCACCGCGGTAGGCCATTGGTCGATCGCAGCTACAGTCCTCGATCTAGGCCCGTGTCGGACGCCGCTGCGTCTGTGTGCTGGGTCAGCCGAGCGAAGGGCTCGGGCGTCACGGCGATGGAGTCGACATGCTGATCAAGCGCATCAGCGATCCCACGTTCGATGAGCGTCGACCTGACAACCGGGTTCTCGTTCGTTTCCAAGTGAATCAGCAGCCCGATCAGACTTGGATCCAGACCTTCAGGAGCCACGCGGCATCGAGCGTTCTCCGGGCGGCGAACGCCGTGTTTAGAAGGTACGACGTCACCGTCGAGCTCACGAGGCCGAAGAATCTGGCCGAGCTCTCAACGGCTCTCGATTGCTTCATCGAGTGCGCGAACCTCGGGCTGCGTAGCTGGGGCGGGGCCGAGCGAAACACGGTGGCGCCTGTTCGCGGCGGGCTCCTCGGGATCGTTCGGCCCGGCCGGGGCGTGCTGTGATTTCAGAGAGTCACAGGGCCGTGTAGCACGCGTGTGTCGGCGCATCGACGTCGGGTAGCGTTTTCAGGGTGCGTGGCGCTACTTCCAACTCGAGACGCTAAGTCCACGCGCTCGAGCGACCGCTACCGCCGTCGACACCTTCGACCCGCGCGGTCCCAAGGGACGATGATGATCAACACGAAGGCAACGAAGCGCGTCCTTAGACCTTATGGTCGCAAAGGCCATCGCGCCTCCTGGCTGAGTCCGCCGTACGACCCGAGGATTAGAGCGCCCAAGCCGGTTTTGTGTCATCGCCGGCCGTAAATTGACCCACTAACGCCAATCGAGGTTTGACCCACCCCCCGGCTCACCGGCTCTTCTGGGGCATCTCACCCTGGGAGGTGCCGCCGAGTGCTGGGAGGGGCGACCGTGAAGCAGCTCATCGAGCTGTCGGGGCAGCACCTGTCGATTCGGGCAATCGCGCGGAAGTACTTGCGGGCGCCGCGGTTGCCGGTGGCCAAGCCGCGCCCGCGGCGGCCGTCGAAGGTGGATCCGTTTCGCGATCACGTGCGTCGGCGCCTCGCGGTTCGCGATCACGTGCGTCGGCGCCTCGCGGCCGGCGTCGAAAACTGCCTGGTCCTGCTACGCGAGCTCATCCAGGTAGATCGTGCCCTGGCTCGCACACTCGAACTGGCCGGGCTGGCGCCGGTGTGCGCCGGTGAAGGCGCCCTTCTCATGCCCGAAGAACTCGGACTCGAGCAGGCCCTGCGGGATCGCGGCGCAGTTAACCTTGACGAATGGACCACGACGGCGCGACGAGACGGCATGGATGGCTCTGGCCACCAGGTCTTTGCCGACGCCGCTTTCACCCCGGATCAAGACCGTCGTATCCGTATCGGCGATACTCGCGATGACCGTCCCGATGGCGCGCATCTGGGGGGCTTCCGTCGAGGAATGGACTCTCGCGTGTGGGATCGGCCCCCTGCACACACACGAGTCCCGTTTCGCAGAAGAGGATCTCAACAGCCGCGCGTGCCCTCGCGCTCCGAGAACCGTTGCTACGGCTCCACGGGGACTTCGACGCGCTTATCGCCCGTGCCCACGCGAACCCGAAGATCGATTGCAGCCGCCCGGCCGGTCGGCACCGTTGCACGGTAAGTTCCCGGCTCCGGGAGGGCGCCCATCGGAATTTTCTCCACGGTGCCGTCCGTCCTACGAGCGACGAGCCAGACTTCGGCGGCCGCCATGGGCTGGCCGGCAGGGTTCAAGAGCCGCACGGCGTAAGACTTACCCCCGGCCTGCGATACCGGCTCGCGGGCGAGCACCGCGCGAGGAGAACCGGCGAATCGCGGACGCGTGGCCTTCGCGGTCGCCGCGTCACGCGACGGCCTGCTCGCGACTGGTTTGAACTCGGGAGGAGCGCTCGGGCTCGGTCGAACCGCGGCGCGAAGGCTGGATCGGCCGCTGCCGTCCTGGGCCGTTGCCGCTTTCGGCGGGGCGCTGCTCTCTTTGGGCGAGGTGCTCGTCGCTCTGGACGTGATGCCGGTCTCTCGGGACGTCGTGCCGGGTTCTTTGGGAGGAGGGCTCGCCTCACGCGGCGTGGTGATCAGTCTATCGGCATCGCGCAATGGCGCCTGTTTCGTGTTCGCTGGGCCGCCAGACGGGAGTAATTCGCGAGCCGGGTGGACTGGCGCAGGAATTTCAGTGCGCGCCGTCTGAGTCTCAGCGGCCATAGGCGTTTCAGTGACCGCCGTCACTCGCACCCGGGTGGAAACTTCGTCGATCTGCGCCGGTGGCTCGCCGACTGATGGTAGCTCAGCTGTAGGCCGTGCCGCAGCCTGCCCGCCCGAAGTTGGTGCCGGCCCCTGGGAAATCCTACTCATGAGATTCTTCCCTAAATTCTGCCCCGCCGGTGACAGCACGAATGTGGCCAGCGTCACGCCGATCAATACCGCGAGCAGCTTCGTGAGAATCGGGAGCGCCTGGCGAAGCTCCACGATGTGTTGGACCATCTGGAGGCCCTGGAGAAACGCGTCGCCGAGCCTCGAGATCGGCCTGCCCGATCGCCGTCGACAGAAGTTGCGTATGCTCTCGAGCCGCTCGAGGTCCTCGTCATCCGTCGAGACGAGGGGCTCGATCGGTACCTCGGGCAGAAGCAGCGAGACCTGGGTCCTCCCGTCCGTTGGGTCGACGGATACGGGGACGATGGCAAATCCGTTGGTCGCGAGTGCGAGGTCGACCAGAGGATGGCGGCGGCGGTCTTCCACACCGGATTCCATCAGAGGCCCCCCGCCGCGACGCCTGTCCATTATGATCGCGAGAGAGTCCTGCGAGCACAGCGACGCTTGGAGAGCCGCGATGAACTCTCTGCTCCGAAGCCAATCGCTGGCGACGACGCACAGGTGCCTAGACTGATCTGCCACCCGGGCCTCCTCATCTCGCCCAATGTGGGAGCTTGAAACTTCGAGAGATCGTATGCCCGTGGCACATCGCTGAAAGAAGTAATTCCGCGCCAGGGCAAGCAATGCGTACGAATCACATCATCGGCTCGGGTATTCACCTGACTCGGATTGAAACACTGGCCGCCTCCCGTACGCCCGCACCTCGAGATCTACGGTGCCGTGGGCAGCCGTGGTGATGTAGATTCCGTCGCAGAGCGGGAAGATACGGTGCTCCTTACGACGCAGATGGAGCAGATCGAATAGAACGAGAGCCATGTCGCCACCGCGGCGGTCCGTTTCGGCAGCTGCGCGTGTCAGAATGATTCCCACCGCGACCGCATGCGGGCGCACGCCGTTGCATGCTGTCCAGAGCGCAGCATGGGAGTGTGTTAGTCAAGCCATCATCTGAACAGGTTCCCGGCGAATGCGAAGTTCACAGAGACGTTCGGCCGGTGTCCTTCCCGCGAGAGCCAAGTGCGGTCGGCGGTGGTTGTACTCGTCCTCCCAGCGCCGCAGCTTGATGGTCAGCTCGGCAACTGATCGGAAAGGTCGTGCGGCGGTAGAATTCTTCTTCGTCGGTTCGATGACTACGTTCGACTTTGCCGTTACTCTCCGGGCACCCCGGCGGGATGTGGCGATGGGCAATCCCGAGATCGCGCAGATGCCACGTGAAGTCGGTCCCGAACTCGCTGCCGTAGTCGGTCTGGACGCGCTGAATAGCGATGGGCAATCGGCGCCGGACCTCTTCGATGAAGGCGATCGCGTTTGAGATCGAACTTTGCGCATAGATCTTGAGAACGCGATAGCGACTTGCCTCGTCGATGGCGGTGAACTGATAGAAGCGACCGGCGCCCTCGTTCTACGAGGCGATCCGCTTCGCTCGCCCGGCGTCGCGCTGACTGTTTCGTCCGAAATGCGGGGAAAATTTAGCCCAGCGTCAATCCGTCTAGAGTTGGGGACGATGCTGGCTCGGTAGCGCGGATGCGCTTGTAAGCGACGCACGTCCGGTGCTCTACCGTGGCGGGCGGATCAATTCTCCGGATACTAGCGGCGACAGTTTTGCCGTCTGGTCAGGCCGGCGAGTTGAATTAGTCTACCGGGTTTCGTCCGCCGTCGACTGGGCGCCGTTGGTGGAAGACTCGGACGACACATTCCGCTCAGGCCGTCGGTCGCGGGGATCGACCGTCGCCAGCCACTCGTGACACGCGTCCAGCGTCGCCCGCACATCATCGAACAACCGAACACGGCTCTCGGCTAGACGATCGAGATCCTGGCGTAGGGCGGCCTCCTCACGCCGCGCAGTCATCATGATCGACTCGGCGGTAGCCCTGGCTCCGGCCACTATCTCTTCGGCCTCCTGCTGCTGCTGCGACTTCAGCGCTTCCGCTTCGTGCACGATGGTCGCAGCACGCTCCTGTGCCGCATCGGTGAGCGCCTGCCCTCGCGCCTGCGCGTCGTGGAGTAAGGCCTCCACTTCCTGCAACGCCGCACTCCGTAGCACCTCGAGGCGCGTCGTGGCCGCGGCCGCGTTCTGCTCTGCCTCCGGGACTACTGCGGTCGTTTGCGGCTCCGCGCCTTGGAGTACATCAGGCAGCGAGGACGACGCCTTGATGGCGAGCGTCTGGACCTCGTTTTTCAGCTGTCTGATCTGCGTTGCCAGTGCCCTATTCGTCCTTTGAATGGTCTCCCACTCCTCAGCAACTAAATCGAGGAATGACCTCACCTCTTCAGGATTCAGACCTCGCAGCAGCCGTACACCGAAGCGTCGAAATCTGATATCGTCCGGAGTCATCGCGGGATTCCCCTCTTCCATGTCAACCATCCCGCTAGAGAAGTTGCCTTCATCCCCTTGTGCTTCGACGTGCTCCATGCGCTCGAATAACGAGGAACCATAACGCTTCATCGGCGTTGCCTCCTCCGATGCCTTCGACAGATTTCATGATGGACCGGCCGTGAGGCAATCGCAAGAGCAAGGCCCCGGCCCATACAACGAGCGCTACGCGAATGGACGCGCCGATGCACCGCCTCGCGCCTAAGCGGCGTGTGCGCCCCGGTGTCGGCTGCCGAGTGTAAGAGGTGCACTACTTCGTCCGACTCGAGAAAACGATTCCGAGTCCATGCACCGCGGAGAGGAAGGCGGCTCCGGCGAGGCTACAAAGGCAGAGATGTTTTAACTATGCTGTGCGTGTCCGATCATAACGTTGCGTTATCGTGGATTAAATCGCGAACGACCCCATTATCCATGCAGCGGATCATCTAACATACCGAAATGGCGCGGCGATCAGAGGAGACCCTTATGCCGCCAGAGGCCAATACCTGCGGACGCGTTACGCCCCAAAACCGAAGGGAAAGTAAACGCGGTGAACGAAAGCACGTACGAGAGCCTGTGGCGGTGAATCGATCGGCGTAGCTTCGATGCTTATTCGGTCGTTGCGCTAGTTCTGATTTTCGGCGCGCAGCACGACGACGCCTAGCAGGATCAATGCAAGACCCGCCGCGAGAATTGGCGAGCTATCCGGCGGAACGTTGGCGGTCGTGATGAATGCGGACACCGCCAATACCAACCCGATGACGACAATAAGCCACCCGAAACACGCATACCGCAGAACCCAACCACGTCAGCGAAACCGTTCGGCTTACCTAATTTCTCCAGCGATGATGCCAAAATATCCACAAGACGCGTTTGACGTCAAATCGGCATACGGCAATGTCTTGCGTATTGCCGGATGTTCGCTCAGATCGCGGATCTGGACGAATTGTTATTCGTGGACCTACGGGGCCGAAGGCGAAATGAACCTGCTTACAGTCGAGCTCGCTTGACTGCCCGCTTCTTCGGCGGAGGTTCGCTCCGCAGCTGCCGTTCGGCTTCAAACCAGTCACCAAAATCGTGACCATGTTCACCGCCACGAGCGAGATAGATTTCAAATGCGCGGTTAGCAATTTCGACGTGGGTGAGCTCGCGCTTAGTCAGACTGATCTTCGCCATATGCTCTCCTGCGAGTAAATCTACCGTGCCGCAGTTTCTCACCGCCAGTCCTCGATACGTGAGCGTTTTGTGTCTGCTGCACAAATATGCATTACTGAGCACGCGGCATGAACAGATGCCGCTCCATGCAGGTCGGTTCAGTACGCGAATTGGCTTCGGCGTGTCGGCGGTAGGCTCTACGTGAAACTACGGCTTGGGAAAGTCCGCTACGAACCCATGCTGCAGTGCCTCTCGAGATACCGACAATCTCACTCGCATTATTGATGCGCCTCAAACATCTTCTGAATCGCGCAGTGGCTTGGGGCTATCTGAAAGACAGCCCAGCGGAGCGAACTGATCAACTTGCGGTGGTCCGATGTGGATATGAAGGCTGGCATGGTTACGTTTCCTGCGACGAAGAACGGTGACAGCCGTACAGTGCCAATGACAAACACACTGCGGGACCTTTTTTCGGGCCTCGCACGCCCACTCGACCGCCAATCGCTCGTCCTGCCCCAGGGGGACCCACGGGCTCTTACCGTTGCTTTTGGACGGCTGGTGCGCAGCCTCGGGCTA
>Ga0209382_10001968_pt1 | contig 30984 bp, 36 predicted proteins | sample SoiMetdeltSBSDD5_FD_187599 | JGI IMG/M metagenome (GOLD analysis project Ga0209382, IMG submission 187599) | Bulk soil microbial communities from a Populus tree surrounding site in Tennessee, USA - Soil MetaG P. deltoides SBSDD5 (SPAdes) (version 2) | ecosystem: Environmental > Terrestrial >...
CCGCTGGTCGCCGAGTTGCCGTTGCAGCACGGCGAGCTGGTGGCGCAATACGAGGATCTCGGTGTCCTTGTCGTGGTCGCTGCGGGGGAGCAGCCGCAGCAGCGCGACCATGTTCGTGACGCCGAGGTAGGCCAGTCGCAGGAGCACGAGCTCGCATCCTCGCGTAGTCACCGGCATCGATCCAGCTCGGCGCCCGATCGAACCAGCCGCGAGAGCAGCAAACCTGCCTGAGCAGGGTGGATGGCATTTCCGACAAGTACACCTTCAGAGTGGAGATCCACTACGACATCCGGTCGCGGCGGGCCACGTTCCGCGCGGAGATCAGCAGCGACACAATCGACCAACTCGCCGTGCAGATCCGCCGGGCGGAAGCCGCCCGGTCCATCCAGCACAGACCCGCGCACAAGCACGGTGGCACCAACGAGACGGGACCCGCCGAAACCGCTGGGTCCCAGATGATCATGGGGAGCAGTTTTAGCAGGTGCACCTGGTACGGGGTCTTGCGAACCCTGATCTTGAGGCGCGGAGGCTGCTGGATCGAGCCGACAAGCGGGCCGGCCTGCGCAAACCGTGAGCGCGGCGTGAAGGAGCAACAGTCGGCGACATGCTGATCACACAAGCTGAACAGTATATTTGCACCATGATGGGCTAGACCGTCACAAACTAGGTCGGCATCTCTGAAGTCACACCACCCAGACGGTCATGGCTTGATCTTCAATTGGGAAACATTTGCCAGTGCGTTGTCATCTATAAACCAGCTTGGCGAGCCGGTGTTTGGGTCAACGCCCGGGCTGAAGATCTTCATGACTACATGATCTTGAGCACCGCTGGCGCCAAGCGTTAGGTCAAAACGTACGGCTACATTTGGCGTCACGGTCATGGTGCCGTCCACATAGGTGGTTAGAGTCGCATACCCCAGGATACTGGCGTGTGTGTCGTCCGGCACAACCAGCCAATCGACAATGGTGCTCGACAGGTTGAACTCGTCTCGGTTCTGTCTTACTACATACCTGACGTCGAAACTTCCAGAGCTAGGAGTTGTGGAGGTGGCCGCCTTGATATTAGTGAAGCCCAGCACAATCTTAGCTGGGTGGTTAGACGTGTCACGGGCAATCGGCAAGACGTCGTTAGCACTCGGTAGCACCCATTCGTGTCCAGTCACGTAGCCATTAGCGGCATTATACACCGCCAAAACATCCGGTTTTATCGGGCTTGTGTTACCAGCAGCATCTGAAGCGAACACGCTAATGTTGTAGGTGTTGACAGCCAAGTTTGATCCAAAGGTTGCCTTCCACCTGTTAGAAGCCGTGTCGTAGATCATAGGCTGCGCCGCTCCGCCGTCAATAGTAAAGTACACGCCAGCCACACCGGACAGGTTGTCTGTGGCGTCAGCGCTGAGCGTGGCATTCTGCCCTTGCAGCAGCGGATTAGAATTAATCGCCCAGCTTATGGTGTCTACCGACGGAGACGTCTTGTCTACCTGAAGTGTGACCGGGCTTGAGGGCTCACTCTCGCCGCCTAACGCATCTACGGCTGTGACCTTATAAGAGTGGTCGCCATCCGGAAAAGGAGAGCTGTCGCTGTAAGTCGGGGTGCTACTCGTCCCCACCAGGACCGTGTCGCGGTAAATATTATAATGGTCGGCACCTGCTACGGGCGTCCAAGTAAGAGCTGGTTGGTTGGTGGGACTGGCGCCGTTTAGACCAGTGGGGGCTTCAATCTGAATGGGCGGATTCATTTTCCAGAGCCCGCGTGTTCCCTCGTAATCTAATGCAATATACGGTGTCCCATCGAGGTCGGCTATATGCCGACCCGGGTTATCGACTGTATCGTGTATTTCCCAGTATATTTCGTTGACAGTAATGTCAGGGACCTGGTGGGTGCCAGCCGCCGTGCCATTCGTTAGCCAGAAACGGCCGCCGTCGGGCCCTATTGCAGCCAGTACTAGCCCCTGGCCGATAGGAGTTAGTTCAGCCGGGTAGGAGCTTTCAGGGCCAGGGTTAAAATCATTAACCAGTTGGGTCCCTGCGGCTGTCCCATCGCTTCGCCACAGTTCCGAGCCGTGAATGCCGTCGTTGGCTCTAAAGTACACTACGTTGTTCATTACGGCCAACGGTGGGAGTTTCCAACACTCGCAGTCCGGGTGTAAGAACCCATTTTGACCTTGGTTAACGGTGGCTACCACTTGTGTACCGGATGTGGTGCCATCGCTTTTCCACAGCTGGTAACCGTGTACCCCATCGTCTCCCCAAAAGAACAGCAGGTTACTCGTAGTCACAAAACGGGCTGGGATATATCCATCACTGCGTGTCAAAACTACATCTGTGGTTACTATATGCGTACCTGCCGCCGTTCCATCACTTTCCCATAGGTACTGGTTGTTGTTCGTTCCGTCCTTGCTGGAGAAGTAGAACTTGCCATTGAGCTTTGTGAGCAAGCTGGGGAGAAAGGGATGCAGCAGGGTCTTGTGCGTTCCGGCGACTGTGCCGTCGCTTTCCCAAATTGCTCTAGTGTTACTCAGTCTGGTGGCGTCCAGGGCCTCGAAGTATAGTTTGCCATCTATTTTCATCAGGCTACCAGCGAAGGACGTTTCTGTGGGCGTAAGCCTTTGTGTTCCCTCTGGAGTTCCGTCGCCACAATATACGCTATGTGCGGTGAAACACAGTTGGCCGTTCATTTGGATTAGCTCGTGCTGATAATCCGCCACATTAGCGTCTCCAGGGTCGATGGCCATTCGCGTACCTTCGGTCGTTCCATCACTTTGCCAAATACTTGCACCGTTTGGCAGATGAGATACGGGAAAATAGAGCATATTATTGAAAGCTAATGTTTCTCCATTCGGTACAAGCACGCTCTCGCTGATATTGGTGATCATGTGCGTTCCAGCGACTGTGCCGTCGCTTACCCAAAGTTCGTTGGCATGTACCGGGTCGTAACTACTGAAGAATACTTTCCCCCCTGCGCTAAACGCTCGGCCATACACTGGAGCATCTATGAGTCGTGTCGGGTTAGGCATAGCAGCATAGGCTAGACGTGAGGGTATAACGGCAATAACCAAGCCCATAAGTAATAGGTTAGACGCAAGGTAGAACGCAATCCGCTTGGCGACCTTCATAATCGATCTCCTTGGACCATTATAGTACGGAAATGGGAGAACTGCCGAGAAGTAGCATAATTATGATCACTGTGGTTAATCGGCAATCAACATGGCCGGCTGGCCCTGTCCCAGTTGGTCTAGGCGGATCGAGTAGCGGCGGAGGACTCCACATGGGGGTCCTCCAGTCGTCGCTGTGGTAGGCGTAACCGCGCCCAACCACATGCCCTCCCTTCCCTTTAAAACTTCCCACCCACCGCCACCAAAGGTGCCCCAACCCCCGGCCCACGGACACGACCCGTCGAGCGGAAATTGTTGGTCCCTGGCCACATCTCCAGTAAGTAGAAGGAGCCATCAGGCTCTTTGTGGAACCACAGCAGGGCGTCGCGCCGGCCGGACCGTTCTCTCACTACGCTAGCCCAAGTTGGGTTCGCAATGCCTGTCACCTTGCCGCAGTCGGCCAAGTGCTGCCCGCAGAAGGTAAACAACGTGTCACCCTGGTTCCATGCAAGATCGTCCCGGCGCCCGTCGCCATCGAAGTCACCCACCCCTGCCCAGCTGGGTGTTCCCACGCCCGGCCCACGAATAGGGCCGACGGAGCTAAACCCTTTGCCGTCAGACCTCAGGACATAGATTGTACTGTCTGTACCGCCGTGATACCAGAACAGGTCGTCCTTCTTGTCGCCGTCATAGTCACCAACACCAGCCCAGTCCGGGGTCCCTATGCCGGTAGTAGTACTCACGGTCGAGAGGTCTGTGCCAGAGAACATGAACAGGTCCGTTCCCTCCAGCCAGGCGACCTCGTTGCGGTAACCATCGCCATTGAAGTCACCGGTAGCTGCCCAGGTCGGTTTGCCAACCCCTGGCCCACGCACTGCCCGGCCTATAGACTTAAACGAGTCGCCGGTAGAAAGCAAGACATAGATCGAGGTGTCGTTTCCGGCGTGATACCAGAACAGGTCTTCCCTGCCGTCCCGGTTGTAGTCGCCTGCCCCTGCCCAATCCGGACGGCCTATTCCGTCAACATAGCCAGCAGTCGAAAGGTCAGCCCCGGCGAACATGAACAACCTGGTTCCTTCGAGCCAGGCTATGCCGGGGCGGCTGGCTGGGGTGCGAGGAGGCTTGGTTGGAGGAGCCGTGGGTGGTGGAGGCGCCGCGATGGCACCGGGCGTACACTTTGCGTGAACTCCCACACGGTCAGGAATGGTATCGATGGTGCTCTGCGGCAGATTTACGACCTTGCTGCCCTGGTTGACGAAGCAGAGGTAGTCGCCACCAGTTGGGATCCAGCGGCGGTAACCATCGCTGCCGATGAGCCAGGAAGCGCCGTTGTCTGGGTTGCGGAGGATGGTGTTAGGCTCGACTTTGAGTTTCGGATCGGCGCCTGGATTAGGTGGCCTAGAAATCAGTTCAAGGACCTTTTCTGCAGTTCGGAAGGCTATCTCGGCGACCGATCTACTAATCCAGGCTTCACGGTATGCAACTCCATGAGAGCAGCCATCGATTCGATTTGGACCGCAGACTGGGTTAACGGTACAGAAGAAGTCTTGAGCATCGCACCAACTGCCGGCGCCACCCTCCAGTGCGGCGGGCAGATACGGTGTTCGCGGATAGGTTATCGTCAGACCTCCAACAACACAGCGCAGCGCGCTTCCGCGCGCCCACCAAGACTGCCCGCAGGAGCTGAAACGAGGGTCACCGTAGAGTGCCACAAATCCAATGCGACTAAGTATTGCCGGCCCGAAAGTCTGTAACGCGTAGCCCACAACGTCCGCGCCCTGGGAGAATCCACCCAGAACAATTGTCTCGCGCGGACACTGGTTTACCCTATGGCTGACGTATTGTGTAAGCTCCGAGGCGCCAGCGCTAACGCTCTCGTGGTATCGGATGAAACCGGCGTTCCAATCAACATCGACCGCGGGATAGCGACCAGAAGCCTGACCAGCGTACTCCTCTTTACCTAGCTCGACCCCGACGCTTGGGACCCCATAGCGGCTCAACGCCGCGTTCACGAAGGTGAGAAACGTTCGCGCTTCCGGATCCTCGTATTTCTGGTTCGAGCCACGTGCGAATAGCATCAAGACGCCGTCGTTTCGGCACGGGATAATGCCCGAGCTGGGGACGAAGCCCACGACGACCGGTGCAGCCGGGCCTACATATACCAGCGTCGAGCTGATGATCATTAGGAACACGCAAAGAACGGCCGCTCGGTGCATGGTGCCGCGCCACATCTTTCGGCTCACAACAGACATCGTTCGCCTTTCGGCCACCAGGGAATGACTGCGCCGGAATGCCGTTGAGGTTAGCTACATCGCGCCCAGACACTACCTTTGATCAGCTCCTATTGCTAGTGCAAAGCAACTAGATTAGACTTAATGGCATATGGCTTCACCGAACGTTCGAACACAATCACTCTTCGGCCCTGGCTTTGTGTCCAGATTGCTGAGGGTTGTGGGCGTGGTTGCTGGCATAGCAATCTTGCCATTGGCCTATTTCTTGATCGCCGACTGGAGAGCACGAAGCGAGTTCGCGGCGATGCAACTGCAGATGGATGCGGTCACGCAGAATGCAATCGAGCCGTTAGGCGGCATGCTTCTGGAGGATCAGTCCAGCGCCCGAGGCAACGGCATACTAGAAGCTTGGTTTTGCGGGGGAACCCTTTGTTCGGAGATTAGTAACCTTTGGTTCGTTCCTTTAGAGGAACGTGAACAACATACTTGGCCACGGTCTGTACTACAACAGCATGGTTATGAGTTACGTGGAGACGCTGCTAATGACTGTAGCCTTATCTGCTGGGGCGCGAAAGATGGGCTTACGATGTTCGTAGGCGTTAATCCAGAATCGAGAATTGGGCCAGTACCGACAGTCGATGTAGCTCCTCGGCAATGGATGGATGTGCGCATCAGCGTCTATCCGGCTACGACCGCGCAATAATGATAGGTGAACCAGGCGGCGGATAGCGCCCTCGCGAGCTGCGTCTCCCAGCGACCGGCGGCGATGCTCCGCAGTGTGTGTCTACACAGGCGGCCTACCTCCCCCTCCCCGCTTCCTTCCCCTCCATCGCTGGCATCACCAGGTCGCGAACCTGCGTAACGAAGTCATGGACGGAGAGTGTGGAGTCGGGGCTGCCGTTCGGCAGCCCGCTACAGATCTTCGGCAGCCAGGTGTTGAGGGCCGCGTCCGGATAAGTCAGCAATTGGTCAAGCTCAGCGACTATCTCCACGCACTTGTCGCGGGTAAAGGCCCACTTGGGGAATTCACCCCCGCATAGCTTCCTGCCAACTGCCGTACTTCTCGTCCCAACCCTCCATGAAGATTGAGCGGAAGAGGCTGCGGGCTGCCGGGAAGTCAAGATAGCGGAGCATTGCTGGGTGGGGATTGGCCATATGCCATTTACTATACGAGAGAGTAATGAACGAAGCAAGGGACTTGCTTTGGGCTAAGCGGGTGTAATCGGGTATTGGCTCCCCGCGCTACCTTTGGAGGCACAGCGCCCACTTCGGGAGGCCAAGATGGGGTTCGGTGGTGTCCCGCGCCCATCCGGCGGTGACCGGCCAGGAGATCGCCCGCCCCCTCCCTCGCGCCCTGTGCTTGAACCAGACAAGCCGTTCGTTCGGGAAGGGTCGCCTCGGCAGGAACGCTTCCCGATCACAGACACTTGGACGGGCAGTTCGCCGCCGAAGTATGGCTTCGATCTTCCATCGGCCACCAAGCTACTTGCCGAGCCTCCGCAGCCATCCATGGCGCAGCGGTTCTTGAACGACCTGAGGGACACTGCCGTCGAGACGGCACTATGGAATACCTTCGAGCTCACCGCCGACACGATCGCTCCTGGTCTCGGCAGCGCTGTCAAAGCCGCCCGTCTGGTTGCCGGCCTGGCGGACGCTGCCACGAGCGTCGAGAAGGGCCGCGGGTTTGACGTCAAGATTCCGTTGGGCATCGGGAATAGCTACGACGCTCACATCCGGATCAGGTTGCTGGAAGCCGATCCGCCTCCGTTCCCTTCGATGGGCCTGGAGATCGGCTCCAGCTCGTCAGGGGCGGCCTGGCGCGATGTTTTAGTCGACGGGGTTCCGCCCGACACCGGCAACCCGACCATGACCGTTGGGCAGAATGTCGGGCTGGACATGGAAGCGCTCGTGCAGCGTGCCGCAGAACGCGCCCACGCCGTCGGCGATCAAGGCGAGCGCGGGTCTGCCTTCGCGGTGGCGTACCTCGACCCGCGTTCGCAGACGGGGCGCATCGTGATCGGCTCTGGCAACGCCCAGCCGTACAGTCCGCTGTCGTTCGAGATCCACACACCCACCCCGGTCAACTCGCGCTTGAACCTGGGGCAGCCGCGTCTGGATGTTGTCGCTGTAGCCGACGACAACGGCTACACCTGCCCTGGCTGTGGCTGGGTGACACTCTCGAGGCGCGGCAGTTACGAGGTATGCGACGAGTGCGACTGGACCGATGACGGCCAGGACGAGCACGACGCCGACATCGTTCGGGGTGACCCAAACGGGTCGTTGAGCCTAACTGCGGCCCGCGCCAGGTACATCGCCCAGGGCGGGTTGCGGGGTGAGCACATGCCGCCGCGAATGCCGTTCACGACGCCCAATCCAGGGTCTTGCTAACCCACCTGACCCGGAGCGAGGCGGTAGCTCGAACAGGTGCAGAACTGGGCTGAGCAGCGAAGATCATCGGCCGTAGGCGTAGAGAATCAGTTCCACTCCAAGGTCAGCCGCCATTCAGCGAAGAGATCCACCTGCGGCTTGCCTAGGCAGTCCGACCCCTGGCACACCTTGATCCTTTGCCTTCCTTCCAGTTCCAGCGGAAATCCGTACCTCCAAAGCTCGGACATGCCTCGCCGTACTCGCCGATCGCGTCGTCGTCGAACTCGATCTTGCCTATGTGGTGGAAGCTACGCTGCGCGGTTGCGTGGGTGCGGCAGGCTCGCCGGTCCGAGCGTTCGCCGCCAGCCCACAGGCCGTCTGACTCCGCTGCGGTCGGGTCTGCTACGCATGTACCCGTGACTGATGGTGTGCCGCTCAAACTCCAGCCTGGGCCGGGCGAGTACCGCTGCGAGTGGCATGTGCCGGCTCTCGACGGTCAGTTCGTGACGTTACAGGGTGACCTTGAGTTGCAAGTGGATCACCCACCGAGAGCGAGCGCGTGGGGCGAAGGTGTTCCGGTCGAATGGACCTACTCAAACGGCTCGAAGGGGGCTGGGTTCCCCCAAACGAGAGTGTACGAAACGCTTAGAGGTAAACTTCTGGATGGACGCGATGTGATTCTCATCGACGTCCAGATGTCTATTTGGGATCCGGAACGGGCGATACTGTTCCCGCGTGCCGCGCTCATTGGGCAGCGCCTGAGAGATAACGAGCAACTTGCGTTCGACGGCCTGAAGATCCAGATCACGGGCTCCGACGCCGTGGCCGGCATTGGTCCGCTAAAGTCCTTTACGTTCCCAGCGACCAACCAGGAACATCTCGCTGGGTCCTGGACCGTCGAAGGCCAGCCTGCCAGCACTCAGCAGTGGTCTGACGATCGTGCTGAATTGAGGATGGAATACGACGGAGCTTTCAGCATAGGAGACCCATTCTTTTATCGAATGGCGTTCAGCCCAACAATCATCTTGACCCTTACCGAACCAGCTTCGTTCGACGAATGTCTTCGCCAATGGGTACAACCGCTGCAACGAATACTGTCTTTGGCAACCGGACGACGAGAGCAAATTACATATCTTGTGATGAGCCTCATATGCGACGACCGACGAGCACACGAACGTCGTTGCCAGGTCTACGGTTTGGGACTTCACCAAGCGCCGTTCGCATCTCGAAACGACGAAGTGCTTCATGCCAAGCCTGCATTCAGAATTGCTGGGGACGGACTATCCTTGCTCGACATGGTGCGTCAATGGCAGAAGTTGACCGATGAGCATCACCCGCTCTTGGAGACATACGGATCGTCAATCGTCACGCCGGAGCAGCATCCCCGCTCACGTTATCTGTTGCTAATCCAGGCGCTGGAAGGCCTCTACGGATACGAAACAAGGGCCGCGTTCGACCGTCGCGATAAGGCACATGCCGCCAGACGCGCCCAAGTCTTGGCTGCGGTTGAGGTTTCTCTTCACAGAGAAGCTAGGAGATTCTTGAAGGACTATCTAATGAAGCGGCCGCCGGCGAGCCTCGACACCAGCCTTCGAGAGCTTTTTATGGCGCTGCCTATAGACGTTACGCCGATGCTCGCGGATACGGCTTTGGTCAAGATCATGGGACAGGATCCGCGGCGACCACAGGATGTGGCTAGTTCGCTACGCCTGGTTCGTAACGATCTTTCACACGGCACCAAGGGCTACTCGGCGTTCGACATCCACGAAGTCGCCGACATCCTCGACCGAGTGGCACGAGCCCATCTGATGCGGCTTCTCGGATGCACCGAAGGAACGCAACAACGTGCGCTACAGCCCAAGTAGATTCCGAATGCCACGCAGTCGCAAGCCTATTCACCGCCCATTCGCCGAATCAACGCAGCGAGCACCGCGATGGCGGCCTCGGCGTCCGCCCGATCCCAGTTCACCTTGCCGGCACCACCCGTCGCCGCCTTATCCCTCGGGTGGTGGGCCAGGTGGGCCACGTTGTGCAGTGCCTTCGCCACGTACACGAAGCGCTCGTCCTTGATGAGGCTCTGATCGCCGAACTTGGTCTGAGGCGTGCCACCGGCCAGCCGGACCAGGGCTTCGAAGGCATCTCGGCAGTCGGCCACTGCTTCCTCGTCGGCACCGCGGCGCAGAGCCTCGGTCGCCTGCTGTAAGGCGTCTGCTGCCGCTGCGAGATCACCGCCCACCTTTCCAGGCTTGGGAAGGGCAACTTCGATGGTGATGTAGGTGCCGTACTGAACCTGAGCAAGCAACCTTATCCAGTCACTTTGACCAACTTCATACCAGATAGAGTTGTTGCTGGGATAGAGCCTGCCAGTCACGTCTGGCAGGTGGATCACTCCGTCGAGGGCGAGGGAAAACAGCAGCCCGCCGCCGCTGCGCACTTCCTCGATGTCGTCGAGCTGCCGATGATCCAGCTCAAGCCGCAGTCGTGCCGAACGAGTCCAGGAGCCTGCGTCGTTGGCATTCGGTACAACAAAGGCGGGCTCGCTGAGCCGGAGGGCACCGAGTTGACGCGGGGGTGATCCGTGCTCTTTGCTCACCGTCACCTCGGCCCAAAGATCGAATGACGGGTGGAGTTTGCTGTACGTATCGCCGCCGGCAAAGGTCAGCTTGGTGTCGAAGTCGAGACGTACACGCCGGCCGAGCAGGGGCACACCGCTCAGGCCGCGAAGGTCGACCTCGATGAGCTTGGTGTCCCTCGGCGCGTCAGTTACCCGTGCGCTCAGGATGGTGCTGCGATTATCCACGGCAGGCAGCGTACGCCGTGGGTACGACAGTTGCTAAACAGGTTTGACGTCGCACCTTGGCTCGCGCGATCATGCCGCACGTGGACAGGAAGCTGCGGTGGTTCGACGAAGGAGCGCCATTGCTGCGCCCAGTACTCAACCGTCTCGGCGTTGGTCATCTGCTGCCAGTAGACGAGGAATACTACGCTTGCCCATGCTGCCTGGAGGCCTACAACCGAGCAGCAGTCATAGCCGGGCTCCTGACCGAGGAACACGTACCACCTGGGTCGCTCGGCGGGCGTGGCCTGCTTCTCACCTGCGCGCGATGCAACAGCAACGCCGGCAGGTTCTTCGACGCTCATGCCGGTCGTAGGAAGGACGCCGAAGACTTCGCAAGTGGGCGAGTCACCGGTCGCACCATGCCGGCCACGTTCCACGCCAACGGCATTCCGCTGCGCGGGACTGCACAATGGACCGAAGATGGCATCCAATTCTTCGGCGTGCCGAGGCAGAACAACCCCGAAGTGCAGGCCGCGTACTTCCGAACGCTTGACGAGTATGTCGAGACCGGAGACTCGAATCCGAACGTCTCGTTTACCGTACATGCTAACTACGATGTAACGCGTGCCAGGTACTCTTGGATCCGTTCCGCATACCTGGTGGCGTTCTCGGCGCTGGGCTGGAGCTATATCTTTCGACCAATCATGGAGCCAATTACCGACCAACTTCGGAACCCAGACACGGCACGCCTGCGAAGCTACATGTTTCGTGACCCGACGGCTGAACCAAGCGAGAGGCGCATTTTGTTGGTCGACGAGCCAGACGAGTTGCGTTGCGTGGCGGTCAAATTTGGACAGCATGTTGCCTTTCTCCCCGGTCTAGCACGCCCATTGACGTGGGAGCAGTTGGCCGAAGCCTTCGGACGCCGTCGGCGACCCGAGGATCGGTTGAGCGGGACTCTGGATGGCAAGGACGTGCCCTGGCCGAGATGGCCGACGTATCTCCTAGATAAGCCACAGAGTTGATGTGTCTGCTCTAGAGACCGCAGTGCCCACCATTCACGATTGACGCGCCTAGACAGGCGCCAATAACCGCTATCGAGCGCCCGGTGCTAGGATGAGTCCTCGAATGCTTTCGCGTCACTAGGTACGGAGGTGAGATTTGGCCCTAAAGCCAGGAACGTTGCTCCAACAGCTCTCCCCGGAGATTGCCGGAGCCGTGTTTACTCACCCCGCCAACCGCGCGAATATCGCGAGCATCGTTGAACTCGTCACCTGGCTCCGCAGCTGCAACACGCCAGACGAGTATAACGAGTTCCAGCGCATTCTGTTCCAGCGCCTCTACCAGGCTGAAGAAGCACGTGCTCAGCGCTCTCGCATAGTCAAGCGCCTAAGGAGTGGGCGATCACTGCCGCCAGATCATCCGGCGCCTCCTGGCGGTGTCGACCCCTTGCTACTTGAGAACTGGCTACTCGAGACGTTCGTGTACGAGCGCCTTGTGCGGCAACTTCGAGTCGTCGGCGATGGACTTGCTTGGCGCAGTTTCGGCTTCGATCGTCGCATCATTCATGCCCTATCGCGCAACACCTCACCGGGCATGATGTATGGCAAAGCGGGCCTAGGGTATGAACTGGGGCGAATAGCGGACCTGTGGGCGGAACATCGCCACTTCGCGCTGCTGCATGACCTCACTAATTGCCTGCGCATCGCGGACCTTACGGAGTTCGCGGACGACGGCACGTGGCTGCGTGAGATCAAGAAGGCTCCACGAAGCCGACGGGAACAGCGTCAGCGTGCCCAGGCAGCGGTCGATGCCATCATGAACGGAGGGCCGCTGCCAGGCAGCGGGACAACTGCCCGATTAGTGGAGGTGGACGAAGCCTACGTCACGGATATCGACCAGCTCAGGGATCTGATACAACTCGCGAACGACCGTGGTTGCGCAAGCAGGCACCTGACAAGCGGTCGCGCCGTGATTGTCACGTCCGTGTTGGCCGCGTCTCACCGCTGGCCCAAAGACTCGGACGAAGGCTTACGGGTTATAGCGTCACTGCGTCAGCAAGCGATAGAGGCGGCCGGGATCGCCGGCGATTCGCACCACGTGATTGGTACGAGTGGCGACACCGCGTCACGCATATCTGTTACTGCTCCGTGGTCAATCTACCCACTAACGCCGGCAGACTGCGCCGGTCTGATCTGCGACTCGCTGGTATTTGAGACCGTGATCTCCGTCCAGGTATTGCAGTCCGCTCTGGCGAATGTTGGCTTTTATTCAGAAGTGGTGCTGCCTCCGACTGGTGGCGACTTGAACTCTAGCCATGATGTTCTGCGCCTTCGCTGGAACGACAGAATAATGACGGTCCATCAGCCGTCCTTGAACCAATTGCTTTATGAATTGGTGCAGCCCGATACCTGGGCGCGAGGCATTCGGAAGGTCATTGGCATGCCCAGTCCTCCCCCTGAACCGGTGCTGGTGTTCGCAGGTGAATCCGATGTATGGCGACTCGCGAGCTAGGGTCTGAGTTCGATCACGTGCATCATGTTGCTTTGGCCAGCCAGCCAGCTCCCAGCGCAGCCGTCCACATGCGGAATCGCGAACACGAGACAGCCGGGCTGGGTGCACAAGATTGTCGTGTACCTCGTGCCGGTCGTAGATCACCACTGCGCTCGATAGACCGGCTGAATAGCGACAATAGGAGGTTGACCGAGCTCAGAAGCGCTTGAGCACCGGTATCTCCCGCCGCTTCTCCTCGCTCAGATGCTCAAGCAAGATCCCGCTCGGCCGCCTCGGCGGTCCGCACTTGATCACTTCGTCCGGCGTCACGATCAGATCGACGCTGAAGTCATGCTCGGTCTCAGGCAGTTCACCGTCGACCACCTGGAGGGCGTGCACCGTGGTGACGATCGTCGTCGCCGGCCCGATCAGCTCGGCCTCGGTCAGCAGCGCCACCTCGATGTCGGAGTAGCCGGCGCCCTTGCCGACGCGCACTCCTTGGCGGTTGACCGCCACGCTGCCGCAGACGATCAGGTCGACGGGTCGCATGTCCCCGACCCCGATCGTCCTGGCCGTTTGGGCGGCGCCGTCGCCAGTGGCGATGGTCTCGAACGGTGGCTGCAGCTCGGTTGGATCGAGCAGGTAGAACGGCTTGGGTGTGGCCAGGCGCGGCACGGCCATGTAGAGCAGCTTGGCGTCGTGGAGCGCGCGGACGCGTACGGCGAGCTGGGCCTTGTCCGGGTTGCACTTGATAACCCGCGCCACCTGCCACACCTCCAGGCTGGCCAGGCGTTCGGCCGCCTGGTCGGCGCCGATGAAGGCCGGGATGTGGCCGTGGACGCCGAGCGGTGCGGCACCCTCCTGCTCGAGGAGGGTCCAGACCTGTTCGCGCGCAGCCTGCTTGGCCCGGTCGATCTCGCTGTCGGTCACGCGCCCGTCTCCTACGCCGCGGTCATCAAGGTCAGGAGCCGGTCGTTGACCTCCTGCACCGCCCGCTCGTTACGCCATGGCCGCAGCTCCCGAGCGGCCAAGAACACGACGTTCAGGCCACCGCCGCCGCGAGTCTGCTCGACAACATCGATAGCCTCGTGCAGGTGCAGCACGGCGTCGTCGACCTTGCGTTGCCGGACGCCAGCCAAAGCCAGGTTGCCGAGTACGATGGCCGTGGACTTCTTGCTCTGCTGGAGGAGGTGGCGGGTGGCGTCGAGGATCGGCTCGGCCTTAGCCGGCCTGCCGAGGAACAGCAGGCACGAGCCTGCCAGGCGGCCGGGCTGGCTGGGGCAGAACAGCAGACCAGCAGGGTCGTCCGGGCTGATGCGGCCGAAGTGCTGCTCGGCATCGCCGAGAGCCGCGGCGCAGCTTCGCTCATCGCCGAGCATGGCGTACGCCTCGCCGACATGGAGCAGAGCTAAGCCAGCGATGACGTGGCTATTGCGCTCGCTGCCGACGGCCGCCCGCTGCGCGAGTACTAGACCGGCGTGTGGATCTTTCGTGCCGTAGAGGGCGACGTAGCTCTTGCGCAGTCCGGCGTGGGCTTCGGCGACAACATCGCGAACCTGCTAGGCTGCGACGATCGCCTGGTCGAAGTAGCGGATGGCCGTAGCGTGGTCGCGTCGCTGCGAGGCGTCCCAGACGAGCTGGCCCATGAGGGTGGCTGACTCGAGTTCGGCGGCCCACATTTCCCGTCGCACCTGGCCGGTCACGGCGTGATCGCGTAGGTACAACGCTTGGCCGTGAAGCTGTCCGGCGGCAGCAAGTAGCGAGGCTGACGGCGCGTGTTCGTACTGTTCGTCGAGTCGTTGCACCTGTTCCCGCAGGTAAGCCACGGCCACGAGGTCTACGCTGCCGGGATTCTTCAGTACGTAGTCGAACCGCTCGTTGGGGTCAGGCGGTGCCTCGCCCACGCTGGCGAGCAGCTCTGCCAGCTCCTCAATTGAGATCTTGAGCGCTTGTGCCAGCCGGGGGCGGTGCCAGGGCTGCGGGTCGGTGTCGGCCCGCTCCCAGCGCACCACGGTTGAGCGGTCGACGTGCATGATCTCGGCCAGGCGTTCCTGGCTCAGTCCGACCGCTTTGCGACGATCGGCAAGGCGGTGCCGTCTGCGGACCACGATCTCCCTTCCTTGGCAATGGCCGTGACGGAATCCATTTAGGCAGGTCACGGAGCGCGACGCAACGGCGGTGCAGCGTTTCTGCGTCGTTCCCGCAATGTCCCGGTGCGCGAGGGGCGCCATAGCGTCGGGCAGGCACCGAGGTCCGCCGCGACCACACCGCCGAAACTCTCTTGGTCTGCAAACTCTGGGTAATCCGGCGATCTGGCCGCTCTCGGTGCCACGAGAGCCCCGGCCGGACGTGAGGCTGGCTCCGTCCGGCCGGGAGCCTCGGATGTCGTGATCGCATAGGAGAGGAAGGCCACGATGAGCACCACAGACGTGATCGAACGCATTGATCCAGACACAAAGCCATTCGATCCGCTGATGGACACCTACATCAGGCTGGCACCTGGGATGCAGACCCGGGTCGACCGGTACACCGGTGACATACCGCTGTTCACAGTGAGAGCTGACCGAACTCACATGGTGGTGAGCTTCGACGCCACTGACCTGGCTGAGCTTGGACCTGAACACCAGGCACTGGCCGATGAGTTCGTCACGGCTGCCATTGCCTGGCGTGACGAGCTGCGCGTGGTACTGGCGATGAAGGAGGCGGCCGAAGAGGCAGAAACCGAGGCGACAACCGAGAGCTGAACTGAAGTACCAAAGACGAGCGGACGCCAGGAGCTGGCGTCCGCTCGTTGGGGTTTGTGAGGCCGATACGCGCCGTGACGACCAGGATTAGAACCAGCGAAACCTAAACAGCGCTGGGAATCGGCCCATGGCCCTTCGAGCGTATGAGGCCCAACTGTTGATTTCCTAGATGGATTGTGCCCTCCAGGTCGGGACAAGCCGCCTTATAGCGCGTTGCTATCAGTAGGATCCGTTGGATTTGCTGCGGCAGGCTTAAAGCCCCAGACGCCTTGATGGCGTCATTAAGAAGGCTCGCCACCTCCGTCCTCGAACCTTGGGCCGCAAGAATCTCTGCGCGGGTGATTGCGTGGATTATATGCCATTGAGGTATGGCGAGCATCTCGGCTACTCGGTCCTTACCATCCAGTATCTTGAGCGCTCTTTCGGCATCGCTAAGTAGAAGGTGGCCGCGCGCCTCAATCTCAGTTAGCGCAAACGAGCTGACCAAGGCGTTACTTCGAGCGTCTCCACATTTGTCGAGGCTCCTACGGGCCAGGCTGACAGCCTCCGTAAAAGTAGACCTGTCTCGAAGAGAAGACGATGCTTTCGCAAGTATCATCGCAGTAGCTGCGACCTCACCTGGATACTTATCGTATGTTAGGGCCCTCTGGAGAAACGGCATGGCCTCGTGAACCTTTCGGGGGTTGCGAAGGCCGAGTCGCCTTAGGCAATTACCCAATGTGCTGAGGATGTATGCCGACGGCCTGTCGAGCCTCGGAGCTCGAACCAACTCCCAGGCCTCGGATATCAACCTGGCGGGCTTGTCTAGCTCTTCAAGCGGAAGTAACTCGCTGTAAAGCAGCGTTTGAACGAGGAGAAGCTCCGCAACATGTAACCTCGTTTGCTTAGTAGGATATCTTCTCGCCCAGTTCAGAGTCGGTTCAACGATCTCTTGGAGATCAACGTACGCGCGAGCCGGATCGCCTCCTTGTCGTTGACGCCGCACACGTCGCATGACTGCCAGGGCATACCCAGGATCGTAGTCGTTGAGCCTTGGCCGCCTATCCGAGCTCGTCAACCCGATCTCGTCGGGCGTAATACCAATGACCTGGGCGATCCGCAGCATCCCGTCCGGAGTTGACTTACGTTTGCCAGAAATAAGGCGCGACAGCTGACTCGCGCTCATGTTGAGCTGCTCGGCGAGGGATCGTTGTGAAATACCCGTTTTGGTCCTATATTCCCGTATCGCACCGGCAAGCCTCCTCTGCGGTGATCCTTTCACCACCTTGGCTTGAGTGGTCTTTGGATCATCCTCCGGCCGCATGGCTCGACTCGACGTGGGCCTTGCGTGGTTGAACCTCGTGCAGGCTAGGCATAGCGAATCCTCCACGTAGGTGCTACATGTGGCACCACAGTCCTCGCACGTCTTCACATGCACAGAGTGGCAAGATCGGCCATCTTCAACGCTACGACACGCCGTTGCCAGATTGGCAACGCGGATGCCACATAAATGCTTGCATGATCTGGTCGTCATCGGTGCGATGTTCTCGTCGGGAGACGCCCGGCACGGGCATTGAGGAGAAGCACATGAGTAACGAAAACGAGAACTTCGGCAACGGAGAGGTCGGCGGAAGTCCTAGCTTCGAGCCTCCAGTACACGGGTACATGGAGGGTTACGGCGAAGTAACTGCAAGCTTCGGCCGTGGTGAGCGCGAGGGAGAGACCCTTCTTGCGGACGGGCACGTGCAGAGTAGAGCCCAATTCGACGGACATCCGGGTCGCCGAGGGCATGATCACTACGATGGCAAGGGCGGCGGCGCAAAGCCTCGCGGCAGGTTCAACGGACCTGGTAACTGATCGTGTGAGCGGCTAATCGCAAACGGGCAGTTTGGCAGTTCTGCCCTTCGCCTTGAGCGATAGGCCAAAAACTGCCATAATCAACGTGTATGAATAGACAACATCACGACAGCCTGCCACCACATGTCCTAAAGCCAGTAGCGCTGGCATATGCAGCGCTGCTTGAGCTAACAGACCGAGATGATCGAAATGTTGAGCAATGCAAAGTGATATTGAATGCGTTGTCAGAACTCGATATCCACTCGGGGAAGGATCGGGAAGCTACAACTCCGTATGTCGAACTCAACGAGTACTTTGAGTACCTGACGGACCAACGCAGTTCCGAGCCAGAGTATGAGCAATACAACAGTAAACAACTAGCCAGGTTCCGGAAGCTGGTGTCCGACTTTGTAGCCAGTACTCGACAGAAGGCAGGCAAGTCGTAGCCTTGACGCCTAACCAGGTCCGGGCAAGTACCTAAGCTCTTAGCGTGTCGCTGGCACTCTATGTGTCGCCACTCGATGCAGGCCATCCCCGTTCCATCCACTCCCGCCACCTTGCGATCAGCCGCTTGTCCTCCCCGGACCGCAGCGCCTCTAGGAACAAGTCGCGATTTGCTACACGCGTGGCACCAGCCATGACCAACCTTAGTCGCGCAGCTTCCTCGGCCGTGAACGGCGGATGCCAACTCGCGATGCGCACGAGGTAGTCCACGTGGTGTTCCAACCCGCTTCTCATGATCCTTTCTCCGTAGTCCGAGACATACTGATCAAGAAGATGTAGTTGGAGTGCCATCGCGTACAGGGCGTTGTTGGCGGCTTCTTCAAAGTCGAGAGACCCATCGTTGTTTTCTCGTGCTCTGCCTACGGCGATGAACTCCGCCCTAAGTAAATACACAGCACTCCAGACCCGTGAGGACAGTTCCTCGCGATGAACAAGATCAGAGGGCTCGATGCGTGGAGAGCCGTCTGCAGCAGGGCTCTCGTTGTTGGCGTAGCCGCCAAACAGCGTACGAGTCTTGTACCTCAGGGTGTCCTCTCGCAGAGCCTCAGCCACGGCTCGAACGATCCGGCTCTCCAGGTGGCGACGCACGGTCTCTGGCTCGTAGCCGAGTGCCTGTGCGCAACGCTCGCGACGCTTGGTGAGCGTCAAGCCGGCTGTGCCATCTGCCAGCCCAAACAACGCAGGCGCTCCAGCAGCAAGGGCCGGTTCAGCCTCCAGCTTGGTCACAACGTCGTTCAGCAGCCGGTTGAGAGCAGCGATGCGCATTGCCGTTTCATCGAGACGCGGGCTACGTGCTAGGACACCGGACAGGTGCTGGAGCCGGCCGGCTGTCCGAACCGTGGCCGGCAACCCCTTGCGCAGCACCTGCACTAGCTCTGCCTCGACCTCGTGGACCTCGGGAACCGTCCATACCTCTGGAACGACCTCGCGTTCGTTGGCGCGCGCAGGCTCAGGCGCGATGGCGGCTGACATCTCTACGGGTTCTGTTGAGTCCGTAACCGTGGCGGCTTCCTTGGTGTAACGGCGACACGGCGTTACCTCCGGTCGATCGGGCTTGCCCACATTCTGCCCACTCCCGGTGCCTGCTTCCGCCCAGTCCTGATGGCGACACTCGGCCATTCCATCGATTACGAGCAGACAGGAGACTCACCGGATGCCAGGTGACCTCACCCGCTTCTTCACCACCCCACCCAACCGCGAACAGCGGCGCGCGCTGGCCAAGATCGAAGACCAGGCCGAGCAAGCTGACCTGCGCGTTCGCGCCACCGGCCACGTCAGCCAACACGCCATGGTCCAGACAGCGCGCGTAAATCTCATCCGCCAGGAAGCCGAGCGCCTGGCTCCCGACGGCGCAGAGTTGTATGCGCTTATCGCCATCGCTTCGGCCACCGAGATGGCCGACATCGTCGGGCAGATGAATCGGAGGAGCGGTCGGTGATGGGTTCCTTCATGAGCGTCATCGGCATCGCCGGCTCTGTCCTGGTGCTCTGCCTGGCCGCGCTTGGTGCGGCTGGGCTGGCTAGCGCTCTCATACATCACGATGATCGCGCGGCCAAGGCACGTGAGCGCGACGCCCAGCGCCGCATCCAGGACCTCGGCCACCAGGCTCAGTTGCAGATCATGCGTGAAGCACTCCGTCGGTCCAGCGAGCGAGCTGACCGGCCGGAGAGCGGTCCATCGATCATCGACGGCTGGGACGTGCGGTAATGCCCAAGATTCCGTCGCCACACGAGGCTTACCAGCAAGGGATCCGCAACGCGGCACTCATCCCGCTGGCGCCAGCGTTCCTCCTGGCCTTGATCATCGCGTGCGACAGGGTGGTTATGGCGCTGTACCCGTGGCCGTTCGTCGTGGGCATCGCCTGGCTCCTGTGGAGGATCGGCCGCTACGTCTACGCCCGGTGGCGCTAGACCCGTATCGAGAGGAGGAACGACAAATGCCAAGTCAGAGGGCCGAAGACGATCTGCCCAGTCACATGATGCCCAGCTACAAGAACAGCAACTTGGTTGTCATCGTGGCAGCCAAACTTATCGCCAGAACCGGCGTGCGCCGGGAGACCCGCCAAGACGGGGACTCCGAGCGGCCAGCCAAAGCTCGCCGCAGGGCGGCAGAGCACCCGAGACGTCGCAATGCCGACACGCGTACACCGGAGCGGCCGGCGCTCGAATGCGACCCGGTGCCGGTGGACGAGCTGCGCCGCGAAACGGACCGTGAGGGCGCGCGGCGGTCAAGAGAGCGGCAACGCCGCGATTAGCCAGCCCGTGTAGCGCCAGGCCATATCCGAAGTCCGAGTACCGAACTCATTCCACCAACGAAAGGAGCGGCGATGACGCATGCCCAGACGAGGGCGGCGGCGAATGGTCGGTCGCACGGAACAGTTGGATCAGGAGAAGCGTGAGCAAGAATTGCGCGACCAGCTCCGTGTGTTGCGTATTGAATGGCGGCAACAGACACACGAGCCAGTCGATGACTTCGACTGTGATGAGGCGCCAGGTCAGTGAAGCTGGGTGTCGAGGGCGCGAGGCGCGACCTCTGGGTGACGTTGGGTATGGCGGTGTCGGCCGTCTCGGCGGGCTTCAGTAGCTTCAGCGGCCTGCGGTCGCTGGCCGAGGCAACGGGCTGGACGGCGATGGCGCCGTTGTTCGCACTCTGCATCGACGCCTATGCGTTGACCGCCATAAGGGTTTGGTTAACGGGTACGATTCGCGTCCGCGCCCTCGCGCGTTGGAACGCCATTTTCGCAATCGCGCTCTCGCTGGCTGGCAACGCAGCGTGGCACCTCATCGCGGCTGGTCTGCTGCCCGTGACCTGGCATGTTGTCTTGGTGGTGGGCGGTGTCCCGCCGATCATCCTCGGCTTGGTCACACACTTGGCGATCTTGCGTCGCATGCCGCCGGATGGCCGTGATAACGCCGAGTCGGCTTCTTCCGAGACCGGCCTCGGTCCGGACCGAGGGGACCTCGGTACCGTCCCCACGCTTGTTGGGCGGGACTCGGTGCCGAACTCCGTCGACGCCAGCTCGGAGCGGCGGTACGCCACGGAGGACGAGCTGCTGTCGGCCGCCCGGACAGCCGACAGCGCTCACCGGTCGCGTACTGGGCGACCAATCTCACGCGACACGCTGCGTCGCGAGCTACGTATAGGCGGAACGCGAGCCACGCAGGTGCTGCGCCGGCTGCGCGAGAAGGGCGAGCCTCACGGCTGACGTCGGCAATAGCTCACAGAATCCATCGCCACGACTTATCTGTCGGGCACCTGCCGACCGGTGTTGTAAGTATGTAGAAAATTATTGACCTTGTTAAGGATTTCGAGCATAAGTATCTATTGGTGGGAACCAACAGCAGGGCAACGCCTCGGTCGTTCGGCTAGGAATTACAGACGGCGCTGAACCCTGCATGTCGTGAGCCGGTAAATCGGTTCGTGATCATTTAAGCAAACTCAAGGCACGTATTCAATGCGCTGCTTTCGTTTGCTGCGTGCGCGCGAGCGGTTTGCCGTGACCACCTTCTCATTCACTAGGCGAGAGGAGGGTTCTATGAGCAACCAAGACAAGCGTCCGGTGAAGGTCATTGCTCTGGAGCGTCGTCATCCGGCGATCCGGCTGGTGGCCCGGGCCTGCATCGAGCTGGCTCGGCAGCGCTTGGCGAAGCGACGAGCGGCCGGCCGTCAGCAGATCGCACCACCACGCCGCGACCAGTTGAACGAGGGCGATGCGCGTGGCTGATCTGCGTTGGTACGAGGTCAGCCCGCCACGCGACATTGACCTCGACGCGGTGACGGGCCTGCTGCGAACCTTGGCCACTCGTGGCCCCGGCTGGCCAGCGGCCACGCCGGTTGTGGTCTTCGAGCTGTGGGGTGCCGGCGGCGGTGAGGTCCGTTGGCTTCTCGGCGCGGACAGGCGCATCGCTGAGCATCTGCCCCAGCGGTTGCGCGCGCAGGTACCGCATCTCGGGCTGACCCGGCTCAACAAGGTGAAGCGCCCACCGCTGATGGTTGGCGCCGAGGTTCGCCTGCCGAGTCTGGTGATTCCGTTGAGGACGGACACGGCGGGCGCCCTCGCTAGTGCGCTGCTGGCCACACTGCGCGAACTGCCACCCGGCGAGGCGGCATGCCTGCAATGGGTGGTCGGCCCATACCGACGTCGGGGCTCGCGGCCGCAGCAACGGAGCTTCGCTGAAGCGCTCGGACTGCGGCCGCCTCGTGAACCAGATGCCACCGCCAATCGTTTGTGGCGGGAGAAGGCGGCCGAGCCGCTGCTGGCCTGTCGGGGACGTGTCGGCGCGTCGTCGGATACGACAGCGCAGGCCGCGGCGACGGTCCGCCGGGTGGCTGCTTCGCTGCAGCTCGCGTCCAGCCACGGCGCCGCCTTGCGGGTCGGTCAGGCGACGCGGACTGGCGCCAAGCGGGTGACGGCTGGCGCCGTTCCCAAGTTGCTGTGGTCCTGTCTGCTCAATGTCGCCGAGCTGGCGGCGCTGCTCGGCTGGCCAGTCCAGGAAAGCGTGCCGGACGGCCTACCGGTGGTGGGCGGACACGTCAATCCGGCCCCGACCCGCTTGCTCGTGCCGGAGGGCTACGCCACTAGGTATGCGGAGCGCCGCGTGCTGGGCGAGAGTCTGCACCCCTCGCAGCGCGGCGAACTGGTAACCGTGCCAGCGTCGACCAGCTTGCACCACCTGCATGTGGTGGGTCCGACCGGATCGGGAAAGTCGACGCTGCTCTGCGGCCTGATCACCGCCGACATCGCCGCAGGTCACTCAGTTCTCGTGGTTGAACCAAAAGGCGACCTAGTCACCGATGTGCTCGGCCGGGTACCAGCCGACAGACGTGACCGCGTGGTAGTCATCGACCCAGCTAACGCCGAGCGGGTGGTCGGCCTCAACGTCCTGGCTGGGTCGCGAGATCAGGCCGAGCGGCGGGCCGACCAGATCGTCGACCTGCTCGGCGAGCTGCACGGCGACAACTTCGGGCCTAGGACGGCAGACGTTGCGCTTCATGCGCTGGTGACGGTGAGCCGGCTGCCGGACGGCATGTTGACTGACGTACCTGTGCTGCTCGGCAATCCGGTCTTTCGACGGCAGGTGCTGGCTCAGGTCAACGATCCGCTGGTACTCGGCCCGTGGTGGGCTTGGTACGACAGCCTCTCCGACGCCCAGCGCGGGCAGATCGTGGCGCCACTGCTCAACAAACTCCGCGCCTTCCAAAGCCGCGACTCACTGCGCCGGATGCTCGGGCAAGCCAAGCCGCGCTTCAGCCTCGACGAGGTATTCACAACGCCTGGCACCGTCGTCTTGGTCAACCTCAACAAAGGCTCGCTCGGTGGGCCGGCGGCGTCGCTGCTTGGTGCCTTGCTTCTGACCCAGGCCTGGGCCGGCATACAACGACGCGCGGCGTTGGCGTCCGACAACCGCCCGTTCGTCTCCGTGGTCATCGACGAGTACCAGGACTACCTGCGACTACCCGGCGTCGACATGGCCGATGCCCTGGCTCAGGCGCGCGGCCTCGGTGTCGGGCTGGTTCTGGCACACCAACACCTTGATCAACTAAGTGCTTCGCAACGCTCCGCCATCTTGGCCAACGCCCGATCACGTGTGGTGTTCCGGCCGGCAACGGCCGACGCCAAGGTGCTGGCGGCCGCCCTGGGTGGCGACGTCACAGCCGACGATCTCCTTCGGCTCAAGGCGTTCGAGGCCTGCGCGCAGCTTCTGCTGGACAGCCAGCCAAGCCAACCGTTCTCGGTACGGACGCTGCCGCTGCCGCCCCGGAGCGGCGATCCAGACGGGCTGCGCCGTGCCAGCGCAGCCCGCTACGGCGTTGACTGGGCTGCGATCGACGCGGCCTTGACCGAACGCTGGCAAGGCGGCGACGCACCGCCGGCACAGATCGGTGTAAAGGCAAGGGGGCGCCTATGAGCGCGCTTAGTCCTACCGGTCGACCTACCGATCGCGCCGACGACCGTCAGCACCCCACATGCGACAACGCCTCGTTGGACGCAACGACTGTCGAGCATTCTTCAGAAGCCCGACCCCGAGCCGGTCGGTTGACGCGACTCCAGGCTCGCCTCAGCGAACGCGACCTGGCGGTACTCCAAGGATTGGCGGAACTTCGCCTACTTACCGGCCGCCAGGTGCAACGGCTCTACGTGGCCGATGGTTCACCAACCACACAAGCGCGTCGCGCCCGCGCACTCTTGCAACGGCTGGCTGAGTTGCGTCTCGTCGTGCGGCTCGGTCGCCGCGTCGGCGGCGTGCGGGCCGGCTCCTCCGGCTACGTCTACGGACTGTCCGGCCACGGGCAGGCACTGCTCGCCGTCGGCGGCCCGATGGGTGGCAGTCGGCGCCGAGTGTGGGAGACGAGCCCTGGAGCTGACCCGTTTCGACGGACAGGGTCGATGAGGTGGTCTCAGGCTACCTTGCGGTTGGTGTGACGGGCGGTGGCTTCGTAGGCTGCTGGGCTGAGGTAGTCCAAAGTGGAGTGTCGGCGGCGGGTGTTGTACCAGCCTTCGATCCAGTCGAATATCGCCTTGTGGGCGTGTGTCCGGGTGGGCCAGGTTCGGTGCTCGACCAGTTCGGTCTTCAGCGTGGCGAAGAACGATTCGGCCAGGGCGTTGTCCCAGCATTGGCCGGTGCGCCCGATGGACAGCCTGACGCGGAGCTGCGCGGCGAGCTGGGCGTACTGGGTAGAGGTGTATTGGCAGCCGCGGTCGGAGTGAAAGATCACCCCGGGGTCGGGGCGGCGGCGGGTCACGGCATCGCGTAGCGCGTCGGCGACCAGGTCGGTGCGTAGGTGATCGGCGGTGGCCCAACCGACGACGCGTCGGGAAGCGATGTCGATGACGGTGGCCAGGTACAGCCAGCCCTGCCAGGTCCGTAGATAGGTGATGTCACCGCACCAGCGGGTGTTGACCGCGGCCGGGTCGGCGGTGAAGTCCCGGCCGATCAGATCCGCCCGGTCGGCGGCGCCCGGGTCCGGGATCGTGGTGCGTCGCCACCGCTTCGGGCAGCGGCCGTAGATCCCACTGGCGCGCATCAGGCGGGCGATGCGTTTGCGGCCGTGCCGGCGGCCCCGTGCGGCTAGCTCGGCCTGTACCCGCGGCGCGCCGTACGCGCCACCGGACTCGGCGTGCACGGCGCGGATCTGCTCGGCCAACTCGGCATCGGCACGCCGACGCGATGACGGCCCGCGACGGTGGGCGTAGTAGGCGGCCCGCGAGACCTGCAGCAGCGCGCACGCCCGCACGACGTTGCGCCCGCTTGCCTTCTCCGCCTCGATGAACGGGTACACGCTCACCGGGTCTCGTTGGCGAAGAAAGCCGCGGCCCGTTTAAGGATCTCCACGTCCTCCCGCAGCCGGCGGTTCTCCCGCCGCAACGCCACCAGCTCTTCGCGCTCCACCGTGCTCAAACCATCAGCGCGCGCACCGGTCTCGACGTCAGCCTGGCGGACCCACTCCCGCACCGCCGTCTCGGTCAGATCGAAATCCTTGGCCACCTGTCCGACCGACCGGTCACCACGCCGGCAGCACTCGACGATCTCCGCTTTGAACTCCGGGGTGAACGACCGGCGCGGTCGAGGCCGCTTCCTACCCATGCTCTCCATGATGCTGGACATCCTTCCGGGGCCACGGCCCCTGATCTCGGATGTCCGTCAAAGCGGGTCAGGCGGGGGCGCAGTAGTCACAGCCCCTACGCTTGACGTGTGTCAACGCTGCGGGATCTGGTCGAGGAGTACACCAGCCTGAGCGCTGTCGACATCGACCACCTGCACCGGCTGGCCGGTGACTGGCAGTTGATCTCCGACCTGTCCTTCGCCGACCTGCTGCTCTGGGTGCCGGTGATGCCGGACAACGGCTCTGCCACGCGGTCGTTCGTGTGCGTGGCCCAGGTACGCCCGACGACCGCTCCGACGGCGTACCAGGACGACCAGGTCGGCCGCGTGGTCGCCGGCCCGGAGGTGGCCCACCTGGAGATCGCGCGGACCCAGGGCCGGATCTGGCGGGAGGGCGACCCGGTCTGGTACGGCGACACGCCCGCCCGGCACGAGGCGATCCCGGTCCGGCACCGGGATGCCGAAGGGGAACCCGGTCAGGTCATCGCCGTCGTCGGTCGGGACACCAACCTGTCGACCGCCCGTACTCCGAGCCAGCTCGAGCTGAACTACCTCACCACCGCCGACGACCTGGCCCAGATGGTCGCGGACGGTACGTTCCCGCCGCCGCGGCACGCCGGCGAGACGACCAGCGCACCGCGGGTCGGGGACGGGCTCGTACGCCTCGACGCCGGCGGCAAGGTCACCTACGCGAGCCCGAACGCGCAGTCGGCGTACCGGCGCCTCGGCATGGCCGCTCACCTGGTCGGCGAGGACCTGTCCGGGTTGACCGGGCGGTTGTCCGACGACCCACTGGACGGCTCGGAAGCGGCGGGCAAGGTACTGGCGGCGTTGCGCGGCGAGTCCCCGCCGCGTTGGGAGGTCGAGGCGCGCGGCGCGACGGTTCTCATGCGGGCCCTGCCGTTGATGCCCGCCGGAGTGCCGATCGGGGCTCTCGTGCTGGCCCGGGATATCACCGAGATCCGGCGCCGGGAGCGCGCGCTGGTCACCAAGGACGCGACGATCCGGGAGATCCACCATCGGGTGAAGAACAACCTGCAGACCGTCGCCGCGCTGCTGCGCCTGCAGGCCCGGCGGGTGTCCGCGCCGCAGGCGAGGGCCGCGCTCGAGGAGTCGGTACGCCGCGTCGCCTCGATCGCTCTCGTCCACGAGACGCTGTCGATGTCCTCGGACGAGGCCGTCGAGTTCGACGGGATCGTCGACCGCGTCGCGTCGGCCGCCGCCGAGGTGGCCGCGCCGGAGTCGCGGGTGACCATGCGCCGGGACGGGACGTTCGGGGTGCTGCCCGCCGAGGTCGCGACGCCGCTGGTCATGGTGCTCAACGAGCTGCTGCTCAACGCGGTCGAGCACGGGTTCCAGCAGGGGGCGGCCGGCGAGGTCGTGGTCGCGGTCCACCGGTTCCGCCGCCAGTTGCACGTGACCGTCGCCGATACCGGCCGCGGGCTGCCGGAGGGCTTCGACCCGGACGACAACGGGCGGCTGGGCCTGCAGATCGTGCGTACGCTCGCGGCCGGTGAGCTGCGCGGCAACATCGAGCTGCGCGACCGGAACGGCGGCGGCACCGAGGCCGTCATCGTGGTGCCCCTGAACAAACGCTGACTTTTCATCCTCGATCGACGGATAGTGAGTGGCCCACACGTTGAGACGTCGCCCACTCCTGACTGGCCCTGCCGGTATCGACATGGGAACATGGCTGTCATGACATCCGCTGTCGAGCGCCGCTTCGTGGCCCGTCGCCACGTCGACTACGGCCGCGTTCGCAGCGCGATCTGTCCGGCCGGCTGACCAAACGCCGCATCTGATCTTCAGGCGCGGCACGCGCCGGCTTCTTTCAAACTGCTCTGCCTGGCGCGTGTGCGCGTTCTCCACTCGTTCGGAGAAGGGACGCCACCACCATGGCGGTTACCACCACAGGCAAGCGCACCCGTGGCGAAGGCCAATGGGCGCTCGGCCACCGGGAACCGCTCAACCCCAACGAGCGGGTCAAGAAGGACGACAACGGGCTCAACGTACGGGCCCGAATCGAGCACATCTACGCGCACCGCGGGTTCGCCAGCATCGACCCGGCGGATCTGCGCGGGCGGTTCCGCTGGTGGGGCCTGTACACCCAGCGCAAGCCGGGCATCGACGGCGGCCGGACCGCGGTGCTCGAGCCACACGAGCTCGAGGACGAGTACTTCATGCTGCGCATCCGCGTCGACGGAGGGCAGCTCGATCTGGCCCAGCTGCGGGCGATCGCCAATGTGTCCACTGTGTACGCCCGGGACACTGCCGACCTGACCGACCGGCAGAACGTCCAGCTGCACTGGGTGCGCATCGAGGACGTACCGGCGATCTGGCGCGAGTTGGAGAGCGTCGGGCTCTACACGACCGAGGCGTGCGGGGACACTCCTCGGGTCATCGTCGGCAGCCCGGTCGCCGGGATCGCCGCCGACGAGGTCGTCGACGCCACACCGGCGATCCGGGACATCTCGGCCCGGTACATCGGCGATCCCGCGTACGCGAATCTGCCTCGCAAGTTCAAGTCGGCCATCTCCTGGCTGCCGGACGTGCCGTACGAGGCGAACGACATCGCGTTCCTCGGCGTGGAGCACCCCGAGCACGGGCCGGGATTCGATCTCTGGGTGGGCGGCGGTCTGTCCACCAACCCGATGCTGGCCAAGCGGCTCGGTGCCTGGGTACCGCTGGCCGACGTCGCCGATGTCTGGGCCGGCGTCGTCGGTGTGTTCCGCGACTACGGCTACCGCCGGCTGCGCAACCGGGCCCGGCTGAAGTACCTCCTCGCCGACTGGGGAGTCGAACGGTTCCGCGAGGTGCTCGAGGAGCGGTACCTGAAGCAGCCGCTGATCGACGGGCCACCGCCGGTGCTGCCGGCCGCCCCGGTCGACCACATCGGCGTCCATTCGCAACGGGACGGTCGCCGGTACATCGGCGTGGCACCGGTCGCCGGCCGGGTCTCCGGGTCGCAGTTGGCGAAGCTCGCGGACGTGGTGGAGGCGCACGGGTCGGGGCGGGTGCGGCTCACGCCGTACCAGAAGATTCTCGTCCTCGACGTCGAGCCGTCCACTGTGGACGCGATGGTGACCGCACTGCGCGACATGGGCCTCGAGGCGGCGCCGTCGACGTGGCGGCGCAGCACGATGGCGTGTACCGGCATCGAGTACTGCAAGCTCGCGATCGTCGAGACGAAGGCGCGCGCGGCCGACCTCGTCGCGGTGCTCGAGCAGCGCCTCGGCGCGATCGACGCGGACATCACGATCAACATCAATGGCTGCCCGAACGCCTGTGCCCGTACGCAGATCGCCGACATCGGGCTCAAGGGTCAGCTCGTCCCGGGGCCGGACGGCGAGCTGGTCGAGGGCTTCCAGGTGCACCTCGGCGGCGGGCTCGCCCTGGCCGAGGGACAGGCCGCCGGGTTCGGGCGCAAGGTTCGCGGTCTCAAGACGACCGCGGTGGAGCTTCCGGGGTACGTCGAGCGCCTCGCTCGGCGCTACCTGGCCGATCGGCACTCCGGCGAGGCGTTCGCCCAGTGGGTGTCCAGAGTGGACGAGGAGGCGCTGAAATGACGGACGAGCGCGTCACGCCGTACCACTGCCCGTTCTGCGGCGAGGAGGACCTCCGGCCGCACGAGTCCGCCAGTGGCGCCTGGGAGTGCCGCTCGTGTACGCGGGTCTTCGCCGTGAAGCTGATCGGGCTCAGGTCGAGAGAGGTGGCGAGATGACAGCCGTACTGCCGATCCGGTTGGGTTCCTCGCGGCTCGAGGCGGTGGCCGAGGCCGCCGGCCGGGAGCTGGAGGGTGCGCCGGCCGAGGAGATCGTGGCCTGGGCGGCGGAACAGTTCGGTGCCCGGTTCTGCGTCACCAGCTCGTTCGCGGACGCGGTACTCGTGCACCTCGTGTCCCGCGTCGCTCCCGGTACCGATGTCGTGTTCCTCGACACCGGCCTGCACTTCGCCGAGACGCTGCGGGTTCGCGACCAGGTCGCGGCGAGTCTCCCCGTGCGCGTCTTGTCGATCCGACCGAAGTTGACCGTGGGTCAGCAGGACGGGCAGTACGGGCCGCGGCTGTTCTCCCGCGATCCGGACGAGTGCTGCGCGCTGCGCAAGATCGAGCCGCTCGAGCGGGCGCTCTCGAACTACGACGCCTGGGCCGCCGGACTGCGCCGCGACGAGTCGCCGACCCGGGCGAACACGCCGGTCGTCCACTACGAGGCGAGCCGCGGCAAGGTGAAGGTCAACCCGCTCGCGGCGTGGACAGAGTCCGATGTGGACGCCTACATCGAACGGTACGACGTACCCGTCAACGCCCTGCTGAAGATGGGCTACGGTTCGGTCGGGTGCTGGCCGTGCACCCGTCGTACGGCGCCCGGCGAGGACGCGCGGGCGGGCCGGTGGCCGATGTTCGACAAGACCGAATGCGGGCTGCACGCGGCATGACTGTGCCGGTCTTGCTCGTAGCGCACGGGAGCCGCGACCCCCGGGCCGCGGCGAGCACGCAGGCGCTGCGGCGGGCCGTTGCCGCGGCCAGTCCCGAGCGGCCGGTGGCGGTGGCCTACCTCGACCACCACCAACCGACGGTGCCCCGGGCCCTGGCCGCCTTCGCCGCGGCGGGACACACGTCCACTGTGGTCGTTCCGTTGCTGCTCACGTCGGCGTACCACGGTCGGGTGGACCTGCCCGCGCTGCTGGCCGAGACGCGCGCGGCGGGGATCGGTGTACACGCCGTCCAATCCGACGTACTCGGTCCACGCGGTCAGGCCGTCGACGCCAAGCTCGTGGTGGCGCTGCGCCGTCGGCTCGGCCAGCTGTACCGCGAGTACGACGCACTCGTGCTCGCCGCGGCCGGTACCCGGGACGCAACGGCTCGGGCCACGGTCGCGGCTGCCGCCTCCGCCCTCGGTACCGCGGCAGGTGTGCCCTGCGTGACGGCGTACGCCTCCGCGGCCGGCCCGACGCCGGGGGAGGCGGTGCTGTCGTTGCGCCGGCAGGGGGCGCGACGCGTGGCCGTGGCGGCGTACTTCCTGGCTCCCGGGCTGCTCTACGACCGCGCGGTGGCCTCGGCCATCGACGCCGGCGCGATCGGCGTAGCCGGCCCGCTCGGCGACGCACCGGAACTCGTACGGCTGATCCTCGACCGCGCGGCTACGGCGCCCGAACTGGTCGCCGCCGCCCCTGTGGGTTGATCATGAAGTTGGTGTGACGACACGCCGTCGAACCCGAAACTAACTTCATGATCAACGGGGTCCGGCGGGGCGGGCAGAGACAGTGACGCCCCCGGGGTGAAATCCCGGGGGCGTCAGACGTTTTGCGCGGTTTCAGAGGGAGTGAGCGCGGATCCGCATACCGCTGCGGCGCT
>Ga0209382_10001969_pt1 | contig 30981 bp, 37 predicted proteins | sample SoiMetdeltSBSDD5_FD_187599 | JGI IMG/M metagenome (GOLD analysis project Ga0209382, IMG submission 187599) | Bulk soil microbial communities from a Populus tree surrounding site in Tennessee, USA - Soil MetaG P. deltoides SBSDD5 (SPAdes) (version 2) | ecosystem: Environmental > Terrestrial >...
CGCTTGTTGGCCTCAGCGAGCCGCTTCTGCTCAGGGCCGAGGAACGAGCCCCAGTCCCGCTTCAGGCGCTCCATCAGGGCGAGCCGCTGGGGCGGCGTCTTCACGTTGTTGATCTGATCGAGCGCGTCATCGAAGGGCGTGCGCGCGGGCCGGGCCGGTTGCAGCGCCTCCACTTGCTCCCGCGTGGCGGTCGCCAGCGGCGAGGCGATGAAGGGGGCGGGGTACGGCTCATGCGTGAACACCGGGGGCGCCAGCACGTGGACCGGATCGCTCGAACCCCCGCGCGCCCACGCCGCCAGTCGCGCGCCCAGCGCCTCATCGATCGGCTTGCCCGGCGGGATCATGGTGTCGAAGGGTTCGCGCATCGCGGAGATCGCCAGATCCGGCACGCCGTGAGCATACGCGGGGAAGGTGAGGGTGAACAAGGTCTCGAAGGCGATCCGGTCGGACATGATCGGCACCATCGGGATGACCGTCCACTCCCCGCCCTTCTTCGGGATGTGCATCTTGTCCTTGGCGCGGAAGCACAGAATGATGTGGCAGTTGAGTTCCAACATCTTGTAGATAAAGTGGTTTTCGTCGGCCTTGACCTGGGCCCACGCCGGGGCGCTCATCTTCTCCATCCGGCTCTCGTCGCCCTTCGCCATCCGCAGCGCGATCTCGTCCTTGGTCTCCTTGATCCCGCCGATCCCATCCCAGAGGTGGGTGAGCGTGTCGAAGATCAGGACGGCGGGCTTCTCCTGGGCGACGACCTCGAGGGCCTCGATGTACTTCTCGAGCCGGTGCGGGGAGCCGATGTCGGCCGTCTCGTAGGGGAACTGATCCGCGTAGTGGTGCCCGTGCGGCTCGGTGTTGAGCATGATGATGCGGCCCCCGCCGGCCAAGCCGACCGCGAGCCGCAGGGCGCTGTAGCTCTTGCCGCTCTTGCTCGGGCCCGCGAGCCCGATGATCAGCGGCGTGTTCTGGCGTTTCGCCGGGCGGATCGAGATCATGGCTGGAGGAACCGGCGCTCTTCCCAGCGGGTGCGGATCCACGGCGGCACCTCCGCATAGACCGGCCGGGTGGGATAGCCCGGCCAGACGCCCGTGTGGTGACAGTGGGCCCAGAGGTCCAGGGCGGCCCGCATTCGCTGATGCGCGAAATCCAGGGCCATCGGATCGAGCCCGATCAGGCTCAGCGCATAGGGCGGCTTGGTCTCGCAGACCAAGAACCGGAACTCCGGCAGTTCGCCGCAGACCTTCTGGACCCCCCGGCTATGAAACGCGGCCTGGAGGTCGTGGCCGTGATCGAAGAGATTCCGGGTCCACGCGGCCGGCTCGGCGCTCTCGGACGTGGTCTTCAGGTCTTCCGCCGTCCTGAAGTCCACATGGAGGTAGTCGAGCCGGGCCCGGCACCAGATCGCGCCCTCCTGCCAGAGCAGGACGCGCTCGGCCAGCCCGTTGCGGAGCGGGACGGGCTCAGGGAAGTCTTCGACCTGATACTGGATGGCGTCGGCCATGGCGCGCACCGTGTGCAGCTGGTACGTGAGGAGCGGGATCTGGCCGGCGGCGCGGGCGTCGGCCCGGGACCGCTTGGCGGCCTTGGTCGTCCAATCCTTCGCCGCGATCTCGCAGATCCGGTCGGCCCCTTCCAAGACGAGTTCATGGACGACCGTGCCGAGATCGAAGTGGTCGGCGGTCTCGCGGACGAGGGCGGGATTGAGGCGGGGGTGCGCGAGGCGCGCGTGCATCGGGGACCGGCTCAGGAGGAGGTGGGCGAGCGAGGCATTGAGCGAGGGCTCGGGGGCGGGATCGGCGAGGTAGTCCTCCAGCCCCATGACGTAGAGGCCGGGGGCCTGGACGGTCAGAACCACGGCAACCACCAGCGCCAACGCCGCCACCCCGACAGGCGCGCGAGGCGCACCTGTCCGAAGTGGAGGGCGAGTCGGTAGCTCGGGATGTCGTAGCAGCGGGGCATCACGGCGTCTCCAGCATCGTTGTCGCGAAGTTCAGGATGGCGGCCTGCTTGTGGCGGGCGAAGGGCAGGAGCGAGCCGATGATGACGACCAGCGCATAGACCTCGGGATCCTCGAGCGCCCGCTGGATCGCGGGCGCGTCCTTCGCCTTGCGGATCTGGACCTCGATCGTCGGCATCAGGTCTTCGCCTTCGCGTAGCGGCGACACCACCAATGAATGCGCTCAGGCGGATTGACCCCCGCCCCGCAGACGCGACAGACGGGATCTTTCATCTCAGCATCCCCGCGACTCATCGGGTACAGGTCGTGGCGCACGATCCGCCCAGGCAGCACGTCGTGCAGCTGATAATGCGCCCGTCGGTCGTGGCGAGGGTGGTCACGCCGCAGTCGGCCCAGGCGAGGGTGGCGGTCGCGAGGAGGAAGACGATCGTGATGACGCGCAACATGATGGGGCTCCTGTTCAGTTGACGGTGAACGCGGGCATCAGCACCCGCAGTTTGAGATGGGCGAGGAACGGCAGCCACGCCCGCATGGCGGGCGGCACCACGATCTGCACGCGCTCGCGCACACACTGCGGATAGCGTCGGAGCCCCGTGGACGCGAGGAGTTCGTAGCCGGGGCGCGGGATGTACGGAACGTGCCGCGTGACCATGGTGCCGTGATTCTAGGTGATCTCTAGGATCCGGCTCAACCCCTAAATCTGGGGGTCGTCAGCGGCCCCGCCCCAACCGGGCGCGGGTCAGGGCGCCGCTAGGGACACGGGCAGGACTTCTTCGGCGCGGCTTTCGGCGCGGCCTTGGGCGCGGGGGCCTCCGGGGCGACGGGCACCACCTCGATGCGGAGCACCACCGGCTCACGCGGCTCGGGCGGGGTCACACTCACGCCCGGCGGCGTCGGCGCCGGGAGGGAACTCGGCGCTCCCGGTGGGCAGGGCGTGAGTGCGACAGCGGTTGGGCTGACCGGCGTGGCGATCACACATTGGGCCACGGGCTGATCGAGAAAATGCCGCCCGAGCGGCGGGATCACCGGGGCGGCGGCGGCGACCGGCACATCCGGCGGCTTGAGCTTGCACCCGCCCTGGATGACGGCGACGGGGCCGCTCTTGTCCTTGGTCATGTAGAGGAGGTTCCCCTTCTCGTCGCAGTAGGAGTACACGTCGGGGCCCTTGCCGCCCGTCGTGTCCGCGACCACCGTCGATCCGACCGGGATCATCCGTTCCTTCGAGGCGCATCCGGTCAGGACGAGCACCCCGGTCACCCCGATCACCCATCTACGCGTCCGCATCGTCACTCTCCCACCGGACAGGTCACGGTCACCTTGCCGGTACTGACGCTCTGCTTGTAGGTCACCTTGGACACGGACGCTTCCTGAAACGTCCCCGTCTGTTCGTTGAAGCAATGCACACTGGGCCCGGTGGTCGGCCGGTCGTCCGAGCAGCCCGAGAAGCTCACCCCGAGGAACGCGACCGCGAGGAGACATCGCCGCATAGACCCTCCTTGTCCCCTCTACGGGGGATTCCACCAGTCCGCGAGGGCCGCGAAGTTGGCGTCGAGATGATTGAGCAGGGTGTTCTGGGCGCTACTCCGAAAGAGGTAGGGGACCGCCGCGCGCCCGCGTGCGGGATCCTGCCACGTCGTCAGCCAGTCGGCGACGGCCTGGAAGTTCGCGTCGAGCTTGAGCGTCGGCGTCTGGAGGCCCACCTCGGCGAACTGATAGGGCACCGCGAGATCGGCGAGGCCGACCGGCTTGCGGGCATTGAAGTGGGCGAGCACCGTGCCGAAGTCCACGTCGAGCCAGGGCGTCTGGGCCACGGGCTCCGCGAGCCCGTACCGATACGGGATGATCAGCCAGTCGGGGTCGCGGTCCCACGCGAGATCCGACCGATCCCACGTGAGCCCCGGCAGATCCCACGCTTCGGCCATGCGCTACTACTTCGGGCGGGGCGCGCCGACGCCGTTGGCCTCGATGTGCGCCCGCAGGGTCTGGGCATAGCGGCGCCACAGATCGATCTCGAGATAGAGCGCCCCGACGAGCCGCTGCACATCGTCCATGTCCAAGGGCTTGGGGGTGAACGGATCCGGCACCATCGACTTCGGCGGCTCCATCGTCGGCGGCTTCGGCTGGTCGGCCATTCAGGGCGCTCCTTCTGGGGTGGCCTCTGGGGCGGTGTACTCCTCGTACATCCCTTGCGGATCCTCGCGACAGTTAAACCAGAGGTCGGGTTGCGTCGAGCCCGGGGGCCCGCCGCCGGGATGCGGCTTGGAGGAGTGGGCGCAGCGGTGAGAGGACGCCGTCTCCCCGGGCAGCAACGTCAGCTTCACCGCTTCATACGACTGCCGCGCCTCGGCGGGAGTCGGATAATCGTCCACCAATCCCGCCGGCCCCTTCACCCGATACATGAAGGGCGCCTGCCCCCCGGGCCCCGGCAGCGGCGTGACCTCGGCCATCACGGCACCATCGCCACACGCGGGTGATCGCCGTTGAACACGGCCCCCGTCACGGTGGCGGGCCGACCGTTGCCCGATAAATCGCGCCCGGTCGCCGTCGGCGACCCCCGCCACCAGAGATACAAGCCCCGGAGGACCGCCAGCGGACCCCGGAGATGCACCAGGGCGATTTCCTCCGGGGCGAGCACGCGCAGCCAGATCACCGCTTCGCTGATGAGCCCCTCGAAGGTGCGCGAGAGCACGTCCGCGTTGCCTACATAGGTGGTCGTGGGCGTCTGGGTGAGCGCCCCGGAGCCCTGGGCCACCTCGACGCGCGCCACCTCGAGCCCCCTGTGGTACAACCGGGGATCGTTCGCGACCACGGTGCCGTCGAAGGTCGCGGCGATGGACTGCCACTGATTCAACTGAATGGTGTTATTGGGGAAATTCCATCGCGCTTGCCCCACGCGCGACACGCCGAAGGTCGCGGTGTTGGTGCCGAAGGACGACAGACTCAGGGCGAGGTGATACCGGGAGCCATCGGCACTCGCGCCCCAGCCGATCACGACCCCCCGATTGTTTTCCCCCCAGCCAGTGGGCTTGATCCGCGCGAAGAACGTCACGATCAGGCCCAAGGACGTGACGGCCCCCGAGTCAAGCACGTCATCCACGCCGTCGAACGAAAAGCTCACCGGGCGAACTCCAGCCACGCCATCTCCAGTAGAACGTCCGCCGTGAGCGCCGGAGTCTGCGCCAGGGGGGCTGCCGTCGCGACACTGACGAACCCCATCCGCCCCGCCACGGCAGTTTGCCCGGCGAGCGGCTGGCGCACCTCCATCGTCATCGTCGCAGTGGGCGGCACCAGGAGATCGGTAGAGTGGTTCCCCACGACGAGTTGTTCCCAGCCCGCGCCGGCACTCATGTCGAGGTGGATGTACCAGTGCCCAAGGACTCGGAAGTAGCCCGCGTTCACGGAGGTGGACCATTTGGTCACCAACGTCACCGCGCCGCCCGCATAGTCCGGCGGGACCACGAACCGCCAGATCAAATGCTGAAGCGTAGTCATTGAGAAGCTGTACACCAGGGCCACAGGCTTCGGGATATACGTCTGTGTGGGCGCGTTCTGGGACACGCGCTCCATCGGGCGCGGGAACAGATTGTTCGCCGTTCCATCGGCGAACCGGGCGGCGTCCACGGGCAGGGGCACCATCGTGATGCCCCCGCCCCCACCCAGCGGGGTCTCCACGCCCGCGTCGTCCTTGGAGTACATCTTCTTGTCGGTCTTCGCGTAGGTGGTGACGGTGCCAGCGGCGGGCGTCGCGGGAGCCGCCCCCGTCTTGTATGTCGAGGCGAGCGTAAACAGATTCCGCAGCGTGGACGTGGCCCCGCCCAGATCCTGGGTGCCATTCGCCCCCGGCTGCCAGCCCAAATTGCCGTCGATCCACCACGCCGTGATGTTGTTGCGGACGAGGACGAGGAGATCCGTGCCGGCTGCCGCGAGCGTGAGGTGCCCCGCGCCGTCGCGGTACAGCCCCGCGCCGGGTCGGGCACTGAAGCTGTAGCTCGGGGCGGATCCGCTCCCGTCGGGCGCGAGGATCGGGAAGCTCACGCCCCCGGAGGCCCACGCCAGCGCCCCGCCCACCACCGTGAGGACTTGCCCGTTCGTGCCGATCGGCAGGCGCACCGCCGCGCCCGCGACCCCGCCCTTGATCAGATCCTCGGGGGCGGTCATCGGGTTCGCGAACCCGGCGGGGGTCCACGCGGGGACGCCGCTCGAGACCGTGAGGACATGGCCCTCCGCGCCGATGGCGAGCCGGGTCGCGGCCCCGCTGGCGCCGCCTCGGATGAGGTCGCCCACGGCGAGCATGGGATTCGCGAGCGCGGTACTCGTCGCCCACGCCGGCACGCCGCCGACGACGGTCAGGATTTGGCCCGTGGTGCCGACCGGGAGGCGCTCGGGCACGCCCCCGGCGGCGCCCCGGATGAGATCGCCCACCGTCGTCATCGGATTCAGGGGCGCCCCACCCACCAACAGCTGGCCGCCGAGGTAGAGGTTGCGGACTTGGAGCGTCGGGCTCCCGATGTCGTAGACGTTATCCGCGCCGGGGTACAGCCCCCCCGTGCCGATCGTCAGCATCAGCAGGCCACTCGCCGCGAACAGAATCTGGTTCGCCGCGTGATAGAGCCCCGTCGTCGGACTGGCCGCGAAGCTGTAGCTTGGCGCCGCCGCCGTCCCATCCGGCGCGAGGAGCGGCCACGTCACGCCGCCCCCGCCGCCGGTCGGCGCGGCCCACGCGGGCAGGCCGGCGACGAGCGTCAGCACCTGGGTGTCGGTGCCCTTCGCGAGCCGATTCGCCGCGCCCGCCACGCCGCCGATGATCAGGTCGCCCGCCGCCGTCATCGGGTTGGTCATGCCGCCCGAGACCGGCGCTTGCCAGACCGGCACGCCGCCGACCACCGTGAGGACTTGCGTGTTGGCCCCCACGCCGAGCCGCTGCGCCGCCCCCGCCGCGCCGCCCGTGATCAGATCCCCGAGCGTCGTCATCGGGTTGGTCATGCCGCCCGACACGGGGGTTTGCCACGCCGGAACCCCGCCGACGACGGTGAGGACTTGCGTGTTGCTGCCAATGGGGAGCCGTTGCGCCACGCCGCTCGCGCCGGCTTGAATCAGATCCCCGGCGGTCGTCATCGGGTTGGTGAGCCAGAGCGGGGTGGTCCACGTCGGCGTGGTCCCGGCCATCAGGACTTGGCCCGCCGTCCCTTGCGCGAGCCGCTGCGCGAGGCCGCCCGTCCCGCCCACGATCACGTCGCCCACGGCGGTCATCGGGTTCGCGAAGCCCGGCGTGACGGGCAACGCCGCCCACGTCGGCACGCCGCCGCTCACGGTCAGGACGTGGCCGTTGGTGCCGACCGGGAGCCGCACCGGATCGCCGGCCGCGCTCCCGCGAATGAGATCCCCGACCGTGGTCATGGGATTGGCAAAGCCGACGCGGGGTTGCCAGGACGGCACGCCCCCGGAGACCGTGAGCACCTGGGCCTCGGCCCCGACGGGGAGCCGGGTCGGCGCGCCGCTCGCGCCGCCCGCGAGCAAGTCCCCGAGCGTCGTCAGCGGATTCGGAAAGCCCGGCGCGGGCGCCCACGCGGGCATCGCCCCCGAGAGGGTGAGCACCGCCCCCGACGCGCCCGGGGCCACGCCCGCGAGCACCGGGCCCGCGCCCTTGTAGAGGACTTGTCCCGTGAACATGGCACTGAGCGCCGCCATGACGGCGTCGTCCAGCGCCTGGAAATTCCCGCGCACGGGCGCGGACAGGAGCGCGGCGTTGGTCGGGGGCTGGCTCGGATCCCAGGCCATCTTAGTCGCGACGCATCCGCTCGTCGCGCGCGTCGCCCGCCAGCTGCGCGGTGCCGATCGGATCCGGCACGGGCGCGTTGCGGTCCTTGGTCGCGCGATAGGCCTTCGCGCGCACCGGGGGCGTCGGGGAGCCCGGCGGCAGCGGCAGCACGAAGCGGGTCGGGGTCATGCCGTGGCCCATGGCCTGCCCCGACGGGCGCAGCAAGGGCTTCCGGTTCAGGTCGGGGATCTCGGGGGGCTTCATAGGAGTCTCCTATTATCCGCGTCGCCGCCACAACATCGGCAGGAACACCGTCAGGCTGTAGAGCGACGCCGCGCCGATGCGGAGCACATCCGGGTGGAACACGGTGTAGAACCAGATCGCGCCCGCGCCGAGCGTGACGACCCAGAGGAGCACGCGGTCCTCGAGCACCTGAAGCGCGAGCGTCAGGACCGGCGTCGTCATCGCGCCCCAGCTGCGCGCGTCCTCCTCCTCGGTGCGTTCGTTGCGGAGCGGCGTCGGCTGGCCGAGTGCCATGTCAGGGGGCCTTGTTGATGTCGAGGTTCACTTCCAGTTCCTCCGGGGTCGCGGGCCCGGCCGGGGCTTGCACGCCTGCGGCCGTCGCGGTGTCAGGCTTGAACCATGAGGGCGGCTCCGGCCGCATCGGGGGCGGCTCGACCACCGGCAGCCCCCGGTCGGCCGGGCGATCGGCCGGGGGCGGCGTCCCGAGGATGGGCGGCGGCGGGGCCGGCGGGGCCGGCGGGGGCGCCGGCCGATCCATGAGGTGGGCGGGCCCCTGGGTCAACTCCGGCTTCACCGCGAGCACGGCGGCCTTGCCGAGCTTGCTCGCCTCTTGCTCCCAGCCCGGCAAGGACGGGATCCGCGCGCCCGTGAGATCCGCCCCCGGATGGACGCCGGTCTTGCCGACCGACACGCGCGCCGACGGGGCCGCGCCGGGCGTCCCGCTCTTGAGGCCCTGGCCCACCTCATGGAAGACGGCCCCGGCCAACTCGTCGGCCTGGGCGGTCCCGAGCCGCGCGCGGAGTTCCGGCTGCATCCGCGCCGCGCGGCGCGCGAGCACGTTCACGCCCTCCGGCGTGAGGGTGCCGCCCGACCCGAGGAGCCGTTTCTCAATCAGTTCCATCTGCTCATCGGTGAGCGCCGCCGGGTGCTCCACGCCGGTCACCCAGCGTCGCATCAGGTCCGCGTGGTCGAGTTCCTTCGCGAGCGCCCGGTAGGCCTTGGCCTCGCCCGCGCCGGTCAGCATATAGCCCGAATCGATCAGCCACTTGCGCGCCTCGGGCGTGCCGTACTTCCAGATCCCCTGCATGGAGGGGACGCCCATGGGATCCAGAATCTTGTCCGCGTCCTTCGGGTGGGCCCCGGCCGCGATGTTCGCGTGCTTGTAGATGTCGAGATCCTTGCGCGGATCCCAGATTTTCGGGTTCGTCTGGTACTTCTGGCCGAGCTTCCAGATTTCCTGCGTGAGCCCGTCCACGTCCTCGCCGTTGATCACGCGCCGGAGCGCGTCGCCGGCCGACGCCGCCCCCGGGATCTTCGAGGTGAGCTTGCCGAAGATGGTCTGCAAGGTCTCGCCGGCCTTGCTCGCCATCCCCTTCACGGTCGGGATCTGGAGCGCGGCCGAGGCGGCCTCGCCGCCCAGCTGGCCGACGCCGCCGCCGATCCCGCCGAGCGCGGTGGAGGTGCCGATGTCGTGGCCGGTCGCGCCCGCCGCGAGCCCGCCGGCCGCCGCGCCCTTCGCGGTCGCCCCGGCGGCCCGCCCGACCAGCGGCAGGAACCCCGGCTCGCCGGCCGCGACCCCCTGGCCGACCACCTTGCCCAGCGCCTTGCCGGCCCACGGGGCGACCCGCCCGGCGGCCTTGCCGGCCACCCCGCCGAGCCCGCCGAGCGGGAGCGTCACCGCCATCAGCGCCGCCTCGACGCTGTTCTGCGGGATGAGGACGCGGCCCGCCGTGCGGAGCCATGGGTGGAAGGACTCGGTCCCGAGCGCGGCGGCGGCCTTGTTCACCATCCGCTCGTAGGGATCGCCCGCGCCGAACCAGCCGCCGGTCTCGGCCGCCGCCGGCCCGCCCGGCGTGGCGCGCCCCTCCCGCAGCGCCTGCTCCTGGGGGGCGAGCGCGTCGAACTCCGCGAAGGGGTCGTGGGCCTTCCTCGGCGGCTTCGGCGGCGGGGCCATCTAGTCCTCCTCCTCCGTCACCGCGCCGGGCAACCGATACTCCACCCCCTCGGCCCCTTCGGTGACGGCGCCGGGCAACGCCCCCGGCGCCCCGCCCGCCTCCGCGCCCCGCAGGCGCGTCCCGAGCCGCTGGACGTTCCGTTGCGCGGTGCCATGGAAGTCCTTGAGCCGGTCGGCGGCCCGGTTGATGTAGCCCATCGCGGAATTGAAGTCGAGGTTGTTGCCGTGCAGCGGCCCGAAGGCATCCTTGGTCCGCACGCCGATGTCGTTCCAGAACGTGCGCGCCGTGCCGATGACGATGTCGGGCCAGAACTGCGCGATGCCCTGCGCGGCGGCCTTCGCTTCCCAGTCCCAGTTCGCCGGGAGGGCGCGCTTCAAGCCGCCGAGCGTCTCCTCGACCCAGGTCCGTCCCTCGTTCAGGAGCCCCTTGCTCTGGAGCGTCATGTAGTCCCGTTTGAGTTGGGCGAGGCCGGCCATGTAGAAGGGCACCTGCCCCAAGCGGAGATTCCACTGGCCGTACTCCTTCGCCTCCTGGGTCGCCAGCTGGCGGTCGCTGACCATCTGGTTCTGCACCTTGAGGAAGTGCTGCTCATGCGCGGTCAGCGCGTCGATCCGGCGCTGGATGTCGGCGCGCTCGGCCGGGTCGGTCGTCTGGGCGAGCTTCTGTTGCTGGCCCACCAACTCGCCGGAGAGCTTGAACAGGCTGGTCGGGATGTCACTCCCGGCCTTCCCGAGCTTGGCCTGGATGCCGGCGAGCTTCTCGAGGTGGGTCAGGATGCTCGAGGTCGTGGTGATCCGGTCCTTCGTCGCCTTCAGCCCCTCCTCGTAGGGCGAGATCGCCGCCTGGAGCGCCTCGTCGTGGAGCTTCAGATCGTTGAGCTTCGACAGGACCATCGCGTGCTTCGCCTCGACGTTGTGCGCGTACTCCTTGTCGGCGATCTCGTACTGCTTCAGCGCCACGTCGTTGTCGCTCTTGATCCGTATGACCTCGGTCTCGAACTGCTTCAGCTTGCTGCTCGCCGCGTCCACCTGATCGCGCCGCCACGCCTCGGCGGTCTCCCGAAAGTACTTCGTCGCGGTCAGCGGGGCCCTGTAGACGACGCCCGCGACCCCGACCGCCAGCATCCCGAGCGCCTCGGCGATGTAGACGATCGCGTTCTTGCCTTCCGGGTCGAGCCAGGGCCGGATCGTCATGTCGGGCGCCTTCGGCACCCGCTGGAGTTCAGGGAGGGGCCCCCGCGCCGCCTCCAGGCCCGCCCGATACTCCCGCTGGGCCTGTTCCACCAGCTGGCGGGCCCGCTCCCGCTCGGGGAGGCTCTTGTGGAGGCGCTCCTGTACGTCGGCATAGGCCTTGGTCTGGGTCTCGCGATCCCGCTGCAACTCCGCGAGTTCCTTGCCGTAGGTCGCCGTGAGCGCCGCCGGCCCGAGCCGCGCCAGTTCCGGCGGGGGCTCGGGGCCGAACGTCGTCGGCAAGGTCGTCGCGAACTGGGGATCCCGCGCCCACGCATCGCGGAGCGGGGGCGGGGCGAGGTGGGCGATCTCGGCGCCGGTCGGAAAGGCCTTCGGCTCGGGGAGGGCCGGCGCCACCGGGGCGGCCTCCGGGGCGGATTGGGAACCGGGGGGCGGCGAGAGGGTTCCAATCGCCTCCCCAGGCGGGGCCGCCGTCAGGGCCGGGCCCCCCGCCTCGCCGGGCTCGGCGCCCCCCGCCACGCTGGGCGCGCGGAAGTCGTTCAGCCAGCGCGGGTCGTCGGGCGCCGAGGGCGGCGGATTGCCGATCCGCCCCGTCCCCCAGAACTGGGGCGGCGCCTTCGTCGGCGGATCCTGGGGCGGGGGCCGCTCGGGCTCGGTGATCGTGTCGCGCGCCATGCCGGCGGCGTCGTTCCGTTGCCGGGCGTCCCACCAATCCTCGATCGTCGCGGGGCGGTCAGCCATGGGCTCAGGCCGTCGGCGGCTGGGGCGGCGGCGCCATCGGCGTGCGCCCGTAGATGTTCGACAGCACGTTCGCGACCGCCTGGAACTCTTGCGTGTACGGGTTCATGCCCATCGCCGCGAGCTTCCCGAGGATCTCCGTCATCGAGCCGGCGCCCTGGAGCCCCTTCATCCCCAACTCGCCCAGCTGGGTGCCGCCCGCGACCATCGCGGTCGCGTGCTTGATGAGCGCGGTCACGGCCTCCTGCTCGACCATCGGCTTGGCCGAGGCCACGGCGGTCTGGGCCGACATCCCCGCCGAGACCATCGACTGGACCGAGGAGGCCATCATCCGCTGCTTCAGCGCGTTCAGGACCGGCGCGAGGACCGCCGGCACCTTGCCCTCCTTGAGCGCCGCGATCGCCGGGCCCAGGAGCCCCTGGCTCTGGGCGAGATAGCCCTGGGCCGCCGCGAGAAACTCATCGGCGACGCCCTGGGCCTCCTCGCGCGCCGCCGCGAGTTGCCCCTGGAACTCCGTGTTCGCCTCCTCGAAGCCCCCTTGCGCCTCCTTGAAGCTCGCGAGCATATCCTGCTCGTCCTTGCGGCGCGCGTTGATGTAGTCGGTCTGCGCGTCCACCCACTTCCCGACCTTGTCGTTGTAGTCCCGCATATCCTTCGCGTGCTGGACCGCGTTCCAGGCGTCGAAGGCCTTGCTGCCGGCCTGCGTGACGGGGCCGACGACGCCCATGATCTTGTCGAGCGTGCTCGGGGCGGGCTTCTCGGGGGCGCCGGGGGCGCCGGGCATGGCCTTGGACACGCCGCCCCGCCGCGCCTTCTGCAACTCGTCCTCATCGAGCCCGCCGGTCCCGACATTGGGCGCTTGGTCGATCTCGGGCGCGCTCAACTCCTCGGCGGCGACGCCGCCGGTCCCGACATCGGGCGCCTGGAACGTGGTCGGCTCTCCCCCCATCAGGGACAAGCCCGTGGGCGGCTCCCACTGGAAGCCCCCCTCGGACCACCCGGTCGGCGCGTCCCACTGGATCGACGGCGCCGACGGCTGGTCGAACTCGATCTGGTTCCACCAGTCCCCACTGAGCGAGGGAATCCAGTTGCCGCCGCCCCCGCCCCCGCCGCTGTCGCCGATCGGGAGGTCGGCGGTGCCGGTGGAGGGGCCTTCGAGGTCACCCAGATCGAGGTCGTACCATGCCATGGCTCAGAGCCCCGTCGCGCCGCGTAGGCGCTCATGTTCGATGCTGTGGGCTTGCATGAAGAGCACCCACCCTTGGCGCTGGGTGAGATCGTAGAGCGAAAAGTCGGCCGGCTTCTCCAGACTGAGCTTGATCGCCAGCTGGTCATGCATCCGCTGGTGGATGTCGCCCATGTCCTTCAGGTTGTCGAGCGGGTAGTGCGCGATCTCGCCCAGCGTCTTCCCGAGGATCCGATGCCAGTGATCGTGCATCCCCAGAAAGTCCATCTCCCCGTCCTTGTGCTGGAACGGGAGCCCTTCCCAGAGGAGCGGCGAGATGAGCGGCATCAGCGGTCCCCCCCGCCCCGCTCCGGGGTCCAGCCCGCCGACATCCCCAACTCTTGCTGATACTGCGGCGTCAGCGTGTAGAGCCGCCAGAGTTCGCCCTCGCTCGCGGTCGGGTGCTGGGCCTTGATCTGGTCGATGTAGGGCTGGCGCCACCCCTCGAGATAGCTCCGCTGGTGCGCCATGGTCGGATGGCCGGGGATCACGCCGGGCGTCGCCTCCTGCCCGGCGATGTCGGCCAGCATGATCTCGCGCGCGATCCCCCCATAGCCCGGCATCTTCGCCAACTCGCCGGTCGGCTCGATCCCGAGCCGCCGCAACTGGTCGGGCGGCGGCAGCTGCCCGGCCTTGGTCATCTCATGCCACACGTACTTGCCGTGGCCGAGGTACTGGATCATCCGGCCCGTCGCCGGATCGATCGCGGTGCCGCCGACGCCGCGACTGTTGCCGGTGCCGGGCACCAGCTGGAAGCCCGGCGGCGTGCGGAACGTGTCCTTCTGGGTCAGCCTCGCGATTTGCGGCCCGAGCGCCAGCGGGAGCCCGACGAGGCCGATGGCCGGGTTGATCAGCGACCCCAGCCCGATCGCCGTTTGCATCGCCGCGAGGTGGCGAGCCTTTTCGTTGGGGGCGGTCGCGATGTCGTAGGCCCCGAGGGCCGTCTGGATGCCGGGGATCCCGTACTGGCCGACGGCCCCGAGCGACGCCCCCAGCCCCTGCGCCACCCCGGCCGCCCCCGTCGCCGTCGTGATGCCGCCGCGCACCCGCTCCTCGGGGGTGTTCGCGGTCGCGAGGTTGTAGGCCCCGAGCCCCATGCCCGCCGCTCCCGAGGCGACGCCGGCCGCATTGATCCCGCCGCCCCCGCCCGGCGCGGTCGTGGCGTCCAGCTTGGTGTCCATCCCGAGATTGAAGCCCTCGGCGCCGAGGTTCTCGGCGGTCGTGGTCTCGGGGCCGACCACCGAGAACTCCTGATCTTGATACCAGGGCACGTCCTGGCCGCCCCCGTAGAGGCTCAGGTCTTGCGGGGCCCACGTCGGCCACGCGCCCGCCGGCTGGGTGCCGAGCGCGCGGAGCTTGTTGTAGGTGCTCGCGCCGGTCGCGACGGCCCCGAGGCCGGTGGACCACCAGTCCGTCCCCGGCTGGGGTTGCTGGGGGATCTCGGGCGGGGCGCCCCGGTCGGGCCGCTCGGGCGGCTCCCAGGACCACTCCGGGGGCCGGAGATCGAAGCGCGGGAACTGCGGCCACGACGGCGGGCCCGTCGGCTGCTCGCCGCCCGTCCCGGCCTCGGGGGCCGCCGGGCTCGCGGCTTCGGGGAAGGCGACCTCGCCGGCCGGCTGCTGGACCGACACGTCCGCGCCCAGGACCGGGGTCTTGCCCTCGTAGAAGCTCGGGTCTTGGACGCCCGGCTTCTGGGCCTGCGCCTTCCGGCGGCGCTCGGGATCTTCCTGCATGAACGGATCCTGCGCGGCCATCAGGGCGCGAACGTCCACTCGCCGCCGAGCCCGACTTCCATCGCCACGCTGCCGATGATGAGCGGCACCGAGCGGCGGCCGAAGATGTGGGCCGACAGGAGATTCCCGCTGAATTTCGTTTCCGCGAGGAAGACGAGAGTGCCGATGGCGATCCACGTCACCGGGGCGCCGTGGGTATTGATCCAGGGGGTCTCCTGCCCCGCATCGTTCAGCCACGTCAGCTTGCCCGTGAGGATCCCGCCGACCACGGCGGCCGACGCGCTCTCGTTCTCGACCTCGACTTGGAGATCGGGCCGGAACTCCGGCGTCGGCGGGATGATCTCGGCCTGGACGGCGATCCGCCGCAGCGTGTCCCGGCGCGTGAACATCTCGAAGTCGAAGTGCTTCAGGCGGATGTCGTAGTCGCCCTCGGCCCCCGCGAAGAGTTGCCGGATCGTGGTGCCGTTCGTTCCCCAGCACTGGATCCGGCCATCGATGCGGACCATCGTCGTGATCCACTGGAGATCGGTGCCCTGCTCGCCGATGAGCCACGTCGGGCGCGAGTAGATCAGGAGCCGCCGCTGGCCGGCGAGATCCACCAGCACCGCATAGACGAGGAGCGAGTTCAGGTTGAAGACGGCGGCGGGCCCGGTGCCGACGGGGAGCACGTCGGGCATCAGCCCGTCCAGCTGGTCCGACAGCTTCTGGGGCGTCGCCCCCAGGATCGCGTAGACGCCGGGCGGGGACAGGAACACCATCGTGCGGAAGAGCGCCGCGACCGAATCGGCGCTCGGCGTCCCGGCCCCGGCGACGAGGTTCTCGTTCTGGAAGGTCGTGATCCCCGCCACGATCTGCACGTTCGAGATCGTGTTGATCCCGCCGGGCCCGAAGATCCAGAGGAGTTGGATCGCGGCGCGGATCGTCGTGATCGGGCCCGGGAAGACCGAGTCGGGCATCGTGGTCGCTTGCCCCGCGTAGACCGGCCCGAAGGCGGTGAAGGAGCCGGGCCCCGAGAAGACGAGCCCGCGCGGCCCGAGGACCAGCCAGACCCGCCCCTCGAAGACCGCCACATCGCGCGGCCCGGCCGACTCGGAATCCGCGAGCGTGCCTTCGGGCACCCCCGCGCCGACCGTGACCGTGATGGTGCCGGTCGCGGTCGCGTTGAACCGCATGATGAAGGTCGGCTGCATGGTCAGGACGACGGCGGTGCCGGTCGCGGTCGCCTTCGCGGAGAGTTCGATCGTCGGGCCCGTCGTCAGCGCCACGCCCACTGCCGTCGCCGTCGCGTTCTTCGACAGGGTCAGGGTCGGCCCGGTCGTCAGGGTCACGCTCGCCGCCGTCGCGGTCGCGGCCTTGCTGAGGGTGATCTCGGTCCCGACCACCTTGCTGACCATCGTGTTGGCCGGGATGCCGGGGCCGATGACGAGGAGCCCCGCGACGATCTGCGTGATCGGGGTCGCGCCGCCCAGGTAGGTGAGGGTGGCCTTCGCGCTGGTCGTCTTCGCGGTGAAGGTCGCCCCCGCGTCCAAGTGGTGGCCGGTGACGCCCACGATGGTCGTCCCGGCCGGGATCCCGGGGCCCACCACGCGGAGCCCCGTCTCGAGATCCGTCGCCGGGGTGAGGCCGCCCGTGTAGAGGAGCCGGCTCGAGGCGCTGAAGGTGTTCGCGGTGAACGGCGCCGCCGCGCCGAGGTCGCGCCCGACGACCGACAGGACCGTCACGTTGGGCGGGATCCCGGCGCCCGTGACCACGGACCCGACATCGATGTCGGCCGGGCCGGTCGGCCCGGCCGCCCAGAGGAGCGTCGGCCACAGGTTGACGGTGTCGGCCGCGAAGGTGGCGGGGGGCACCAAGTCCTCGCCGCCGACCCCGTCGATCACGTTGCCCGCCGGGATCCCGACGCCCGACACCGCCATGCCCGCGTGGATGCCCTGGGCCGGGATCGGCCCGTCCACCCAGACGAGGGCGGGGCTGTCGGTGGTGGTGGACGCCTCGAATGTGGACGGGTACGTGATGAAGGTGGCGCCGTCCCACGACGAGAGGCCGGTCGTCTTCCCGGCGAAGAGCACGTGGCTGTCCTGCCACATCGTGACGCGCGCGGCCGGATCGACGCCGCCGGCCGGCGTGATCGTGTCGCTCTCACCGGTCTCGGGATCGATCGCCAGCGCGGACCCGTCGGTCAAGATCGCGATGAGCCGCTCGACCTCGAGCCGGGCCACCCGGTCGATCTGGATGATCACGCCCCAGAGCGAGACGACCCCGGGCGTGATCGTGGCGATCGACGGGGCCGGATCGGTCAGCGTGATGATGTGGCCGGGGCCGATGACTTGCGCGTTCAGCGACTGCCAGAGCCCGTCGGGCGGGATCCCGTCGCGGGCGCCCGTCCGCATCAACCCCTTTTTGAAGTCGCCAAACTGGAGCGTCTTGCTGGGGAGGGGCCCCTCCTTCCCCTTCACCATCGGCATCAGCGGACCCCTCGCGGGAGATCGCCGCCGGGATTCGCGACGGCGAACTTGCGGATGCCGAAGCCCAGCTGCATCAGGCGCTTCACGTAGGTGCCCTCGAATTGCTGGGCTTCATCGAACCGCTGCATATTCTCTTTGGCGATGCTGGCGGCCAAGTAGGGGACCGGGTCGTTGTACGGATCCACCATCGGCTCGGGATCCGCCATCTGCACCAGATCCGGGTAGTTCCCCACCAGATCCCACTCGGCCGCGTAGTCCTGGGCGGGCGGCGGCGCGAGCACGATCGTGCTCCAGCCGATGACGCCGTAGACCGTCGGATAGGACGGCCACGACGTGGAGGTGAGATAGGCGACTTTCGAGTAGGGCTGGCGCCCGAGCGGATAGCGGAGGCCCATGCCGCCCGCACTGCCCCCGGTCGGGATCGCGTAGATCGAGACGATGTCGCGGGCGTTCGCGAAGTTCGCGTCGCCGCGCACCATGGGCCCCGCCGAGACCGTGGCGAGGTCGTAGGTGCTTTGCTTGGCGATGAGCGTGTAGCTCACCACCTTGCGGACGAGGCGGGTGTCGTAGTCGCGGAGGTGCCGCGCCTCGTTCACCCACGCGATTACGTCGCCTTGGTTATAGAGCGTCCCCGTATCGCGCAGGAGCCGATACGTTTTGGTGACGTAGTCCTGAAGTGTCACGCGGGGCCATCGGGCGCTAGATCGTGAGGGCCCCGGTCCAGCCCGTCATCAGGGACTGCGCGTTCCGCTTCGAGCAGACGGTTTCCAGCAAGGACAACATGACCATCACGTAGCCCAGCTGGTACTGGGGCAGGAGCGACTCGGGGCCGATCACGGTGAACGCGGCGTCTTGGTGAATCTTGTACTGGAGGTAGTTGTAGTTCGGCCACCCGATCGTGGTGTTGTCGGGCCAGTACACGTCGGAGTAGATCGCGCACCCGCCCACCCGCAGCGCCGGGAACGCGATCGTGGGCCCCTCGCCGACCTCGCCGTAGCTCCCCTCGGGCGTCACGGTGTACCGCTCGGCGCCGATCACATCGGCCGCGAGCGCCATGAACGCCCCAGGACTCATGAGCCCGCAGGAGGGCGGCTCCCCGCCGGAGTTCTTCTGGGCCCAGTGGAGCGAGGCGAGCACGCCCGCCCGCGTGATCGTCGTGAGCGCGCTGCCGCCCACGTTGAGGGAGGAGATCGGCGCGTTGTTGCCCTTCCACCACGCATTGCTCACGGGAATGTTGCCGAGGGCCCCTTGCGCGGGATCGGTCGCGGCGAACACATCGGCCAGGGAGAACGGCTCGAGCCCCGTGTTCGCGGAGACCGGCGCCATGAGCTTCGTCGCGAGGACATCGCTCGCGACATTTCCGGCGTCATTCATTCTCGCCCAGATGATCGGCACTAATTCTGCGTCTTGCTGGATGAGGCCCTCGAAAAGGTAATACGGGATCCACGTGGTGAACGCCTTCAAGTTGTATTCGGCGTTCATCAGGCCGGGCTGCACCGTCGGCGCGGAGCCGGCGCCGGAATAGTCCACGAACTGGCCGGTGACCATCCGCGTGCCCTGCACGGGAATGGTGACCGGCGAGACGCCGCCCTTCACGGGCTCGGCGGCCGAGAGCATCGCGGAGAGCGTGGGCGTCGCCCGGCCCAGCTGGACGACGACGGCGGGCATCGCGGCGCGGCGCGTGACTGCTTGCAACTCCGTTCCAACAGACCCTCCGGGGATGATGCCAAAATTCACCAAGGCCATGGCTTCACGCGCTCCTCTTGCCCGGTCGGGTTACTGGATGAAGATGCGGATGTCGGCCGCGTTCCCGGCGATCACCAGCCGGAAGGTGTTCGCGGTGTCGAGATAGACCATCACGCCGACGCCGGCCGATGCCAGGGGCACGGCGGGCAACCACGTGCTGCCGTTGTCAGCGGAAATCTGGAGGAGCGTCCCGGCCGCTGCCGTGTTGTTGTGGATCAGGGCCAAGCAGGGCAGATACGCGCCGAGCCCCGCGAAGTTCGTCTCGTTCAGGTTGTAGTTGCCGATGCCCTTCGCGAGATAGGTCAGGATCTTCCGGTAGGCCGCGCCGCCCGATCCCGCTGCCGCCCCCGCGACGGTGACTCGATCTCCCATGGTGCGCTCCTAGGCCACCGACCGGCGGCGGCGCGATTCGGACAGGATCTTGTTGGCTTCCTTCTCGTACCACGCCTTCGGATTCTTGTAGAGTTCCTTGCGCGAGTCCTCGCTGAGATGCGCCGACGACTGCGTACCGCGCGGGCGCCCGAGTTCGGCTTGCCGGTAGTACTCCAGCGCCGTGTTCGGGTCGCCGATCTTCTTTTCCTTCGCGAACGCGGTCACGGCGGTGAGTTCGTCGTCATCGACGCCGTTCGCCTCCTGCCAGCCGCGTTGCTGGATCGAGTGCTCGAGGCGCCCGAGCCGATCGACCAGGGTCTTGTTCTCGTCGCGGAGCGGCTTGAGTTCGGTCTCGACCTTCGCCTCGGTCGCGCGGGCCACGTCGAGTTCGGGGATCGGGACATCGGGCGCCGCTGCGCGGATCAGGCCGAGGATCTGGTGGCGGTACTGCGGATCCTTCCCGAGCACCGCCATCAGCTGGCCCAGCTGGACGACGTTCGGATCGACGGGCGGGGCCCCGACGCCGGATGCGTTCGCCATGGGTTACCGGCCGCGCCCGCGATCGGAGATCGGGCCGACCGCGTCCTGCCCGTCGCCCTGGACGCCGATCCGGCGGGGCTTCCGGGTGCCGGCCTGGGTGTAGGGGCCGGGCTCGCCGCCCAGGTAGAGGAATCTCGGCGGGTTCCAGAACATCCCCTTCCGCTTGCTGGTGTCGTTCCGGGGATCGCGGATCCCGCTGGCGCGCGGCGCGAACTTGTTCATCGAGACGTTCGAGGCCATCACATTCCTCCTGCACCCTGATCCAGACCGGGGATCGGCGCGGGGCCCATGCCGATGCCCGTCGCGCTCGCGGGCGACGGCGGGCGGGGACCGATGCCGCCCCCGGGAGCCCCGGTGTTCGCGCCCGGTCGCGCGCCGGGGCCGGGGGCGGCGGTCTGCGCGCTCGCGAGGAGCGCGCGGACCTCTGATTGACTCACGCCGTCGTCCACGTCGGGCGTGACCTTCTCGAGTTGCTTGAGGGCCGCGAGGACGGCCCGCGCTTCGTCGGAGCGTACTTCCTTCAGCATCCCCAGGACGCGGATCAGCGACTTCGTGATGTTCGCGAGTTCGACGCGGACCTGGGCGGTCATGCCGGCCCCGATCTCTTGCATCGGGGGCGTCGCCATCGGCGGCGGGGTGAGCGGGCCCGCTCCGGCCGGCGCTGGCGGCGGCATCAGGGGAGGCATAACTGGGTCAGCGAATAACGCGATTGCGCGATCCTGTCAAGTTTCCCTAGAAGAACCACGACAACGACCAGAAGAACAATCCCAGGCCGATCGCGTTGATCCGGCTAAACGGGGTCGGCTCCGGCGACAGCGGCCAGAACGACGCGAACGCCGAGAACGCGAAGAAGATGCACGCGAGAATCAAGAGCACCAAGTGGATGCCGACGTGCGCCTGGGTCGCGGCCTGGAACAGCATGGGGTGTGGCATTGAGGCCCTCCTCTCACTCGATCACCTGAAAGCCCTTCACCTCGCGCAGCTGATCCGCGCGATTCCGGCCCGCCTGCTTCAGGATCTCGGTCAGGCGCGAGTCCTGCCCGGGGCCGCGAATCCCCGCCCACTGGCCCGCCTGAAACTGGTTCGTCTTCAGCCGCATCTTCGGCGCGATCTCGCGGGCGCGCTGGGTCGCAATCGCGCGCTCGGTGTCGGTGAAGAGGCCTTCGGGCGGCCAGTGGATCCGGCCCATCCACCGATCGACGGGGTAGGCGTCGGGATCCCCGCCCATCGCGAACTTGTACGGGCTGATCTTCGGGCCGCCGGCCTCCCCGCCGGCCGCGACCCGGCGCAACTGGTTGAGGAGGTTCGGGCGGCTCTCGGGGGCGATGGCCCACATCTTCCCCGTGGCCGGATTGCGCGCGGCCTCGAAGACCGTGTCATCGATCGGGATCCCGAGCTTGTGGCGCCGGTAGGCCTCGAAGCCGATCGCGGCCTGGGCCTTCGGCTCGGTCCCAATCGCGGACGCCGCCTGGAACTCGAGGGCCAGCTGGTAGTCGGGGTCGCCGACCATCTGGCCGAGGACGCGGGGCACGCCCGTGTAGAAGTCCTTCCCCTCTTCGCCCGCCTCGAACAGCCGCCGGCTCTTCGAGAAGTCGGGGAGGGTCACGTTCTCGCGCCGCCGGGCTTCCTTGACGGTCGCCTGCTCCTCCGGCGTGAACGCGCCCCGATGCTTGAAGAAGTCGCCGATGACCGGGAGCCCGCCCGTGCCGACGGTGGGCGCGAGGTAGCCGCCCTTGACCAGCGCCCGAAGGATGTCGCGCATGGAGCGCGTGCCGACGCCCTTCGCCACGCCCCAGGCGGTGCCGGCGCCGGGGTTCGCCACCATCTCGGCGGGGTTGCCGACATCGGGCGGCTCGAGCGGGAGATCGGGGGCGCCCGTGTAGGGCGTCTGCATCTGGAAGCGGAGCGCGCCGCTGCCGCGCGCCGGCTGGGGCTCGGGCTCCGGGGGCGCGGGCATCGGGCCGCCGGAGAGCGGATCGGGGAAGCCGATGTCGAGCGCGGCGAGGGCCCCGCGCGCGGGCTCGGTGGCGGCCATCAGCGGGTCGCCGGCACGCCCTGGGGGCCCGGCGGGGTGAGGGCCCGGGGAGTGAGGAACTGGCGCAGCTGTGTGAGGTCAGCGGTGGGCGCGAGGCCTTCCGGCCACCGCTCCCGCACCATGCGATTGGCGTCGCCCTCGATCAGCGCGTGATAGTACCCGTCGGGTTCCTGGCTGTAGTGGACGAGCTTCTCGGGCGAGAGGTCGCCGGATTGCACCAAGTCGTTGATGCGCCAGTTGAGTTGCTCCCGGGTCATCCGCTCGCCGTAGGGGCTCATGTGCTGGAAGACATTGGTCGTGTGCTCGGCTTCATGGAGCACCGTCTCGAGTTCCGACCGCAGATTCGCGTTCTCTTGCCCCACCATGATGTAGGCCTCGGGCACGGACCCTTTGGGATAGGGGTTTCCCCCTTGGCCCGTCAGGCCGAGGCGCTTGGACACGTCCCACGGCGGAATCGTTTCCCCGGCATACCCGCCCTTAATCGGCACCCCGCGTCCCACCCCGATGACGGTCTTCATCTCATCGAGCGGCTGGGTCACCTCGGGGTAGAGTTGGCGCGTCGTGTCGAGCATCTCCTGGCTCTGTTGGTACTGTTCGGGGGTGGTCCCGTAGGGCGTGAGGATGCTCGCGCTCGGGCCCGCGATCCCGCCGCTCTCAAGCGTCTGGCCCCCGAAGTAGTCCCACGCTTCCCGCCCGGCGGCCCGCGCCGCGCCCCGGAGCCCCGCCCGCGCGCCGGCCTTCACGATGTTGGTGATCGAGCCCCGGGCGCCGACGGCCATGTCCACGGGATCGATGTCGGGCTCGGCGAGGCCCGGCTCGGCCTGGGACTGCATCGCGAACCGCTGCACCGGGGTGATCGTCGGCTGGCTGTCGGTCGGGGTCGGCGCCCCCATCGGAAACCCCGAAATCGGATCGTTGAACATCTCGGGGCCCGCCCCCATCGCGGCGACGGCCCCGCGCTTCAAGGCGTCCTCCTCCTCCGGCGGCGGGGCGATCGGCGCGGCTAGCTCGGGCGCGGCGGCCGGGGCCGGGGGCTCGACCGGGCCGGTCGGCGGGGTCATCTCGGGCGCGGCCATCTCCGGCGCGGGCGCTTCGGCCAGCGACGGGGCCGGCGGCGCCTCGCCCTCGGGGGCGGGCCCCGGGGTCATCTCGGGCCCGGCGGTCATCGTCATCTCCAATTCGCCGCCCGCCGGGGCGCCGAAGCTCCACCAGCTGGGCTCCCCGCCGAGATTGAACGGCCCGGTGTCCCACCAGTTCCCGCCGGCCGGCGCCGTGTCTCCCGTGTCGCCGCCGCCGCCGTACTCCCCGAGATCGAGATCCCACCACTCGCCGGCCATCAGCGGGAGGTCTTGCGCGTTCTCCGGGGCGGGCGCGCGAAACGGTCTTGTTTGCCGGCGCGCTCGAGGGGCTTCCGCTTCGGCGCCATCGAGCGCACATCCTTCGACGTGTAGGTGCGGCGGCGTCTCAAGAGCCGACCGGACGGCCCGGCCCGAGCCGGGAGGCCTTCCGCTCGATCCGCGCCGCCGCCAGCATCATCAGTTGCTTCTGGTTCTCGGCGCGGCCCTCCGCGAGGCGCCGCGAGGTTTCTTTCATTTCCTCGCGGTGCGGCGGATCCATGAGTTCGATGAGCCACTCGCCGTCGATCGCCCCCGCTTTGAAGAGTTCGAGCGCCTTCATCTGCGTCTGCTCCGAGAAGATCGGGCTCGCGGAGTGCGCGGACACTTGGAGGGACAGCCCCGCCGGCAGCTGCGCGAGGATGAACCGCTCGCCGCGCGTCGATTCGTAGGTCTGATCGTCGGAGTGCTGCAAGATGCGGAACCCGAGCGTCGCCATGGCCGAGAGCACCGACTCCAGCTGGAGCGCCATATGCCTGATGCGCCCGGCGCCGATCCCAGCAAGGGAGATGAGTTGATCATTGGATCGGACGCCGGGCATCTGCTGGCCCTGGAGCGTCGGCGGAATGCCCGACTGGTCATCGAACATCTGGTCGATCTGGCCGAGCATCGCGAACGCTTCCTGGCCCACCTCGACTTTGATGGTCTCGAATTTGACGTTCGGATCGCCGGTCCCGTAGGAGCCGCCGATCGAAGACATCGCGCGCCCGGCCTCCTCGTAGTCGCTGAGGCCGATGAAGAGCTTCGCGGGATCCAGCTGCCGGAGGATCACCTCGTCCATCGCGCGCACGTGCCGCTCCCGCCATTGCTGGAGCGCGAGGAGCGAGGCGAGTTCGGAGCGCCCCCAGAGGTAGTTCGGCATCGGGCGGGGCGCGAGGATCCCGAAGGGCGCCTGCCCCGGGAAGATTTGGCCGGTCGGCGTCTTCATCCAGGGCAAGATCGGGTTCCGGCGCCGCACCAGGGGCTCCGACCCGTCCACCAAGCACGTCGTCACGCGCCAGTCCTCAAACGGGCCCGCGAGCGTGTCCGCATAGGCGTGCCGCTCCCAGACATCGACCAAGACGACGACCGGCTCGACCACGTTCGCCTCGAGCAGATATGTCCCGTCGTGGGCGTCGCCCGGCATCGCGCCGGTCACGACCGAGTTCGGGAAGGTGCCCGTGAGCCCCGAGATGACGAGCCGCGTGAACCCGGAGCCGCCGGCCTGGGGGGACGCGCGGCGGGACGCGAGCGTGATCATCTCCTCGGCGCGCGGGTGGCCCTGGACCCAGCGTTCAAACTGCGGCATCGAGAGCGAGTACCAGTGGCAGTAGACATCCTGATCGGAGAGCGACGGCTGATCCTCGCGGGTGACGCCGAAATCCCATGGGTCGATCGCCGTGATGACAAAGCCCTTCTGGGGGTCTTGCTGGATCTTGAGCGGGCTCGAGCCGTAGACGAGCGCCCATTCGAGCGCCAGCGAGATCGCGAGGTCGGCGCCGCTGTTCGACCAGACCATGCGGAACTCGTCGCGCGCCGTCTGGGCGCAATCGAGCCACTCTTTCCGCGTGGCCGGCGGCAGATGCACGCCGAAGCGGACGCTGTCGGGGGACCAGATGTAGCTCGAGAGCCGATCGAGGTGGGCCTTCAGCTTGTTGTACCGGGCCCCGTACCCGTCCTCGGTCCCGGTCTCGTACCACTGCCGGAGGTTCGAGCCCTGGACGCGCCGCTGGTCCCGGGAGATCCCGGCGCGCGTGATGTAGACCGTCAGGAGTTCCCGCGCTTCGTCCCGCCGACGGCGGGCCTCGTACTCGGCGCTCCCCTTCCAGGCCATGGGGCTAGGTGGGAATCGGGACCACGCGACGCTTGATGTGCGGGAAGATGTGATTGCGCGAGTCGGCGCGGGCGATCGGGCTCACCATCCCGAGGTTCGCCTGGGACTGGGGGAGCCACCGGACGGGGCCGCCCTGGAGGGCCTCGCGCATCGCGGGGCGGGCCGGCTCCGGCGCGAGCGCGATCGCCCGCTCATGGTCCTCGGCCAGCTGCCGCGCGCTCTGCCGCGCCTGATCCTGGGCCGCGTGCTGGCCGTTGATCTGGGGCTCCATCATCTTGTCGAGCACTTGCGCGACCCGGTGGCCCGTCGTGGAGACATTCACGGCGTCGAACCGTCGGCGGAACCCCTTCTTCCACCCACAGACGGGGCACCGCGTGCTCTTCACCGGGAGATCCTCGTAGACGACGATCTGGGTCGCCTCGGGTGCGAACTCGACTGCCGTGCAGTGGGCGCACTCGAAGTTGGCCCGGGGGCCCATCAGACGCCGCCGCACGCGATCGCCGCATTCGCGGTCATCACGGCCTCGCGGATCTTGCGGAGCGCGGCGGTCTGGTCGGGGCTCTCGGGCGTGTTGTCGCGGATCACGGTCGCGAACTCGAGCGCGGCATCGCGGATCAGCAAGTACTTCGCGGCGTCGTCGGGCGACGGCGGATGGTACGTGAACCACGTCAGGAGCATCCCGTCGGTGATCATCGCCCGGGAGTCTATCACCGTCGGCCCAAAGTGCCGAAAAACTCTTGGATCGTTCGGCCCTGGACGGTCGTCGCGGGCGCGCCCCGCGTCCGGTAGCGTTTCAGGGCCGGGTACAGCTGCGAGATGTAGCTCTCGACCGCAAGCGCGCCCGCTTGCGCGCGATGGCCGCGCGGGGTCTCGCCGGTCGGATCGTAGCCGTCCCCGCGTCCCTCGAGCCGCGAGAGTTCGTGCGCGAGCCACTGGGACCGCACCGAGACGGCCCCGCGCTGGATCTGGTCGCGGAACCGCTGGAGGACCGTCGCCTGGGTCTCCGCGTTCGACTTCCACTGGTAGGCGCCGCGCATCGTGAGGGAGTCGGGGCGCCGCCAGATGTAGTGACGGACGGACCCCAATACGTCCAAGAATCCCGGCGTGCGCGTCGTCCCATAGCCGGAGCGGACGAGCCGCTGCACCTCCGTGAGGACGCCCGCGCCCAGGCCGCTGATCTCGAGGATGAAGGTCCGATGTTGCGCGCCGTAGGCGCCCGCGAGATGCAGACACACCCACGTGAACGGCTGGAGCCCGATATTGGCTTCCGTCGAAAACTCGGCGACTTGCTCGAGCTTGTCCTCATCGAGCGCGGCAGCCCAGACCGACACGACCCAGGAGGGATCGTCGGGCATCGCGGAATGCGCCGGCACCGCCGCGACGACGACCGGGCGCGTGTCGGGCGGCGTCCAGACCCGCAGCATCGGCTCGTTCAGCCCGGCGGGCTCGGGGCGCGTCGTTTCCATCGTCGTGCCCCACTCGTAGCGATAGCCGGCGGCCGGCTTCGCGATCGCGGCCTCGATCCGTTGCTGGGTGAGGGTATCGAGGAACGGGCGCTCCTGGCTCGCGGAGAACGCATCTTCCCAGACCGTCGGCATCTCCTGATCGGCGAGCCGGTGGGAGTTGGCCGCTTTCTCCGCGACGTACCAGCGGCGCCACGCCCATTGCTCCGTGTCGAGCACGACCTTGTCGCGCTTCCGCAGGAGGGTGTCCCACTCGCGCTCTTTCGGCGTGAGGCTCGGGGAGCCGTAGGCGCTCCACAGCTTCTTCTGCTTCGGCAGGATCCGGTTGTCTTCGCGGAGCCACCAGCTGATGAACACCGCGCGCATCGTTTTCGCTTTTTGCGCGGACAGCCAGAGATCGTAGAACCAGTTCTTGCCGCGCGCGGTCCCCTCGAGCACGTAGAGCGCGGCCGGATTCACTTCCGACCATGCCGCGCGCAAGTAGGTGACGGCCTTCCCGCCGTTCGGCCAGAGCGGCACCTCGGTCCCGTGGGTGAACGAGAGCCCGCGTCCGACGCCGAGCCGGGTCCATGTCTGCCGCCCGCACGTCTGGAGCAGGAGGCGGCTCATGTTGTTCCACGTAATCTGGACTTGGTTGCGCGCTCGCGTTTTGTTCGGATCCAGCGGGCGCTCCTCGATCGCCGGTTTATCGGGATCGTCGTCGGCCGCGTGGCGCAGGGCGAGTTCATCGATCATCCCGAGGAAGAGGTCGCGGAAGTACTCCTTGTTCTCCGGGGAATCGGTGATCGTGACGCCCTGGAGGCCGGGGAACCGCTGCATCCAGAGCAAGGTCAGAATCAGCATGAAGGTCGAGAGCCCAACCTGCCGGGCCTTCACGATTAGGAACTGGTTGACGCCGTCGCGCTTCCCTTCCAAGATCGTCCGCAGGGCCGCGCGCTGCGTCCCCCACGGCGTGATCGGCTTGATGCCGAAGTCTTTCGTCGCGAGGGGGACTTGGAGGGCGTATTTCCACACGTCGGCGTCGGACGGCAAGCGGATCAACGACACGCTCCGTGCTATATTCCCGCCCGACGAAAAACGCAACCCCACCCCGCCAGAGGAGGGCTCCGATGGTGATCGCGAAGGACGAGAAGGACGACAAGGCCGCGCACGATCCGCACACGCGGGAGGCGCACGGGAAGCAGACCACCAAGGACGTGGAGCCCGATCCTGAACTCGCGAAGATCGAGGCGTATCACGGCAAGGTGATCGGGGATCTCGACGCCAAGAAGGCGAACCTCGAGGCCCAGCGCGAGGCGCTCGGCCCGCAGATCGAAGCCGTGGACAAGGAGAAGGCCGCGTTCGAGAAGAAGATCCTCGAGCAGAAGGCCGCGCTCGCCGAGCAGCGGGCGCGCGAGTGGAAGGCCGAGCACCCCGACAAGCCGCACGCCGAGGAGCCCGCGCCGAAGACTCGGTGAGTGGCGCGCGAACCCTCGGTTTCGGATGATCAGGTCGAGCGCCTGGATCGCCCGATCTTTCCCGGCGCCGATAGCCTGTCGCTGAGTCAGGCGCCTCCGCGCTGTCCTCGGTGCGGGGGCGTCTGGCAGCTGGATCCCGAAGGCTACGCGTGCCGCGCGTGCGGGAAACGCTGGCGCACCGTCGAGAATCTCACGGCGCTGCGGGCGCACGGGCGGCCCTAGCCTTCTGGGCCCGGTAGTTCTCCCACTTCTTCCGCGCGCCCTCCCGGCCGGCCCGCTGGCGCCATTCAGGGATCGTCGCCACATAGGCGGTCAAATCCCGCGTTTTCACTCGGATTTCGAGCACGGGCACGGTGATGGCCGGCAGCACCCCTCGCCGGATCGCTTCCAAGAGCCCTTGCTGGCTCACGCGGTAGCGTTTCGCCGCAGCGGGGATGCTCAGTTCCATCAGGCCCTCCGGCGCCGCGCTCGCGCGCTCGCGCGGCCGGCGGCTTGGTGGGTGGGGCTCGCCGAGTAGCGTTGGACCTCCCGGCGGCGCACGACGACCCGCTGGGCCCCGCCCGCGACCGGGCAGAGGTGCCCGTGCTGAATCGCGTACTCGGCGAGCTTCCGGTGGCACCGGGCGCAGTATCCAGGCAAATCGCCCCGCCAAATCGCGGCTTTGAGGCTCCCGCGCGCGATCTTCACCTCCCGAGCGGCCTCGGTGAGCGTCAGCCAGCCGTCCGACGGGATTCTCAGGGCCTAGGAGCCTCCAGGGGCTCCGGGGAGGGGTAGGAGGCCGGGGGAGGCCAGAAAACGCGCTGGAGACCGGCCCAGCGCCCCACAGAGCGCATTCCGCGACGGTTCCGACGACATGGACACGGTTCCGACGGCATTCCGACGGCATTCTAGCTCGACTCTGGCTCAGAGGGCGACTTTGGGGGCTTTTTGGGGGGTGTGACACCGGGGTGGGACACCCCTATCCTACGGATAGGAGGAATCATGCGTCCCACCCCCCTTCCTCCACGTATCCGTGAAATGGATTCCGAATAGGGCCAAGGTCAACGGGTTTGTCCCAGGGGGTGGGACACGAATGTTTGCATATTCATTGCGTAGTTACGAATCTTGTCCCACCCTTGTCCCACCCTTGTCCCACCCCCCCACCCTCACACCGACCAGACTTGCGGCGCCCCGGGTAGGACAGCCCCTGGGCGGAATGGCCCATCGGGTAGCCGGTGCCGGTTGAGGTGCCGACGCACGGTTTCGACGGGCTCCCCGACCTCCTCGGCCAGCTGGGCGATGGTCGAGGGGCCGATCTGGTTCAGGGCCCGCTGGAGCCGATCCCGAAGGCGATCCGGTGGGGGCTCGGGGATGGGGAGGGGGGCGGGAAGGATCGTGGTCCGGTCCCCCTCGTCCGTCAGCTGGAGCGCGAACGGGAGGGGTTTCCGGGGGAGGTTGTTCGCCTTCACGCAGGCGAAGCTGATCAGGCCGGGGGTCGTCTCGTCGCGGAGGGCGGTCCAGATGAGCCGGGGCCCGGCGAAGGCGAACTGGCCGCCGAAGGGGCGCGAGGGCCGGCGCTCCCGGGCGTCCTCGTTCGTGGTGTGGGTGATGGTGAGGGTCGCGGCGGGGTCGAAGAGCTTCAGGGCGTTCCAGAACTCGGCCTGGGCCTCATGCCAGTGGTCGCTGGGCGGGAGCGCGCGGATCTGGCTGTCGAGGACGACCAGCACGACGTGCCTCTTCGCGCACTCGGCCGCGAGGGTGCGGACGGCGCCCACCAGGGGGCCGCGCATCTGGTAGAACCGGATCGGCGGCGCCGCGATCCCGAAGCCCCGGCAGAGGAGCCCCAGTCGGGTGTTCGTCGTGGGCCCCGGATTCTCCCAGTCGAGCCACGCGACCTGACCGGCGCGCGTGGGGGCGAGCCCCGGGATGAGGGACTGGCCGGTCTGGACGCTCACGGCGAGGGCCAGGGCCGTCCAACTCTTCCCGGTGTCCCCGTCGGCCGCCAGGAGGGTCGGCTCGGCCGCGTAGAGCCAGTCGGGGAGCAGGCCGTCGCTCGGCGGGGTGATGGTGCCATCCAGATCGAAGCCGGGCTCGCCGGCCCGGTGCGCCTCAATGAACCGATAGGAGGCGTCCTCGAGGATCTCCCGCCAGTTGAACTCGGGGGCGGCAGCGGTCAGTTCCTTGGCGAGCGCGGTGCGGGCTGAGACGGAGGAGAACTTCCATTCGCAGTGCGTCAGGCGCTGCCCGTTGAAGATGGCGACCTCGCCATGGACGCCGCCATCGCGGCTGTCTCGGGCATTCTTGAGGATGAAGGTCAGCTGGTTGGGGTAGACGAGGTAGTAATCGAGTCCGTATCGCTTGAGCGACGGCTCAGGGATCACGGGCGCGGGTACTCGCCGTACCGGCCGGCGGTGAGCCAGCGCCCGCACGCGCACTGGTAGGGGGAGTTCGGGGCATCGAGGGGATTGACGGCGCGGCAGACCGCGCAGAGATCGTCCCAGGGTTCCCGGTCGCGGGTCTTACAGCACGGGCAGGACTGCGCTACACTCGGGGAAGTCATCGGCGGCCTCCTCGATCGAGGACGGTGGTGATCAGGACCGGCTTGCGACGTTCGATCGCGGCCGGTCCGTTTCTTTTTGTTCCGGCTGCGCCTCACGGTACTCCCGTCGCGAACCCGATCGCAAGCGGCTCGACGCGCAAGAAAACTTGACTTCGTCGCCGCGCATGATGTTGAGCAAATCGCGGCAACGGATTTCGCCTGATTTCCCGCAGTAAGTCGCGTGTCGTTGTCAAGTACTACGGGTGGTATCTCGAGACGTGGACACCACAACGGGTAGTGTATGTGCCACCACGGGTAGTGCGGGCGCGAGGCGCGCGAGCGAGCGGGTGAGCCCTGCTTCCTAGCTTTTAAAAGCTAGGAA
>Ga0209382_10001970_pt1 | contig 30967 bp, 30 predicted proteins | sample SoiMetdeltSBSDD5_FD_187599 | JGI IMG/M metagenome (GOLD analysis project Ga0209382, IMG submission 187599) | Bulk soil microbial communities from a Populus tree surrounding site in Tennessee, USA - Soil MetaG P. deltoides SBSDD5 (SPAdes) (version 2) | ecosystem: Environmental > Terrestrial >...
GCGAACATAGTCAATCCGCCCGGCGCGCCGGCGTTGGCGCCGCGAGGGTGATCGTAGCACTTCCCGGCCGGCGGGGGTCCGTCGATGGTATGGTGGCCCGCGCCGAGGCGCTCCGCCGGGTCCCACGGAGGAATATCGAGAGATGAATCGCTCCCGGAGCATGGTGCTCGGCCTGGTGCTCGCGCTCCTCCTGTCGCGGCTCCTCGAGGTTCCCGCGGCGGAGGCCCAGGCCAAACCCGATGGCGAGATGCGCTTCGCCATGTACGTGACGATCTCGCCGACCTGGTTCGACCCCGCGGACGTGACCGGCTTCATCACGCCCTTCTGGCTCATGTGGGCGATGCACGACGCGCTCGTCAAGACGATGCCCGGCAAGGCGATGGCGCCGAGCCTCGCCGAGTCGTGGACGGTGAGCGCCGATCAGAAGACCTACGACTTCAAGCTGCGCCCCGGCCTCAAGTTCCACAACGGCGACCCGTTCACCGCCGAGGACGTGCGCTTCAGCTTCCGGCGCGCCAAGGGCTACAAGATCGTCACGGAGAAGGTGCGCGACGTCGAGGTGGTCGATCCCCATCGCGTGCGCATCCATCTGCACCAGCCCTGGCCCGACTTCATGGCCTTCTACGGCACGATGGTGGCCGGCCACGGCTGGATCACGCCGAAGAATTACGTCGAGAAGGTCGGCGACGACGGCTTCAAGAAGCACCCGGTCGGCCTCGGTCCCTACAAGTTCGTGAGCCACACCCCCGGCGTGGAGCTGGTGCTGGAGGCCTACGAGGGGTACTGGCGCAAGGTCCCCAGCGTGAAGCGCCTGGTCTTCAAGAGCGTGCCCGAGTCCACGACGCGGTTGGCCATGCTCAAGCGGGGCGAGATCGACCTCGCCTATCTGCTGGAGGTCCCGCAGGCCGAGGAGGTGAAGAAGGATCCCAACCTGAAGCTGGCCTTCTCCGGCGGCATCGCCAGCTTCTTCCTGGACTTCTTCGACATGTGGGATTCGAAGTCGCCGTGGGCCGACCGCCGCGTGCGGCTCGCCGCCAGCCTGGCGCTCGACCGCCAGACGCTGAACGAGGCCGAGACGCTCGGGCAGTCACGGCCGACCGGCGGCTTCGTGCCACGCAGCCTCGACTTCGCCCGGCCCATCGAGCCGCACCCGTACGACCCGGCCAAGGCCAAGGCGCTGCTCGCCGAGGCCGGCTATCCCAACGGCTTCGACGCCGGCGACCTCCATCCGTTCCCGCCCTACTACGGCATGGGCGAGGCGGTCGGCTCGTATCTGCAGGCGGTCGGGATCCGGACGCGGGTCCGCACGATGGAGCGCGCCGCCTTCATGTCGGAGTGGAACGCCAAGAAGCTGAAGGGCATCTGCGTCTGCACCGTCGGCGTCCACGGCAACGCCGCCACGCGCATGGCGCAGTACGTGCCGAGCGACGGCGCCTACGCCCACGGCGGCTGGCCCGACGTCGACGCGCTCTACAAGCAGCAGTCCGCGGAAACGGACCGCAAGAAGCGCGAGGCGCTGCTGCACCAGATCCAGACGACGCTGGCCGACCGCGTGCGCTTCGCGATGATCTACGAGTACGTGTGGCCCAGTGGGGTCGGCGCCCGGGTGGCCGAGCCGGGCCTGTTGCTGATCGACCCCTACCCGTGGGCGGCGCCCTACGAGGAGCTGCGGCTGAAGAAATAGCGCCGACGCCGGCGCCAATCCCGACGCGAGGTGAAGCCATGCTGGGAAACGTCATCGAGCTCTCGGTCGTCGTGCGCGACCTCGACGAGGCCGTCGAGCGGTTCACGAAGCTCTTCGGGCTCAAGGTCCACCACCGCGGAGAGTCCAAGGACTTCGGCTTCAAGAACGCGATCCTGCCGACGGGCATCGGCCACATCGAGCTGATGCAGCCGACCGATCCCGACAAGGCGGTCGGAAAGTTCCTGGCCAAGAACGGTGAGGGCGTCTACCTGGTCGGCTTCGAGTGCCAGGACATCCCTGGCGCCGTGACCAAGCTGCGCGGCGACGGCGTCCGCGTCGACAGCCCGCGCGACGACATCGCCTGGGTCCATCCCCGCGCGACCCACGGCCTCTTCGTCGAGCTCCGCCACCGCGAAACGTACGACTAGGAGGCCCAGCTGTGGCTCTCGAAATTCCGGACGACTGGGGACTGACCGGGAAGGTGGCGGTGGTGACCGGCGGTGGCGCGGCCGGGGACGGCATCGGCAACGGCCGCGCGGCGGCGATCCTGCTCGCGCGGGCGGGTGCGCGCGTCGTGGTGGTCGACCGCGACAAGGCACTCGCCCAGCGCACCGTGGCGATGATCGAGGAGGGCGGCGGCACCGGAGTCGCGGTGGAGGCCGACGTCACCCAGGCCGCGGGCTGCGCGGCCGTCGTGCAGACCGCGCTCGACGGCTTCGGCCGGCTCGACCTGCTCGACAACAACGTGGGCATCGGCAGCCGCGGCACCGTCGTCGACGAGACCGAGGAGGGCTGGCGGCGCGTGATGCAGGTCAACGTCGACAGCATGTTCCTGATGTCCAAGCACGCCATCCCGGCCATGCGACGGGTCGGCGGCGGTGCCATCGTCAACGTGTCGTCGATCTCGGCGCTTCGGCCTCGCGGGCTGACCGTCTACAGCGTCTCCAAGGGCGCGGTGATCGCGCTCACTCGTGCGATGGCCGTCGACCACGGGCGCGAGGGCATCCGGGTGAACTGCGTGGCGCCCGGCCCCGTGTACACGCCAATGGTCTACGGGCGCGGCATGAGCGCCACCGCCCGCGACCGACGGCGGCAGGCCTCCGCGCTCGGCATCGAGGGCACGGGGTGGGACATCGGCCACGCCGTGCGCTTCCTGCTCTCCGGCCACGCCCGGTACATCACCGGCCACACGCTCGTCGTCGACGGCGGCACGACGCTCTCGGCACCCGAGCGCGACTCCGCCGGGCATTGAAGCGCGGCGTGGCGGCCGAACGCGCTCGCTGAGGAGGAAGGCACGATGGGCAAGACGATCGCCGCGTTGATCGAGGAGCGCTTCGGGTTGCCGACCACGGCCGGCGCCGAGCTACCCGCCGAGGGGACGGTCGCCCAGCTCCTCGCGCACCGCACGCACCGACGCTACAAGCCCGACCCGGTGCCCGACGACGTCCTCGAGATCGTGCTGGCCGCCGCGCTCTCGTCGCCGTCGAAGTCCGACCTGCAGCAGGTGGCGGTCGTCCTCGTGAAGGACCGCGCCAAGCAGGCGACGATCGGCAGCTGGATTCCCGACATGCCGTGGATCGCCACCGCGCCGCTCTTCATGGTCTTCTGCGGCGATCACCGCCGCATCCGCCGGCTGTCGGGCGAGCTGCGACACCGGCCGTTTCCCAACGACACGCTCGACATGTTCATGAACGCAGCCGTGGACGCCGGCCTGGTGCTGCAGGGGTTCGTCACCGCGGCCGAGGCGATGGGGCTCGGCTGCTGCCCCATCAGTGTGGTGCGCAATCACGTCGAGAAGCTCGCCGAGATGCTGGAGCTGCCGACCGGCGTGTTTCCGGTGGCCGGCCTCACGGTGGGCTATCCGAGTCAGGCGGGCTGGACCAGCATGCGGCTGCCGCCGGCGTTGACAGTGCACACCGACCGCTACGACGACGCGAATCTCGCCCGCGAGATCGACGCCTACGACCGTCGGCGCGAGGCGCGTCACGCCACGCCTCCCGCGAGTCAGCGCTTCGTGGACCGCTTCGGCGTGAGCGAGCCTTACGGGTGGTCGGAGGACAAGGCGCGACAGTACTCCGTCCCCGAGCGCCACAACTTCGGACCCTTCATCCGGCGCCACGGGTTCGGCCTCGCATAGGCCGACCGGCGGGCGCCCCGCGCGTCAGCGCGCCTGACGGCCTCGCTCCGGCTGCTCGCCTCGCTCAGGACGCGCGGGGCGGGCGGGCGCCGCCGCCCGGCCCGGCTCGGGGCGATGCTGCGCTGCCGGTCGCACGGCCTCCGGTCGACGCGCGCTCTCCGGCGCCGCCGCCCGCCGCGGCGGCTCGGGGCGAGGCGCCTGGACCCTCGGCTCCCCACGCGGCTCTCCCCGCGGGATGTCCTGACGGCGGGGCTCCACGCCGGGCTGCTCCGGACGTGGCGGCTGCTGGCGCGGCGGCGCCGGTGGACGTGGCGGCTCCTGCCGTCGCGGCGGCTCGACGCGCGGAGTTTCCACTCGCGGGGTCTCGGTCCGCGGTGTCTCCACGCGCGGCGTGTCGACCCGCGGCACCTCCGGTCGGCGCGGCTCCACCCGCGGCTCTGAGCGCGGTGCGTCGACGCGCGGCGCGTCCTGCCGTCGTGGCTCGCCGCGGGGCGCGTCGACGCCCGGTGCGTCGGGTCGGCGCGGGGTGTCCGGGCGCGGGGTGTCCGGGCGCCGGCGCTCGACGCGGGGCGTCTCCCCACGAGGATCGTCGGGACGCTGCGGCTCGGCTCGCGGCGTCTGGGGCCGCGGCGGCGCCTCGGGACGCGGCGCGCCCTGGCGACGATCACGCTCCGGGTCGCGCGGCACGTCGGGGCGCGCCGTCGGCCGCTGCCCGCCCGGCGTCGCGTCGCGCCGATCGTCCGGGCGCGCGTCGCGGCGCTCGTCGCCACGGCCGTCGGGGCGCCCGTCGCGGCGCTCGTCACCGCGGCCGTCCCGGCGATCATCACCCCGTCCGTCGCGACGATCCTCTCGCACGTTGAACGGATCCGGCCGCTGCACGGGAGGTCGCGTGGCGACGACGCGGCGTGAGACCTGGCCCTCCGGCGGACGCTGCGCGCGGCCGTCGCGGCCGCGGAAGCTCTCGGGCTCGGGCCGCACGTCGAGCCGCCCGTGTACCGGCTGCAGTTGGCGAATGTCGGGACGGGCGATGCGCGCCTCGCGGACGCCACGCCGCCCGAACTGATCCGACCGCACGACCACCACCGCGTTGACGACCGTGACGTTGCGGTGCACGGTCACGTGCCGCACCCGCGGACCGCCCCAGCCGCCCCACCAGGGCCGCCCCACGAAGTGCGGTCGGCCCCACCACGGCACGACGGGCTCGCCCCAGCCGAGCGCGACCCAGCCGATCGAGGGGCCCACGACGGCCACGCCGACCGCGGGTGTCCCGTAGAACGCCACGAGCGCCGGCGAGTACGCCGGCCGCACGATGACCGGCCCCGGCGCCCACGCCCACGTGTTGCCGAGCCACACCCAGCGACCGTAGTGGTACGGGGCCCAACCCCACGGCGCGGTGTCGAGCCACGTCCAGCCGAAGCGTGGATCCCAGATCCAGCGGCCCGTGCTGTAGGGCACCCAGCCCGGCGCGACGTTCGCGGGTACCCACACCGACCCGTAGGACGGCTCCGCGCGCCAGGTGCCGTAGCGGTCGAGCTCGTTCACGCCGTAGACCTGCGCGGGCACGTGCTGACTGCTGACCGGCGCGACGAGCGCGGCAGTGCGCGTGTCGTTCCAGCGGTCCCAGACGTCGGGCTCCGGCGCCGCGAGACGACGCACGGTGCCGGCCTCGACGACGACGGCCTCGCCCGGCGCGACCGCCGGCGCCGGACCGCTCTCCGTTGTCACCGTCGCGCGCCCCGACCGGCGCGTGACGAAGGAGGTCCGCTCCGCCGTCACGTCGATGCGGTAGTAGCCGGGCTGGTCGACGGTGAACGCCGCCGCCGGCGTGGCGACCTCAATCGCCTCACCGGGATCGAGGGTGCGCAGGTCGAGCGCGACGTGGCCGGCCGCGACCCGCAGCTGCATGAAGTTCGACTCCTGGTTCGTGAGGCCGAGCTGGGTGTCGCCCCAGGCGCGGACGAACGCGCGCGGCCCCACCTGGAGCTCGAGGTTGCCGTCGCGGGCCGTGTAGAGCTCGTCGCCCTCCGCCAGCGGCGTGTTGACCTGGGCGGGAGCCCAGTCGTCGCCGCCGGGCCGCCAGAACGAGACGGGGCCCGCCGTGTAACTCAGGCGGGGAGGCGTCGCGTCGTCGGACTGCGTCTCGGGGTCGGCGCCGGTCGCCAGAGCAGGGCTGGTGACGCCCAGGAGCGTCGTGAGGAGCATGACCACAGCCAGCATCCGTCTCAGCATGGCGGCACCCTCCCTGGGGACCACGCCCCTAAGACGAACGGAGCCCCGGGATTCTTCATGCAAATCCCGGGGCGCCGGGTGGGGAGTCTGGGTCGGGCGGGTCAGGCGCTGCAGGTCAGCCCGCAGGCCAGCCGGGCGACGGTCTGGGAGAACTCGTTGATCTGCACGGGCTTGGCCATGTGGCTATCGTAGCCGGCCTGCCGTGTGCGCTCGCTCGAGTGATTTCCGGGGTCACCGGTGACGGCCAGCGCGGGGACGCGGCCCCCCTGCTCCGGCGGAAGGTCGCGCAGGGCGCGGATGAGCCAGTAGCCGTCCTCGCCCGGCATCATGATGTCGCTCACCACGGCGTCGGGGACTTCCTGTTGCACCATCAGCAGCGCCGCCCGCGCCGAGGTCGCGACGCGCACGCGCGCGCCGGCCAGCGTGAGCACTTCCCGGTAGAGTTCCAGCGGCGCCGGATCGTCGTCGACCACGAGCACCGTCAGCCCTTCGAGCTTCCGCGGCACCATGTCCTCCCCCTCCTTCGGGTGGCTCTTTCCGGAGGGCTGGGCTCGATGGCCGCCCTCTTCTTCGGTAACCCGGCTGTGAGAACCCGTGTCCTCACCCGTGGCTTTGCGTCCCAGCCTCACGACTGGTTTGCCTTTGTCGGAAGAGTCGAGGCGTCTCTGTACAAGAGCCGCGCCACGCGTGCATCCTCCTGAAAACAGGCCGGTTTCCCGGAATCGGCCCGATCGCGCTGAGTGTTTTCTGGCCGATGACGACGAAACTGCGTGGCCAGAACGCCCCCGCGCGACCCTCGTGACTTCGTCCCGAGGATGGACTATAGTCCGCCGTACCAAATGCGGAACGCGATTCCGACATGGGAACGGGACGCCGCGCCTTCTCGCAGCGTCCGCGGCCGGGTCGCCGTCGCCGGCGTCGGCGAGACACCGTACTACAAGCACGGCCGCGCGCCCGAGCCCGAAGTGAAGCTCGCGCTGCGGGCAATCCTGGCGGCGTGCGACGACGCCGGCGTCGATCCGCGCGCGATCGACGGCTTCGCGTCGTACAGCAACGACCGCAACGATCCCTCGCGGCTCGCCGCCGCGCTCGGCATTCCCGAGCTGCGCTTCTCGAACATGCAGTGGGGCGGTGGCGGCGGCGGTGGCTCGGCGGCCGTCGGCAACGCAGCGGCGGCGATCGCGGCCGGCTACGCCGACTGCGTCGTCGTGTTCCGCGCCCTCGCGCAGGGACAGTTCCAGCGCTTCGGCGCCGCGCCGCCGGCGGCGACGGCGTCCGGCGAGGCGGCGCTCACGTTCCCGTACGGGCTGATCTCCCCCGCCCAGCGCTTCGCCATGAAGGTCATGCGCTTCCTGCACGACCACGGGATCGGGCCCGGTGCCCAGCGGGCGATCGCGCTCGCCTCGTATCACCACGCGCAGAACAACCCGCGCGCGGTGATGCACGGGCGGCCGCTCACGGCCGAGGGCTACGACGAGTCGCGCTGGATCGTGGAGCCCTTCCGGCTCTTCGACTGCTGCATGGAGAACGACGGCGCTGCCGCGCTCCTGCTCGTCTCGGCCGAGCGCGCGCGCGACCTGCGCCAGCGCCCGGCCTACCTGCTCGGCGTGGCCCAGGGCTCCGAGTACCGCAACGCCGCCCGCGGCCACAACGCGCCCACCTACGCCTCGGCGAGCTTCACGACGGTGGCGCCGCGGTTGTTCGCCATGGCCGGCGTTACGCCCGCGGACGTCTCGGTGGTCCAGAGCTACGAGAACTTCACGGGCGGCGTGCTCATGAGCCTGATCGAGCACGGCTTCTTCACCGCCGAGGAGGCCAATGACGTCCTCACGCTCGAGAACCTGATCGCCCCCGGCGGGCGCCTGCCCCTCAACACGAGCGGTGGCAACCTCGCCGAGTGCTACATGCACGGGCTCGAGCTGCAGATCGAGGCGGTGCGTCAGCTCCGCGGCCAGTCCCCCAACCCCGTGCCCGACGCGCGCGTCGCGATGGTGATCTCCGGCCCGATGGTCACGCCCGTCTCGAGCATGATCCTCGGCACCCACGAGGTCCTGTGAGCGCGCCCGCGTACTACCTGCCGGCCGGACTGCCGCGACCCGTCGCCGAGCCGGACGGGCTCGATGCGCCCTACTGGGAGGGCACGCGCGTGGGCGAGCTGCGCGTGCAGCGCTGCCGCGCGTGTCGTGGCTGGCAGTGGGGCCCCGAGTGGATCTGTCACCGCTGCCTGGCCTTTGATCTCGAGTGGACGGCGGTCGAGCCCCGCGGCACGATCTACTCGTGGGAGCGGGCCTGGCACCCGGTGCACCCCGCGCTGCGCGGACGCGGGCCCTACGTGGTCGTGCTGGTCGAGCTGCCGCACGCGGGCGGCGTGCGGATGGTCGGCAACCTGCTCGGCGATCCGATGCAGGCCGTGAGGATCGGGATCCCCGTGGTCGCTGCGTTCGAGCCCCACGACGACGCGACGCCCCCGTTCACGCTGGTGCACTGGAGGACGGCATGAGCACGACCGAGTTGACGATCAACGAGCCCAACGTCTGGCGGCTGAAGACCCCCGGCCACGCCGGCTGGACGCGCAGCGCTCGTCCCGGCGATCCGCGGAAGTACTTCATCGTCTCGGCCGACGCCCACGCCAACGAGCCGGCCGACCTGTGGGCCACGCGTATCGACGCGAAGTACCGCGAGCGCGTGCCGCGGGTCATCGTCGACGCCAACGGTGTCAAGTGGCGCGTCTCCGAGGGCCATCGGCCCGACCGCCTGCGCACCGACGAGCTGGAGGGTGAGGATCGGCTGCGTCAGCTGGCCGGCGCCGACCCCGAGCAGCGTCTGCGCGACATGGACCGCGACGGGATCGACGCCGAGGTGATCTTCCCCAACAAGGGCCTGTCGATGTGGGCCACGCCCGATGGCGCCTTCGCGATGGCGCAGTGCCGCGTCTACAACGAGTGGGCGTGGGAGGTCTTCGCGCCGTACAACCACCGCATGTCGCCGGCGGCCGCGATCGCCACCGCCGACCTGGAGGGCTCCATCGCCGAGGTCCAGCGCATCGCCAAGCTGGGTTTCCGGGCCCTGACCCTGCCCTGCAAGCCGGTGTGGGGCGGCCACGACATCGACCACCCGAACTACAACCTGCCCGTGTTCGATCCGCTGTGGGCGGCGATCCAGGACGCGAACCTGCCGATCACCTTCCACGTGTCGACCGGTCGGGACCCGCGCGCGGCCCGGGGCAACGGCGGCGCCGTCATCAACTACGTGTCGCACTCGCTGTCGCCGACGATCGAGCCGGTGGCGAATCTCTGCGCCTCGGGCGTGCTCTCGCGCTTCCCGCGGCTGCGCTTCGCGACCATCGAGGCCGGCATCGGGTGGGTGGCCTGGCTCCTCGACGCGATGGACGAGGCGTACAAGAAGCACCACTTCTGGGTGCGGCCCAAGCTGGCGAAGCTGCCGAGCGAGTACTTCCGCGAGCACGGCTTCGCCTCGTTCCAGGAGGATCCGGCCGGCCTGGCGCTGGCCGAGGCGACGGGCCTCGACAACAACTTCATGTGGGGTAACGACTACCCGCACCACGAGGGCACCTGGCCGCACTCGGCCGAGGCCATCGAGCGCACGATGGGCGGTCTCTCCGACGCCGCGCGCGCGAAGGTGCTGGGCCTCAACGCCGCGCGCCTGTTCGGCTTCACGGTGCGCGGGTGAAGCCCGCCGACACCCGGCCGCGCGCGGCGAGTGCCCGGCCCAGCGCGGGTCACCGCGCAGCCAACCGCGTGGTCGACATCCTGGAGCTGCTCGCCGCCAGCCGCGACGGGATGGCGCTGCGCGAGGTCAGCGCCCAGCTGGAGGCGCCGAAGAGCAGCCTGCTGCCGTTGCTCCGCGCGCTGACCGCGCGCGGCTACCTGGAGCAGACGCGGACCGGCGCGTACCGGCTCGGTCCCCGCGTGCTCGAGCTCGGCGACGCGACGTCGGGCCACCGCGAGCTGGCCGACGTGGCCCGCCCCACGCTCGTGGACCTATCGCGGCGGACGGGCGAGACGGTGTTCCTCGGCATGCTGGCGGCCGACGGCGTGTCGGTCGTGTTCGTGGACAAGGTCGAGAGCGAGCAGATCATCCGCTACTCGGCCGGCGTCGGCGACCGGCGGCCGCTGCACGCCACGTCCACGGGCAAGGCCATCCTGGCCTTCCTGCCGGCCGAGCAGCGCGAGGCACTGCTGGGCACGCTGCCGCTGTCACGCCACACGGAGCGCACCGTGACGAGCCTCGGCACGCTGCGGGGCTCGCTCGACGACGTGCGTCGCACCGGAGTCTGCGTCAGCCTCGACGAGCTCGTGCGGGGCGCCTCCGGCGTGGCCGCGCCGATCTTCGACCGGCACGGCCGGGTGGCCGGTGCCTGCACGATCGGCGGGCCCACCGACCGCGTGCGGCCGCGGCTGCGGCAGCTCGCCGCCGAGGTGAAGGACGCCGCGCGCGCGATCTCGTCGCTGCTCGGACATCGCCCCCACGAGGACCGGAGACCGGCCGGGAGGACATCATGAAAGTCGGGATCTCGCTCAACATGCTGACCAAGGAAGGGCGCTCGGACGCCTCGGTGTTCGCCGAGCACCTGGCGCTGGGCGACCTCGCCGAGCCGCTCGGCTTCGACTCGATCTTCGCGCTCGAGCACCACTTCACCGGCTACGCGATGTCGCCCTCGCCGACGCAGCTCCTGAGCTACTTCGCCGGGCGGACCAAGCGCCTGAGCCTCGGCACCGCGGTCATCGTCCTGCCCTGGCACGACCCGGTCCGGGTCGCCGAGCAGATCGCGCTGCTCGACATCCTCTCGCACGGGCGCTGCGTGTTCGGCTTCGGCCGCGGCGCCGCCAGCGTCGAGTACGCCGGCTTCCGCGTGCCCATGGAAGAGGCGCGCCCGCGGTTCGTCGAGGCGGCCAAGATCGTGGTCAAGGCGCTGACCCAAGAGGTGTTCGACTGGGACGGCGAGTTCTTCAAGATCCCGCCCACCTCGATCCGGCCGCGGCCGATCTCGCACCCCGAGCGGCGCTTCTACGCCTCGTCGGTGAGCCCGGAGTCGGCCGAGATCATGGCCCAGCTCGGCTTCGGTCTCCTGGTCATCATGCAGAACGAGTGGCCGAAGGCGGCCGAGGACATCCGGCGCTACCGCGACATCACGGCCAGCGTGGGCCACACGCCGCGCCCGCCGATCATCTCGACCAACATCTCGGTGGCGGAGAGCCGGGAGGAAGCCCGGGAGCGAGCCACCAAGTACCTCGCCCGCAAGTGGGACTCCATCGACGCGCACTACCACTTCTCCGACGGGCACCTGGCGACGGTGAAGGGCTACGAGTTCTACGGCGGCATGGCCAAGACGTACTCGAAGATGAAGGACGCCTCCTACCGGCAGAAGGCGACGGAGTTCTACGTGAAGATCCAGGTCGTGGGGACGCCCGACGACTGCATCCAGCAGATCGGCGAGCTGCAGCGCCTCACCGGCCTTGACCACCTGGTCGGCGAGTTCGGCTACGGCGGCATGCCGCACGAGGAGGCGCAGCTCAACATGCGTCTCTTCGCCGACCGCGTCATGCCGGTGCTCCAGCGCGACGCCGCGTTCGCCAGCGCCGGTGCCTCGCCCGACCGCGAGACTCCCGCGCCGCCCAGCGCCGCCGGCATCTTCGCGCCCGCTTAGTGAGGGCCCCGAACCGGCCTGCGGGGGCGTGACACCCGCAGGTCGCGGGCCTATACTGCGGGCCCAGTGGCTCTCCGGATCGGCGTCGACATCGGCGGTACCTTCACGGATCTCGTCGCGCTCGACGAGTCGACGGGGTCCGTGCGCAACGCCAAGGCCCTCAGCACCCCACAGGAGCTCCTCGACGGCGTCCTCCGCTGCGTGGATGAGGCCGGCGCCCGGTTGCAGGACTGCCGGCTGGTCATCCACGGCACCACCATCGGCATCAACGCCCTGCTCGAGGGCAAGGGTGCCAGGACCGGGCTCATCACGACCGAGGGGTTCCGGGACGTGCTGGAGATCGGGCGCGGCAACTTCCTGCGCATGTACGACGTCCTCTACCGCCGGCCGACGCCGCTGGTGCCGCGCGGGCGCTGCCTGGAGGTGCCGGAGCGGCTGAGCGCGCGCGGCGACGTGCTGGTCCCGCTCGACGAGGCGGCGCTGCGCTCGGCGGCCCGGCGCCTGGCGGCCGAGGGCGTGCGCGCGGTGGCGGTGACGTTCCTGTTCTCCTACCGCAATCCGGCGCACGAGCAGCGGGCCGCCGAGATCCTCGCCGAGGAACTGCCGGACGCCGCGATCGCCGTCTCGCACCGCCTGACCCAGGAGTGGCGCGAGTACGAGCGGACCAGCACGACCGTCGTCAACGCCTACGTCCTGCCGATCGTCGACCGGTACCTCGCCGCCTTCGGCCGCCGCCTGGGCGAGCGCGGCTTTGCCGGACGGCTGCTGATCACACAGTCGAACGGCGGCGCCTTCTCGCTGGAAGCGGCCCGCGCCAAGCCGGTGCACACGATCGAGTCGGGTCCGGCGGCCGGCGCCGTCGGGTGCGCGAGCCTGGCCGGCGTGCTCGGCCTCGATCGCCTGATCTCGTTCGACATGGGCGGCACGACCGCCAAGTGCGCGATCGTCGACGGCGGCATGGTGCAGACGACCGACGAGTATCACGTCGATGGCCGACCGCTGCGGATCCCCGTGATCGACATCCGCGAGGTGAGCGCGGGCGGGGGGACGATTGCCTGGATCGACGCCGGCGGGGCGTTGACGCTGGGCCCGCACAGCGCCGGCGCCGAGCCCGGTCCGGCCTGTTACGCGCGCGGGGGCGCCGAGCCGACCGTCACCGACGCCAACGTCGTGCTGGGCCGGATCGACGGCGCGCGCTTCCTCGGTGGCACCATGCCGCTCGACGTGCCGGCGGCGGCGCACGCCGTCGAGGCGAGGCTGGCCGGGCCGCTCGGCCTCACGTCCGTCGACGCGGCCGCCGGGGTCGTGCGGCTGGCCGACGTCAAGATGGCGCTCGCCGTCCGCAGCATCACCGCCGGTCGCGGCCTCGACCCGCGCGACTACGCGCTCGCCGCGTACGGTGGCGGCGGCCCCCTGCACGCCGTCGCGATCGCGCGCGAGCTCGGGATCCCGCGCGTGGTGATCCCGCCGTCGCCGTCGACGTTCTCGGCGTGGGGGATGCTGGCGACCGACCTCCGCCACGACCTCGTTCGCACCGTGCTCGAGCCGCTCGACGCGACCGACGCCGCCTGGGCGCAGGCGCGTTACGCCGAGATGCAGCGCGAGATCACCGCCATCCTGCCGGGACAGGGCGAGCCCGTCATGCGCCGCGCGGTCGACATGCGCTATCTCGGCCAGGAGCACACGGTCACGGTGACGCTAGCCGACCTCGACGACTGGCCGAATCTCCGCAAGCAGTTCGACGCCGCTCACGAGCTCGCCTACGGCTACGCCGCCCCCGATGTCGAGGTCCAGCTCCTGAACCTGCGGTTGACCGTGACCTACCCGATCGACCGCCCCCGCCTGCCAACGCTGGAGCGCCGCACCGCGGCCGCCCCCAGCTTCCGGACGCGGACGATCTATTCGATGCGGACTGGCGATTCCCGAGAATTCCGCGTCTACCAACGCGAGGATCTGCGCCCCGGAGACGCGATCGAAGGCCCTGCCGCCATCGAGGAGCCCGGGACGACCACCATCATCGACGTCGGCGACACCCTGTCGATCGAAGACCACGGCTGTCTCGTGATCCAGCTGGCCCCGATCGAAGCGATGGGGGGTGTCGGGGGGAGCAAGGCACTGCTCCCCCCGACGTCGATCAAGCCGTGAGCGCGCGCGTCGACGCCATTTCCGTCGAAGTCGTCCGCGCGGCCCTCAATTCGGCCGCCGAGCGCATGCGCATCACCATGATCAAGACCGCGTACAACCACATCATCAGCGAGAGCCTCGACTTCGGCTGCGCCATCTTCGACCCGGACGTGCACATGATCGCGCAGGGCATCGGCCTGCCGGTCTTCCAGGGTCACCTGGGCTTCCCCATCGAGGCGACCATCCAGGACCGCGGCCTCGAGGCCTTCCGCGAGGGCGACGTCTTCATCCACAACGATCCGTACGCGGGCAACGGGAATCACCTCAACGACGTCGCCATGACGGCCCCGGTGTTCTGGGAGGGTCAGCTCACCGGCTTCGTGTCGGTGAAGGCACACTGGAGCGACGTCGGCGGGCCGGTGCCGAGCAGCATGCAGGTGGGCTCGCGGGAGTTCCGCCAGGAAGGGCTGCGATTCCAGTCGGTGCGGCTCTTCAGTCGGGGTGAGCTGAACGACGAGGTGATGCGCGTGATCCGCGGCAACATCCGCACGGAGAGCGGCACCCTCAAGGACATCCAGGCGATGATCGCCGTGTGTCGCACCGGCGAGGCGTCCTTCCACGAGATCCTGGCCAAGTACGGACGCGACACGGTGCTCGAGGCCACACGCGTCTTCATGGAGCAGTCCGAGCGCCGCACGCGGGCCGCGCTGGCCGCGATCCCGCCCGGCACCTACCGCGCCGTCGGCACCTTCGACAACGACGGGATCACGCTCGACCGCCCGGTGCGGGTCGAGATGGCGATCACCATCGACGACGGGGGTATGACGGTCGACTTCACCGGCTCCAGCGCCCAGGTGGCGGGGCCGTTCAACTGCGGCGACGCCATCACGATCAGCGCCTGCCGGCTCCTCATCAAGTGCCTGACGACGCCGCTCGATCCCGTGGACGAGGGCTGCTTCCGTCCGCTCCGCGTCGTCATCCCCCGCCGCTCCGTGCTGGCGGCCGAGGAGCCGGCGCCGACGGCGCGGTACTACGTCCCGATCAACCTGCTGATCGAGCTGGGGCTGCAGGCGCTCGCGCCGGCGATGCCGGATCGCGTGCCCGCGGGCGCCTACGGCGACCAGATGCCGACGATCGCCTTCGGCACGCACCCGGAGACGGGCCGGCTCTACATCCAGGGCGACCTGAACGCCGGCGGCGCCGGCGGCCGGCCCGCCTACGACGGCGAGTCGGCGATGATCATCTTCGCGGGCTCGACGGCCCGCAACAACCCGGTCGAGGTGGTGGAGTCGCGGGTGCCGACGATGCGGATCCTCCGCTACGGCCTGCGCCAGGACTCCGGCGGCGCCGGTCGGTACCGCGGCGGCCTCGGCATCGAGCGCGTCTACCAGTTCCTCGCCGACGCCTTCATCACCTTCAGCCTGGAGCGCAAGGCGACACCGCCCTGGGGGCTCGGCGGCGGGGCCGCCGGGGCCGTGAACGGGGTCGAGATCACCGCGCCCGACGGCGCCGTGCGCCACGTCCGCAAAGCCACGCAGCATCCGATCGCCGCCGGCGACGTCGTGCGCATCATGACCGGGGGTGGTGGGGGCTGGGGGCCGCCGGCCGCGCGCGATCCCGAGGCCGTGCGGCGCGACGTCCGCGAGGGCTACGTCTCGGCCGAGGCCGCCCGGCGCGACTACGGCATCGACGGAGTCTGACGTGGCCGTGCGCGCGATCCGCTGCGGCACGCTGTTCGACGGCACCGGTTCACCGCCGCGCCGCGACGCCGTGGTCACGGTGACGGACGGCCGCGTCACCGGCGTGAGCACGGCGGTGCCGGCCGGCGCCGAGACGCTCGATCTCGGCGATCGCTTCGTGATGCCGGGGCTGATCGACTGCCACAGCCACGCGTCCATCGTGCCCGGCGAGGGTGACCAGCTCGGCCAGCTGTGCCGCGGCCCGGTGCCGCAGGCCCTGGCCGCCACGCGCAATCTCCGCACGGACCTCGCGGCCGGCACCACCACCATGCGGATCATGGGCGAGGAGCACTTCGTCGACGTCGAGGTGCGCGAGGCCATCGAGGCGGGCGTCATCACCGGCCCCCGTCTGCTGGTGGCCGGGCGCGGCCTCGCCGCCAACAACGGCCACGGCCGGGCGCTGACGAGCTACGACGGCGTCGACGACGTGCGCCGCGGCGCCCGCGAGAACCTCCGCCGCGGCGCCAACCACGTGAAGATCTTCGTCACCGGTGGCGTGAGCTCGCCGGGCACCACGCCGACCTCCAGCGCCTACACGCGCGAGGAGATCCGGGCTGCCGTCGAGGAGGCCGATCGCGTGGGCAGCTACGCCGCCGCCCACGCCCACGGCGGGCCGGGCCTGCGGCTGGCGGTCCAGGAGGGCGTCGGCACGATCGAGCACGGTGCGCTGGCGACCGACGAGGACATCGCGCTGATGATCGAGCGCCGGGTCTGGCTCATCTGCACGTTCGGCATCTTCCTGCACCCGCGCGGCATCGAGCGCGGCGACGGTCAGCGGCCGGCCATCATGGACAAGCTGCACTGGACGCGCCGCGTGGTGGCCGAGAACTTCCCGCGCCACCTGGCCTCGGGCGTGCGCTTCGCCTGCGGCACCGACGCCGTGCACGGCGCCCTGCCGTTCGAGCTCCAGACGCTGGTGCGCCTCGGCGTCTCGTCGCACGACGCGCTGCTGGCCGGCACCCGCTGGGGCGCCGAGGCCTGCCGCGTGGACCGGGAGGTCGGCACGCTCGAGCCCGGCAAGCGCGCGGACCTGATCGCGATCGACGGCGATCCGCTGAAGGACATCGCGGCGATGGACCGCGTGAGCCTGGTGATGAAGGATGGCGTGACCTACGACGGAGTCTTCGGGAGGGAGCAGCGATGAGCGAGATCAACGGTTCGCACTCGGACCCGGCCGCGGTCGGCCTCAGCCGCCGCGAGTGGCTCGCCGGCGCCGCCGCCGGCGTTGGGATCCTCGGCGCCCCCGGCGGCCGCGCGCTCGCCCAGGGCGCCCCGAAGCGTGGCGGCACCCTGCGGGTGGCCACGGTGGACAAGCCCGTGAACATGGACCCGGGGTTCGCCCAGCTCTACTCGTCGCTACAGATCTACCAGAACGTCTACAACAAGCTGGTCTACGTCGACGACGCCGGCCAGTTCATCCCCGGCCTGGCCAAGGCGTGGCGGCAGGAGAACGACAAGACCTGGGTCTTCGACCTGGTCGACAACGCCGTCTTCCACAACGGCGAGCCGTTCACCGCCCAGGACGTCGTGTTCACCTTCACGCGCCTGCTCGACGCCAAGAACAAGCTGCCGATGCGCGTCTTCTTCTCGCCGGTGGAGGGCGTGGAGGCCACCGGCCCGCACCAGGTCCGCTTCCACCTCGCCCGGCCGTTCGGGCCGCTGCTCGCGATGCTGTCGCAGGCGACCGAGGTCGTGAACGAGAAGGCGCTCAAGGAGAAGGACCCCAAGCTCGTCCCGGTGGGCACCGGCCCGTACAAGTTCGTGGAGTGGGTCAAGGACGACCACGTGACGCTCGAGCGCTGGGACAAGTACTTCCGCCCCGGCCGGCCGTACCTGGACAAGATCATCTTCTACGCGCCGGCCGACGACACCGTGCGGCTCACCGGGCTGCAGACCGGGCGCTTCAACTGGATCCAGACGGTGCCGCCCCAGCGCATCCCCGAGCTGGAGCGCGGGCGCGATCCGAAGGCGTCGGCAGGCAAGCCGTACCTGCCGTTCTTCCTGATGCTCAACGCGAGCAAGCCGCCGTTCAACGACAAGCGGCTGCGCCAGGCCATCGCGTGGGCCATCGACCGGACCGAGATCGTCAAGCTCGTCTACTTCGGCAGCCACGTGGTCACCGCCGAGCCCACGCCCGAGCCGAGCCCGTGGGCGACCGGCGTGAACGCCCACAAGGGCGCCCCCGATCTCGCTCGTGCCAAGCAGCTGCTGGCCGAGGCCGGCGTGACCGGCGGGCTGAACCTCACCTACCTGGTGAAGTCGCAGGTGCCGGTGCTGGTGAAGACCGGCGAGATCCTGCGCGAGCAGCTCAAGAAGATCGGCATCAACCTCGAGGTGCAGCCCGCCGAGTCGGGCCAGTACTTCGAGGCCATGGTCGGCAAGAAGTACGACATCGCGGCGGCGTGGTGGAGCGTCACCGTCGATCCCGACATGTTCTACGCCCCGCTCCAGCACTCGACCTCCGGCTGGAATTTCTCGGGCTTCAAGTCCGAGGAAGCCGACAAGCGGATCGACGCCTTCCGGTTCACCGCGAGCCCGGCCGCCCGCAAAAAGATGTATCCCGAGATGGTGAAGTGGTTCCAGGAGGAGGGCTCGCTGATCGTCTTCAGCAACGAGATCCAGCGTTACTGGATGAAGCCCAACGTCCACGGCTCGGCGCCGCTCGGCTCGCTGGAGCTGCGGTTCGAGGATACCTGGATCGCTTGACGCCCTGGATCTACGCGGCCCGGCGGCTGCTGCTCGCCGTGCCGCTGCTGTTCGGCATGAGCCTGCTCGTGTTCGGGCTCATGCGGCTGGTGCCGGGCGACCCGGCCGTCGCCGTGCTCGGCTACAAGGCGACGCCGGAGGGCATCCGCGCGCTGCGCGAGGCGTTCCACCTCGACGAGCCGCTGGCGCAGCAGTACCTGCGCTGGCTGGCCGGGGTCGCTCGCGGCGACTTCGGCCTCGACTTCCGCCAGAACGAGCCCATCGGCCGCATGATCCTCGACCGCCTGCCGGTCACGCTCGAGCTCACCCTGCTCGCCACGGCGTGCGCGGCGCTGATCGGCGTGCCGCTCGGCCTGCTGGGCGGGGGCCGCCGGGGTGGCGCCGCCGACCGGGCCGCCCTGGTGATCGGACTCGTCGGCATCTCGATCCCCGACTTCTGGCTCGGCATCATGCTGATCCTCGGCGTGTCGCTCGGCACCGGCCTGCTGCCGTCGGGTGGATTCGTGCCCCTCAGCGAGGGGCCGCTCGAGAACGTGCAGCACCTGGTACTGCCCGCCCTCACGCTGGCGGTCAGCCGGGCGGCGGTGCTGGGGCGGCTCACGCGGGCGGCGGTGCTCGACGTCGTGCAGCGCGGGTTCGTGCAGTACGCCCGCGCCAAGGGCCTGGCCGAGCGCGCCGTGCTCGTCCGCCACGTGCTCCCCAACGCGGCCATCCCCATCGTGACCGTGCTGGGGCTGCAGACTGGCTACATGCTGGGCGGCGCCATCGTCGTCGAGATGATCTTCACGCTGCCCGGGGTGGGACGCATGACGCTCGACGCGGTCCTCGAGCGCAACTACCCGGTCGTGCAGAGCACCGTGCTGGTGATCGGCGCCATGTTCATGCTCGTGAACCTCGCGACCGACATCCTGTACGGGGTGATCGACCCGCGGGTGCGGCGACGATGACCCACGGCCGCGTGGCGCTGGCCGGGCTGATCATCGTGGCGACCCTGGCGGCGCTCGCCGCGATCGCGCCCGTCCTGCCGCTCGGCAGCCCCACCGAGATCGCCAAGGACCACGCGCTGCGCGGACCTACGCTGGCCGAGCCGTTCGGGATGGACGACCTCGGGCGCAGCGTGCTCAGTCGCGTCGTCCACGCCTACCGGATCTCGCTCGGCGTGGCGGTGACGGCGGCGGTGCTGGCCCTGCTGATCGGCGGGCCGCTGGGCCTCGTCGCGGGCTACGCGGAGGGGCTGCCCGACCAGATCATCATGCGCCCGCTCGACGTCCTGATGGCGTTTCCGGCCATCCTGCTCGCCATCGCGCTCATGAGCGTCTTCGGCACCGGCGCCCTGCTCGTCGCCGTCGCCCTGGCCGTCGTCTACACGCCCATCGTCGCCCGCGTGGTGCGCGCCGCCGTGCTCGCCGCCAAGGTCGAGGTCTACGTCGACGGGGCCCGCGCGCTCGGCGCCACCGTCCCCCGCCTCGTGCTCGCGCACATCCTCCCGAACGCCGCCACGCCGGTGTTGATCCAGGCCTCGGTGCTGATGGCCATCGGCATCCTCGTCGAGGCGGCGCTGTCGTTCCTCGGCGTCGGCGTCCGTCCGCCCACACCCTCGCTCGGCCTCATGCTCGCCGACGGCCGCGGCTTCATGTTGCAAGCCCCGTGGATGGTCGTCTTTCCCGGCGTGGCCATCATGCTGGCCGTGCTCGGCTTCAACATGCTCGCCGACGGCCTGCGCGACTGGCTCGACCCTCAGCAGGCGACCACGCGCTGAGGGCCGCGTGACACTCGGCGTCGTCGGGGCGTCGCTGCCGCGCCCACTCCCAGCGTAAGTCCGCACCGCCGCTGACCCCTCGCCGTGGCACGGGCGCTGCACCGCGGCGGCCCATGCGACCTCTCCCATTGTTCCTCGCCGGGTTGATCCTGCTCACGACCGCCAGTGCCGGTGACGCGGCTCCGCTGCGCACGCTGTACGTGGCGACCACCGGCAACGACGCGGCCGACGGCTCGGCCGGCGCGCCATGGCGCACGCTGCAGCGCGCCGCCAACGCCGCCAGCGCCGGCGACCAGATCGTCGTGCGACCCGGCCGCTACGCGGGGTTCAACGTCACGACGAGCGGCACCGCGACGAACCCGATCGTCTTCAGTGCCGAGCCGGGCGCCATCGTCGACGCGCCCAATCCGGTCCGGCCGCAGGACGGCATCAACCTCGAGGGCGCGAGCTGGGTCGTGATCGAGGGCTTCACGGTGGTCGGGATGCCGCGGACCGGCATCCGCGCCGTGCTCAACCACCACGTCACGATCCGCCGCAACGTGGGCGACGCGAACGACGCTGGGGCATCCTCACGGGCTTCAGCGACGATCTGCTGATCGAGGACAACGAGATGTCGCGCTCGGTGGCCGAGCACGGCATCTACGTGAGCAACAGCGGCGACCGGCCGGTCATCCGGCGCAACCACGTGTGGGGCAACTCCGGCAACGGCATCCACATGAACGGCGACCTCAGCCAGGGCGGCGACGGCATCATCACGGGCGCGGTGGTCGAGGCCAACGTGATCCACGGCAACGGCCGCACCGGCGGCTCCGGCATCAACGGCGACGGCGTGCAGGGCTCGCGGATCGTGAACAACATCCTCTACGACAACCACGCCAGCGGGATCTCGCTCTACCGCATCGACGGTGCCCAGGGGTCGCGGAGCAACCTCGTCGCCCACAACACGATCGTGCAGGCCGCCGATGGTCGCTGGGCGATCAACATCCAGAACGCCAGCACCGGCAATCGCGTGGTGAACAATATTCTGTTGTCGCTGCACAGCTTCCGCGGCGCCATCGCGATCTCGTCGGACAGTCTCCCCGGCTTCGTGAGCGACGCCAACGCGGTGATCGGGCGGTTCACGCTCGACGGCGGCTCCTCGGTGCTCAGCCTGGCGGCGTGGCGACAGGCGACCGGGCAGGACCTCCACTCGTTCACCAGCACGCCGGCTGCGCTCTTCGCGGACGTCGCCGGCGGCGACTATCACCTGCGGGCCGACGCGCCGGCGCGCGACACCGCGCTGGCCCCGACCGACGTGACGACCGACTTCGACGGCAAGCCGAGGCCGTCCGGCCTCGCCGCCGACATCGGCGCCGACGAGTGGGGCGACGGCGCCACGCCGCCGGCCCCGCCCGCGCCGCCGGCGCCCCCGGTCCCACCGAGCCCACCGGCGGCGGCCGATCTGATCGTGAGCGCGGTGTCGAACCCGCCGACCGGCGTCCGGCGCGGCGCCCGCTTCACGATCACCGACACCGTGACGAACCGCGGGGGGACCGCGACCGCGGCGACGCAGACCCGGTACTACTTCTCGCTCGACGCCGTGAGGAGCACGCCCGACCGCGTCCTGGACGGCCGGCGGTCGGTGCCGTCGCTGGCTGCCGGCGCGGCATCGACCGGCGATCGCCTCCTGCACGTCCCGACGAGCATGCCCAGGGGGACGTACTTCCTGCTCGCGTGTGTCGACGACATCGCCCGGGTGCGCGAGGCGAGCGAGACGAACAACTGCCGGGCGGCCGCGACGTCGGTAGTCGTGAGGTAGCCGTCGGCGCCGACGCGCGGGGCGTGGCCGCTCAGGCCACCACGCTCAGCGCGTGGGCGCCGGCGCCGGGATCACCGGTGGGGGTGGCGGCGGCGGCGGCGGACCCGCCGGCGGCAGCGGCGCGCCGGGCGGCAGCGGCGGGGGCTTGGGCGGCGACGAGGCCCCGGGCGGTGGGCACCGGAAGACCCGCGCGTAGACCATCGACATGTCCTCGATACCGAAGGTGAGAAGGGCGGTGTCGCCGCCCACCCTCACGATCTTGCGGCGCAGGTCCTTGATCGAGTCGTCGCTGACCTGGCCGATCTGCGTGCACCCCAGCGGGACCGCGGGGTCGGTCGTGAGGCGCACACGGGCCATGGCCAGGCGCTCCGCGTCCTGCGCGTCGGCCGCGGCGGTCCACCCGAGCAGCAGCACGAGCGTCCATCCCAGGCGGCTTCTCATGGCCCTACTCTAGCCTCGACGTCGCCCGGCGGCAGCCTTTTCAGTGCCTCCTCGCGCAGCTTCACCTTCTGGATCTTGCCCGAGCTCGTCATCGGGAAGTCGTCGACGAAGAGCACGTGGCGCGGGATCTTGAAGCTCGCGATGCGGCCGCGACAGTACGCGAGGACGTCGGGGACGGTGACCGTGGCGCCCGGCTCGCACCGCACGAAGGCCACGCCGACCTCGCTCAGGCGCGCGTCCGGGTAGCTCACGACCGCAGCGAGATTGATGGCGGGGTGGCCCATGAGATAGGCCTCCACCTCCATCGGGTCGACGTTCTCGCCGCCGATCTTCAGCATGTCCTTGTACCGCCCCATGAAGCGCAGGTGGCCGTCGGCCCGCAGCAGGCCCATGTCGCCGGTGTGCATCCACCCCTCGGCGTCGATGGCGGCGGCGGTCGCCTCGGGCTTGTCGTAGTAGCCGCGCATCAGCGTGTAGCCGCGTACCAGGATCTCGCCCGGCGTGCCGGCGGGCTGGTCCAGCCCGGTCGCGGGATCGATCACGCGGATCTCGTAGCCCGGCGCTGGAAAGCCGGAGGCCTCGCACGACTGCTCCTCGGTGGAGTCGAGGCTGCCGATCGCGGCGCCGACGCCGAACTCGCTCATGCCGTAGCCGGACACGAGCGGCCCGAACAGCGCGCGCGCCCGTCGCGCGATGGGCGCGGAGCTCGACATGCCGGCGGCGAGGATCCCCGTACGCACGCCCGAGACGTCCCGGGGCCGCCGGCCGTGAGCCTCCAGCAGCTCCTTGTAGTGGGTGTCGAAGCCGTGCAGCACTGTCGCCCGCTCGCGCGCGATCAGCTCGAGGCTCTGGTCGGCGTCGAACCCCTCGGTGAGCACCTGGCGCGCGCCGCTCACCATGGACGTCAGCATGCCCTCGGAGAACGCGAAGAGGTGGAACAGCGGCAGGTACATCATGATGACGTCGTGCTCGGTGACGGCGAGGCGGAAGACCCGATCGGTCACGTTGCGGACCATCCGGTGGCTGTGCATGACGCCCTTGGGAACCCCGGTCGTCCCCGACGTGTACATGAGGAAAGCCAGCCCCTCGGGATCGACGGCGTCCGCGTACGCCGCCAGCATCGCCGCCGGCACCGTGTCGGCGCGCGCGAGCAGCGTCGTCCACGGTACCGTGGCCGGCCGCGGCTCGTCGCCGAGCACCACGAGGCGCTCGAGCTTCGGCAACCGTCCCCCACCCTCCTCGGGTACCAGCTCCCGCACCATGCCGAGATAGTCGACCGGCCCGGAGCGCTCGGCCAGGATCAGCGTGCCGGCGTGGGACTGCTCGAGGATGTAGGCGACGTCTTCGGTGCGCAGACGCGTGTTGACCGGCACGAGCACGGCGCCGATCTTGATGACCGCGAACGCCGTCTCGATCCACTCTGGACGGTTCAGCATCCAGAGCGCCACCTTGTCACCGGGCCGCACGCCGACGGCCAGCAGCCCGCGTGCGACGCGATCGACGCCGGCGGCCAGCTCGGCGAACGTCCACCGCCGGCCCTGGAAGCAGAGCGCCTCGCGCGCGCCCCATCGCGTCGCGGCCCGGGCGGGCAGCGACCCGAGCGTGATCGGCTCGAACCAGTCGCCGCGGCTGGTCGCCGTCATCGTGGGAGGCACTCTAGCCCGCGCCCCGACGGGTGTCCAATCGGGCGAGCGCCGGTGCCCCGACCAGCCCCGCCCGGCTCGCGGTGACCAGCAGCACGCCGGCGAGCGTGGCAGCGCCGCCGACGATCTCGATCGTCGTGGGCCGGCCGCCGAAGGCGACGATCGACCAGAGCCAGGTGACGACCGGCGTGAGCGTCAGGAGGATCGTCAGCAAGCTCATGTCGAGGCGTCGCAGCGCCAGGTAGTAGATGCCCCGGCTGAGGACGACGTTGACCGCCGCCGCGATGAACAGCCAGCCCCACGCGAGGGGCGTCGGCCACACGACCGCGCCCTGGGCCAGCGCGAGCCCGACCAGCACGAGCGCCACCGCGGCGACGCGGAAGAACATGAACTCGCCGAACGGGATGTGGCCGGCGAAGCGCTTCACGAGCGCGGAGTGCAGCGCATACAGACCAGTGGACGAGACCACGATGAGCGAGCCCCATCGGAGATAGTCGCCGGGCTGGAAGCTGATGACGAGCACGCCGGCCACCGCCACCGCGGCGCCGACGACCTCCAGCCGGGTGAGCCGCTCGCCCAGCCACGCGACGCCGAGCCCGACCCCGAAGAGGATCGACGTGCGCGACAGCAGCGAGGCGGTCCCGGGATCGACGTAGCGCACGGCGACGAAGCCCATGTTGGTGTTGACGCCGACCAGCAGGCCGATGGCCAGGAAGAGCCAGCGGTGGCGCCACAGCACGCTCCAGTCGAGGCGCCCCCGCACGAGGACGCAGATCTGCAGCGCGCCGAGCACCATCATGTACATGGCCCCGGCCGCCGGCGGCAGCAGCGGCAGCAGCAGCCTCGCGAAGATGTAATAGAGGCTGTCGACGAGCAGCAGGGCGAAGACGAGCAGGCGAGGGTCGGTCAATCTCCCATCACGAGGCCGCCATCGACCTTGATGGCCTGCCCCGTCATGTAGTCGGAGTCCGGGCCGGCCAGGAACGCCACGACGCCGGCCACGTCCTCGGGCTGCTCGGGACGGCCAAGCGGGATGCCGGCGATCCGCTTCTTCCACGCCTCGCGCGGGGCCAGGCCGTGGAGCGCCGCCAGCTCGGTGTCGAGCTGCTCCCACATGGCGGTGTCCACCGCCCCCGGACACACGCAGTTAGAAGTGATCCGGTCACCGGCGAGGGCCTGCGCGGCCGAGCGCGTGAGGCTGATGACGCCCGCCTTCGAGGCGGAGTACGGCGTGGTGAGGTGGTTGCCGCCGCGATAGCCGGCGATCGACGCCGTCTGGATGAGCTTGCCGCGCAGCTCGGAGCCGGGCATCGGCGCCTGGGTCTTCATCCGTCGCGCCGCGGCCTGGAGCACGAAGAACACCGCCTTGAGATTCACGCCGAGCACGCGGTCCCACTCGGCCTCGGTCACCTCGAGCAGCGGCTGCACGCGGATGACGCCGGCGTTGTTGAACAGCACGTCGAGCCGGCCGAAGCGCGCGACGGCCGTGTCGACCATGCGCGTCACGTCGGCCGCGCGCGTCACGTCGACGTGCACGGCGACACCGCCGAGCTCGCCGGCGAGCGTCTCGACGCCCACCTTGTCGAGGTCGGCGAGCACGAGCCGCGCGCCGTCGGCGGCGAGGCGCCGCGCGGTCGCCGCGCCGATCCCCCGCGCAGCGCCCGTGATCAGCACGATGCGATCGTCGAGCCGGCCCATGGGTGTGTCCTCCGTGCCTAGGCCAGCCGCGCTCGGACGAAGGCGCCGATGCGGTCGATGGCCTGCTGAGCCTCGTCCAGCATGGGCAGGAACCAGTGCCAGACGTGAACCATCCGCGGCCACTCCTCGACCGTGACGTCGACGCCGGCCGCCCGCGCCCGCTCGCCCAGGCCGAGCGCGTCGTCGAGCAGCACCTCGTCGCTGCCCACCTGCACGAGGAGCGGGGGCAACGACTTGAGATTGGCGTACAGCGGCGACAGCAGCGGCGCCTTGGGATCGCCGGCCGCGGCGTAGGCCTGGGCCATCGCCGCCACGCCCTCGTGGGTGACGATCGGGTCCACGTCCTTGCGCGTCGCGTAGCTGGCGCCGCTGCACGCGAGGTCGACCCACGGCGAGATGCACACGCCGCCGCCGGCCCGCGGCAGCCCGCGGTCGCGCAGGGCCAGCAGCGTCGCGACGGTGAGGCCGCCCCCGGCCGAGTCGCCCGCCACGACGATCCGCTCGGGCGCGATGCCGCGAGCGAGGAGCCACTCGTAGGCCGCCAGCGCGTCGTCCAGCGCGGCGGGGAACGGATGCTCGGGCGCGAGCCGGTAGTCGATCAGCAGCGCCGCGGTGCCCGCCGCACGGGCGATCGCGGCGGCGAGATGCCGGTGCGAGCGCGGCGAGCCGATCGAGTAGCCGCCGCCGTGCAGGTAGAGGACGGCGCCGTCGGTCCGCACGCCCGGCGGCCGCAGCCACTCGGCCGCGCGCTCCGGCGCCGCCACGGTCTCGACCACCACGTCGGCCGGCGTTGGAAACACGCGCTCGGCCCGATCGTACTGGGCCCGCCGTTCGGGGATGGTGAGCGAGCCGGAGGGCGGCAGCTTGGCGAGATGCGCACGGACGACGTCGATGCCTCGGGCGGTCATGGCTCAGCTCCTCGCGGTGACCAGGAAGCGCCAGGTCGGCCCGTGGCGGACGATGCGGCCCGCCGTCGGGTGGTGGAAGTGCGTGCCGAGCACGGCGACGTCGCGGTCCGCGTAGCGCTCGCAGAACGCGCGCCGCGTCTTGCGCGCCTGCTCGACGTCGCTGTCGAAGTGGCTGCCCCAGTCCGGCTCGGCCACCTGGACCGGGCAGTGCATGAGGTCGCCGGTGATGACCGCCTCGGCGCCCTCGGAGCGCAGGCGGACGCTGACGTGGCCCGGGGTGTGACCGGGCGTCGGCTCGAGCCAGAGCTCGTCGGAGACCCGATGGTCCATGTCGACCAGGTCGGCGAGGCCGGCGTCGAGCACGGGCCGCACGCTGTCGGCCATGAGGCGGCGGGTGTCCGCGTCGTCCTCGGTCGACCAGTGCTCCCACTCGCGCCGGCCGAAGAGGTGGCGGGCGCGTGGGAACGTCGGCACCCAGCCTCCGTCGTCGAGCCGCGTGTTCCAGCCGACGTGGTCGACGTGCAGGTGCGTGCAGATCACGAGGTCGACCGATTCCGGGTCCACCCCGGCCGCGCGGAGGTCGTCGAGGAACGTCGTGCGCATCATGTGGAACGGCTGGCGTCCGCCGCGGTCCTTGTCGTTGCCCACGCAGGTGTCGACGAGCACGATGAGACCCGGCGCGCGCACGACGAAGGTGTGGATCGACTGCAGGAAGCGGCCTTTGTCGTCGAGGAAGTGGGGCGCTAGCCACTCCCGGTGACGCTCGACGGCCTCGGGCGTCGCGTCCGGGAGGAGCCAGGTCGGCCGCGTCGGCCCCGCCCGCTCGACGACGGCGTCGACGCGGACGCGGCCGACGGTGAGCGCGTTCATACCGCGAGGTAGCCGCCGTCGACCACGATCTCGGTGCCGGTGATGTACGAGGCCTCGTCGGAAGCCAGGAACAGCACCGCGTGGGCGACCTCCTCCACGCGGCCCTCCCGCTTCATGGGCACCGCCCGCAGCATCTTCGCCCGCCACTCGGGATCGGCCGAGCCCTTCGAGGTGCGCATCGGCGGCAGGAAGCCCGGGTGCACGGAGTTCACGCGGATGCCGTCCTTGGCGAACTGCACGGCCGCCGTCTTGGTCATGATCCGCACGGCGCCCTTGGAGGCGTTGTAGCCCATGTGCACGCCGGTCTGCCCCACGAAGCCGGAGATCGACGAGATGTTGACGATGGCGCCGCCGCCGGCCTTCTGCATGGCGGGGACGGCGGTCTTCATGCCGAGGAAGACGCCCTTGGCGTTCACGTTCATGAGGCTGTCCCAGGCGCTCGTGCTCAGCATGTCGGCGTCAAAGGTGCCGCTGATGCCGGCGTTGTTCACCAGGACGTCGAGCTTGCCGAACGCCGACACGGTGGCGTCGACCGCCGCGCGCCACTCCGCCTCGCTGGTCACGTCGAGCTTCACGAACCGCGCCTGCCCGCCAGCGCCGACGATCTTGTCGACCGTCTGCCGCCCCTCGACCTCGAGGACGTCCGCCACGACGACCCTAGCGCCCTCCCGCGCGAAGATCGTCGCCTCACTCTGCCCCATGCCGCTGGCGCCACCGGTGACGAGCGCGACCTTCCCCGTGAGTCTCATACCGCCTCCTTGCGTGAGCGCTCCGCCCGCCACGTATAGCACTACCCGGCGGGTAATTGAAGCGTGTCGCGACCTCCACCACGATGGGCGCCAGGAGGTGCGCCATGAGCGACGTCACGAGCACGGTGGATACGTACCTGGCGATGTGGAACGAGACCGATCCGGCGCGGCGGGCCCAGCTCGTCACGAGGGCGTGGGCGGATGACGGCCGCTACGTCGATCCGATGCTGGAGGCCGAGGGGCACGAGGCCCTCGGGGCGATGGTCACCGGCGTGCAGGCGAAGTTCCCGAATCACCGGTTCCGTCGCGTGAGCGGCGTCGACGTGCACCACGAGGAGCTGCGCTTCGGCTGGGAGCTGACGGGCCCCGATGGTGCGGTCGTGGTGGCGGGGCTCGACGTCGGGGCGCTGGCGCCCGACGGGCGGCTGCGGCGGATCACCGGCTTCTTCGGCGACCTTCCCGCCGCCGGGTAGCGGCCAGGAATGCTACGGCGGGGGCTTCGCCGGGCTGCGCGAGGCCCCCGCCCGTGGAATCAGCTCTGGGGCGCGAGCAGGCGCAGCTCGACGCGCCGGCTCTTCGCGAACGTCTCCTTGTTGCCCTTCTCGCCGGCCGCGAGCGTCGCCTTGCCCATGCCGACGGCGTAGAGGCGCCGCAGGTCGATGCCGTGACGCTGCACGAGGTAGCGCATGACGGCGTCCACCCGATCGCGCGTCAGCTGGTAGTTGTAGCGGTCGGTACCGCGCTGATCGGCGAAGCCCTGGAGCTCGAGCACCGCGTTGGGGTCGGCCTTGAGGGCCTTCGCGATCTCGTCGAGCTCGCTCATCCCTTCGTCGCGGATGTCGGACTTGTTGAAGTCGAAGAAGACGAGCTTCGCCTCGACCATCGAGTACTTGTTGCGGTTGCCGAAGCGCTGATTGAACGCGGCCTCGGAGTCGCGCTGGGCCGTCGCGACCGCCGCGGCGTCCTTCTTGGCGTCGCTCGCCAGCGTGTTCACCTCGGTGACCCGGCCGTCGAGCGACTGGAGCCGCTGGCCGGCGGCGTCGATCGCCTGCGCGTTGGCCTGCGTCTTGTCGGACGTCTCCTTGAGTCGCGTATCCGTGGTGTCGACCCGCTGGGTGATCCGGGTCTCCGTCGTGCCGAGCTGCTCCCGAACGAATCCCTTGGTCGCGCACGCCGAGGCGAGCACGGCCACGCCGCCACACAGGGCGATCGCAGCGAACTGTCGGTTCATAGGCTGGCACCTCCTGGCAGATAGCCTCGCACGGCGATCAAGCTTACTCCAGGAATCAAGAGTAGGATGTGCCCATATGAGGGCCCGGTGGTCTCTAGCCGTGATCGCGATCGCGCTGCTCACGATGGTCGGCTGTGCCAGTTCGGCTCTCCCCTACACGCCGGAGGTGCAGCCGGCCGGGGCTCGCGTCTCCGCGGGCTACCAGGTGACCGGGGACCGGTTGCGCGTCGAGCTCAACACCGACGGAAAGCGGCTCGAGGAGGCGGTCGTCATCAGGGCCGACGGGACGGTGGTTCGCGCCCTGGCGATCGAGAACCCGCCGGCCGTCTCGTCGGGCTCCCCGGTCGGCGTCGGAATCGGCGTCGGCGGCGGCAGTTTCGGCGGACGGAGCGGTGTCGGCGTTGGAACCGGGGTCAGCGTCGGACTTCCCGTCGGCGGTGGCTCGCCGTCTGTCGAGGGAAATACATTCGTCTCGTTCCCGCTGGATCAGGTCGGGCCGGCGCCGTGGCGCGTGTCCGTGAAGCTCACCGGGGTGAACCCGTTCATCATCACCGTGGGCGGGCCGGCCCCCCGCTGACGGTCCGCATCAGGGCCGCGCACCTATCGAGGGTCGGTAGGACCTCGTCCGCCTTCGCGGCCGGCAGGTTGAAGACGAGGCGCGCCACGCCCGCGTCCTCGTAGCGCTGGATGAGATCGCGATCCTCGGCGACGCCGAACACCGTCACGGGAACCGTCTCGAGCGGCCGCCCTGCCTCGGCCGCCATCGTGCGGAACTGCGGGAGCAGCCCCAGGACGTCGCCGTAGGCGGGCCGTCGCGCGTGCGGCACCCAGCCGTCGCCGTAGGCGAGCGCCCGCCGGGCTCCGTAGGGAAACGCCCCCCCGATGATGACCGGCGGGTGCGGCTTCTGCACGGGCTTGGGCCACGTCATCATCGGCGGAAACTGGACGTACGTGCCGGTGTACTCGGGCTTGGACTTGGTCCAGATCGCCCGCATCGCCTCGACGCGCTCCCGCATGACCTCGAAGCGTGACTTGAACTCCGTGCCGTGGTCGGCCATCTCCTCGGCGTTCCAGCCGGCGCCGATGCCGAACAGGAATCGACCACCCGACACCTGGTCGAGCGTCGCCACGGCCTTCGCGGTGTGGATCGGGTCGCGCTGCACCACCAGGCAGATCCCGGTCGCGACCTTGAGGCGCGTCGTCACCGCGGCGGCGGCCGTGAGCGTGACGAACGGATCCATCACGTCGTAGTACTTCTTCGGGAGATCGCCGCCCTGCGGAAACGGCGAGCGGCGCGACAGCGGAATGTGCGAGTGCTCCGGCGCCCACAGCGACTCGAAGCCCCGCTCCTCCAGCGCCCGCCCGAGCTCAGCCGGTCCGATCGAATAATCCGTGAAGAAGATCGCCGCGCCGAAGTCCATGTCCGCCCTCCGCGCACAGCATACCCGCAGAGCGCGACGAGCGTGTGAGGGTGTGCCGGCGATGTCGGGGGCGGCTCACGCGCGTGACCGAGGCGCGCCACGGCTCCGCCGGGACGCGACGAGAGACTGGGGGGTATGGGGGGGCCATATCGGGGCCGTTCG
>Ga0209382_10001972_pt1 | contig 30940 bp, 30 predicted proteins | sample SoiMetdeltSBSDD5_FD_187599 | JGI IMG/M metagenome (GOLD analysis project Ga0209382, IMG submission 187599) | Bulk soil microbial communities from a Populus tree surrounding site in Tennessee, USA - Soil MetaG P. deltoides SBSDD5 (SPAdes) (version 2) | ecosystem: Environmental > Terrestrial >...
TGGCCCAGCCGGCGCCGCCGGGCCCGCCCCCGGCTCCGCCCCCGACGCCTCGGGTCGTACCCGCCGCCCCAGCGGATCGCTTCCAGCCATCGATAACCCAGCAGCCGGTCCAACCGGCCGCGAAGCCCCAGCAGCCGACGCCGCCCAGCGCGCCGCAGGCGTCACCCGCCCCGAGGCGTCGCTAGGCGCCTGGGGCGCGGGCGGTCCGACGGCGCGTCGATGCGTGGTAACCCCTGACGGCACAGCATGCCACACTCGCCTCGGCGTGCTGGCGCGAGCGGCGAGGGCGATCACCTCGGTCCCATCAGCCGCGGGAAGCCGGCGCGGCTGGTGCATCTGCTCGCCATCCGTGGCATCCTGCTTGCAACCGCGGTGGCCCATATATGGCAGAGGACACCATCCAGCAGCGCCTCCAGGACAAGGGCAGGCAGATACAGGAGCGTCTGGCCGACGCGGTTGAAACATTGCGGCGGAACGTCCGGGAGGGGGTTCAGTCGGCCGTGGGGAGGAGCGAGCGGAGATTCGGGCGGCCACCGTCGGCGGTACGAAAGGGTGCGGCCCGCCCGGCTCGCAGGACGCAGCGCTGAGAGCCACCCAACGCGACCTGCGCGGCGTCGGATGACCTGGCGGCTCCCGAGGACCCCTCACGCTCGGCGGCCAGGTCGCTTTCGATAGTGCCCGGCCCTCACCGCTGGTACACGATCACGGCGTGAGCACTCGAGTCGGCGTTTGCAGGGGCGTCCGTGCGGGCGCCGCGGTCGGCTCTGCGGTGACGCTCACGGCGGGCACGGCCGGGCTCGAGGCGGGCACCGGGCACGAGCTTCGGGCGCGGGGGCAGCGCGAGCTTTTGCTGCCGCGGCCGCCCGTCCCCGGCCCGTGATGCTGTCGCTTCGTCCTGTCGAGCCGCTGGCGCGCTCTGCGGGGCGGTCGTGCCGTTTCGTTGCGGGATCCGCCGGCCGGACCGTGGCGCCGTGAGGGGCGTCTGCGTCGCGGGACCGCGCTGCTCTGCTGCCGGCCCGGGCTGCTGGACCGCCGGCCGGTCTGTGCCGGTGACCGCGCGCAGCGGCTGCGTCGGGGCCTCGTCGGCGGCGGCTTGAGATGCTGGGGGCGTGGTGCCCTGCGTCGTTGCCATGTGCCTCTCCGGATTGCCCGTGGTAGCCGGGCGCAGCCGGGGTGACGTCGCGCTCACATTAGGCGCTGGCGGTCGTGGGTGTAGCGCTTGGGTCAGTCGGAGATGTGAGCCAGGCAGAGGCCGTCGGGCTCGGTGTTGGGGTCGTCGCGGGCTCCGACGTACTCCCGGGCGTGGGGGTGGTCGTGGGTGTCGGGCTTGTCGTATCGACCTGCACGTTGCGTTGGTCACTCAAGTATTGGGCGAGGTCCACGAACTGCGCGAGCACGGCGTTGATGCGCGCCTCGGCCTGGTCAAGGCCGATGGTCCGGTCCGCCTGGATCGCGGTCAGTTCCTGGTTCATCGCCCGGATGAGCCGCGAGACGTCCGGTGGCATCTGGGTCGGGTCGTCCACCTGGATGACATACTGCAGCGCGCGCGCGACGGTATAGCATCGTGTGCAGCCGGCGTTGATCGCCGTGGCGGCGTTTTCGGGCGTGATGCTGCTCGCTCCCCGGCTGATCAGGTTGATCTGGAATGCGACCGCCAGGCCTTGGCAGTCGGTACACGAGGTGTTGGCCGACGCGACGTTGGCCGGCCCGGCCGTCGGACCAGGGATCCGGTTCAGTTGGACCTGGCCGCGGGTAGTCAGCCGGCCATCCACGCGATTCTCGAGTACCACCACATTCCTGGCCCCGCCACCCTGGCCGGAGCCGGAGTCGGTCGTCTGCGCTTGGACAGGGGCATTGTTCCCGGGTACCAGCGCCACGCCCAGGATGAGGCAGGCGACGAACAGAGGTCTGAGTAGCATCCGTGTCCTCCATGTCATAGCGCTTCGAACTCCTCTGGATGCATCGGATGGTTCGGGTCTGTGCGCGGGGGGCCCGACTCTTTGGCCCAGACGCTGGGTGGCGCTACAGACTCGTCGACACATCCGGCAGCGGTGTCCCGGCCGGGACGCCGCGGCTGCCCAGGCGGTCGTCTCACCCCTCGTCTGCACATGGAGCATGCGGCCCCGGAACCGGACACGACCGCGCGGGCCGAGCGGCGCCCGGCCCGCGCGGTCAGAGAGCTCGCGTAATGGTGCGTGCGACTCGACGCTATGGCGCCGTGGTCCCGGTGCCGGTAGAAGCACCGGACGTGCCGACGTCCTCGGACATGTCGTCGCCCTGATCGATCGTGGCATCCTGGGTCGCCGTGGCGGTCGCCGTGCCGTCGAGCGTCTGGGTGATCGGCGCATCCTGGTCCGCCGAGGAGACGGCGATCGAGTTGACGGAGAGGACGTTGGCGCCGACCGAAGCGTCCAGCGGGATCGCGGCGTTTGCGTTAGCGGCGACGGCGGCGTCGATCGGGGCCGCCAGGTCGAGCGCCAGGTCGAGGTTGGCGTCCAGGTCGAGCAGGGTCGTCATCGCCTCCCGGTCCGGGAGGTCCGACGCCTGCTGGGCTTCGAGTTCTTCCTTGCTCAGTCCCTGGGGTGCGACCTTCGCTGGCTTCTGGGCCATGATGTTCCTCCTTCTGGCCATGCAGGATTCAGGTAAGTCTCGTCATGAGCCGCCGCCTTGGAGTTGCGCGGATTGTCACTCATCCCCTATTCGTCCGACGTCTGATAAATGATCACCGTCTGATCGGCGTCAGCGGCGGCGATCGAGCTGGTCGAGTTGATGTTGGCGGCTTCGGCTTCGTTGATCGGCATCGCGAAGTTGTCGATGCCATGGCCGAAGCCATGGCCGATTGTCGACATCGCCTCGCGATCCGGCAGATCGACGGCGGTCTGGGCGGCAAGCTCGTCGGCGCTCAGTGCCTCCGGGGTTCGGTGCTCGCGTTGGTGATCTCGGTTCATAGATTGAGGTCCTCCTGATACTCAGTCTCTCTCTAGGCGTGCCGGGTCCGACCTGCGCACTCTTCACCTGCGCACGGCTCGCCCGAGCCGTGGCTAGGACCCCGACGACCCCTGCGTGATGGTGCCGTCCTGGTCGGCCGTCGCCGTGGCGGTGCCGTTCAGCACCTGGGTGATCTCGGCGTCCTGGTCGGCGGACGCGATAGCGGTCGAGTCGACCGAGCCGATGTTGGCGGCGACCGCGGCGTCGATCGGGGCCGCGACGTTCGCGTTCGCGGCGATAGCGGCCCCGACCGGAGCAGCGGCGTCCGCGTCGAGTGCCAGATCGAGGTTGAGGTCGAGCAGGGACATCGCCTCGCGATCAGGGAGTTCGGCGGCCTCCTCGGCCGCGAGCTCCTCAGGCTTCAGCCCCCGCTCAGGTGCCTGTTTCGCCATGCTTTCCTCCAGTGTCTCTAAGAGATGCAGGGCGCACTGACCATGCCAGCCATGCGCGACGTGGCGAGACGCCCTGCTACCAGGAAGATGCCGCGAGATGCGGTCCATCGAGGTCCGCGCTGCCGTACGCGCAGCGTACGGACAACGTAAAGATCGGAGTCGGGCCCCGGACCGCGGATACTGCCGGCTGATGGCTGCCGGATGATGGGCGGCGACCTGACCGTATCCAGCGCCTACGGGGAGGGGTCGACGTTCACCGTCCAGCGGCCGGCGATGGTGGCGGCGCCGGCGGTCGGGTCGGCACCGGCTGCAAGGTGACCGGCCGAGCCGGGACCGGCTGAGTCGGGCCCGGCTTGGGTGCTGGCTGCGAGGTGCCCGGCTGGGTTGGGGCCGGCTGGGGCGTCGGCAGTCGGGTCGGGGCCGCCTGGGGCGCCGGTGGCCGAGTCGGGACCGGCTGAGTCGGAGCCGGCTGGGGCGCCGGCAGTCGGGTCGGGGCCGGCTGGGGCGCAGGTGGCCGAGTCGGAGCCCGCTTCGTATCGTCCCTCGGCGGCGAGACCTGTTCGGTTGGGCTTGGGTCGGTCGCGTCGGCCGCGGACCCCCGCGCCGGAGCCGGCTCCGGCGCGGGGGGTATCGACCGCGGCGCGGCCAGGATCGGCGTGGGCGGCGCCGGGGCTCGGCGAACGGGCGTCACGGCGACCGGTGGCTCAGGTGTCGGAGGCGCAGCAGTCGGCGCTGGTGGCGTCGGCATCGGCTCGGCCAGCGCTGGTGCCGTCGACGTCGGTTCGGCCGACTTTAGTGCCGTCGGCGTGGGCTCGGCCGTTACCTCGGCGGCGACGACCGTCGGCGGCAGCGGGCTCGGTGTGGGCAGCGGCTCGAGCGTGACCGCGTGGGTGGTCATCGGCTGGGCGAGCTCTGCCAGCTCAGTCGCATGCTCGGGAGCGCGATGCTGCGCCGCGGCGGCACCGAGCATCAGTCCGCCGATCGCCATGCCTGCCAGGCCGGTCCGCAGGGACCGACTCGCGAGCGGCGAACCCAGCCAGCCGAGAGATTGCGGCGCGCGGCCCCACGTCCGAAGCGCGAGGCCGACCCATGCAGCCACGCTCGCGAGTGCCGCGATCCGACCGACCCGGCGGCCTGCCTCGCTGGCGACGGCCGTACGCAAGGAAACCGTTCTGGCGTCGGTGACCCGCTGGCGGGCGGCCTGCAGCGCGTCACGCAGCTCACCGGCCGTCCGGAAGCGATCATCGGGTTCGCGGGCCAGGGCTCGGCGCACGATCTGCTCGACCTCCGGCGGCGCCGCTGCGCCCGTTGGGCACAGCGGCGGTGGATCGGCGGCGAGCCGCTGGGCCAGGGTCGAGGCGACGGAGCCGCCGACGAACGGCGGCCGACCTGTCAGCATCTCGAACAGCACGACCCCGAGCGAGTACAGGTCCGTACGGCCGTCGATCGGCGCACCCTCAACCTGCTCCGGGGCGACATACTTCGCTGAGCCGTGAAGCTCCTGGTTGCCGAGGCCGGAGACGCTGCTGGCGACCCGCGCGATCCCGAAGTCGATCAGCCGGACGCGATCGTCCTCGTCGACGATCAGGTTGCCGGGCTTGACGTCGCAGTGGACCACGTCCTGGCGGTGCGCCTCGTCGAGGGCGTCGGCGACCTGCGCCGCGAAGTCGAGCGCCCGCTCGACCGGCAGCGCCCCGCCCTCCCGCAGGAGCTCCGCCAGGGTGCGCCCCGCGGCGAGCTCCATCACGACGAAGCAGCGCCCGTCGTCGAACCCGCTGTCGAGGACCTGGACGATGCCCGGATGGTTCAAGCGAGCGGCCACCAGCGCTTCGACCGCGCAAGCGTGCCGCTGGTCGCGGTAGCTAACGTCGTCGTCGTAGATCAGCTTGACGGCGACCGGGCGGTCGAGCCGCTCGTCCTCGCCGCGGTAGACCCGACCCATCCCGCCCCGCCCGAGCGGCTCGATCAGCCGATACCGGCCAGCCAGCGGACGCACAGCCAACACCGCACCGTCGGCGCTGTGTTGTGCGCCGCCGTCGTGCTCAGCTCTGGCTCCCACGGTCGTCTCATCGCCGAGCTCACCCCGACCGATACCGACCGGAACATCCTGCATGTCGACAAGCGCGGCAAGCGTCATGCCCGCGGCTATGCCGCCCCGTGCAGGCGGCGTACGGAACGCGTACGGTTCGGACAAGAACCGGCGCGGGTCAGCTCGGGGCGAATACCACGACTGTGCGCTCCTGCATGCCCCAGGCGACGGCATCCTGATAGCTCCACCCGAACACGTCGAGGTGCGCCCCACGGACCAGCGACCCGGAGTCCGCCGCCAGGAACGTGCCGAGTCCCTGGATCCAGACCGTCGAGCCGAGCGGGATCACGGCCGGGTCGACGGCGACCAGACCGGACTCGGGCCAGATCCCAGAGGCCGTCGGCCCGCACCCGCCGAGCTCGATGCAGGTGTACATCGTGATCAGGGCGGGGCCGCTCCAGGCGATTGGCTTCCCGATCGGCGGCACGTACGCGCTGCCTGCCAGTGCCGGGTCGACGGGGCCGACATCGGCCGCGCGGACCCAGCCCCGACGGCCCCCGGAGGGATCATGGACTGGTAGGCGTCCATTCTTCGCCTCGCCGATTACCTCGAGTGGCACCCATAGGCGGACGCCGCCGAGGTCCTCGGCCCACTGCCCGGCCTCGGACCACAGCTGCGTGTCGGTGTGCGGCGCCACCCAGCGCTGGCGCAAAGTCAATGTGTGCTCGACGGTTGTGCCGGGGTCGAACGCGATATCGGGCGTCCACGACGAAACCGGCTCTGAGGACGGTGGTGTGCCTGCCGCAATCTGCCCGAGCGCGGCCAAGCTGGCAGGCAGCAGGCTGCCCAGAGCGAGAAGTATCGTGATGAGCGGCATAGTAAAACTCCCTGCTACCAAGAAGACGTGGCGAGATTCGAGCCATCGCGGCACGAGCTGCCGTACGGAAAGCGTAAGAATCAGCGTCTGGCCCTGATCGACGGCTACCGGCCAGCCCAGATGGCACGATGTCTGCGCAGCTTTTCACCTGACAGGGACGTCCCGTGTGATGGAGCTCGGGAGCACCCGAGGAGGTTTGAGATGCAAGATCGCTCTGCGCGCAGCATCCGTGAAGGGATGGAAGTCGTCACCTTCGATGGCGACAAGATCGGCACGATCGACGCCATCTTCCAGCCCACCGCTGTCCGTTCGACCACGGCCCGCACGGGCGAGGCGGCCGGCGAGTCGGTCTTGAAAGTGAAGTCTGGCCTGTTCGGATTCGGGTCCGAGTACTACATACCGAGCAGTGCCGTCCGCGACATCACGAAGGACCGGGTCGTCTTGAGCGTCGAGAAGGACAAGATTGAGCGCATGGATTGGGACAAACGTCCTCCCTGGATCAACGACTGAAGTCCTGCACGATCATCGCCGGAACCATCTTCGTCGGAGCTTACGCGAACCGTACGCGTCCGCACATACCTGTGGTACGGACGGTGCGTTTGAACCTGGCTGGTGGGGCGATCTGCCCCAACTACCTGCATAGAAGGAGCGACCAATGGCCGGCAAAAAGGACAAGCTAACGGGCAAGGCGATGCAGGCCGAGGGGAAGGCTACCGGCGATCCGGTCCGGCAGGCCGAAGGCAAGGCGGTATCGATGCGAGGTGAGCTCAAGGACCAGGCCAGCAAGCTGAAGCCGGAGAAGCTCGCCAAGGCCCCCAAGAACTCGTAAGCGGTCATTCCCGCTTCGTCGAGTGGCACTCTTCGCGGAACTCTTGCCCGAGGCCCTGCGAGGCTAGCGGAGAGTCACGCGTTGGGCGCCGACGGCATGATGTCGGCGCCCAACGCTCTCAATTCCAGAGATGAATCGAGGCCCCTCATGGCACACGCAGCCGCTATCGAGCATGGTGAGAACAACGCCGCCAGTGCGCAGCGTCGCCAGCCGGATACCGCTCCCCAGGGCGGCGTGCGAGGCAAGCTAACCGCGCTCCAGTCGTGGCTGGAGCGATTTGCGCTTGTTCGGATCGCCATGAGCGTGGCGAAGGGCTTCACGAAGGACCGCATCACGAACGCCGCGGCGGCCATGACGTATTACGGGATCTTCTCGCTGTTTCCTCTGCTCTTGCTCTTCATGGCGCTAGCCGGGCTGGCCCTCCAGAGTAATGAGCAGGCGCGCGAGCAGATCATGAACGTCGTCGTCGGACTCCTGCCGCAAGGGCAGGATCAGCTGAAACAGGTGATCGCCGGCGTGATCGATGCGAAGGGCGCGGCGGCCGGGGTCGGCCTCCTGATCCTGCTCTGGAGCGCCCTGGGCTGGTTCCAGGTCATCGACTACAACGTCAATCAGATCTGGGGTGTGGACAAGCCGCGCTCCTTCGTCAGGGGCAAGCTCTTCGCGCTCGTGATGGTAGCCGCCATCGGTGGCGTCGCGCTCACGAGCTGGGTCGCGACGGCGACGATCAGCGTGCTGTCCGCGTACACGCAGCTCATCCCGGGCAGCGTCGTGATCTGGCAGATCGCCGTTTCCGCCCTCAGCGTGCTCACGATCGCCGGAGCCTTTCTCGTCCTTTATCGATTCACGCCGCGTCGTCAGATCGAGCTTGCCGATGTCTGGCCAGCCGCGCTGACAACTGCGCTCCTCTGGGAGCTGACGCGGCGAGTCGTCGCCTTCTATCTCGAACAAAACAATATGGTCAACGGCTACGGTCCGGTCGGCGCGGCGATGGCGCTGCTGTTCTGGGTGTATGTCTCCAGCATCATCATTCTCCTCGGGGCTGAGCTCGGATACGCGATCGCGAAAGAGCGGCGTCACATCCTCCCAGGCGAGGAGATGGTCGTGGTCGCTCCCCCGGGTGAACAGCCGACGCCCAAGTTTGCTCCCCAGGTCGGGCAGGGCTTCGAAGACGCGAACGAGCACGAGCCGATCGACGGCGTGCCGTCCGTGGACGGGACGGACATGAACGACGACGCTGCTGAACGGACTCGGGAACCCTCGCGCTCGGCACGCTGACGGCACCCCGCCGGGTCCTCCGTGCTCAAGTGACGTCTTAGCAGGCGGGCGCATTGCGCACATCCCGCCCGAGGTGCGTCACAAACTCGCAGGGGACGGCCCGATTCGGGCGTAACGCCCCGGCCTGATGGCTGAGATCAGCCGACTTCCCGCCTACCGCGCATGACCCCGTATGCGGGCCTTTCGGAAACGGTACGCGAATCTTCGCCGTCGCGAACGGATCGTCCGGGTAGTGCGGGCCCGGGCTTGCACAGGTAGCTCGTAGGCCCGGGAACCGCTCGGGCGCCGTCTACCGCAAGCGCACCAGTGTGCCGGGAGGTGTCCTGTGTCATCCGAACGGAATGACGATCGCACGTCGGCGTCGACCGGCGTACCGCGCCGGTCCATGAAGCCACTGGGCGGATTCAAGAAGTTCCTCTTGCGCGGGAACGTCGTCGATCTGGCCGTCGGTATCGCTATCGGTGCAGCGTTCACCGGAGTCGTCCAGGCGTTCGTCAAGGACATCATCAACCCGCTCATCGGCCTGTTCGGGGGCACCGGAGATCTCTCGTCCTGGGTCGTGACCGTCGCAGGCGCCCAGCTGCTGGTCGGCGACTTCCTGAGCGCGGTGCTGTCGTTTGTGATCGTCGCGCTGGTGGTGTACTTCCTGGTCGTCGTGCCAATTGGGCGCTTGATGGATCGCTACCGGTCTGAGCCGACGCCAGCGCCGACCAAGGAATGCCCGGAGTGTCTGAGCAAGATTCCCGAGCAGGCCCGCCGCTGTGCGCACTGCACCGCCCAGATTGCCCCGCCCTCTGAGGCCGTGGCAGCGGCGATGCGAAGCGTGGCGGCTCCGTCCGGCGAGCACGTCGCCGACGAGGCCGCGCGGGTGCTCGTCCAGCGCCTGCAGGGGGGCAATGGGTCGGCCCACCGATCAGACCTGGTCAGATGAGCGGCAGGGATCGGGACCGCTGAACGAATTGGAGGATTCAGCCATGGTAGGAATAAAGGAGCGCATGGCCGGTCGGTTCATGCAATGGGAAGGGAAGGTCACGGGCGATCCGGTCCGTCGAACAGAGGGCAGGCTTGTGGCGGCCTACGGTCGGCTCAAGCAGGCGATCGGAAACGTGCGACGACGGCGCGACGCACGCCAAAGTCCGGGCACGTTCCGTCGCTAGTCCACCGGATAGGTAAGCCAACACTCCAGTAATCGGAGGCCCTTTCGATGAGTCAAGTGAACGTCAACCCCGGCGGCCCGCCGGTCCGCGAGGACACCGGTGACCGGACCGGCGCGGCCGGGATCAACTTCCTGACGGTGATCATCGTCCTGGCGATCGTCATCGCCGTGCTCTGGTTCCTGTTCAGCGGCCCGATCGGGTCGTTGTTCCGCGGAGGTGATGCAAACATCAACGTGAACACACCGGGCAACCCGCCGGCGCAGACCCAGCCATCACAGCCGTCATCCGCCCCGAGCGTGCCGAACCCCGGCTCTGGCGGGCCGAGCAGCAAGCCATAGCTCACAAGTACGTCGCTCATCGCTGATGGTGAGGCCCGCTCATTTCAGAGCGGGCCTCATGGCGTCTTGCAGCGAGCAGCCTCGACGGGGCATCTTCACCGACGACGAATCCCGTGGCCGCATCTGATCGCCAGATGGACTTCTGCCTCAGTTTCACGGTTGATAGAGTCGTGTTGATGCTCTGATTCCAGGAGAGGAAGCGCGCTGATGCCTGGGCTGGCACGCTCAATGCCAATGACGGGTTAGACGCCACGATGAACGGAGATGAGCAGGTGTCTACCCCGAGCGCCGCTCTCGGCACACTGCCGTCAGACCTGCCTGCAACGAGCCGAACCTCTACCAGACCTGCCGTGATCTTATTGATCGAGGATGACCCGGTACTCGCCGAGATGCTCCGCGAGCGGCTGGGCTCCCGAGGACATACCGTCTGGCATGCCGCCAGCGGGGCTGAAGCCGAGGCCATTGCGAGCGAGATCAAGCCCGCTCTCGTGATCGTCGATCTGGGCTTGCCAGATGTCAACGGCCTCGTGCTCTGCGCGAACCTACGCGAGCGGTGGCCAATCCCCATCATCATTTGCACGGCATCGAAACGACCGGAAGATGCCGTACTGAGCTTCAAGCTCGGCGCGGACGACTTCGTGCGGAAGCCGTTCTCCACTGATGAGCTTGAAGCCCGCATCGAAGCCGCCCTGCGTCGTCCAGCGTTACAGGCCGCCGCCGCCGCACCGGCTGACGATGACCTACAGGTTGTCGGCCCTCTGGTCATCGATCGGGCGCGGCATCTCGCGGCGGTCGGCGACGAGGAGATCCACCTCACCCCGATCGAGTTCCGCCTGCTCAGCGGCCTGGCCGATCCTCCCAATCACCTGCACTACACAAAGGATCTTGCGGAGCAGGTGTGGGGGGAGCACGACCCGGGGATCGGTCGGTCGCTCCAGGTGCACATTCGACGGACGCGCTCCAAGCTGAAGTCGGCGGGGCGTGGCTCGCCGACAATCGTGTCTGTACGGGGGCTCGGGTATCGCCTGGTGTGGGAGGGTACGCCCGCCAGCCCCGCGCCAGCAGTCTCGTAGCAAACGGAGGCACGATGGGGCCGGGCGCTCACCGAGTTGTCGATCAGCCTCTGGCGTCGGTCGCGTGAGCTGACGCAACCGATTCGCTCGGCGACCTGAGGGGCAGCGACACCCGAAAACTAGCTCCCTGGTCGGAGCCGGATTCGACCCAGATGCGGCCTCCGTGAGCCTCGACGATGCCGCGCGCGATGTGTAGGCCAAAACCTCCACCATCAGGACTATCGTCAGTTGGCGGTTGCGGAATGCGACGACCAGGCTCGAAGACGCTCTCGGCGAGGTCCGGTGGGATTCCCGGGCCGTGGTCACTTACCGTCAGATACGCCTGCTCCTCGTCGGCTTGTAACTGAACGCGGATCTCACCGCCCGGGGCGTACTTGACAGCGTTCGTCAGCAGATTCGAAAGGACCTGTGAGAGGCGATGCCGATCACAATCGATTGGTAAGCTCGGCGGCGCGTCGAGCTCGATCGTGTGTTGCGTCGTGCGAGCGCGCGCCAGATCGACTTGCTCTCGCGCAATCTCGGCGAGGTCGCAGGCCACAGTTCGAATCTGGAACTGGCCGGAGATCACCTGGGCCGCGGCTGCGAGGTCGCGGGCGAGATGGGCCAGGCGGTCGGTTTCCGAGACGATCAGCGCACGGGCACGTTCTTGCCGCTCTGGTTGCATGCCGCGGCGTCCCAACATCTCTGCATAGCCGCGGATCGATGTGAGCGGAGTGGCCAGATCGTGCGCGACCATCGACACGAACATGTCACGCTGTTGACTCAACTCCTCGAGGCGCCGGTGGGTTTCGTCGAGCTCACGACGGGCGATCTGCTCCCGGTGCAACGCCTCGCGCAGTTCAACGGTTCGCTCCTGGATACACGCCTCGAGCTCCTCGGTATGCCGCAGGAGCTCGAGGCGTGTGGTCGCGACATCTCGCGCAAGCCGGTGGCACTCGATGGCTCGATTCAGGCACGAGACGAAGTACTCTCGATCGATCGGCTTCGTGACGTAGTCGTATGCGCCGAGCCGGAGTGCCTCGACGGCCAGGTCGTGGTCGCCGTGGCCTGTGATCAGGATCGTCGGGGTATACGGACGGACCTTCTTGATCTCCGCCAGCAGCTCCAGTCCGTCCATATCCGGCATCTTGATGTCGACGACGAACGCATCGTGCTCCGCCTCAGCTATCCGGCTCAGCGCTTCTCGGGCAGAATCGCTCGCGTCAACCTCGAGATCTTCCATGCGCAGCCTGAGCGTCTCAGGCAGCGCTTCCAACAGGGCCTGATCGTCGTCGACGATCAAAATGTGCGCTCTCGTCATGCTTCAGCCTCCGACGTAGACTCACCACGCGCCATCGGAAGCTCGATCACGAACGTGGCGCCCTCACCTGGTCGGTTCTCGAGCCGGATCGAACCTTCGTGGTCCTTGATGATGCCGTACGTGATGGACAGTCCCAGGCCGGTGCCGGCGCCTACCTCCTTGGTGGTGAAGAACGGGTCGAATATTCGATGCACGAGCTCGGGAGGGACACCCGGCCCGGTATCTTCAACTGCGAGAGCGACCGAGCCGGATTCGATACGAGAGCTAATTCTGATAACCTTCATCGAGGCGTCTGAAAGAGCATCACGAGCATTCGTTAGCAGATTCATGAAGACTTGTTCCAGTCGAATCGGATTCGCCATAACGACCGGGTTACTCGGATCAAGTCTGAGTACAACCTCGATGGATCTCAGCTTCAATTGCTCGCGCATGAGTGTCAGGGATTGTTCGATCACATCGTTGACCCGTGTAGGCTCGTGACTCACCGGAGCAGCACGCCCGAATGTCCGAAGATGCGTAATAATCTCTGTGGCTTTATGGACCTGCTGCATGGCGTTCTGTAGCTGTCGAAGCATCGAGGAATGATCGACCCGCCCGAGATCGAGCGAGTCGATGACGTTCCCGATGAACAGGCCGATGTTGTTCAGCGGGTTATTGAGCTCATGGGCGACCCCGGTCGTCAGCTCGCCGAGGGTCGCTAGCTTGGCAGCCTGAACGAGCTGCTCCTGCTTCTCGCGGAGCTCCTGCTCGCGTCTCCGCATCTCACGGGTGGTGTCCTGGAGGTCGCCCATCATGTGGATCATGGCTTTGCGGCTCCGTTCCAACCGCTGGTTGGAGCCATGGGCATCCTGCAGGATGTGCAGGAGCGCGCGTCTGGTGTTGCGGAGACTCTCCGTCTGTCGTGCCAGTGCGCGCCGCTCGCTCTCGTAGTCGCCGAGAATGTGGAGCATCGCTTTGCGCTGGTCGGCCAGGCGACGGTTGGCGTCGTTCATGTCGACCATGATGTGGAGCATTGCCCGGCGCCGCTCCTCGCCCTTGCGAAGCAGCAACTGCATCGCCTCGACCTGCTCGTGCAGGCGCTTGTTCGCCTGCCGCAGATCGTCGATCGGCACGGCCTCGGCACCGGGTGGCTGGGTGGGAGCGTGCAGCGTTCTGGGCTCCGCGATAGCAGCGGACATGCTCGTCATCACTCTCTGCCGAGGCTCGCCTTGAGCTGAGCGTTCTCCTTCCGGAGCTTCTCCGTGTCTTTCTCGAGGGCGATCATCTTCAGCTCGCGCCCGACGACGACCTCCTCGAACTTCTCAAGATCGAGGATCTTGTCCTGGAGCTCGGCCTTCGACTCTTCGAGGTCGCGGACGACCTTCAGGTACTCGCGCATGTCGCGCAGGATGCCGATGGCGCCGATGACGTTTCCATCCTGGTCACGCAGGGCTGAAGCATTCAGCGTCGTGGGGATGACCTCGCCGGAGGCGCTGCGCGGGTTCAGGCGGGCATTGCGCGTGACGCCCCGCTCCACCACCTCGCGCAGTGCGGCTGTGAACTCGCGGGCCTCTTCAGGGCTGATGAACCGGGACAGCGACTGCTCGACCAGCTCAGCAGGGCGGAAGCCGAGGAGCTCGGACGCCGCGTCGTTGGCCTGGAGAATCTTGCCCTCCAGGTCCGAGACGAACACGGGGTCCGGCGCGTTCTTGATCAGGCTCTCGGCGTAAGCCCGCGCTTTGTCGAGCTCGCGCATGTCGCGCAGGATGCCGATCACACCGATGACACCCTGCTCGGGGTCACGCAATGCAGAGGCATTGAGCGTCGTCGGGATGACCTCGCCAGAGGCGCTACGCGGGTTCAGCCGGGCATTGCGCGTGACGCCCCGCTCCACCACCTCGCGCAGCGCAGCCGTGAACTCACGCTTCTCTTCGGCGCTGATGAACCGGGACAGTGACTGCTCCACCAGTTCGTCTGGGCGGAAGCCGAGGAGCTCGGATGCCGCGTCGTTGGCCTGGAGAATCTTGCCCTCCAGGTCCGAGACGAACACGGGGTCCGGCGCGTTCGCGATGATGAGATTCGCATCGAGCGAATATTCAGATCTCGATCCATCGGCACCCTCGGCGTAGACGCTTACCGGGCCATGCTGCACGTGAGTCATACGGTGCTCCCGATGTGAGGCGGGTGCCGTCAGCACGCATCGCCGTCCAGGTCAGGTGATCGGTGACCGTTGAAATGCACGTTGCATGCCGACACGATCGTTTGGGCATCCCACATCGCACAGCGCACTGCTGAGTGAAGTAAGCGAACGCATCGAACTCGAGCAACGCATCACTCTTGTGGTTGACACAGCCGATGACGCATCGCCCAGATGGCGACCTGACTGCGATCCGTCGCCCCAAGCCGCCACAGGATCTGCGCGACGTAATCGCTCACGGCATGTCGTTCCATGCCGAGCCGATCGGCAATTTCCTGATTCGTCGAGCCCTCGGCAATCAGGGCCGCGACCTCCCGCTGACGCTCAGTTAATGCCGAGGTGGGGATGTCGTCAGCCGCCGACATAATTACCTCCCACGTCGCCGCGCATCCGGATAAGCGCAACTCTCCGCCACAGACGACGTCCGCGACTTGTCCTGGAGGATTGTGCGTGCAAGCGTAAGACCGCCGCCCCCAACCAGGCCGGGCGCTACGCCGAAGGTTCGCGTACGGTTCCCAGAAGGACCGCGCACGGTCGTCACCGGGTCACCCAGCCGGCCCAGATTGCTCGCGCCGGGGGCCTGACCCGAAGAAAAACGCCCCGAAGGGCGTTCGCGTAGTCGCGCTGGTGGACCTGAGGGGAATCGAACCCCTGACCTCTTCCATGCCAAGGAAGCGCGCTCCCGCTGCGCCACAGGCCCGTAGCCCATCCATTCTACCAGAGCGCAAGTGCACGGGCAACGCCGTGCAGCCACGAGCAGCTCGATTACGTCGAGGCGCCGGGTCGCGCTCCCAGCCGCGACGTCACGGCCTCTGCCACCCGAGGATCGTGCGCCGCATACGCCCGCAACAGGCCAAAGCATCCTGCCAGCATCATGTCCCCGTGCGGCACCGCCAGGTACGGACGAAGCGGAGACCCCTTCAGCAGACCCCGCCGCGGCCCCGTGATCGCCAGGAACGCGTCCTCCAGACGGCCAGGCGGCTGGAACATCAGCGCGCCGTGCCCCATGTCGTCGAACACTTCCTGGTTCGTGATCGTGCCGTCGATCAGCTTCTCCAGGAACGCCTCGAGCTCCCCCTGCGACAGCTCGCCGGTGTGGTGCTCGAACAGCCCCGCGATCCGTCCCGCCTCCAGCCGGAACGCCAGGCAGTGAAAATTGCCGACGTTCGCCACGATCGACGCCGATCGCTCCGCCACCGCCGGGTCTTCCAGCGCACCCAGTACCGCCGCCGGCGCCGTGTCCATGACCAGCAGCGGGTACGATCGGTCCACACTCCCCGCCACCGCCCGCAGCCGCGTCAGGCTCTCGGGAATCGCCTCGCGCATGAACGAGAACACCGTCAGGTCGGCCGACTGCCGCACTCGCTCCGCCAGGTAGTCGAATCGGAAGATCCGGTCGCTGTAGCCCGGCGGCGCCGCTCCGTGATCGAACACCGCCACCGCCAGCGCGTCAAAACGGTCGTCCGCCCCGAACGCCCGCAGCGCCGTCCGGACTTCGTCTACCCAGAGATCCCGTAACGTCACCCGCTCCGCGCCGGACAGCGCCGCCGCCTCGTCCTCCGAGACCACGGAGATCCCCATCTCGGCCACGCCGTCCAGGTCGTCGTCGAACGTCCGCGCGGCATCCGGCGTCGCATAGACCGGATGGCCCGCCCGGACGTGATCCATCGCCGCCCAGTGGCTCGGGCCGCCGCCCATCGTCACGCCGTCGAGCAGCAACGGCGTGCCCCGCTCGGTCGCGGCGCGGATCTGCCGCGCCACCACCGCCGTCGGCGAGGGCATCACCATCTTGACGCAGTTCTCCAGCTCCTGATCGGCGTCGAACAGCAGGATGTCCTGCGTGCCCGTCCCCACGTCAATCGTCAAAATGCGCATCGCCTCACCCAGTAGGCAGTAGGCGGTAGGCAGAGACGGCCACGGTCCCACTGCCGTCTGCCTACTGCCCACTGCCTACTCCGTTCTCACCAGCCGTCCCAGTGCACCATCGACTCCAGCGGGTCGCGCCGGGCCAGCTTGAAGTCCGTCCCCACCGTGTACGCCAGCGGGATCAACGCCGCCTGCGTGACCTCCTCGTACGGGATCCCCAGAATCTCCGCCGCCTCGCGCTCGTACGCCAGGTGGATCGTCGTCCAGACCGTGCCCAGACCCCGCGCTCTCGCTGCCAGCATGAAACTCCAGGCCGCCGGCAAGATCGTGCCCCAGAGCGCCGCCTGCCCCGAGAACGACTGTTTCTCGATCCGCCCCTCGATGCACGGGATCACGAGGACCGGCACGTCGCCCATCCGCTCGCCAAGATAGTCGGCGGACACCGAGACCCGCTGATACACCTCGGCTTGCTCCTCGGTCCGGAACGTCCTGGCCGCCCGCGTCGCCTGGCCCTCCAGCCTCGCCTTGAGATACAGCTCCCCGATCGCCTTCCGCTTCGCGGCGTCGGTCACCACCACGAAGTGCCAGTGCTGCCGGTTCGACGCAGAGGGCGCCTGCTGGGCGATCCGCAAGCACTCTTCGATCACGCTCCGCTCGACCGGGCGCTGCAGATCGAGCCGCTTGCGCACGGAGCGCGTCGTCGTCAACACCTCGTCGGCGGAGAGCGGCAAAACCGGGTGGCCGGACGTCGTCATCGGTCCCCTCCCACGATCCACAAAGCTGATCAGAGTATGCCCGACCTGCCTCCTCGTCCGTGTGCCACAATCCGACCATGCCCCAGCAGCACGCCCGCAAGAACCCGTTCGACGCCCTCGCCCCCTACTACGACTGGGAGCACGCCGACTACGACGTCGACGTGCCGCTCTACCAGGACTTCGCGCGCCGCACCGGCGGTCCGATCCTCGAGCTCGCCTGCGGCAGCGGCCGGCTGATGGCCCCGCTCCTGGAGCTCGGCGAACGCGTCGTCGGCATCGACAGCTCCGGTCCGATGCTCGAACGAGCCCGTCAGGTCCTGGGCAGCGCCGGCCTGCTCCGGCGCGCCGCCCTTCACGAGGCGGACGTCTGCCGCTTCACCATCGACGAGCGGTTCAGGCTCGCCATCGTCGGGCTCGACTCGTTCGGACTCCTGCTCACCATCGACGATCAGCTCGCGGCGCTCAGGTGCATCTACCAGCACCTCATGCCGGGGGGCCTGCTGATCCTGGACCTCTCGAACGGCAACGGCCGCGGCGCCGAGCCGACCGACGAGCTGGTGCTCCAGTACGAAGGCCGCCATCCAGCCACCGGCCTGCCGCTCAGCAAGTGGACGGCGCGCAGCACCGATCACGGCGAACAGGTCGATCATTACACTTACTTTTATGACGAGGTCGGCGAGGACCGCGTCGTCCACCGCTCAACCGTTCGACTCGACCTGCGCTACTACGGCCGCTTCGAGCTCGAGCTGCTGCTCCAGCAGGCCGATTTCGTGCCGGAGGCGTTCTACGGCTCGTACGACCTCGCCCCCTTTGCGGCCGGCTGCGAGCGCCTGATCGCCGTCGCCGCCCGCGCCGAGCGCTGACCCGGCCAGCCGATGAACGGACCGATCACCCGCAAGATCTCGGCCCCGGCGTGGAGATTCGCTCGAACGAATACGGAACGGGAAGCGACACCTGTTGGCAAGGTCGACGAAGGGGTGTATAGTGACGGTGGCTCGGGTGAGTCGACACGAACGGAGCGGCTGGCAGGGGCGACCCCGCAATTCCCCGAAGGAGCAATCCAGAGGGGAGCTACCAGCAGCACCGCTCACGGCCGCAAGGACGTGAGGCGTAGAGTCGCAGCGCAGAGGGTGCCGCGGATGGGTCGCAAGGTTCGTCCGCCGCACAGTCGGCAGATCCCGAGCCTTTTTGTGTCCTCGTTTCTGGTCGCCTCGCGCGACCTCCGATCGCTGGCGCCGCCATGAGCGGCCCCGAGCCCCAGCCGCGGGACGCTGCCGGGCCTCCAGGATCCTCCCCCGATCCTCCGCTCGCCTCGCATCGCTCCGCCCTCCTGATCCTCAACCCCCGATCCGGATTCCGCGCCCACTCGCGCGCCGTCGAGCGGGTAGTCGAGGCGGCAGCAGCGCTCGGCTGGCGCCTGGACGTAGCAGAGACCGTGGCGGTCGGCGACGCCACCCTCCTGGCAGCCGACGCCGCGCGCAGCGGCCAGCCGATCGTCCTCGCCGGCGGCGGCGACGGCACGCTCAACGAGGTCATTCAGGCACTCGCCGGCACGAACACCGCCGTGGGCGCCGTGCCGCTCGGCACCGTCAACGTCTGGGCACGCGAGCTTGGCCTCTCGCTCGATCCCGCCGAGGCCACACGCCAGCTGCTGCGCGGCCAGGTTCGCCGACTCGACCTCGGCCGTGTCAACGGTCGGTACTTCCTCCTGATGGCCGGGCTCGGCTTCGACGCCGTGGCCGTTCACGCCGTCGAGGGCACGCCTCAGAAGCGACGCTTCGGTGCCCTCGCCTTCTTCGCTGCCGGTGCCCTCGAAGCGTTCCGCACCCGTGGCCAGCGCCTCCGCCTGCGCGCCGACGGCCGCACCTTCGAGACGAACGCCGCCCTCGTGACGATCGGCAACACCCGGCTCTGGGGCGGCGCCGTCATGATCACCCACCGCGCCTCGGCGGCTGACGGCCTGCTGGACGTCTGCATCTTCCCGGGTCGATCCCTCCTGACCAAGCTGCGCCATTTTTTCCTCGTGGTCATCGGCCGCCACGACGACGACCCCGAGGTGACGTACCTCCAGGTGCGCGAGCTGCTTGTGGCGAGCCGGCCAGTTGTCCCGATCCAGGTCGACGGCGACCCATCCGGCACCACGCCGGCCCGGATCGAGGTCGTACCCGGCGCCGTCCGCATGCTCGTCGGCCCCGGTACCGCCCCGACCCTCCTCGACGCCCCCGCCGAGGATCTCACCATCACCCCGCCCGACCAGCAGGCGTAGCGCCCGTACGGACTGTCAGCCGAAATCGCCGTCAACTATCGGCCCGCCGCCCCGCGTCAGCCGGTTCTCCCCATTCGGAGTCGCGTAGCGACGGCACAATGGTAGACGTGGGACTTCAGTCCACGGTCACCGATGTCGGCTGGCGCGCAGGCGTCCAGCAGTGCGAGACTACGGAGACCGATTGATCTCAGAAGCGTCTGGCCGGGAGCTCTGCGGGGGAACGACCCTGGGAACTGATGTCGTGCAGCCGCTCCGGATGCTGATCCTGGAGGACCGCGCCATGGACGCGGACCTCGTCATCCGCCAGCTGCGCCGAGCCGGCCTCGAGATCGAGCCCGCGCTGGCGACCGACGAGGCCACCTATCTGGCTGCCCTCGATCCGGTCCCGGACATCATCCTGGCCGACTACAGCCTGCCCCGCTTCGACGCCTTGAGTGCCCTGCGCCATCTGCGCGCGCGCGACCTCGACATCCCGTTCATCGTCGTGACCGGCACGATCACCGAAGAGACGGCCGTCGCGGCGCTGCGCGAGGGCGCCGCCGACTACCTGCTCAAGGACCGCCTCGGACGGCTCGGCGAGGCCGTGCGCCGCGCCCTTGCGGACCGCGAGAGCCGTCAGCGCGAGCGCCAGGCTGAGCAGGCCCTGCGCGAGTCCGAGGCTCGCTACCGTTCGGTCTCCGAGCTGACCTCGGACTTCGCCTACGCCGCCAGCGTCGACGAGGACGGCACCCTCACCTTCGAGTGGATCACCGACGCCATCACTTCGATCACCGGCTACACCGCGGCCGAGCTCCGGACCGTTGAAGACCTCGCCGCCCACGTCCACCCTGACGATCGCCTTGCCCTCCGTGACCACCTGGCACAGGTTCTCGTGGGACACCGCGACAGCCGCGACTGCCGGATCACGACCCGCCTCGGCGACGAGCGGCTCGTGCGGCTCCACACCCGGCCCGAGCTTGACGCCAGGACCGGCCAGGTTTGCCGCGTCTACGGCGCCGCGCAGGATCTGACCGAGCAGCATCGCTCCGAGCGGGCCGTCCAGGAGGCGAACGTCCGCCTCTCGGAGGCCCTCGCCGAGCTCCAACAGACCCAGCAGCAGATGGTCCAGCAGGAGCGGCTGCGCGCCCTCGGCGAGATGGCCAGCGGCATCGCCCACGATTTCAACAACGCCCTGACCATGATCCTCGGGTTCAGCGAGCTGATGCTGGCCGAACCGGAGCTGATGGAAGACCCCGCCCAGGTCCGGCAGAACGTCGAACTCGTCGCGATGGCGGCCCGCGACGCCGCCAGTATCGTGCGCCGCCTGCGTGAGCTGTACCGCGACCGGGGAGCCGACGACGTCGTCGAGGCCGTGGACCTCAGGTCGGTCGCCAGGGCCGCCATCGCGCTGACCGAGCCGCGCTGGCGCGCCCAGGCCCAGGCCCAGGGTCTCGACATGACGGTCACCGAGACTGTCCAGCAGGGCAGCATCGTTCTGGCGAACGAAGCGGACCTCCGCGAACTGCTCACCAACCTGATCATTAACGCCGTCGACGCCTGCGAGGACCAGGGGACGATCGTCGTGCGGGCCGCGCCAGACGGCGACACCGTGATCCTCGAAGTCGCGGACAACGGCCACGGCATGACCGACGACGTGCGCGCTCGCTGCCTGGAGCCGTTCTTCACGACCAAGGAGGACCGAGGAACCGGCCTCGGCCTGCCGATGGTCTACGCCATCGTCCAGCGGCACGGCGGCTCGATCGCCATCGACAGCGCGTCCGGGCGCGGCACGACGATCGGCGTCCGGCTGCCCAGGGCGGCCGACGGGACGGCATCGTCGTCCAGCCAGAGGCCAGACGCGCCACGCGGACCGTGGCACGTCCTGATCGTGGACGACCAGGAGCACGTCCGAACCGTCCTCCGTCGATACCTGAGCCACGCCGGCCACGACGTCGTGACAGCCGCCAGCGCACCCGAAGCCCTGAGCGCGATCGACGTGTGCGCCCCTGACCTGGTGCTCCTGGACCGCGCGATGCCGGAGATGAGCGGCGACGAGCTGGTCGCGCTGATTCGGTACCGGGTGCCGGCGACGCGCATCATCCTCCTCAGCGGCTTCGGCGTGACCCCCGCCGCCGACGAGGCGATGCCGCGCGTCGACGGCATGCTCGCGAAGCCGGTGCGGATCGACGAGCTTCTCGCCGCCATCGGGCACGTCATGGACACGCCCGCCGACCTCGCCGAGCACCCCGCTGAGGGGAACGACCCGACCACGTGACGAGCCTGGAGGTGAGATGACCGAGCGCGACCGCGAACGGCTGCTGGAGACGATCGAGCGCGACCGCCGCCGGCTGGACGCCATCCTCCGGCAAGTCCCGAACTCGCTCATCGTCTTCGACGCCGACGGACGGATCGAGCTCGCCAACGACGCCCTGATCGCCAACCTCAACATGCCGAAGGAGCGCGTCATCGGCCAGCCCTCCAGCCAGCTCGGGAACAGGTTCCTCACCCTGGACGGCCGCCCCCTTGCCCAGGACGAGCTACCGTCGTTTCGAGCGCTCCGAGGTGAAGAGGTCGACAGCGAGTTGCGGGTGGAGCGCGCAGATGGCCGACACGGCTGGCTGCACGTCTCGGCGGCGCCGGTCCGCGACGACCAGGGCATCATCACCGGAGTGATCCTCGCGACGCGCGACATCACGGCCGAGCGCCAGGCCGCCGAGGCGCTTCGGGCGAGCGAGCAGCGGAACCGTGCGCTCCTCGACGCGATCCCCGACTCGCTCTACGTGAACGACCGCGATGGCGTGATCCTGGACTTCAGACGGCCGAGCGACGGCCGCCCGATGCTGTTCGACGTCGACACGATCGGCCGGCGGGTCGACGAGCTCTGGTCGCCAGAGATCGCGGCGACCATCATCGGCATGACGAACGCCGCGCTCGACAGCGGTGAGGTCCAGACCCGCGAGTACGAGGTCCCGACGCCGGTCGGCCCCGGCTACCGCGAGGCCCGCGTCGCCCCCTACGGCGAGGACTGCACCCTCGCGCTCGTTCGCGACATTGACGCTCGCAAGCGAGCCGAGCGCGAGCGCGAACGGCTGGTGGCCGCGCTCGACAGCGAACGGCGGCGCCTGCAAGCGGTCCTGCGCCAGGTGCCGTACTCGCTGATGGTGCTCGACCGGGACGGCGCCATCGCCGACGTGAACGACGGCTTCGCCGCCGTAACCGGCCTGACGAAGTCCGAGATCGTCGGCCGACGCTCCGGCACCATCGGGCGGACCTACGCCGACATGGACGGAACGCTGCTCGCGCGCGACGAACTGCCGTCGAGCCGGGCGTTACGGGGCGAGGAGGTGGAGTGCGAGCTGCGGGCCTACGCCGCCGACGGCAGCCAGGCCTGGCTGCACGTCTCGGCCGCGCCGGTTCGCGACGACGCCGGCGAGATCGCCGGGGCGGTCGTCGCGACCCGCGACGTCACGGCCGAGCGGGAGGCACTGGAGGCGCTGCGCGCGAGCGAGGAGCACAACCGCGCGCTCCTGGAGGCGATCCCCGACTCGATCTACGTGACCGACCGCGACGGACTCATCCTGGACTTTCGGCCGCCCAGCGACGGCCGGCCGATGGCGCACAAGACCTACGTCGGCAAGCACGTCGACGGGATCGCATTGCCGGGCGTGGCAGGGCCGCTGCTCGGCGCGGCCCGCGACGCCCTCGACAGCGGCGAGATCCGAACCATCGAGTACCGGGTCCCACTCGCAGATGGCCCCGTCTACCGCGAGGCGCGCCTGGTCCCGTACGGCACCGACCGCGTCCTCACCCTCGTGCGCGACGTCGACGCGCGGAAGCGGGCCGAGCTGGAACTCCAGGCGTTGAACGAGCAGCTCGAACAGCGGGTCCGCGACCGCACCGCCGCGCTCGAAGCCGCCAACGCCGAGCTCGAAGCGTTCTCCTACTCCGTCTCCCACGATCTCAAGGCGCCGCTGCGTGGCATCGACGGCTACAGCCGCCTCCTCTGGGAGGACTACCAGGACCGCCTGGACGACGACGGCCGCTTCTTGCTCGAGAACGTCCGTCAGGCGTCGAAGCAGATGCACCAGCTCATCGACGATCTGCTGGCGTACTCACGGCTCGAACGGCGCGCCCTCGAAGACGCCGAGATCGACCTGCGCCCGATCGTGGAGGGCGTCCTCGCCGAGCGTGCCGAAGAGATTCGCTCCCGCGCCGTCCAGGTCGATCTGGCAGTACCAGACGTCGCCGTGCGCGCCGACCGGGACGGCTTCGCGCAGGCGATGCGCAACCTGGTCGACAACGCGCTCCGGTTCACCGCTGACGTCCCCGAGCCTCGGATCGAGATCGGCGGCACGGTCGATCCGTCACGCTGCGTGCTCTGGGTCCGAGATAACGGGGTCGGATTCGACATGCAGTACCATGATCGCATCTTCGAGATCTTCCAGCGGTTGCACCGCCAAGAAGAGTATCCGGGGACCGGCATCGGGCTGGCGCTCGTCCGCAAGGCGATGCAGCGAATGGGCGGGCGCGTCTGGGCCGAGAGCAGCCCCGGCAGCGGCGCCACGTTCTTTCTTGAGCTGCCACGATGAGCATCGATCCGACGCTCCGCCCGATCCTGCTGGTCGAGGACAACCCGGTCGACGTCGATCTGACCCGGCGTGCCTTCAGGCGGCGCAGCCTGCTCAGTCCCCTGGAGGTCGCCCGAGACGGTGAGGACGCCCTGGCCCGCCTCGCGAGCTGGGAGCGCGGGCAGCCGCCTCCGGCCGTCATCCTGCTGGACCTGAAGCTTCCCCGCATCAGCGGCATCGAGGTCCTGCGCCGGATCCGTGCCCACCCACGCTTCGGAACGCTGGCCGTGGTCGTGCTGACCTCGTCCGCCGAGACCAGCGACGTCGCCGCCGCCTACGCCGCCGGCGCCAGCTCGTACGTCGTCAAGCCCGTCGACTTCGAGCGGTTCGCGGCTGTCTGCGAGCGGATCGAGCAGTACTGGGGCGAGATCAACACCCCGCCGATCTCACCGCCCTGACCAATACCGTCTACGACGAGGCCATCGTCCGGCTCGCCGCCAGCGCCTCCCGTGCCACGTCGTACGGATCGCGCGCGAAGGCGGCCGGGTGGAGCGCCTCGTAGCTCAGGAAGCCGCTGTACCCCTTCGCCGCGACGATCGTCAGGATCTCCGCGAACGGCACCACACCCTGGCCGGGCGGCAGGCGCTCCTGGGTATTGCCTGGCGGGTTCATCGGCGCATCCGGCACCTCGCTGTACTGGAAGTAGGCAATCTCGCCGGGCTCCAGGCTCTCGTACGTCGCCACGCCCCCATCGGTCCGCTCGATGTGGTAGGTGTCCACCAGCAAGCCAACGTTCGGGTGCCCCGCCAGCGCCAGCAGGTTCCGAACCTGCCGTAGCGTCTTGAACTGGATCAGGCTGACGTTGAGCTCCAGCGCGATCGTCTGGCCGCGCGCCGCCACCAGGTCCCCGACTTCGCGCAGGCTCGCCGCCGCCTGATTCAGGTCGCCGGTTTGCACGTCACACGGGCTCATGACGATAGGCGCGCCAAGATCGTCCGCCCAGCGGCTGACCTCGTCGATGATCCCCAGCAGGCGCCGGCGCTCCTCACCTTCGGCGTAGAACCAGCCCCGCTCGACGCCTACCGCCGAAACCGGCAGCCCGCTCCGCTTCACCTGCGCCAGCGACGCCTCGATTGAGGTGCCACCTTCGAGCGCCCGCGTGAAATCGGCGTAGCGCAGCTCCACGCCGTCCCAGCCGGTCTCGCGTGCCACGCGGAGCGCCGCGTCAAGCGGCAGCGTCCCGAGCGAACCGGTGTGCAGGGCCAGCTTCCAGCTCACAGCGTCCTCCCGATCGAACACACCGTCAGTTAAACGCTCCGACGCCTCGTTCGCCGGTCGGCCAGAACCTGGCCGTCCGCTGGCGTCAGGTCCGCCTGTTCCCAGGCCCGGCGTCGGCGTCTGGGCCCTGCTCGGCCGGCTCACCATCATCATCCGAGGCCTCGCGCCGGCGCTCGTGTCGCAGGCGGCTCCGCTCGCGTTGGGCGTCCAGGTGGCGGTGATAGTAGGCCCACTGCCGACACTTCTCGGAGCAGTATTTCCGCCGCATCGTGCCGGCCACCTCGCGCCCACAGGCCGCGCACTGGACCAGCGCACGGCGCATGCGCGGCGTGGACGCGCGGGCGGCTCCGTCGAGCGGCGCCGTGATCATCAGAAAACCGGTCAACTCCCCGTCGTCCGCGCGGATCGCCGAGCAGGTGACCAGCGCCTCGTACGCCTCCTCGTCAGGTGGACTGATCGTCAGCCGGCTCACCCACTCGTCACGATCGACGTGCTGGCTCATCAACGACTCGACGCTCGCTCGGGCCTCCTCGCTGCGGGCCAGATCCAGCACCGGTCGCCCCACGGTCTCATCGGCGGTCAGCCGGAAATGCTCGGTCGCACCCGCGTTCCAGGACGTGACCATCCCCTCGCGGTCGAGCGTGACCACGGCCAGGCTCGTCCGATCGATGCTCTTCAGCCGCACTGCCGCGCTCGCGTCCACGCCGGCCGCGGCCAACAGATCGTCGCCGGTCACGCGAAAGATTCCCTGTGAGATCATCCGGCCGTCGATGCGGCGTCGGGTCAGCGTCAGCTCGGTCTGGACCGTCGTGCCGTCACGATGGACTATCCGCCACGGGCGCCGCACCCAGCCATCCTGCTCGGCCTGCGCCCGGATCGCCGGGATCTCGAGGACGTCATCCGGGTGGGTGAAGCTGCCCGGCCGGATCTTCATGATCTCGTTCCGCCGATACCCCACGAGGTGCTCGGCGGCCTTGTTCACGAACAGGAACTGTTCGCGGTCACTGTCGTACATGAACACGGCGTCGGGCCAGTCGTCGAGCAGCGCTTCCAGCGAACCTAGATCGGTAGGGTGCGAGGGGTGCGGCAGCTCCGCCATGCCTTGGACCTCTCCGCCCGACGCCAGCGCATCGGCTCACTTAGCACATGCGAACAGCGGCATCATGCCACGTCGGGCGGACGCGCGTCATCGTCGGCATCGACCGGCTGATGGTGGTCTGCCACCGGCGAACTTTGGACGAGTCACCGCATCAGATAGCCCGGCGCGGGCTCACCACCAACGAACCGCGCACTGATCGACGGAACCAGCACGGTCGTTTGCTCCGGAGCACCGGTTTCATCGAGATGGACGCGCGCTCGGGGCCGGCCGCTCGCCGAGCGTGACCTGAACGTCGCGCTGCTGTCCGTCCCGCACGAGCGTGAGCGTTATGTTTTCGCCAGCCTTTTTGTTCAGCTCCAGGTACGCGATCAACTCCTCAGGCCGGCGAACCTTCTGTCCGTCGATGGCCACGACGATGTCGCCGCCAACGGAGATCTGGCGCGGCCCGACCTCGCGCTGCTGTGAGCCGCCGCGCAGACCGGCCCGCGCCGCCCCAGAGTTCTGCTCGACGGACTGGATCAGCAATCCCTCCTGCACCGACAGGTTCAGGGCGCTCGCGATCTGCGGCGTGATCTCCGCCGACCCGATCCCGACGAACGGATGTGCGTAGGAGCCTTTCGCCAGCAGGTCCGGCAGGATCCGCTTCGCGTTGTTGATCGGAATCGCGAAGTTGAGCCCGGCCTGGCCACCGCCCGGCATCAGCCCCACCGTGTTGATGCCGATCACCTCGCCGCGACTGTTCAGCAGCGGGCCTCCGGAGTTGCCAGGATTGACTGAGGCGTCGGTCTGGATCGCGTTGACCAGGACGCCGTCGCCGCCGCCAGGCTCGTTGACGACCGGTCGGCGGCTGCTGACGATCCCGGTCGTCACCGTGCCCTCCAGCCCGTATGGGTTGCCGATCGCGATCGCCTGCTCGCCTACCTGGACCTGATCGGAGTCGCCCAGCGTCATCACCCGGAGCTGATCGCGCGGCACGTTCGCCCTGACCACCGCCAGGTCGAACCGCGCATCTCGTCCGACCAGCTCGGCCGGGACAGTCGTCCCACTGGACAGCGTGACCTCGAGGCGGCGCTCGTCCCCCACCACGTGATTGTTGGTCAGGATATGGCCCTGGTCGTCGATGATGAAGCCGGAGCCGGTCCCGCTCCCCTCGGGCTTGGCGCGGAAGTCCGTGGAGACCGGGCGGCTGATCACCGTCACCACGGACGGCCGCCAGTCCCGATAGACGCGGATCACCGTCTCGTACGGGTTCCCGCCTTGCGCTGCCGGCGCCGCCTGCGCGACCGGCGCTGCCGCGACCGCCCCCGGTTTGGGTACTGGCGTGCCCGGCTGGGTCGGAGCGGCCGGCTGGGCGGCCATCGGCGTTGCCTGCGCCGGCTGCATCGCCGTCGGCGCCTGGGCAGCGGCGGACGTCGGCGTCGGAGCCAGCACCGCAGTTGGGGTCGCCGTGATCGACAGCGACGAGCGCACGGCGTCGCAGCCGGCCGCCAGCGCCAGCGTGCTGACGGAACTGATGACGGCGATCAGGGCGAGGCGGAAGGTCGGCATCCGATGACCTCCAGGAGAGCCGAGCAGGAGCGATCTCGAGCGAAGTGGCCCGCCGGACGTGGCGTCGCTGCCACGGATCTCGGGCGCACCCGTGCTCTGGATGCAGGAAGTTTGCCAGGGAGCCTGCCCAGGCTACACCGATTTGAGTCGGCCCCGAACGGCGCTGGATCAGGCCGCCTCACCTCTCAGCTATAGTGACGGCGAGTCCAGCGGTCGCTCAGGGAGGAGCAAGGATGGGCAAGAGACTGGCGTTCATGGGTGCGGGCGCTGTCGGCAGCTACGTCGGTGGCCACCTGTCTCGGGCCGGAGCGGACGTCACGCTGATCGACCCGTGGCCGGACCACATCGACACGATCAAGCGCGACGGCCTGAAGCTGGAGGGCACCCAGGGCGAGTACCTGGTGCATCCGAAGGCGCTCCACCTCCACGAGGTCCAGAGCCTCTTCAAGGACCCGGTCGAGATCGCCTTCGTCTGCACGAAGTCGTACGACACCGTCTGGGCCACCACGATGATCAGCCAGTACCTCGCGCCCGGCGGGTTCATCGTCTCACTCCAGAACAGCATCAACGAGGAGCGGATCGCCAGCGTCGTCGGCTGGGGCCGGGTGGTCGGCTGCATCGCCAGCAGCATCAGCGTCAACGCCTACGCGCCGGGCCACGTCACCCGGACGGTCCAGCCGGGCGGCCCCGGCTACACCGTCTTCCGGATCGGCGAGGTCCACGGCCGGATCACCCCGCGCGTCGAGGAGCTCGCCGAGATGCTGACGGCGATCGACAGCGCCAAAGCGACCCCGAACCTCTGGGGCGAGCGCTGGAGCAAGCTGGTCACCAACGCGTCCAGCAACGGCGTCTCGGCGATCACCGGGCTCGGCGGCAAGGACATGGCCCAGAACCCGGAGACCCGCCGACTCTCGATCCAGCTCGCGGGCGAGGCGATCGCCGTCGGCGAGGCGCTCGGCTTCAACATCGAGAACGTCCGCGGCCTTCCGCCGTCAGTGCTGCGTCGGGCGTCCCAGGGGGACCGTGAGGCGTTCGAGCAAGTCGAGGCGAACACCCTCAAGAGCATCGCTCGCATGACCGACGAGGGCCGCCCCTCGACCGGCCAGGACATCGTGAAGGGGCGTCGCACCGAGATCGACTTCCTGAACGGTCTGGTAGCCGACAAGGGCGACGAGGCCGGCATCGCGGCGCCAACGCACCGGGCACTGGTCCAGGTCGTCAAGGAGGTCGAGCGCAAGGAAGTCGAGCCGTCTCCCGGCCTGGTGGACCGAGTCTGGGAGCTGTCCGGCGTCCGGCCGGTCGCCATCGCCCAGCTTGCCCGCTAGAGGGAGGCCCCACCCCCGATCCCTCCCCATTGCGATGGAGAGGGGGAACAGCCCGCGACTTGCAGATAGACTCCCCCTCTCCGCCGCAGCGGGGAGGGGGTCGGGGGGTGGGGCCTTCTCCCTACCGTCCCGGGATCGGGAAGGGGAACGGGAAGTCCGGGATCTGGCCCTGGCCCGGCTGCTGCCGACGTGACGGCTGCTGGCTCGGCGCCTGCTGCGCTTGCGCGGACGGCCGCTCGCCGAGGGTCAGCGTCACATCCTGCTGCTTGCCGTCCCGCACGATCGTCAGCACCACGGTCTCGCCAGCCTGCTTGTTCAGCTCCAGGTACGAGGCGAAGTCCTCCGGTCGCTTCGTCGCCTTGCCGTCAACCGCGACGATGATGTCGCCGCCGGGCGCGACCTGACGGGCGCCGGCCTGCTGCTGCTGCTGCTGCGAGCCGCCCTTGAGGCCGGCCTTCGCCGCGCCACTGTTCGGATCGACGCTCTGGACCAGCAGCCCCTCCTTCGCGGGGAGCTTCAACTGCTCGGCCATCGTCGACGTGATCTCGGCGGTACCGATGCCGGCGAACGGGTGGGCAAACGAGCCCTTCGCCAGCAGGTCCGGCAAGATTCGCTTCGCGTTGTTGATCGGGATTGCGAAGTTGAGCCCGGCCTGGCCGCCGTTCGGCATCAAGCCGAGCGTCGTCACGCCGATCACCTCGCCTCGGCTGTTCAACAGCGGCCCGCCTGAGTTCCCAGGGTTGATCGACGTGTCTGTCTGGATCGCGTTGACCAGGACGCCGTCACCACCCGGCTCCGAGACCAGCGGTCGCCGGCTGCTGACGATGCCGGTCGTGACGGTGCCGTCCAGGCCGTACGGGTTGCCGATCGCCACCACCTGCTCGCCAACCTGGAGCTGGTCCGAGTCGCCGAGCGTGACGGCGCGCAGCCGGTCGGCCGGGATCTCTGCCTGGAGCACTGCCAGGTCGAAGCGCGGGTCGCGCCCGATCAGCTTCGCCGGGAAGGTCGTCCCGTCCGAGAGCGTCACTTCGAGCTTGTCGGCCTCGGAGACGACGTGGTTATTGGTCAGGATGTGGCCCTGGTCGTCGATCACGAAGCCGGAGCCGGTGCCAGCCGGCTGTGGCTCGGAGCGGAAACCCGGTTGCACCATCGAGCTGATGACCGTGACCACAGACGGTCGGTTCTCCTGGTAGACGCGCGCGGTCGTGTCCGCCGTGGCTGGACCGGCCGCCTGCTGGGCGACGACTGGCGCCGTGGTCAGGGATGGACCAGCGGCCAGAGCCGGCCGCGGCGCCTGTGCGATCGCCGACGCGATGCTGCTGTTCCAGTGCTCGGCCGTCCGCTGGACGCTCGAGAAGATTGGCGTGGCCGTCTGACTGATGCTTGTGCCGATGCCGGCCGGGCCCACCACCGTGAGAAGCGTGAGCGCCGAGCCGACGGCCGCGGCAGAGCCGAGTTTGAGCATGCCCATGGAAGTATCTCTCCTGAGTGAGAGCGCGGATCGACGTCGCGTGCAGCACCTGAGTCACGCGAAGGCCCGCTGCGTCGCTTTGGACCGTCGATCCGCGTCGTATGCAGTGCCGAGAGAATTCTGCCATGCGCGCGAATCTGGGTGTAGGGTTTTTATCTAACTCTTAGCTCTGCCTTAGCTTTGCCTTAACAATTGAGTTCCCTTAACAATCAGAGCGCGGCGCCGCCGTCCACCGTGATCATCGACCCGGTGATCATCTCGGCGTCGTCGGACACCACGAACAGCACCGTCTTCGCGATGTCCTCTGCCGTCTGGAGCCGCCCCAGCGGCGTCCCACGCAGCCGGCGC
>Ga0209382_10001975_pt1 | contig 30903 bp, 22 predicted proteins | sample SoiMetdeltSBSDD5_FD_187599 | JGI IMG/M metagenome (GOLD analysis project Ga0209382, IMG submission 187599) | Bulk soil microbial communities from a Populus tree surrounding site in Tennessee, USA - Soil MetaG P. deltoides SBSDD5 (SPAdes) (version 2) | ecosystem: Environmental > Terrestrial >...
GAATCCCAGACAGGTGTTTTCGCGGCTCACCGACGCCGACACGTTTCTAGCGCGCGCATGAGCCTCTATCGACCCGCGCCTGGGAGGCGACGAATGTTGATCGTCTCTCCCACTTCGATCGTCATTCCGTCTTCGCCAAATTCAACCGGACCAGCGTACGTCTGCCGGACGAGCGGAAGTATCGTCGCTGCGCCGCCAGGGTAGTGGGAAAACACAGCGAGCTTCGGCTTCACCATCCCGAACACCGTGCCAGCCTCCTGCGGGTCGGTATGATGGTCCAGGATCGTCTTTGCCTGTCGTCTTGTCGTACGACTGTTGGGAAGCAGTTCGTCGGGTGGCCCCGTGAATATCGGATCCTGCTTCGACCTTGCGCCGACTTCGTGGATCAGGAGATCGGCGCCCCTGGCAAACTTCACGAGGTTCTCTGACGGCCGCGTGTCACCCGACAGGACGACCGAATGCTGGCGGTACTCGACGCGGTAGCCGAACGCCGGCTTCACTGGTCCGTGATCGACGAGAAACGCGGTCACCTTGACGCCGTTGGCCTGATACACGATGCCCTCGCGAATGTCGGTCGCGATGACCTTGATCCCGCTGCCTGGGAACTTCTCTTCGACGTCCCGTCTGATGCGGATATCGAATGCGAAGGCTTTCTGCAGGTTCTGCATCATCGCTTTCGTGCCATCCGGTCCCCATACTTCAAAGGGCGTCGTCCGACCTTGTGAAGCCCACGGATAGAGATACAGTTCGGGCAAGTCGATGACGTGGTCCGAGTGCAGGTGTGTCAGAAACACCTTGGTCACATCAGCCGGCACAATCCCCATCCGACTCATGGCCGTAGGGACGCCCCGACCGACGTCGAACAACAGCCGTTCGGGACCGGCGACGATCAGCGTGCCGATGCCCGCTCGTTCCGGGTCTATGGCCGGTCCGCTGCGTGTGCCAAGGAGCATCACCTTCAGCGTGGAGTCGTCGCTGTTCTGGGTTCGTTCTTGCGAACCTGCCGGTGGCGCGATGCCGAGAAAGAGACTGAACAGGATGACGGCGGCCTTCATGAAACCTCCCGGCATGCGTTGCTATCGTACCAGGGCGAATCGTCAGTGACGGCCCGCAAGCCGGCGCCGACTCTATCAGAATCGTGCTGCAGAGCCGTTGATCCCTCAGACCGTACTTTGGAGGCGCCCCTCGTACTTTCATCGCGAGCCGAACGCAAGGCTTCACGTGTGCTGTCCGACAAATGTATACAAACTTCGGACAGGCCAGGCCACGCTCGTCGGTTGTCTGGCACCCCGCTTCTTGAAATGGCGCGGTCTACGAGCCGACGGTAGTCATGCCGCGCTGATCAACCAGGGTCGGAAATCGTCCCGAACACCCAGCCACAGAAGATCCCATTTACTTTCAGCTACTTGCGGCTCCGCCGGCGGCAAGCACCTCGCGTTGGTGCATCGGGGCGAACGGCCACAGAAGCCCGAGAGATGCGTGCGCCAGGATGAATCCACCGACGAGTCGCAGGGCGCGGTTTCCACCAGCGGACTTCCACACACCGATGCCGAACGCGGTGATCAGCAGGGTGTAGATCCAGCCAAGTCGCGCCCAGAGCGCTTGCGTCGGCGCGCCAATCGCGGTCAACTCGCTCGGAACCTGAGACATGGGGTTGTAACCGTCATAGCGAATGCCCCAGATCATCAAGGCGTAGAGCAGTGAAGATGCGACGCCGCAGACAAGCAGCGCTTTGCGCCATGTCTTATCGCCCGGTGGTCGCCGTTCGGCCGGTGCAGCAGTGCTGCGGCGCCGAATACCACGCAGATGCCGCGCTTCCATGATGCGGTGGCCCAGTGTCGCGAATGCGATGAGTAACGGGCGCGGAAGCATGGCCAACGCCGCATACGCGCGCTCGATGAGGAAGCGTTCTTGATCGGTTGGCGGCGTCGCACTCGCGTGGGCGACCCACTGCGAGGACGCGCGTCCTCGCACAATCAACCGCGTCCGGCCACCAGGAAGAGGATCGAGGACGTGTTCCCAACCCACCGCGTTGCCACAGTGGCCATCGGGGACGGTCAGCACGAGATCCCGAGGTGGATCGACAGCCGCGACGACGAATGCGTCCTTGGCGCCTGGAACCGCCGGCATGATGTCGCCGCGGGCGACCGATTGGAGCTCCGTCACGAGGCGGGTCCGACTTGGCGCGCCGCCGTTGTCGATCGCGTCCCAACTGTACCAGCCCGCCCGCCCGGCGCCCATTTGCGCGATCCACGGCCACACCCGTTCCGGTGGTGCGTCGATGGTAATCGCGTGCGTTGAAGCGAAGATCGGCTCAGGAACCAACGTGTCCACGGGGAGAGGACGTTGCTTTTCCAGCGACGTAGGAAGGCAGGTTGCGGGCAGCATGACACGTGACAGAGCATTTGTTGTACCCGCGCTGCTGACGATGCGATCCGCCGATTCGCGGCCAATGGTGTCGCCAATCCGCCAGCAAGGCCCAGTGCCGAAAATGCCGCACTCCTGGGGAGTCTTTCGCCTCAAGGCTGATGCGACTGTGTTCCGGAGCAATCGGGCCCCTGCACGAGCAGCGGCACGAATATCGGCAAGACTTGTGCGTCCTGGTCGGCAAGCATGCGATCACCGTCATCGACGGCCATCCTAATCGTCGCAGCTACAGTGAAGCGCGTTCAGATCACGACGGTAACGCAGGGACATGCCGAATGCGGGGATCGCCACGCCGGCAGCAAGCGCCGCGAAGAGCAATGGTTGCATGAGTGCACCTCTCCAGTGGTTGCGGCCTCATGGCCGGACGACGCATAAGTCCTGCCGCGGCCCGATCGCCTTCGCTCGTCGCAGCCAGACGTCCGATTTGGCGAAATCCCGTCACACGCACGAAATAATCCGGAACGGGTGAGGGATGTTCGACGCCTGATTCGCACACCCAGTCGCGAGAGCGTCGGCATCCACTCTCGATTCCGGCCGTGTTTGCCGGGTGTCACGCGGGTACAGCAAATGCTCCTTCCATCGTGTCACGCGGGGGCGACTCCCGATCGTCGGAGCATGGCTGGCATGCGCGTGATATCGCACTGAGGGGGCGACGGTGGCATGGCTGTTCACGTTTGCGATTGGGCCGCTCGCGCGATCACGCTGCGCTCGATGGCGCGTCTCCGGATCAGAATGACACTGACCGTCAAGAACCAGATCATCGGCGGGAAGTTCGCCGCAATCGCCGGTCCCCAACCACTAGTGCGTTACCAAGATGTTGGCGCAGACCAGCGCAGTTCGAATCCCAGACGGATGTTCCGCCAGGCAGGGCTCAGCCGCTGAACCGCGCCAAGAAATCTGCGATCGCGAACCACCATGGCGTCGTGCTTAGGGGTAGGCGGAGAACTTGGACGGCGAGCAGGATCGCACCGCCAATGAGATACGCAGGGTGCGGGCGACCGCGCGTGCGCATGTCGTAGATGACACCAGCGACAATCAACGCGTCGGCGATCAGTGCTGGCATCAGCACGCTCTCGACTGTCCTCGGCGGCCCCAGGCCGGGCCGAAGACCGGGCCCGATCCCCACACGTAGTGCGAACAACACTCGCGCAATCGCTGGGGCCAGCATCGAGACGGTCGCGAGCAGCATCAGGCGTTTGTGGATCTCGGGCCGTGACACGCACAGGATTGCGACGAAGACGAACCCGCCGAACAGGGTCATCATCGAGATCGACGCGATGTGGAATGCGCGTGCCGCGTCGCCGTAACCGGCCTCCAACCTGGTCGCCAACACATCGTTCGCGACGGCGAAGCCGACGAACACCATGGCGGTCGCGAGCGAGATGCCAAGAAGGCCCCACGAGCGATGACGGGTCAGTCGGCCGCGCGCGGCCAGGATTGTTTGCAGGAGGAGATAAATCGTCCACGCCGAGAACAGCAGCCCGTGCAGATGCAGGAGCGGCGAGCCCACGAATGTGCCCGCCGGCAGCTGCAACCAGTACGTGGGTGCGAAACCCGCAAAGGCGATGAAGGCGCAGGCGACGGCCATCCAGACAAAGAACCAGCTCCGGTCGGGGCGCGACGAATGGACAGCGGTCGCAGGCGAAGTCATCTGAGTCGCCCGATCAAAGCTTGCGCAGGTAGGCAAGTAGGGCGGCCCGCTCCTCGGGCCGCGGAATCCGATCGAAATGCACGCCGTCGGTCGACGCGGCCGGCGAGGCAGCCGCACCTGGAGCGGTCAACGCCTCGATTCGCCTGAAAAACTGCACATAGTGGTCGACCACGTCCTCCAGTGTAGCGGCGCTGTTGTTGTGGAAGTACGGAGCCGTCGCCCGGAGCCCGCGCAGTCCGGGCACGTCGAACTTGTCCCAATCATCAAAGGGGCCCGGGCCGCCCACGAACCCGGTCTGCAGCGCCCGGCCGGGGTCGGAGCTCGTGCGACGCACCTTGGTTCCGGCCGGGATGATACCCGTGGGGCCCTGCGTCGGCAGCGACAGCACGATCTCGTATGTCCGAGCGTTGCGGGCGAGTCGCGGCGGACACTCCGTGAACGCGAAGCGAGCCGGCGTCACCGTGTCGACGGGGCGCGGACACTGGCTCGAGATGGTGCTGAATCGATTCACCGGGAAAACCGGGGTCGACTGTCCGGGGCCGCCGTGGCACTGGCTGCACGCTCGCTCGAACACTGCCTTGCCCTGTTGCTCGAGCTCATTGAGCCGCGGATCCGGATCGGGAAGGGTCGTCGCGCCCTCTCTGACGGCATCGGCCAGCGCCCGGACTCGATGATTCGTGAACAACGTCCGCTGGAACGAGGACAGGTCATCGAGCAGCTTTTGCGGCGCCTGAGGGATCTGCGCGTGGTTGACGAGCGCACCGAAAGCCTGCTCCTGCAGCGTCGTGATTCGCGCGTCCACCTGATATCCACCAGTCGGATTGGGGTCACGCGGCCAGACCGGCGTGCTCGCGTCGGGTCCGGTCAACGCCACGTTGTTCACCGTCGGCACCATGCGCCACACATCCACAGTCGTCTCGTTCGACACGGCATTGGTGACCGGATCGATCAGCCTGATGGTCGGCGGCAGCGGGAGCGTGATTCTGACGAGACCGTTCTGGCGAAGATTGCTGAAGTCGAAGGCGGTGTCACCGTTGGTTCGGAAGTCGTCCGCATCGATCGGCCGAAACAGTGGATCGTCGGCATCCGGATTCCAGCGGCGGCGCCACTGCACCAACTGAAAACGCGCCTCGGCGCTGGCCGGCGAGAGCTGGAAGCTGTCGGTCGGCATGTGACAGTCGCCGCACGCACGACCGTTGCCGACCAGACCGTCCGGCGTCCTGTCGAGAAACGCGCGCAGACCTCGCAGCACGGCGTCGCACGGCTCGCCACCGCATTCGAAGACCGGTGGCAGCGACGCGGCGCTGGAGTGCAGGCCGGGCGGTGTCGGCGACACCGTGCCGGCGATCGGGCTCGTCCACATCGTCAAGCACAGCACGACACAACCGGTCAGCAGCAATAAGCGTGTTCTCACGACGTGACACTCCTTGACGGCGTTTGCGTCCGCGCTCTGGATGGCGCTTCTACCTGACGCGTAAACCGCGAAGAAATTGCGTCATGGTTCCGACGACACACTGTTACGCTACGAGTCAGACGCAATGAAGACTCCCGAGGCTGGCCGGATCAGTCAGCTGCTGCAGCAATGGGCGGGTGGCGATCCTCAGGCGCCGGAGGACCTGGTCCCCCTCGTCTACCAGGAGCTTCGCAAACGGGCCGCTGCGTACCTGCGGCGCGAGCGCCGTGATCACACATTGCAGCCGACCGCGCTCGTGAACGAAGCGTACGTCCGCTTGATGGGGCAGGAGCGCGTGACCTGGATCAACCGGGCGCAGTTCTTCGGCGTGGCGGCGCAAGCCATGCGGCGGATCCTGGTCGATCACGCGCGCGAGCGTGAAGCGGCGAAGCGTCCGGGCGGTATCCGGGTGACCCTTGACGAAGGGATGCGCAGCGTACCGCCGGTCGATTGCGAACTGCTCATGCTCGACTCGGTGCTGCAGGAGCTCGCCGTCATCGACCAGCGCCAGGCTCGAATCGTCGAGATGAAGTACTTCGGCGGGCTGTCGGAGGAGGAGGTGGCTGCCATTCTGTCGTTGTCGCGCACGACGATCACGCGCGAGTGGCAGTCCGCTCGCGCCTGGCTGTACCGCCGCCTGACCGTCGGGCGCGCGCCGCAATGAGCGACGTCAGCCGCCAGTGGCCGCGCGTGAAGAGGCTCTTCGACGAAGCGTTGGCACGTCCGTCCGATCGACGTGCGGAGTTCGTACGCGCCGAGTGCGGCGACGACGTCGCACTCGGCGATGAAGTGTTGTCGTTGCTCGCGGCGCACGCCGCCGCCGGATCGTTCGCCGAGCAGCCGGCGATCGACAGACTGGTCGTTCTCGACGCCTCGACAACGTCTGGCCGAGCGCCGGCGATGGCGACCGGATTCGAGCTCGGAACGTATCGCATCCTCGGCCCACTGGACGCCGGTGGCATGGGCGAGGTCTATCGTGCGCTCGACACGCGGCTGCATCGTGAGGTCGCCGTCAAAGTCTTGCCGACGGCGTTGTCTGCCGATCCTGGTCGGGTCGCACGGCTGGAGCGCGAGGCACGGCTGCTCGCGGCGCTGAATCATCCGTACATCGCCACCATTCACGGCCTCGAAATCTCCGGCGGCCGGCACGCTATTGTGATGGAAATGGTCGACGGTCCTACGCTGGCCGATCGTCTGGCCAGCGGACCGTTGCCGCTCGACGTGGCACTCGAACTCGCGCGCCAGATCGCCGAGGCCCTGGAGGCCGCGCACGAGAAGGGGATCATCCACCGCGATCTCAAGCCGGCGAACATCAAACTCACCGCCGCTGGCACGGTGAAGGTGCTCGACTTCGGCCTCGCGAAAACCACGTGGTCGGACGAGATCGACGTGGCCGCAGTTGTGACCACTGCCGGAGCGGGCAGCCGGGAAGGTCTGGCGGCCGGAACGCCGGGGTACATGAGCCCGGAGCAAGTCAGCGGTCAGCGTATCGATGCCCGCAGCGATGTCTGGGCTTTCGCATGCGTGTTGTACGAAATGCTCACGGGACATCAGACGTTCGGGGGAACAACCATCTCCGAAACGTCGGCCGCAATTCTGGAGAGCCAGCCGGACTGGGATCGCCTGCCTGCGGCAGTACCAGTCGGCGTACGTCGTGTGTTGCGGCGGTGTCTCCAGCGTGACATCAGGCAGCGGGTTCACCACATCGGCGACGTGCGTATCGAGCTGGAGGACGCGATCGACGATCCCGAGGGGAAGGCCGCCGCGCTGCGGGCCGCGGCGACCCGCCGCCGGACTCGTCTGCTCGGCGTGTCGACCGCACTGCTGGCGCTGGCGCTGGTGGCCATCCTGACCGCGTGGTCCTTGCGCGGACCTGTGAACGCGCCGGAGCTGCGCGTGGTCGAGATCACGACGCCGCGGACGGCCGATCCTGCGTCTCTTGCGATATCACCGGATGGGCGACGGCTGGCGTTTGTCGCCGAGAGCGACGGGCAATCGATGTTGTGGGTGCGAGATCTCGACGCCGCGAACGGCCGCGCGCTTCCGGGCACGGAAGGCGCGCGCCGGCCGTTCTGGTCGCCGGACAGCCGCTCGATCGGGTTCTTCATGAACAGCGAGCTGAGGCGCATCGAGGCCCGCGGCGGTGCGCCGCAGACCATCACGTATCTGGTCGCCGGCACGACCGGCACCTGGGGATCGGATGGAACGATCCTGTTCTCGAGCACGGCCTCGCCCTCGCTGCGCCGCGTCAACGCAGCGGGAGGGGCCGTGAATGTGGAAACGACACCAGCGGCGGAATCGACGGGGCACCGACATCCACAATTCCTGCCCGGAGCGCGCCAGTTTCTGTTCTTGGTGGGCGGACCGGACGCCGTGCGCGGCGTGTATCTGGGCACGCTCGGATCGTCGGACGTGACGCGGCTGGTGGTGTCCGACACCCAAGGCGAGTACGTCGCGCCAGGCTGGTTGCTCTTTGTCCGCCAGGGAACGCTCTGGGCCCAACGCTTCGATCTCGGACAACGAACGGTGCGCGGCGAGCCGACTGCCGTCGCCGATTCGGTTGCCTTCGAACCCATCGACGGTACGGGTGCGTTTTCGACGTCGGATGCAGGAACGCTGGTCTATCGGGCGGGGCGTCCCACGATGACACGGCTGTCGTGGTTCGATCGATCCGGGAATCTGCTCGGCACGCTTGGATCGTCCGAACAGATTGGACTGACGGGCCTCCGTTTGTCACCGGACGGCCGTCGCGTCGCCGTGGAACGCTCGGTCCAGAACGAAACCGACGTGTGGCTGCTTGATTCCGCGCGCCAGACGCGCTTCACCCACGGGAGCGACGGCACGCTCTCGCGCCTTCCGCTCTGGTCACCCGACGGCGCCCGGATCGCGTTCGAGTCGGTCCGCGCCAGCACGGTGACGCTGTCCTCGAAGGCGTCCCGGGAAGACGGTCCCGAAGAGGTGCTGTTCGCGTCGCCGGACGTCAAGATCCCGTGCGACTGGTCGGCCGACGGACGATTCCTCGTGTACTACGTCCCCAATCCGAAGTCGGGTACCGATCTCTGGGTGCTGCCAAGAGATACCCGGGTGCCATTCATGTTCCTGAGGACGGAGGCCAACGAGCTGTGGGGCCAGTTTTCGCCGGACGGCCACTGGATCGCGTATCAATCGAATGAAACCGGCAGGTACGAGATCTACGTGCGCCCGTTTCCTTCACGAGGCGGGCCAACCCCTATCTCCACGGCCGGCGGCGTCTATCCGCGATGGTCTCGTGACGGGCAAGAGCTGTACTTCATCGCGCCCGACGCGAAGATGATGGGCGTCTCGATTCGCGCCACGGCGACGATGCTCGACGCCGGCGTGCCGGCGGCGCTGTTCCAAACTCGCCGTCTGGGAGGTGGCTCGAACGTGATCGGCCGCAGTCACCAGTACGATGTCGCTGCCGATGGTCGATTCCTGATCAACGTTGACGTCGAGTTGAGCGCGACACCGATCACGCTGCTCTTGAACTGGAAGCCATAGTGGAACGCAGAATCTTCATGGACCTGCTCATTTCTTGGGGTTGTCGAGCCGGCCCGCACTCTCGGAGTGCCCGAGGTGCGCGCAGTCTTTCTGCTGCTCCGGCGTGATCGGGGTCGGCGTTTCACCGGCAGGCACGGAATTGCATCGCATCGTGTCCTCGAACCCTGGCGCCGAGAAGACGAACGTCAACGCGATCGGTGTGGCGCCAATGTTCTTCCCGCTTATCCAGGTGTTCGCCGGGATGAACACCAGCCCTCCAGCGTGAAGATCGCGCTCCTGATCGCCAAGCCACACGTGGGCCGTCCCGCCTTGAATCAGCAGGATTTCATCCTGAACCAGGTGTCTGTGCTTCGGTAGTGTCGCTCCCGGAGCGAGCACTTCCGTCCCGGCCACCAGATGCTGAGAGCCATTGTTCTTCGGGCTCACCTTGAGGATGAATTGAGACGAGGCGGGTGAACTGCTGTCGGTGTGAATGCGGCGAGTCCGCAGCTCCCCTTCGTCGCTGTCGAGCATGAGAGGCCGAGCGGTGGAATCGGGACTCCGCGCTCCAGCGGATTGATCCGCCTGGGATACCACTGTGCCGACTACGCCCGCCATGATTGCGATCGCTGTCCCGACAGTCGCAACGGTTCTTGCGCTCACGCACCACCTCAGGGCGCAGTGTACTCGTCATTGCCAGGGCGAAGCGCAAGAGAGCGGTCCGGCTCCGATCAGGTTGCACGGATGATCCGCCGGCGTGCGTACCGCGCCCGCCGTCGTCGCACACGAACCGGCCGATCTCGTGCTCCTTGCTCACAAAGCCGACTGGCCTGGCGGCCGCTGCCATCGACGTGGTGCTCAAGATGCTCGACGGCAAGCGCTCCCCGAGCGCGGCCCGCGTCGTCGATCAGGATGCCGCCGAACCGACGTTCAAAAGGCTCTGGGATACCTCGCTCGAGCACGACCGGCTGTTGGAGAAGAAGGAAGCCGATTGGCTGTCGAACGCAGGCCGGTAGAGCAGGCGAGACTGGTTGAGTTCCAGCCCCAAAAGTCGCTGGAACCGAATGTGAATGTCTCAGTGCAAAGAGGCGGATAGGCCTCTCACGACCACGAAATTGTCGCCGGGACGCACGAATTTGTGCGCAGGTGAGTCGTGTGAGCGTCCTGTCCTGCCGTGAGCGATTGACGACGGCACGAGCGCGTACGCGACTGTCTCCCCGGCAGTGAGCTCCCTCCCAAGTGCATGATTGGCACGACTGTCGGCAAATATCGCATCATCGCGCTGCTCGGCCGCGGCGCGACCGGGATTGTGTACAAAGCCGTCGACGACACCCTCGATCGCGAAGTCGCGATCAAGGTGTTGAACCCGCTTTACGCCGCCGGCGACATCCTGAAGCGATTTCGCTCGGAGGCGACTACTCTCGCGAAATTGAGCCACCCTGAAATCGCGACGATCCACGAGCTCCTCCGAACCGACACGAACCTGCTGATGGTGATGGAGCTCGTTCGAGGCGAGACGCTGGAGGCCCTGGCCGAGCGTCACGGGCCGATGTCGCCGGAGCTCTCCGGCCATCTGCTCGATGGCATTCTCTCGGCCCTCGAGCACGCGCATCGTGCAGGCATCGTTCATCGGGATCTCAAGCCCGCCAACGTGATGGTGACCGAGCTCGGGGGCGTCAAGATCATGGACTTCGGGCTCGCGCGCGTGCGCGGGACCGAGCACATGACGATGGAGGGGGGCGTGGTGGGCACGCCTGCGTACATGGCGCCAGAGCAGGTCCTCGGGGAGGATACCGATGGCCGTGCCGACCTGTACGCCGTCGGTCTCATCTTCTACCGGCTGCTCGCGGGAAGGCTCCCTTTCGACGCCGACACGCCGATGGGCATGCTCCAGAAACAGGTCGAGGGGACACCATTGCCCCTGCGGTCGCACCGACCGGACCTGCCGGAGTGGTGCGACGCGGTCGTACAGCGTGCCCTGGCGAAGGCGCCCGAGGACAGATTCCAAACGGCGGACGAATTCCGAGCCGCAGTCGGTCGCGCAATTGGGCTGACGCCCACACTCGATTTGGCCAAGGCATGTGGTGTCTCTCGCGACATGTCGACAGCGGTCGAGTCGCCTCAACCAGTCGAAACGATCGCCATCTCGCGTAGCGAGGCGGGACTCCCGGCGCAACCCTCAGCCGTCCTCCACAACGCCTCCGTGCGATTGCGGGCGGTGCCGGCCTACGTTGCCGCGATGCTGCCGCGCACCAGGACCGCCGTGGCGACACGTAACGGTGCCGCGATGCTGGCGAGCCTCTGTGCGGTGGGCGCTCTTCTCTATGTGAGCGGTGCCGCTTCAGCGACGAACACAGGAACCGCGCCCCGCGCCGACGCCCGCGCGGCGGAACGCACCCCGGCGATTGCGGACACGCGTGGATCGGAGCCCTCAGCGACGCGGCCGGCACGCTCCGCTCCAAGGGCCGAATCGGTCCCGTCAGCTCGCTCAGAGCCTGGAGCGCCCTCCAGCACCTCGGCCCCAGTCGTCTTTCGAGCGAAGCTGGTTCTCATCGATGGCAGAGAGCGGCGAGAAGAAGATGCTCGACTCGCATTTGCACGCGACCGTCTCACGGTCACGGCGAACGGCACTCCCGACGACCCGGCCTTCTCGGTTCCGTATGGAACCATCACCGCCATTGAACACGCCCGCAGGCCGGCGTGGAAACCTCCTCAGAAGTGGTCAAAAGTCATCAAAATCGATGGCGACGTCCTGCAGACTATTGGCATTCGCGATCGTCACGAGATTTCACTTCGCACGATTTCCGACTTCGTCCTCGTCCGTGTGGACGACGACGTCGCGACCAGAGTGCTGCGGACGCTCAAGGAGCGTACGGGACTGAGCCCGGAGGCTGCCTCCGAGCGGTGAGCATTCATGCGGACGCGTTCAGCCGGCCAGAGGCGCGTGTCGGGTCGTGCATTCTTGTAATCGGCGAGGCAAAACCGCGCTCGGGGGCGGAGTTCGTGGCGATCCCAGAAGCCTTCGTTGTCGCATAACTCCAGACCAGGCAGGCGATTAGCTCCATGTTCACATCCGAGGACGCGCCGGTGCAGTTCTTGAACTCGACGCCATGCGGCGATCGAAGACGCTGAGCACCACGCGGATGCAGCTGCGGGCGGCGGCGGCGACGGAGAAAGGACTCGGGCGCGAGCGGAACGAGGACGCCTACGTGTTACAGGTGGCGCAAGGACTGTTCGTCGTCTGCGACGGCATGGGCGGCGCATCAGCCGGAGATGTCGCCAGTCAGATGGTTGCAGCGACGTTGCTCCACGAGCGGCAAGAGCTCGAGAGGGTCTCCACTCCTGGTCTGTATCGCGGAAACGATTCGCCACCGAGGGGCTGGCTCGCGGACGCGGTTCGCAAGTCGAACCTGGCCATCTACAACGACGGACAGCAGAATCCTGCCCGGCGGGAGATGGGCGCCACGGTCGTGAGCGCCTCGCTGCACGGCGACCTCGCGAGCGTCGCATCCGTTGGAGACAGCCGCGCATACCTCTGGCGCGACAACCGCTTCGAGACGTTGACGCACGATCACACGTTGTTCGAGGCGTTGGCGCACGAGGGGCTCGACGTGTCGCGCGAGGAGCTGCCCGAGGATCCCCGCGACATTCTCTTGCGGGTGGTCGGAGGCGAACCGGACGTCGAAGTCGATGTCGTCGACATTCCGATCCGCTCAGGGGATTACCTGGTGCTGTGCACCGATGGCCTCACGCGTATCGTGTCTGACCCGATGGTGAGCGCCAGCATCGCTCGGCTTCGCGATCCGCAGCATATTTGTGACCATCTCGTGAGGACCGCCACAGAGAGCGGTGGCACCGACGATGTCACGGTGTTGATCGTCGAGATCGTCGAGACCGGCGCGATCTGAACACGGAACCGACAGATGATTCGCTATCGGAGTGCACAGTCATGGCAAAGCTCGTTGTGAAATTTGACGAACGCGTCCTGGGCGAGTACCCCGTGGATTCCGACGTGACGATTGGGCGCCTTCCGGACAACACCGTCGTGATCGATAACCCGGCGGTGTCGGGCCATCACGCCCGCATCTTCGTCGAGGGAGATGACTACATCGTCGAGGACCTGCGGAGCAAGAACGGCACGTACGTCAACGAGCAGCACGTGCTGCGCGCCGCGTTGCGGAATCGCGATGTATTGCTGATTGGAAAGCACAAGCTGGTGTTCGACGAGTCGGCGAGCGCCAGGCCCATGCCGGCTCCTCGGCACGTGCCGACGCTGGGCAAGACGGCGTATCTGAATACCAGGAAGCACCGGGACCTCCTGGCCAAACTTCGGGCTGAGCGGGCGCGCGCGCGCGGGCAGGGCGAGGCGTCTCCGAAGGCCCAGGCAGGCGCCCTGTTGCGTGTCGTCGAAGGAGAAACTGATCACCAGGAGTACCGGGTTCAGAACGGCGTCTCGTTCATCGGTAAATCGGAAGAAGCTCTCGTGCGCCTGCATGGGTGGTGGAAATCCAAGACCGCGGCGGCACTCGTCCAGAACGACACGGGGTTCACCGTCACGGATTTTGACGGAAGCACCCTGGTGAACGACCAGCCGTTGCCAGATGGAAGTCAGCAACTGAAAGACGGGGACATGCTGAAGGTCGGCGGACTCGTGATGATGTTCTCGTTGACCGGCACGCCATCTGCCGAGCCGCGAAGAGCAGCCAGGACGGCCTAGGCGGCACGCAGGAACTACGTCAGCTTCCACGGCCGGCGGTATTCGCGCCGGAGAAACTGGTTCGGATCCGTCACGGTCCCGCCCGATCCTTTGATCGTATTGGTGACGCGCATACTGGCGCCGTCGTAGTGGATCTTGCTGTCCCCGGGTGTCTTCTGTCCGGCGCGCAGTGACACGATCCCGAGGAGCATGACCTCGGTCAGGGCCGCCGCGTACTCGAAGGGGCAGGAGATTCGCGCCTTGCCCTGAATCGCCTCGATCCAGTTCATCTCGTGCTCGTCCTGCGCGTGCGCGATGCGCGGGAGCAGTGGCTTCGGCTCGCCGATCCGATCGTGCAGCGACTTCGGGAGCAGCCGCGGCTCGTGGCCGTAGGTCAGCTGCATCATCTTGCCCTTGCTGCCCACGTAGATGATGCCGCCCTCGCCGTTCAGTTGTTCCTCGCCGAGCTCCTCGGGCCGCGGCGGCGTGAGTCCGCCGTCGTACCACGTCAGCCTCACCGCCGGCATGTCGCCACGCGCCGGAAACTGATAGTAGGTCGTGGTCGCGTGCGGATAGCAGACGCCGTTGAACGGCGTCGACAAGGTTTCGATCACGGTGGGCAGACCGAGGTTCAGCGCCTTGAATGGATGATCGATCAGGTGCGCGCCCATATCGCCGAGCGCACCCTGGCCCCAGTCCACCCATCCGCGCCAGTGATGCGGGTGATAGATCGGGTGGTAATCGACCTCGGGCGCAACGCCGAGGAAGAGATCCCACGACAGCGTCGAGGGGACGGACGCCGCCTCGCGATACAGCGCGTCGGCGATCAGCGGCGTGACGCGTCCTGAAGGGAAACGCAGCGGCCGCGGCCCGCTCGTGCCAGCCGCGAGCGGCGCCGGACGCGGAATCCCCTGCGGCCAGAAGCCGAGCGGCCGATTCGTCCACACGTGGACCTCGCGCACGTCGCCGATGGCGCCGCCGCGAATGTATTCGTAGCCGGTGCGCGAGCCATCGCTCGAATGTCCCTGGTTGCCCATCTGCGTGACGACGGTGGGTTTCTCCTTCGCCTTCTTGACCAGCGCACGCGCCTCCTCGACCGACCAGCAGAGTGGCTTCTGCACGTAGACGTGCTTGTTCAGATCCATGGCCGCGAGCGCGATGACTGCATGCATGTGATCCGGCGTTGCGACCACGATCGCGTCGATGTCCTTCTGCTTGTCGAGCATCTCGCGATAGTCGCGGTATCGCTTCAGCCGCGGGATCTGCTCGCTCGTGAAGCGCCGTAGAGCAGCCGGGTTGTCGATACGAGGCCGGCGGGCATTGGCGGCCGCTTGCGCCTTCGACATGACGGCCGGTGGCTGCGGTTGCTGCGGCGCGGTCGGCGTACTCGCCGCGTCGTCCCGCATGCGCTTCAGCTGTGCATCCGCCAGCGCGTCGTCGACGTCGCAGATCGCCACGATGTTCTGGCTCATGAGCCGACGCGTGTTGCTGCCGCCCATGCCCCCGAATCCGACGGTGGCGATGTTCACCGTGTCGCTGGGCGCCTGGAACCCGCGGCCGAGCACATGCCGGGGCAGGATCGTCAAGCCGGCTCCCGCCGCCGCGGTCGTTGTCAGGAACGTGCGTCTCGAGAGGTCGCTCATGGAATCTCCTTGCAGAACACGGATTCTACCGCCCTCCGCGGTCGCCTGTCCGCCTTTCCTGAATCCACGTACACTCGACCGGCTTGATACCTGAGTCCCTGCCCCCCGGACCTCTGAAAACAGCCTCGCCAGGCCGTCCTTCTGATTCACGGTATCGGTGAGCAGCGGCCAATGGACACGCTGCGCGCGTTCGTGCAACCGCTTCACGCACACACTGGATACTGGAGGAAAGACGATCCGCCGACATGCTCGGTCCAACGATTGATCGGGATTCTGAAAGACACTGCTCGGTGAGATTAATCGAGCGCACCTATCCCAGACGGATGTGTACCCGCTTCGACGGAATTCGTAGGCCCGCGGCACGTCTCCTGGCGGTACGGCTCGCTCATTCACAATCAATTCCAGCCAAACGCTGCGGGTTGTACGCGCGCGAGAAGAATAGCGTCGGAGGCTGGTGTGCGGGCGGCAGCATCCTTGCTGGAATATGGAGCATACGTGGCCGCGCCTGGCTTGGAGGCTCCATGAAATCGCTGGTATCGTCCGTAGCCATAGGATTGCTGTTGAGCGCATCGCTCGCTGGATCGATGCCGCTCGAGGCGAGCGAGAAGAGCAAGAAACCTTCGAAGCACGGGTCCGGTGACGCCGACGCTCGTCATGAGAGTGCAGAGCTCCGCGTCGTCTTCACTTCGCGCGAAATCGAGATTATCAGGCAGCATTACGCGCCGCGATACCGGAGGCTCCCGCCTGGCTTGCAGAAGAAGTACGCGCGCACGGGTCAACTCCCGCCTGGCTGGCAGAAGAAGATGGAGCCATTCCCCGTCGTGGTGGAACGGGAGCTGGTCGTACTGCCTTCGGGATATCGGCGAGGTGTGCTCGACGGCCATGCAGTCATTTACAACCCGCGCACGCAAGTCATCGTCGACGTCGCCGTGCTCTTTTGAGCCATGAGGAACTACGTGTTGAAGCTACCTTTCGGAGTGCTCACCGTCGCGCTGTTGACTACGGCGTGCGGAAGTAATCGCGGCCCTGAGGTCGCGGCTGCCGAGCCCCCAGCTCGAGCCGCCACACCAGCGCCACCACCACAACCCGCTCCAGAACAGCCAAGGATGACGGCGCCGACGAGTGACGGATCTCGTCCCGCTCCGCGGGCCGCGTCGCGGCGATCCGCAGCGGTACACCCGCGAACCGGATCGGATCGAGTTGAACCTCCTGCCGCAGTGGCCACGGCACGGACCGGGGAGGTGCCTGTCTACCACGAATTCACCCTGCCGGTTGGAACCACGTTGCCGCTGGAGCTGAAATCCACGATCGCGTCGGACGTCAGCGAAGTCGAAGACACCGTCCGGGCGACCGTGCGCAACCCCGTGACGATCGACGGGCGAGAAGTGCTGCCGGTTGGAACCGAGCTCGCCGGCCATGTGACGGAGGCCGAGCGTGCGGGGCGCGTGAAGGGACGCGCGCGCGTTGCGTTCCAATTCACGAGCTTACGTTACGACGGCGAGCGAAGGTCGCTGCGCACGGATCCCATTGTGCAGGAAGCCGAAGCGACGAAGGGTGAAGACGCAACCAAGATCGGCGTAGGTGCCGGAGCGGGAGCTGTCATTGGCGCCGTTGTCGGTGGCAAGAGCGGGGCCGCGAAGGGCGCCGCGATCGGCGGCGCAGCCGGTACCGGCGCCGTTATGGCGACGCGCGGCAAGGAGGTGCGGCTCGAACCCGGGACTGACATTGCGGTGAGGCTCGCCGCGCCCCTGGCAATTCGCGTGCGCATGGAGTGAATGGCGAGCGCACCACCGCCCGCCCGCTGGCAGTCGCGGAATAGCGAAGACGCAAGCCCGATGCTGCATCGCGTCAGCGCTCTGCAACCGATTCTCGATTGACACAGAAGCAACGTTCGACCCCTCGCACCCGTCCAAGCGGCACGCACGTGTGAGGAGTGACATGCCCGATCTGCGATTGGCGCTGCGCGAGCTGCACGATCCGCGGATCGCCGACCGACGCCCGTCTCAGGCCTCCAAAGCCATATGATGAAACCCATGGAGGAACACCTGACGTCGACTCGCACGCCGGTGACGGCGATTGGCGCGCAAGCGATCGGCGCCCAAGCCATCAAGGCCCAGAGTATTGGCGGCCTCGCAATCGGAGCTCTCGCCGTCGGCGCTGTCGCGATTGGCGCACTCGCCCTCGGCCGCCTGATCATCGGTCGCCTGACGATCCGGCGCGCCCGACTCGGCGTCGTCGAGATCGACGAACTGCGAGTCGGCCGCCTGCACGTGCGCGAACGCGTTGCCGATGACAGGCGATAGCGGGATCGCTCGGACTACTCGGCCCGGAGCGCCTCGACCGGATCAATCCGCGTGAGGCGGCGTGCCGGTAAGTAGCTGGCCACGCCAGCGGCCGCGAGCGAGCCCAGCACCACGGCTGCATACGTCGGCGGATCGATTGGCTCGACATCGAACAGCAGCGCAGCCATCAGGTGCGACAGTGGAAGAGCGGCGACCACACCGGCTGCGGCCCCGATGGCGCTCCACAACAACCCGCGGCCGACGAACCTCAGCTGCAGGCTCTCCTGTCGGGCGCCGAGCGCCAGGCGGATGCCGATCTCGCGCGTCCGCTGCGAGAGCGTGTACGCGATCACCGCGTAGATCCCGACGGCGGCCAGGAGCAGCGCCATGCCGCCGCTGAGGCCGAGCAGCGTCAGCGTGAAGGCAGTCCGCGACATCGACTTGTCGTAGACCTGCTGCAGTGTCTGCATCTGCGTGATCGGCAAGCCTCCGCTCACCGCCGAGACCGCGCGGCGGATGTCGGCCGCGTAGCCTTCCGTGCCGGCGCGCGGTCCGCGGATCATGAACGTCGCCGACCGCGAGGAGAGCAGCGGCCAGTACACCGTCGAAGGTGCCGGCCGGTCCACCCCGTCGTGGCGGATATCGCCGACCACCCCGATCACCTCGCTCCAGGGATCGTCCGGATTCTCACGAATGCGCTTGCCGATCGCCGCCGCCGCCGTGCCCCAGTATTCACGGGCGAAGTTTTCGCTGATCATTGCGACCGGGCGCTTCTGGTGAAGATCGGCCCAGTCGAACTCTCGACCGGCGAGCAGCGGCGTGCCCAGAGCCCGGAACGTGCCCGGTGCCGTCCTGATGAAGTAGCGCAGGGGCGGGATGGTGTTGGCCGCGTAGCGGTGATCGCTCGCGAAAATCGGATCCTGGGAGCTGAAGCCGGTCATCGGCAGTCCGTCCATCAGGCTGACGGACGTGACGCCGGGGAGATTCGCCAGGCCGTCTACCAGGTTCTGCTGCAGAGCCAGCACCCGCGCATCGTCGGCGGCGACGTCGCCAGGGATTGCGATCCGCATCGTCTGCAGCGTGCCGGGATTCGTGAAGCCCGGCTGCACGCGGCGCATCGAGTGGAAGGTGCGAATCATCAGGCCGGAACCAATGAGGAGCACTACGGCCAGTGCGACCTGCACGATTGTCAGCGTGTTGCGCGTGAAGTTACGGTCGCGGTCGGCGCTCGCATTACGGCCGCCTGCCCGAAGCGCTTCGGCGAGCCCCACTCGACGCCGTTTCAGCACGGGGATCGCTCCAATGGCCAGACCGGCGGCGACAGAGAGGACGAGCGTGAACGCCATGGAGGCGGCATCGACCGCAATCAGCTCGAGTCTCGGCAGTCGGGCCGGACTGGTGCTCAGGACCAGCTTCAGGGCGGCGACTGCCAGGCCCACGGCGCCAACGCCTCCCACAACGCCCAGCAGAAGGCTTTCCGCGAACATTTCTCTTGCCAGGCGGCCGCGTCCCGCGCCGAGGGCGGCGCGGACGGCGAGCTCCTGGGCGCGTCCTTCGGTGCGGACGAGGAGGAGATTGGCGATGTTGGCGCAGGCGATGAGCAGCACGATCCCGATCGTGGCCATGACCACCCACAGGCTCTTGCCTGTGTCGCCGACGAGATCGTCGATGAGCGGACGGACGTTCGGGCCGAGCCGCGCGTCCCCCATCATCTTCACGCTCATGCCGGGTGGCGGCGGAAATTTGCCCTGCTCGATCCCGATCATGCGGGCGACGTCCGCGTCCGCTGCCTCGATGCTGACGCCGGGACGGAGCCGGCCAATCGCCGGGAAGTTGTACCCCGCGAGGTGCACCTTGCTGCGTTCGAAGCGGATCGGCAGCATGAGATCGTGTGGCACGTCCATGAACCAGAAGCCTTCCGGCAGAACGCCGATGATCTCGCGGGCGGTGCCATCGACCGTGATCCGGCGCCCGACGACGCCCGGATCACCTCCGAACCGTCGCTGCCAGTAGCCATGACCGAGTATCACCACCTCGGGACTGCCGGCCTCGTCGTCGCGCTCCGCCATGGCCCGGCCGAGGATCGGCTGGACGCCGAGCATCGGAAGCAGGCGGAAGGTGACCCTGATGCCGTCCACCCGCTCAGGCTCTGCAAGGCCAGTCACCGTGAGCGCAGTGCCTTTCCAGATGGCGACGTCCGCCAGAGTCCTGGACTCTTCACGATATGTGATGTAGTCGGCGATCGACGCGCTGAGGTCGGCGATGTTGACCCCGGGTGCCGTCTGCCAGACGCCCACGAGCCGGTCCGGCTCCGGGAACGGCAGCGGCTTGAGGAGGGCGCCGTTGACGATGCTGAAGACCGCCGTGTTGGCGCCGATCCCCAGGGCCAGCGTGATCAACGTCGCCACCGTGAACATCGGCGTGCGGGCTAGACGGCGTGCGGCCTGCCGCACGTCGCGCGTCAGATCAGACATCGAGATTCTCCCTGATGGGAACCCTACGCATCCGGATCCGATTCGTTCCACACGGCCATGGAGAGCGGCATCGGGCTAACGATCATGCTGTCGCGGACGATAATATCGACGGCTCGGTGTCGCGGTCGGGTGTCAGATCACTGCCGAACCATATGAAGGAGTCACGATGACGCGTGCCCTTGTGATCCTGGTGGCGTTGAGCGTTGCGCGCCTCGCGAGTGCCCAGACGGCTTACGACCTGCTCCTCAAGGGCGGCCACGTCATCGACGGCAGGAACGGGATCGATGCTGTTCGCGACGTCGCGATCAAGGATGGCAAAATTGCCGCCGTCGCCCCGAATATCCCCTCGACACAGGCGACGAAGACCGTCGATGCGGCGGGCCTCTACGTCACGCCCGGCCTGGTCGACATCCACGTTCACGGGTATCACGGCGAGAAGGGGACGGCGTACGCGGGCGGTCCGCTCGGCGTGCCGGTCGACGCCTTCTCCCTGCGAAGCTGCGTGACTACGGTTGCGGATGCCGGCAGTTCCGGATGGCGGAACTTCGACGACTTCAAGGCCCGCATCATCGACAAGTCCAAGACGCGCATCGTCGCGTTCCTCAACATCGTCGGCTACGGGATGGGCGGCGGCACGGTCGAGCAGAACCTCGCGGACATGGAGGTGAAGCCGACCGCCGACCTGGCGCTCAAGCACAAGGGTGTCATCGTCGGCGTCAAGAGCGCGCACTTCAACGGTCCGGAATGGGCACCGTACGAGCGGGCGGTTGAAGCAGGCACGATCGCCAACATCCCCGTGATGGTGGACTTCGGGAGCGCGCGCGTGCGGACGATCAAGGAGCTGTTCGAGCGGGTGTTCCGGCCAGGCGACATCTACACGCACGCCTATGCCGGCGGCGGCCGCGGCGAGCTGATCAACGGCAAGGTCAACCCTGCGATTTTCGCAGCGCAGAAGAAAGGGATCATCTTCGACATCGGGCACGGCGGCGGCAGCTTCGTGTGGCAGACGGCGGTGCAGGCCTTCAAGGAGGGCTACTATCCCGACTCCCTGTCGAGCGACCTGCACGTGTCCAGCATGAACGCCGGCATGAAGGACATGACGAACATCATGAGCAAGTTCCTCGCGCTCGGGATGTCGCTCAAGGATGTCGTCGTGCGGTCGACCTGGAACCCGGCGAAAGAGATCAAGCTCGAACAGCTGGGGAATCTGGCGGTCGGAGCCCCGGCCGACGTTGCCGTGCTGCGCCTGGAGAAAGGCAAGTTCGGATTCCTCGACCAGCGCGGCGGGCGCCTCGACGGCACGCGAAGACTCGGTTGTGAATTGACGCTGCGCGACGGTGCGGTGGTGTACGACCTCAACGGCCGCGCCGCCCAGGCGTGGGAGAAGATGGCGCCGCCCGCGCCGCGTCAGCTCGCGCCTCCGCGGCGGTGAGTAAGAGCGCGGCACGCACTCTCAAGGAGTTCACCAGGGTCCACGCGTTCTCCTCGAGGTCCACGAACACGTTGTACGCGCCTGGAGCGATCGTCTTGCCGCCAAACTCCAGTGGCACCTGCGTAGTCAGCCGGGTTGTTGCATTCGCACCTGCGCGCCAGGTAGAGCGCGCCTGCCGAAATGCGGTCCCATCGTGGCCGGACGATGTTGTTCGTCGTGATTGTAGTCGCGATCCCGCGTGCCGGTAAGGTGCCTGCTGCGGCGGGATCGTCAGCGCTTGCCCGGATCATCCTGGAGCTCACGCGGTGGCGCCGTGCCTGCACCACCGCGCTCGACCGCAATCGCACGGAGCCGGTCCTCCAGCTCCGAGAGGCGCAGCCGCACGTCCTGGATGGCCTCGAGGACGGCGTGATGCGGGCTCGCACGGTCGGCATCGACCTGCTGCTCGTGTTTCACCGACTCGAGATTGTTGATGACGACGGCAATGAACAGGTTGACGACGACGAACACGGCCACGAACACGAAGCTGCTGAAATAGAGCCACGCCCACGGCTGAGCCTCGAGCACCTCGCTCTGGATCTCGACCCACCCTTCCAGCGTGAGCACCTGGAAGAGCGTCAAGAGTGCCGCGGCAAGCGAGCCCCAGTGCCCGGGGTCCGCCGGCCTGAAAAAATGGAAGCCCAGGACGGCATACACGTAGAGCAGCAGCGTCAACAGGACGATCACATGCCCCATCGACGGGATCGATCGGACCATCGTGCCGATGATCAGCCGCAGCTCTGGGAACACGGACACGAGCCGCGTGACCCGCAGCAGTCGCGCGAGCCGCGCGACCATGGCGACCGGGCCGGCCTGTGGCAGCAGCGACGCGGTCACGACGACGAAGTCGAATACGTTCCAGCCGTCCCTGAAGAACGCAAGAGGACGCGGCCAGTGCGCGAAAACCCGAATCGTGACTTCGGCGACGAAAATCGCCTGGATCAACATCTCGACTGCAGCGATGACCGCGCCAAAGCGGAACGCGAGGGTCGGCGAGGTTTCCACGCCGATGACCACCGCACCGACGAGGATGACTACGAGGATGAACTGCTGAAAGCGGGGATTCTCCGCCATGCGGCGAGCGAGGTTAATCAAACCGACGGTCCTCCGCGCCAGGGGCCATAGGAACACCTCGAATGGGGCGAGGGCCTGAAGCGGTCAGGCCATCGAACAGCTGGATACGCATATCCAAAGGAACCTCCTCACGCGAGCTTAACGCGGGCGTGCCGGAAGGATCGAGGTCATCGCGCAGCGTGCAGAGCGGGGAGTCGAATCCTGTAAGTAGTGTTCCAATCCTGCACTCGACGCACGCGCCGCAAAATCGTGCAGGTCGGGCCCGTCCACCCGCCTTGATTCGGGTATCCGCCACAACTCATTGGTAGACCGTCATCTCGGATCGCCGGGGGCTCCTCCGCAGGCTGCCCCCGCGATGGCACGACCTAGGCACTGCGCACGCCCAACCCAGCCAATCGATTTTCAGGCGGACGTGTGCGGAGGACCCATGAGTGTGTGTCGGCGGAGCCGCGCGAGTCAGGCCCTGTTGTGGGGCGCGTTGATCGTCACTGCCGTTTCGAGTCGTGGCCCCGTTGCCGCCCAGGGACAGGAGCCGGCGATGCGGTGGGATGGGCTGATCGAACTGGTCAGCGGCAGGAACGAGTATCCGCCGCCGAACCTGAACCCCCCGATACCCGCAGACGGTCCGAGCCAGATGTCGCGCCACGCCGTGAGCGGCGACGGGCGTTACGTCGTCTTCATCGCGAATGCTCCGTCGCTCGGCAACTACGGCCCCGCGCTCTACCTTCGCGACCGACGTCTGAGCGACACGCGCCTGATCTTTGCCGGCGTGGACACCAGCCGTCTCCGCGATGCCGTCATCAGTGAGGACGGGCGTCACGTCGCGTTCACCATGTGCGAACCGTGGATACGTCCTGACTACACGCCTATCTGCGACGTGTGGGCAATGGATACGGTCACGGGCGCGTGGGCGGTGCTGTCGGTGTCGCCAGAGACCGGCGAGTTCGGCAACGCGGACAGCGACGAACCCGTGCTGAGCGGCAACGGCCGATTCGTGGTGTTCAGGACCGCTGCGACGAACCTCGCGCCAGGCGTGCCCGTAGGGGTCCCGCAGCTCGTGATCAAGGATCGCGACCCGGATGGGAACGGCATCTACGACGAGCCGGGTCCCATCAGTCCGCACTCTTTCCAGATCGTCAGCGTGCCAAAGGGCAACCAGGGGAGCGTCCCCGGGAACGCTCCGAGCGCCACCGCCGAAGTCAGCGACAACGGGCGGTACGTGGCGTTTCGATCCGCGGCGAGCAACCTCGTGCCGGGCGACACCAACGGCCAGTGGGACGTGTTCCGGCGCGATCGCCTGTCGCGCGACACCCGGCGTCTGAACGTGCAGGTGACTGGCGGCCAGTCCCCGGATGCGATCGACTCCCCGGGGATCTCGATGACCCCCGACGGCCGCTACGTCGCGTTCGCCTCGGCCGACCCGATGCTGGCGCCGGCGCCGTTCGACGACACGAACACCGTCCGGGATGTCTACGTTTACGACGCGCAGTCATTCAACGTGCAGCGGGTGGACGTCGGCTGGCTGCCGTACGCCACCGGTGTGCTCGTGCCCGGCAGCGGCCCCACCGAATGGCCGACGCTCAGCGCTGACGGCCGGTACGTCGCGGTGCAGTCCGCGGCCATGAACGTCGAGGTAGCGCCGCCGCCGAATTCGATCCATACCTACGTGGTCGATCGTTTCCTGAACAAGGCGACGCGCGTCAGCATCAAGCCGGACGGCACCGATCCCGATCACAGCTGCATTCAGCCCCAGATCTCCGCCGATGGGTCGCTCGTCACGTTCGTGTCGCAGGCGTTCAACCTGACGCCCAACGCCTACACCGATGCCGACCGCGTGTATGCGGCCGTTCACTTCGAGATCACGCCCGAAGAACAGAGCGTATCGGGCGGCGCTGGCGGTGCGGCCACCTACGACGTCATCACACAGCAGCACACGCCGTGGTGGATCGACTGGCACGAGTGGCAGTCGTGGACCGACTTCGAAACGCCGCCGATGGGGTGGGGCAGCGGGCTGCTGAAGGTCAGGGCGAACGAGGCGAATCCGGATCCCACGCCGAGGACCGCGACGATCAAGGTTTTCGAGAAGACCGTTCGCTTCACACAGCTCGCCGGCCTTTCGTTGACGAGCATCTCGCCGGTCGAGGGTCCCGCCACCGGCGGCACGCAGGTCACGTTCACCGGCACCGGCTTCGAGCCGGGCATGCGGGTGGTGTTCGACGGGCTCGAGGCGACCGCGGTCGAGTTCGTCAGCTCGACGCAGCTCGTCGCGACCACTCGAGGCGACCGCGGTCGAGTTCGTCAGCTCGACGCAGCTGATCGCGACCACGCCGCCCCACGCGCCGGCGACGGTCTATGTCGGCATCTTCGAGCCATACCCGAGCTCGCGGAATGCCTGGCTCGACGCCGCGTTCCGCTTCACCGATACGACGCCGCCGGAGCTGTGGTACGGATTCAGCGACGAACCGAACGAGAACGGCTGGTTCCGCACGAACGTGACGCTCGGCTGGGCCTGGTGGGATCCGGAGACGCCGGTCACCTCGACGACCGGGTGCGATATGACCGTGATCGCGGCCGACACGCCCGGCACCACGTACACGTGCACGGCGACGAGCGAAGGCGGCTCGTCGTCGCTCTCGGCGTGGCTCAGACGCGACGCGACCGCGCCGACGGCGACGATCACCAGCCCGGCGCCTCGGCTCTACGATCTCGGCGAGGTCGTCCAGCCCGAGTTCAGCTGTTCGGACGCGCTCTCCGGCGTTGCCTCGTGCGTTGGCGGCACGACCGGAGCGCCGGTCGACACATCGACGCCCGGCTACCAGACGTTCTGGGTCTCAATCACCGATCGCGCCGGCAATCCGGGGTGGGCATCGGCGGAGTACGCAGTCGGGTCCGGGGTCTGCGCGTATCCGCTGCCTGACATGGTTTCGTGGTGGCGCATGGAAGGGAACACCTCGAATGCGCGGTCGAGCCTGGCGACGAATGCAACGCGAGTCGGCCTGACCTCGGACGTATTCGTGGATGCGGTCGTGGGCCAGGGCTACCAGTTCGAGGGCGCGAACGGATACCTGCAGACGAACTACGCGCCGACCATTTTCAACGACAAGAAGTTCGCGCTCGCCGCCTGGGTGAAGCCGTCGGCGAACACGCTCGGCACGATCATGCGCGCGCGCGAGCTGTTCGGCGTTGCGCGGCTCGCGAACGGGAACCTCGCCTGGGCGTTCAGGAAGTTCAACATCCCCGGCCTCAGCTACCGCGACACCGGGGTGAAGCTGCCGCTCGGGCAGTGGACCCACGTCGTGGTCATGCTCGACGGCACCGCCGTCCGGACCTACCTGAACGGACGGCTCGCGCACACGGATCCGAACGGCGCAGACATCTACCAGCCGAGCACCTACACGGTCACGCTCGGCGGCGCCGAGAACACGGGCGACTACTTCAAAGGCGTCCTCGACGAGCTCCAGATCTTCCAGCACGGGATGAACGACTACGAGATCGAGCAGCTGTTCCTCGCCGGCAACGCGGGGGCGTGCGTGCCGAAGCGCACCTCGTTCCAGATCGTGGAGCCGATCCCGGCAGCGTTCGGATCGCCGACCTATGCCTACGACGTGCGGCTCGTGGACGAAGACGGCATGCCGGTTGCCGGGCGGACCATCGAGTTACTATCCCAGGTCGGCGCCTGGCCGTACTCGTCGTCGTACGCGACGCGCGTGACCGATGGCGACGGCCGGGTGCACTGGGATGCGCCGCTCAAGAATGCGCCGCGCGGGCTGTACGAAAGCTTCGCCTATGCCACGTTCACTGGCGATGTCGATTATGTCCGGGCGTCGGCTTCGCCTGACGTGCTCGTCGGCAAGGCCAACCCGGTCATCACCTGGCCGGCGCCGGCGCCGATCACCTACAGCTTCCCGGTGAACAGCACCCAGTTGAATGCGACGGCGAGCGTACCCGGTACGTTCAGCTACTCGCCGCCCTCGGGGACATTGCTGCCCGCTGGCGAGCGGACGTTATCGGTGACGTTCACGCCGACCAACACAACCGACTACAACACCGTCACCGCCACCAACGCCATTACCGTCAACAAGGCCACGCCGAACGTGTTGATTGAGGGCGCCGGCACCTGGGCGTATTCGGGCACGCCGCGGGCGGTGGTCGGCAAGGTGAAGGATCGGTTCAACATCGTCATTGCGACGCCGACGGTGACTTACAACGGCTCGCCGGATCCACCGGTGCTGCCCGGCACGTACACGGTCGTCGCGACGTGGCCCGGCAACGCGAACTACGTGGCGGGCACGGCGACCGAGACGCTCACGATCACCAAGTCGGTCGTCAACATGCAGCTGTTCGTCCAGGACGCCGTCTACGACGGCGCGTCGCACGGAGCGGGCTACCTGATTAATGGCTTCAATGACGACTTCTTCCAGGCCGACGGCCTGACCTACAACGGTTCGGAGAACCCGCCGGTGAACGTCGGCACGTATACGGTCGTCCTGACGTTCAACGGCACCGCCCTCTACGAGGCCGCGACGCTGTCGAAGACATTTACGATCCACAAAGCGACGCCTACCGTGAGCGTCACGGGTGGAACCTTCACCTACGATGGCACAGCGCACCCGGCGACGGGCACCGTCACGCGCGGCGGCGTATCGCTCGGTTCCCCGGTCTTCACCTACAACGGCGCCTCCGACCCGCCCGTCAACGGCGGGACGTACAACGTCGTCGGCACCTACGCTGGTGACGCAAACCACAACGCCGTATCCGGTTCGGGAACGATCACGATCAACAAGGCCGTACCCACGGTAACGGTAGCGGGCGGCGCGTACATCTATGACGGCCAGCCGCACCCGGCGACGGGAACGGTGACAGGCATCGGCGGCGTGCAGCTTACGGGCCTGACATTCACGTACAACGTCTCGTCCGAGCCGCCGGTGAACGCCGGTGCCTATGCCGTCACGGGCACCTATCCCGGAAACACGAATTACCAGTCCGTTACGCGCGAGACCGCGATACTGATCGGCCCGGCGACGCCGACCGTGACGGTCACGGGCGGCACGTTTACCTACGATGGAATGCCCCACGGCGCGACAGGCACCGTCCGGGGCGTCGGCGGCGTCGAGCTCGCTGGTGCCCTGTTGACCTACAACGGATCCATCGACGTGCCGGTCAATGCCGGAACCTACACGGCGGTCGCTACGTTCGATGGCTCCGGGAACTATGGTCATGCGACGGGAGCCGCGGTGGTCACGATCCTGAAGGCGACGGCCGTCCTCGCCTGGAACCGGCCGGGGGCCATCGTCTACGGGACATCGCTCGGCGGCGACCAGCTGAACGCGACGGCCAACGCGTTCGGATCGTTCGATTACACGCCCCCTGCCAATACCATCCTCAACGCAGGCGCGGCGCAGACGCTCACGGCGACCTTCACGCCCTCGGATCCGGCGAACTACATCGGCGGCACGGTGACCACGACGATCGATGTGGCGAAAGCGGTCGCCGAAGTGACGGCGATCGGCGGAACGTTCACCTACAACGGCCAGCCGCACCAGGCCAGCGGTTTCGTGACCGGCCTCTTCGGGGCGTCGCTCGGCACGCCAACCTTCACCTACAACGGCATCTCGCAGCCGCCGGTGACGGTCGGAACCTACGAGGTCGTCGCAAGCTTCGCGGGCAACGCGAACTACCAGCCGGCCTCCGCGACAACGTCGATCTCGGTCCTGCCGGCGGCGCCGATTCTTGACTGGACGCAGCCGCAAGCCATCGTTTATGGGACGCCCCTCGGGGCTGCGCAGCTGAATGCCACGGCAAACGTACCGGGTACGTTCACGTACTCGCCGGCTGCCGGCACGGTGCTGAACGCGGGACTCTCACAGCTGCTGACCGCGACGTTCACCTCGTCCGACCCGAATTACAGCAGCGATGGCGTCATCAACATGGTGGTCGATGTCTCGAAGGCATCGCCGATCCTGAACTGGTCTCAGCCGGCGGCGATTGTCCATGGGACGCCGCTCGGTGCGGGACAGCTCAACGCGACGGCCAACGTTGCCGGATCGTTCTCGTACTCGCCGGCCGCAGGCGCCGTGCTGAATGCCGGCGGGTCGCAGACCCTCACCGCCACCTTCACCCCGGCTGATCCGGGCAATTACAGCAGCGGCTCGGTGACCGCGACCATCGACGTCTCGAAGGCGACTGCCACGGTGACCGCGGCGGGTGGAACATTCACATATGACGGCCAGCCGCATCCGGCGACCGGTTCCGTCACCGGCCTCGACGGCACGTCGCTCGGTACGCCGTCGTTCACCTACAACGGATCGGCCCAGTCGCCGGTCGCTGCGGGTTCGTACGCTGTTGTCGCCAGCTTCGCGGGCAACACGAACTACGAGCCCGCGTCGGCGTCGGCGACGATCGCGATAGGCAAGGCGCCGGTGCTTCTCACCTGGAACCAGCCAGCGGCGATCGTGTATGGCACGCCGCTCGGTGCGCTGCAGCTCAACGCATCGTCGAACGTACCCGGCACGTTCGCGTACTCGCCTGCAGCAGGGACGGTGCTGTCTGCCGGGGCAGGGCATGCGCTCACGGCGATCTTCACGCCGGCCGACGCGGCGAATTACACCGGGGCTTCGGTGGCCTCGTCGATTGCGGTGGCGGGGGCCCCGCTGTCGGTGCGCGCGAACGACGCGGCAAAGCCGTTCGGCGCGCCGTTGCCCGCCTTCACGGCGTCGGCGGCCGGCCTCGTGAACGGCGACACCTTCGCGTCGCTTGGCGGCGCCCTGGCGTTCGCCACGAGCGCGACGGCGCAGTCGGCGATCGGGACGTATCCGGTGGTTCCGTCGGGCCTGAGCTCGCCGAACTATGTCATCACCTTCGTGCCCGGCACGCTCGCCGTGGTTCGCGCCGGCGTCACGGTATCGGTCGCGACGAGCCCCGCGCCGTCGGGTCTCAATCAATCGATGACGTTCACCGCGAACGTCGCCGCCGCGGCACCGGCGGCCGGAGCGCCGGGCGGGACCGTGCGCTTCTTCGACGGCGCGACGCTGCTCGGCAGCAGCACGTTGACGTCCGGAAGTGCATCACTCACGACCGCGGGTCTGGCCGCGGGTGTTCACACGATCCAGGCGACCTACGACGGTGACGCCTCGTTCGTATCGGGCTCGGGATCGGCGTCACATACTGTCAACAGCGCCGCCGCGACGCCGTCGATCGCGATCGCGTCGAACCGCAATCCGTCGACGGTCGGACAGTCGGTGACGCTGACGGCGAACCTGAGCATGACCGCAGGACCGGTCAACGGCACGGTGCAGTTCTATGACGGCGCGGTGTTGCTCGGCACGTCGACCATCGCGTCCGGATCGGCCGCGTTCACGACGACGGCGTTCGCCGCAGGCTCGCATGCGATTACAGTGCGGTTCCTGGGGAGCCCGAGCGCGCCGCCCGTGATCTCCGGCGTGTTCGTGCAGGCGGTCGGCTCGTCCGGCTGGAAGAATCGCACGTCGACGACGACGCTGTCCGCTTCACCGAATCCGTCAGCGCTCGGCGGCACCGTGACGTTGACGGCAAACGTCAGTGGTCCCAACGGCATGCCGGCGGGCGCGGTCCTCTTCATGGTGGATGGCCAGGTGGTCGGCGACCCGGTGACGCTGACGGCCATCTCCGGATCGACCGCGCAGGCGACATTCGCGCTGTCAGGCCTGGCTGGCGGGCGTCACGTCGTCACTGCGACCTATCTCGGAAGCAGCAACTACAAGGGCAGTACGGCGACCGCCATTCAGACGGTGAACTGAAACGTCCGGACTCGCGGACCGAATGCAGAAGCTGTGGCGTGATGCCTGGTCGAATGCAGATGTGATATAGAACTTCTATAAAGGAGTTCTAGTCGTGGCCGATCCCGTCGCCTCCCTCGTCAAAGGTACCCTCGATCTCCTCGTTCTCCGGACTCTCGAGCTGCAGCCGCTCCACGGCGCCGGCATTGCCGAGCGCATCTTTCAGACCACGCGCGGAACATTTCAGATCAAGGCCGGATCGCTGTTTCCCGCCCTTCATCGCCTGGAACAGGACGGGTGGATCGAGGGAGAGTGGGAAACGCTGCCGAAGGGCCGCCGCATCAAGTCTTACCGCCTGACGCGTGACGGCCGCCGCCACCTGTCGGCGGAGAAGGCGACGTGGCAACGCGTCGTCATCGCCATGACTCTCGTGCTCGATTCCTCGACCTAGCCGTGTCGATCCTGCGGACGCTTCTCGCG
>Ga0209382_10001976_pt1 | contig 30899 bp, 31 predicted proteins | sample SoiMetdeltSBSDD5_FD_187599 | JGI IMG/M metagenome (GOLD analysis project Ga0209382, IMG submission 187599) | Bulk soil microbial communities from a Populus tree surrounding site in Tennessee, USA - Soil MetaG P. deltoides SBSDD5 (SPAdes) (version 2) | ecosystem: Environmental > Terrestrial >...
AGTCAGGTACGTCGGCGCTTTGGGTACCACGCCCGGCGCGCTGAAACCCAAGCACTGCAACGGAAACATCTTCAAGACCGAAATAGGGGGAAACTCAGGCCCTCAGGCCGGCCTCCAGGTGTTTCCCCGCAGCAGTTGCTCTGCTCCCAGCCACACCGCGTTCATCAGGCGGGTGGCCGTCTTACCCGGGTCCTCGTCCGGATGTGAGGCCAGCCAGTCGGCCAGCGACTCGCTCGCCCCGACAAGCGTCAGCGCCATCGAGGTGAGGTCTTCCTGCCGCCCGGCCTTCTCGGTGCGGCCGTGGGCGTGCACGGCCAGCTCCAGCCGGTGCGCGATCACCTGCACCATGGCCCGCCGCATCGCGGCCAGCTCCCCGGCGAACGGCTCCAGCGAGCGGGCCTGCCGGTAAAGCACCGACCACCCGTCGCGGTGCGCGCCCACGTAGTCGAAGAAGCCCTTCAGCCCTCGCCACAGCTGCTCATCGGGCGGCAGCGATGAGTCTGCCGCCGAGATGATCTTCTCCATCAGCCGCTCTGACTCCCGCCTCAGGCACGCGAGGAAAAGCTCCTCCTTCGTGCCGTGATAGGCGTAAACCATGGGTTTCGAGACACCGGACAGCTCGGCGATCTCGTCCATGTTGGCCGAGTGGAATCCCCGGCGGGAGAACACCCGCACGGCAGCGTCGAGCATCTGTTGCTCGCGCACTGCCCGTGGAAGCCGTTTGGATGACGTGGACGTCGGCATCTTGCCAGCTTACCTACCCAGGCGTAACCTTACGCGCGAGTAAGTTGTTTAGATAGGAGATAGCCAGTGACCGAAATCGACCTGTCGGACTTCAGCAACCTTGAGCCGGGCAAATTCTCCGAGCTGGTCAAGAACGCCTCTGACAGCCAGCTCAATGAGATAATGAGCAGCGACGTACGGGGGAAGGTGCTCGACGCGATCTTCCAGCGGATGCCGAGCCTTTTCCGCCCGGACCGCGCCGGCAACACCAACGCCGTGATCCACTGGACGATCACCGGCCGGCCCGATGGCGGCTCCGACACCTACGAGATCGTCATCGCTGACGGGACGTGCAAGCTGTCCGAGAGCGCCGAGAACGAGCCGAAGCTGGCTCTCACCATGGGCCCAGCCGACTTCCTCAAGGTCACCTCCGGTAACGGCAACCCGGTCATGATGTTCATGACGGGCAAGCTCAAGGCAAAGGGTGACCTTGGCCTCGCCGCCAACATCGCCAACCTGTTCAACATCCCGAAGGCGTAAACAACGTGACTGCTGAGTTTTCCCTCGATCTCAGCGACGATCAGCGCGAACTGCGTGACTGGGTGCACGGCTTCGCCGCCGAGGTCGTGCGCCCGGCCGCCGCCGAATGGGACGAGCGCGAGGAGACCCCCTGGCCGATCATTCAGGAGGCGGCCAAGGTCGGGCTCTACGGGTTCGAGTTCCTCGCCAACACCTGGAACGACCCGACCGGCCTGTCCATCTGCCTTGCCAACGAGGAGCTGTTCTGGGGCGACGCCGGGATCGGGCTGGCCATCATGGGCACGGCACTCGGCGTGGCCGCCATCTACGGCAGCGGCACCCCCGACCAGCTGATCGAATGGGTGCCGCAGTGCTTCGGCGACGAGAGCGACCCCAAGCTCGCCGCCTTCTGCTCCACCGAGCCGGAAGCGGGCTCCGATGTCGGGGCCATGAAAACTCGTGCGGTGTATGACGAGGCGAGCCGCGAGTGGGTCCTCAATGGACAGAAGACCTTCGCGACCAACGGCGGCATCGCCAACGTCCACGTCGTGACCGCGGTGGTCGATCCGGCACTGGGCGCGCGCGGGCAGGCCGCATTCATCATCCCGCCCGGCACCCCCGGGCTCTCCAGCCCCGGCAAGACAAAAAAACTGGGCATCCGCGCCTCGCACACCGCCGACGTCTTCCTCGACGACGTGCGCATCCCGGCCGAGCTGGTGCTGGGCGGTAAGCAGGCCCTCGACGCGCGGCTGGCGTCGGTCCGCGAGGGCCAGCGCGCCCGCGGTCAGGCATCCATGCGCACCTTCGAGCTGACCCGGCCATCCGTTGGGGCGCAAGCACTCGGCATCGCCCGCGCAGCCTACGAGTACGCCCTCGACTACGCCAAGGGTCGCGTCCAGTTTGGACGGCCGATTGTGGAGAACCAGGCCATCGCGTTCATGCTCGCCGACATGTGCATGGACATCGACGCCTCGCGCCTGCTCGTCTGGCGCGCCGCGTGGATGGGCAAGAACAACCGGCCCTTCGCCGCGGGCGAGGGCTCCATGTCCAAGCTCAAGGCGGGCGAAACCGCCGTCGCCGTAACGGAAAAGGCGATTCAGATCCTCGGCGGGGCCGGCTACATCCGGGAGCATCCCGTGCAGCGGTGGTACAGAGATGCCAAGATCTACACCATTTTTGAGGGTACCAGCGAGATCCAGCGCTTGGTCGTAGCGCGCGCAATCACCGGGGCGACCCTTAGGTAAGGCGGATGCCCCGGGCACTTCGCGCCCGGGGCATCCGCTCCTCAGCTTGTTTCAGCTTGTTCAGCAAACCGTGGTGGCGTGGCACATACGGGTCGCCGCTTTGAGCGCGGCAGACTTCATCTCCGCCTCGGTCTCACCGTGCTTGAACAGAATCTGCGTGGTCACCTCGCCCTGCCGCACGAAGACCCAGTGCGTCTGGCCGGAGCGGACGATGAACGACTCCTGGCCGGCGAACCCCTCGGCGATGATGGCGGGCCGACTTCCAGTGGCCTGGAGGATGGCGTCGGCGCAGTCACCCACGAACTCGCGGTGCCGCTGCATAAGCCACCGCTGATGCTGCTCATCGGTGAGCTCCACCCGCTGCACCACGCGGATGTCGCCTTTCTTCAGGGCGCGCTCCCTGGCTCCGGATCGCGCCGGTGGCGGCCCAGGGTAATTCGGTCGCTTGGCCAAGTCGCAATAGATCGACAGGGAGGCCAGCGTCCAGTCGCCCGTCTCGCCGCCGTCGACGACCGTTGCGCCGCCGTCCCAGAGGTCGAGGCCCGTCAGCATCGCTGTCACCGGGACGACCTCGGCCCCGCTGGTGGGACCGGCCTGCGACGTTGGTGACGTCGATGGCGTGGGTGACGTCGATGGCGTCGGCGTCGGGCTGAGTTCGGCCGCCGGTGATGGCGAGCCGATGATCGGTGGGCCGTCGTCGGGCGGCGCGACGTTGATCAGCAGGATCGCCGACACCCCGATCAGCGCCGCGCTCAAGGCGACGCCGGTGACGATCTTGCCGTTCCTGCGTCGCGCCGCCCGGGTCTCGATTGCACGGGCCGGTGGCGGTACGAAGTCGTGGTAGGCGATGTTGCGATAGGACATCAGGCTGGGGAGGATGATCGCCTCGTCATCCGTGGACTCGGTCATGCGTTCTCATCCTCCTTCGTTCTTCCCAGCTGAGCCGCCAGGTCCGCGCGGCCCCGGTGCAGCCACGACAGCACCGTGCCGCGCGGCACGTTGAGTTCCGCCGCGATCTCGGCGATCGGCAGGTCGGTCAGGTAGTGCAGGACGATGACCCGCCGGTGGTTGGGGCGCAGCTTGCGCAGGGCGTTCACGAGCGTGACGTTCTCGGGCACCGACATCTCGATGGTGGTGACCTCGCGATGGTGACGGGCCAGCCGCGCTTCACGGATGATCCGGCGCCAGTGGCTGGTGGCGAGGTTCCAGGCGACCCTGCGGATCCAGGCGACCGGGTCTTCGTAGCTGCTGATCTGGTTCCAGCGCTGCCAGGCACGCAGGAACGCCTCCTGCACCACGTCCTCGGCGGCCGCCGCGTCGCCGAGGTAGGCGTTGAGCTGCGCGGCGAGCCGTCCATAGGAGGCGTAGTAGCAGTCGGCGAAGCCCGGGTCGCGGGCTCTCGACGGTGCGTTCGTCGCCGTCCCCATGTCGGTCACGCAACATACACGCCTTCTAACGTGTGCCGATTGCAGTCAAGTTATTGCGTAGATCCGTTCAGAAATTTAACGTACTGGGCATGCGTCTGACTAAACGCGTGACCACCTGTTTGATCATGCTGGTCGCCGCCATCGCTCCCATCCAGCCCGCTTCAGCGGGTCGCGAGGGTGTCGAAACCGTTGCGGCCCTTGCTCCTCACCTGACGGCGGGCCGCGGCGCGACCGTCCCCTTCGTCGAGCAGGAAGCCGAAAACGCCTACACCACGGGCGAAATCATCGGCCCTAACCGGCGCGCCTTCACGCTCCCGTCGGAGGCGTCAGGCCGCAAGGCGGTGCGCCTCGACAGCCCGGGCGAGTACGTCGAGTTCACCCTCACCCGCCCGGCCAACGCGCTCAACGTGCGCTACGCCATCCCCGACGCTCCCGCCGGGGGCGGGATCACGGGGCCGCTCGACGTGTACCTCAATGGCAAGCGCCGCCACCGGATCACGCTCACCTCCGAGTTCTCCTGGCTCTACAGCGTCTACCCGTTCTCCAACGATCCCAACGCCGAACCGCCGCCGGACTGGTGGATACCGGAGCCGCGCCCGGTCACCAAACCCTTCCGGCCGCACCACTTCTACGCTGAGCAACGCCTTCTGCTTGGCCGCGACATCCAGCGCGGTGAGACGGTGCGGTTCCAGCTGCCGGCCGGGCTGCCCTGGGCAGTCATCGACCTCGCCGACTTCGAAAAGGTCGCGTCGCCCTTGCACAAACCGCACGGCGCGCTGTCCGTTGCCGACTTCGGCGCCGACCGGACCGGCCGAGTTGACGCGGCAAGCGCCTTCGACGCCGCCATTGCCGCGGCGAAGGCAAGCGGCAGAACGGTTTTCGTGCCCGCCGGCCGGTACCAGATAAACCGGCATGTGATCGTGGATGATGTCACGATCACGGGTGCCGGCAACTGGCACACCATCATCCAGGGTGACGGTGTCGGCTTCTACGGCAAGTGGGCCGAGGACGGCGGCAGCCGAAATGTGCACCTGTCCGACTTCGCCATCATCGGCAACATCCGGGACCGGCAGGATCACTTGCAGGTCAACGGCGTCGGCGGCGCGCTCGGCGGCGGTTCCACCGTGCAACGGCTTTACATTCAGCACACCAAGGTCGGCATGTGGTTCGACGGGCCATTCGACGGGCTCACGGTCAAGGACAACGTGATCGTGGACCAGATCGCGGATGCGCTGAACTTGCGCCGCGGCATCTCGAACGTGCGGGTCACCAACAACTTCATGCGCAATCTTGGCGACGACGGGCTGGCCATGTGGTCGCACTTCGACCAGGACCACAACAACCTCTACGACCACAACACGGTCATCGCGCCCGTGCTGGCCAACGGCATCGCGATCTACGGTGGGCGGGACAACACCGTCTCCGACAACCTCGTCGCCGACACGGTGCGCGAGGGCGGCGGCCTGCACGCCGGCTGGCGCCACGGCTCGACCCGCTTCGACGGCACGCTGACCTTCGCGCGCAACACGACCGTCAGGGCCGGCGTGCTCGACATGAACTGGAACTTCGGCGTCGGCGCGATCTGGTTCTACTCCCTTGAAGGGGTCATGGACGCGCGGATCGAGGTGCGGGACAGCTCCTTCCTCGACAGCACCTATTCGGCGATCATGGCGGTCAAGGGGTACCCGACCGCTAACTCCGTCAGCAACCTGGTCTTCGACAACATCTGCATCGACGGCGCCGGAACCTACGCGCTGCAGATCCAGGTCGCGGGCTCCGCCACCTTCTCCAATGTGGACGCGCGCAACCTGGGTGTCGCCGGCACCTGGCGGGGCGACCCGTTCGACATCGTCGACGCCGGCGGGAACTCGGGCTGGCAGAACGACATCCACTGGAACTGGCCGATGGACGACCCCCGTCCGGTGGCCCCGACTACCAACTGCCGCGCAGCAAGCGCGGGATGACCTTACCGGTCGCCGTGCGCGGCAGCTCGCGCAGGAAGTGAACATCGCGCGGCACGCTGAACCGGGCCAGGTAATGCCGGACGTACTCGCGGACCTCGTCGGCGTCCAGCACCTGGCCCGGGTGCAGCACCACAAAGGCGGCAAGGCGCTCACCGAACTCGGCATCGTGCACCCCGATCACGGCGACCTCTCGCACCTGCGGCAGCCGGGCGAGCAGCTCCTCCACCGGCCTCGGGAACACGTTCTCCCCGCCCGACACGACCATGTCGTCGGCGCGACCGTCCACATGCACCAGTCCGTGGGAGTCGATGTGCCCCAGGTCGCCCGTGCCGAGCAGGCCGTCGCGCAGGTCCTGACCGTCGCCCGCCGTGTACCCCTCGAACAGCATCGCGTTACCGACATAAATCTGTCCGATGTGGCCAGCCGGCACCGGCCGCCCCTGCGGGTCAAGCACGACAAGCTGGGTACCGTGCGGCGGCCGCCCCGCCGTGCCCGGGTCGCGCCGCAGGTCCCGGGGCGTCGCGATCGAGGCCCACGAAGCCTCCGTCGAGCCGTAAAGGTTGTACAGGCACTCGCCCCACGTGTCGAGGAAGGCCGTGGCCAGGCCGCCGGGCAGCGCGCTGCCGCTCACGGCCACGATGCGGGGTGGATGCGTGGGCGCCAGCTTCGTCTCCATGATGCGTTGCAGCATGATGGGTACCGCGAACATCGCCCCGCATCGAAGCTGATCGACAATCTGGACCGACCCCATCGGGTCGAACCTGCTTTGCAGCACGATGGTGGCGCGCAATGCCAACGAGATCTGGAGCGCCGCGAACCCCCACGTGTGAAAGATCGGGGCGGCGATGTGGACGCGCTCGCCGGTCTTCAGCGGGATGCGGTCGATGATGGAGCACAGCGGCCCGAAGTCGTGCGGTGTCGGGCGCCGCGCCCCCTTGGGCGCGCCGGTCGTCCCCGAGGTCAGCACGATCATCCGCCCTTCGTCGGAGCAGTCGAAGCGGCGGGGTAGCGGCGTCTGGGAGATGAGCGTCTCGATCTGTGCCTCATCAAGGTGCTCGCACGGGACCGAGGCGGCGAGCGGGGCAAACTCGCGGTCGTGCAGCAGGAGGCGGAGTTTCTGTTGCTGGGCAACGGTTGCGAGCTGTGGCGCGGAGAGGCCGGTGTTCACCAGCACGGCGTCGGCACCGATGATCGAGCAGGCGACCATCGCCTCGATGAAGCCGGCGTGGTTGCGATAGAGCAGGCCGATGCGATCCTTGGCCCTGATCCCTCGGGTCGCGGCGAGCGCCCCGGCAAGGCGTTGCGAGCGGCGCAGCAGCAACCGGTAGCTGACTGCGCCGCGCCGATCGTCGATGACGGCGGTCCTGTGCGGGTCGCGTGCCTCGGCGGCGCGCAGCTCGGCGGCAAGGGTGAAGCCGTACCTGCGAAAGGTGTTGAGCTGGTCGAAGATTCGATCCGGCCGGCCCGGTTTGAGCAGGCCACGGCGCGCGAGCGTCTTGCCTACGAAGAACAGGTCCACCTGACGCAGATTACTAGCCGGTAACAGAAACGTGAAGTTGCAAGCAGCGTCAATAGGCGGCCGCGATGTCCCGCCGGAGGTGAGCACCCTCCAGGTGCACCCTGGCCACCAGGCCATACGCGGCCTCCCGCGCCGACGCAAGGTCATCGCCGGTCGCCGTCGCGCACAGGACCCGGCCGCCCGCGGAACGCAGCACACCCGCCTCGTCAAGCCGGGTCCCGGCGTGGATCAGGCCCTCCGCACCCGTGATCTCATCTCCCGACCTGGGCGCCTGTGGGTAGCCGGCCGCCGCGATCACCACCGTCACCGCGGCGCCGCCGCGCCAGCGCAACGGCGGATGGTCGGCCAGCTTGCCTGTCGAAGCCGCGTAAAGCAACTGCGCCAGCGGCGAGGAAAGCAGGGCGAGCACCGACTGGGTCTCCGGGTCACCGAAGCGAGCGTTGAACTCGATCACCTTCGGGCCATCGGCCGTGATCGCCAGGCCGACATAGAGCAAACCCTGAAAGGGCGCACCGATCTCGCGCATCGCTGAAAGGGTTGGTTCGGCGATCGTGGACAACACCGTCGGTACCAAATCGGCCGAAGCCCAAGGCAAAGGAGCATAGGCGCCCATGCCGCCGGTGTTGGGCCCGGTGTCGCCGTCGCCCAGGCGCTTGAAATCCTGCGCCGGCATGAGCGGCACCGCGGTCTCGCCGTCGGTCACCACAAACAGCGAAACCTCCGGCCCGTCAAGGAACTCCTCGATGACGACCCGGCCGCACTCGCGCGCGTGCGCCAGCGCCGCCTCGAAATCCGGCGTCACCACGACGCCCTTGCCCGCCGCCAGGCCGTCGTTCTTCACCACATACGGCGCACCGAACTCCTCCAGAGCGGCCCGAACCTCCGACTCTGTCGTGCACGTGCGAAAGCGTCCCGTCGGCACTCCCGCGCGAGCCATGACCTGCTTGGCGAAGTCCTTCGACCCCTCCAGCCGGGCCGCCTCCCGCGACGGGCCGAAGACCGGGATTCCCTTGGCGCGCACCGCATCCGCGACCCCGGCGACGAGCGGCGCCTCGGGGCCGACCACCACCAGGTCCGCCTCGACCGCCACCGCCAGCGTGGCCACGGCGGCGGGGTCGAGCGCATCGACCGGCTTTGTTGAAGCGATCTCGGCGATGCCCGGGTTGCCGGGCGCCGCGATCAGCTCGGTGACGGAAGGGTCTTTGGCAAGGCCGATGGCCAGCGCGTGCTCGCGCCCGCCCGAGCCGATCAGGAGTACCCGCACGTTAGGGGAGCATATCGTGGCGGATGATGTTCTCCTCGCGGCCGGGCCCGACACCAATCATGCTCACCCGCGCGCCGCACAGCTCCTCCAGCCGATGGATGTAGCGCTGCGCGTTCTCGGGCAGATCGCCGAACAGCCGCGCCTTGGTGATGTCCTCGAACCAGCCGGGGTGGTACTCGTAGAGCGGCGTGGCGTGATGGAACGCGGTCTGCGTCATCGGCATATCGTCATATCGCTTGCCGTCAATTTCGTAACCCACGCATATGGGTACCTGCTCGAGCCCGCTGAGGATGTCAAGCTTGGTGACCACGAGGTCGGTTATGCCGTTGACCCGCACCGCATATCGCCCGATGACGGCGTCGAACCAGCCACAGCGCCGCGGGCGGCCGGTGGTCGTGCCGTACTCGCCGCCCATCTTGCGCAGGTGCTCGCCGAGGTCGTCGTTCAGCTCGGTGGGGAACGGGCCGGAACCCACACGGGTCGTGTAAGCCTTGATCACACCGATCACCCCGCCGATGCGCATGGGTGGGATGCCCGTGCCCACGCACGCCCCGCCCGCGGTCGGGTTGGACGAGGTGACAAACGGATAGGTCCCGTGGTCGAGGTCGAGCAGCGTGGCCTGCGCGCCCTCCATGAGCACGGTCTTGCCCTCCTCCAAAGCCTTGAGCAGCACCAGCCTCGTGTCGGCGATGAAGGGCTTCAGCCGCTCAGCGTAGGTCAGGTACTCCTCCACCACCGCGTCGACGTCAAACCCCTTGCGGTTGTACACCTTGAACAGGATCTGGTTCTTCTCCCGCAGCACCAGCTCCAGCTTCTGCCGCAGGATGCCCGGGTCGAGCAGGTCCTGCACGCGGATGCCCATGCGCGCGACCTTGTCGCCGTACGCCGGGCCGATCCCGCGCCCGGTGGTGCCGATCCGGGCTGTGCCCAGGTAGCGCTCGACCACACGGTCGAGGGCGCGATGGTGCGGCATGATCAGATGCGCGTCGGCGGAGAGCAGCAGGCGCGAGACGTCGACGCCGCGCTCGGTCAACCCGTCCATCTCCGCGAGCAGCACCTTAGGGTCGACAACGACGCCATTGCCGATGACCGTGACCGCGTTGGGGTGCAGGGCACCGCTGGGCATCAGGTGCAGCGCGAACTTCTGCCCGTCCGGAGTGACCACGGTGTGTCCGGCGTTGTTGCCGCCGGAGAAGCGGACCACGTAGTCGACGCGTGATCCAAGCAGGTCGGTAACCTTGCCTTTGCCCTCGTCACCCCACTGGGCGCCGAGGAGCACGATCGCTGGCATCCTTCTCGCCTTCCTGGAGGCACCACAGATTGGTGCCACCCAAGGGTGTCAGGTTAACAGTGGAAAGGGCGCTCCGGTGTACGACGTTGTTATATTGAGCCTGGTCGAAGGCGGTTCATGCGGTCGCCGGGTCCCGGCGCTGCACTGTGCCGATGCGCTCACCTCGCTGGGCGCTCGGCCCGAGACCGTTACGGCCGGATCCGACGCCGAGATCGACGAGGTGCTCGCCAGATTTGATGATCCCTTTGGGGGTACCAAATACCGCTTGATCATAGCGCCGGAGACCGACGGCCAGCTGCGGCACATCGTCCGCCGCCTCGTGCGCAGGATCGCCCCACCGCCCTCGAAACGCCCCGCCGATCTGCCCACGCACCGCACCATCCCCGACCTTGCGGCACTGGGCATCCTGCCCCTGGCACCCGGCGGTCTCGCCTCCCGGCTTGGCCTGCCCTCTGAACCCGCCGAGGTCGCCGAGGCCGTGGTCAAAGGGGACACCCGCGCGCTTGACCTTCTCCGGCATGACGGTGGATCGGTGACCCTCGACGGCGTGCTGCTCGGTGCGGCGACCGAGTCCGGCGCGCCGCTGCCCTTCCGCGGGCGGGTCGAGGTCGACGACGCCGTGCTCAGCGACGGCGGCGATCCCATCGTGGCGATGTGCGTCGCCAACGCCGACGGCACCACCACCGTCGACGGCCTCCCGCTCGTCACCGCCGCAGACCCGGCCGATGGGGTCATCGATGTCGCCATCGCTGTACCCATTACCCACAAGCCCTTCCTTGGCAAGCCTCGACTGCGTTTCGAGGTGCGCCGCGCCCGTGGCCGGGCCGTATCGGTCACCCCCCACGGCGATGAGCTGCCATTCCTCGACGACGGCGTCGCCGGTACGCTCACCCGGAAGCGATCATGGTGGATCGAATCGAAGGCCTGGTCCGTCTACACTCTCTCGGGGAGGACGAACCATGACGGACTTTGAGTGGCCGCCGGACGAGATCGCTGGACCGCCGGAGGAGGGAAAGCCCCAGGGCAAGCTGGCTTCAGCCAAGGCGCCCGGTGCTCCCGCCGCCGGTGTGCCGATGCCCGTCACTCCCCCGCAACCCGGCATCCCGATGCCAGGGCCGAAGCCAGCCGGTGAGCCCGGCAGCCAGCAGGGAGGGTTGGCGGGCCGTGGGGTAGATAGCTTGCCAACGCCGCCGCCCGGCCAGCAGCCGGCGATCCCCGTCTCGACCGCACCCATCCCGGTGCGACCGCACACCCCGCCGGTCCCGGTCAACCAGCCCCAGCCCGCGCCGCCGCCCAGCGCGCGCCCGCCTCAGGGCCCGCCGCCGGCTCCGTCCGCCCCGCCCGCACCGCACCCGATGCAGGGGCCGCCGCCACCGGGAGCGCAGCCGCCCCCCGGCCGGGCCAGCGCGCTGCCGCAGCAACCGGCCCAACCCACCTCAGGCCCGCCGCCCGCACCCTCCGCCCCGCCCGCGCCGCACCCGATGCAGGCGCAGCCGTTGCCGCCGCAGGGTGGGCAGCCGCCCACCGGCGCCGCCCGGCCCGTGTCGCCGAGCCAGGCGCCCACCGGCGTCTTCCCGGTCGTCCCAAAGCATTCGCCGCAGCATGCGGCGCCGCCCGCGCCCGCCGCGCCCTCCGGCCCGCCCGCGCAGAAGTTCACTCCGCCACCCGGGCCCGTGCCCATGAACGACGAGGTCTACCTGCCGACGGCGGAAGAGTTCGCGCGCAGGCGCGCTCAGCGCCCCCAGGACCCGGTGGCGCACATGGGCATACAGGCCGCGCTCCGCAAGACCACCTTCGGCCTGGTCAATCTCGGCCCCGGACACCGCGAGCAGGAGATCCGCCGGCAGACCGAGCTCATCCGGCGCAACTTCGGCGGCCTGCGCCAGATCACCGTCGTCAACCCGAAGGGCGGTGCGGGCAAGACCTGCGCCGTGCTGCTGCTGGCCATGACCTTCGGCCGCAAGCGCGGCGGTTACGTCCTCGCCTGGGACAACAACGAGACCCAGGGCACCCTCGGGATGCGCTCGCAGCAGGACTTCCACTCCCGCACGGTGCGCGACCTCATGCGCGACCTGCACCAGTTCCAGGGCATCAACAGCCGCGTCGGCGACCTCTCGCAATATGTGCGCTCGCAGGGCGACGGCATGTTCGAGGTGCTCGCCTCCGACGAGTCCGCCACCGCCGGTGAGATGCTCACCGCCGACGCCTTCGCCGAGATCCGCGAGGTGGTGAGCCGCTTCTACAAGCTCATCATGGTGGACACCGGCAACAACGTGCGCGCCGAAAACTGGCAGGCCGCCATCGATGCCACCGACCAGCTCGTGGTCACCATGTCCGCCCGCAACGACTCGGCCGAGACCGCGGCCCGCATGCTTGACCACCTCGAGCAGACCGGCCGCCAACGCCTTGTGCACCAAGCGGTTTCCATCGTCTCGATGCCGCCGAGCCGCAAGGAGCTGGACGTGCCGGCGATCGAACGGCACTTCGCCGCCCGTACCCGCGCCGTACTGATGGCACCGTACGAGCGCATGCTCGACAGCGGCGAGCCGATCGACTACGCCCGCCTCTCCCAGGAGAGCGAAGACGCCTGGCTCGCCATCGCCGCCGCGGTCGCTGAAGGTATGTAATTACTCAGACGACAGAGCGTCTGCGGCGGCGGGGTCGCAGTCGCGGACGAACTGGGCGCAACGGGCCGCCTCGTCGGTCTCGCCGATCGCCGCGGCGGCAAGCGAAAGCGCGTGCAGCGAGCGCAGGAATCCGCGGTTGGGCAGGTGCGACCACGGCACCGACCCGTACCCCTTCCACCCCGCCTTGCGCAGCTGGTCGAGCCCCCAGTGGTACCCCGTCCGCGCATACGCATAGGCCGCCACGTTGTCGCCCTCCCGCAGCGCCCGCTGCGCCAGCGCCGCCCACGCCTGACTGCTTGTCGGGTGGGCAGCGGCGACCTTGACCGGATCCTCGCCATTGGCGAGCGCTTCCGAGGCGGCCGGGTCGCCGGCCAGGAGGGTGACGGGTGGTTCGGGCATCAGATCACGCATGGCTCCATTAATCCATACTCGAATGGTGCCCACCCCACTGCCCGAAGTGATCACGCCCACCGATCACAGCCCCCATGAGATCGAGTCACCCGAGGAACTGGCGATCCACCTGCGCCGCGAGAGCCTCGTCCAGGTCACCGTGCAGGGTCTCGACCTGACGAAGACCGACCTGTCCTGCGTGGATGTCACCCGCACGCTTTTCGTCGGCTGCGCGCTCACGGCGGGCCAAGCAGCCGATGTGGTACGCCGCGGAGCGCTCGTGGTCCCCGCCTTCCCCGACACCCCCTTCCCGACCCAGCCCGCCCGGCTGTACAGGCCCGAGGACCTGTCGGCGGGCTTCGAGGAGGCCGGGTTCGACGGCATGTACGACACGATCGTCTACCGGCACTTCCTCAAACATGGCGGGGCGATGCCCGACCTTCGCGAGGCGCTGGCGCAGACGGTGCATGATCACGGCATCGACAACGCGCTGGCGCAGGAGACTCAGGCGTGGACGCGACGGCGCGGCGCGGGCGCGATCGTCGGGGTGATGGGCGGGCACGCCGAGCATCGCGGGTCGCCCGGCTACCACGACGCCGCCCACCTCGCATGGCGGCTGGCCCACGCGGGCCGGCTGGTGCTGACCGGTGGCGGGCCGGGGGTGATGGAGGCGGCCAACCTCGGCTCGTACCTTTCGGCGCTTGACTCAGCGGAGCTCGACGCCGCCATCGAGGAGCTTGCCAAGGCGCCGGATTTCCGCGACAGCGGGCCCTACACGGCCGCGGCCCTCGCGGTGCGGGCGCGGCACAAGCCGGAACCGGGCACGGGGTGGGAGCGGGCCGGCGGGTTGTCGGTACCCACATGGTTCTTCGGCCATGAGCCCGCGAACCTGTTCGCCGCCCAGATCGGCAAGATGTTCAGCAACGCCTCGCGTGAGGAGCTGATCCTGAAGCTGGCGCGGGGCGGCATCGTCTTCGCGCCGGGGCGCGCGGGCACGGTGCAGGAGGTGTTCCAGGCGACGACGATGACGTTCTACGGGACCGTCGACCATTCGGGCCCGTTCGTCTTCCTTGGACGTCGGTTCTGGACGGAGGAGCTGCCGATACACAAGCTGCTCGCCCCGCTGCTCGCGGCGTCCCCGCTTGGCGATCTCACCCGCCTGATCCACATCACCGATGATGTGCTCGAGGCGGCGTCCCTGCTGGTGGATTAGGCGACCGGGACGCGGCGCCAGAAGCCCACCGGCAGTTTGACCTCGTCGGAGCCGTCGAGCCCGTTCTCGTCGATCGCGTTGAACAGCGACACCCGCACGTCGCCGAAGCAGAACTCGAGCGCGTGCAGCACGTGCGGGCGCCAGGTGTTGGGGTTGATCCGCTCGATCACGCTGACCTTCGTCAGCGCTTTGCCCTGCGCCGCGCCCATCACCGGGTGCGGGTCGGCCCACCAGTCAAGGCGCATGCCGGGCCACTCCAGCTCGCCCTGCAGGTCGATGGTGTCCCAGCTGATCGCGCACTCGTCGAACTTGCGGTGCGTCAGCTCGACGTTGGTGTCGGGGAACCCGAAGACGACTGGCCCGCCGGTGAACCACGCCCGCGCGTCAAGATCCCAGACCAGCCAGGAGCCGACGAGCGGCTGGCCGATAATGCGGGTAAAGCGCGAACGGTGCGCCGCGGCCAGCGTGCCGGCATCGTGGTGCCAAACAGGCTCATAACCCTCGATACCTAGCACGCCGACCGCCGCCCTTCAGTTGCCACACCCGTGACAACGAGGCGAAATCTATTTCAGCGACGTTCCCGTGGAACGAAGGTCCTCGCACGCCTCGACCACGCGCTTGGCCATGGCCGCCTCGGCGGACTTGCCCCACGTACGCGGGTCGTACGCCTTCTTGCTGCCGACCTCACCGTCCACTTTGAGCACGCCGTCGTAGTTGGTGAACATGTGCCCGGCGACCGGCCGCGTGAACGCGTACTGCGTGTCGGTGTCGATGTTCATCTTGACCACGCCGTAATCGAGCGCCTCGCGGATCTCACTCAGCAGCGAACCGGAGCCGCCGTGGAATACCAGGTCCAGCGGCTGCTCTTTGCCATACGCGGCCGCGATCGCCACCTGGATCTCTCTGAGGATCTGCGGGCGCAGCTTGACGTTGCCGGGCTTGTAGACGCCGTGCACGTTGCCGAAGGTCAGGGCGGCCATGTAGCGGCCCCTCTCCCCCAGCCCCAGCGCTTCGACCACGGCCAGACCGTCCCCGACCGTGGTGTATAGCTTCTCGTCTATGGCGCCGACGACGCCGTCCTCCTCGCCGCCGACGACGCCGACCTCGATCTCGAGGACCACGGCCGCGGCGGCGGCCTCCTTCAGGAGCTCCTGGGCGATCTCAAGGTTTTCCTTGAGGGGCACGGCCGACCCGTCCCACATGTGGGATTGGAAAAGCGGCGGCTGCCCGGCCTTGACCCGCTCGGCGGAGATGGCCAGCAGTGGGCGGACGTACTTGTCCAGCTTGTCCTTCGGGCAGTGGTCGGTGTGAAGGGCGATGTTCACCGGATACTTCTTGGCCACCTCGTACGCGAACGTGGCCAGGGCCACGGCGCCGGTCACCATGTCCTTGACGGTGGGGCCGGACAGGTACTCGGCGCCGCCCGTCGATACCTGGATGATGCCGTCGCTTTCCGCCTCGGCGAAGCCCGCCAAGGCCGCGTTGAGCGTCTGCGAGGACGTGACATTGATGGCGGGATATGCGAACGCGCCTGCCTTCGCGCGGTCGAGCATCTCTGCGTAAACCTCAGGGGATGCTATGGGCATCGATCGTGCTCCTTACTAAGGTCCTCACGGCTGGGGAGACCGCGTCGTACTCCCTGTAACAGGAGTATGTCACTAAGCCTTGTCGGCCTTGTCGGGCACAACCAGGCTCAGCAACCAGCTCACCACACCCATAACGATCGCACCCCAGAACGCGGGCCAGAATCCATCGATGCTAAAGGGCAGGTCGAGCAGCCCGGCAAGCCAGTCGACCAGCAGGAACAGCAGGGCGTTGACCACCAAGGCGATCAGGCCCAGGGTCAGCACATAGAAGACGCAGCCGACGAGCTTCACGATCGGCTTGATGATCGCGTTGACCAGGCCGAAGATCAGGGCGACCAGGAGGATGGTCAGGACTCTCTCGCCGGTCGTCTCGGCGTCGACATTGATACCCGACACAATCGCGGTGGTCACCCAAAGCGCCACCGCGTTGATCAACCATCGGATGAGAAACCCCATACGGACATCTTGAACCTCAAAAGCCACGATCTGCTAGCGAATGCGCAAGGTCGGCCACTACGGTGAGGGGGTGACCGAGGTTCCCGACGCCGACCGGGCGGAGCAGACGATCCCGGCCAACCCCGAGGACGACGAGCCAAGAACGCCCACCCCGCAGGATGACGCCAACGAGGCGGACGTGGTGGAGCAGTCGATCCCCGTCCCCATGGACGAGGACTACCGCTAGGAATAGACGGGGTGGCGAGTAGGAAAACGTTGCGCTGTACCCTTGGCGGTCGTGAACACCATCCACGCGGTAGCCGACTTTGCCAGCTTCAACCCGCTCAACGCCCGCGAGTGGCTGCTCCTGTTCGGGTCGTTCGCCGTCTACGGGGTGTGGTTCATCCTGTTCGCCGAGACGGGCCTCATGGCAGGATTCTTCCTGCCCGGCGATTCCCTGCTGTTCGTGGCCGGCGTCTTCGCCTCCTCCTTCCTCAAGGAGGAGGGCGTCCAGCTCAACATCTGGGGCCTGCTGATCGGGGGTCCCATCTTCGCGATCCTGGGCGCGCAGCTCGGCCACTGGCTGGGCGCCAAGTATGGGCCGCCGCTGTTCGACAGGCCCAATTCGCGCTTCTTCAAGAAGAAGCACGTCCAGAAGGCCGAGCACTATTTCCAGAAGTTCGGCCCGCGCCGCGCGATCGTCCTGGCCCGCTTCATCCCGATCGTGCGCACGTTCATGAACCCGGTCGCCGGGGTGCTGGGCATGCCCGCCCGCCAGTTCCTCGTCTGGAACGTGGTCGGCGCCATCCTCTGGGTCGACGGCATCCTGCTCGCCGGTTACCTGCTCGCCGAGCAGATCATCACCGCGATCGGCGGCCCGGAGCACATCGACCGCTACATCATCCCGTTCGTCCTGATCATCGTGGGCATCTCCCTCATCCCGATCTTCATCGAGATCATCCGTGAGCGCCGCGCCCGCCGCCGCGAGCGCGACCGCGTCAACGTCTGAGGCGTTACATCAAAGCTTCTACGCCAGGCCCTGTCAGCAGGCTTATGTCAGCAGGCTTATGTCAGCAGCGCCTGGAGGAAGATGGACTGCATCTCCTCCGGGGTGTTGACCTGGAAGGCAGCCCCGCCGGTCGTGCTGGCGATGCTCTTGAGCTCGTCGAGGTTGATGTCGGGGCCGATGCCGAGCAGCACCACGCGAATCGGGCGGGTCACGTCGGCGAGCACCTCGAGGTCGCGCTGGACCTGGCGCAGTACCGTGCCGGTGTTGTCGCGGCCGTCGGTGAAGACGACAAGGGTGTTGCGCAGCTCGGGTTTGTACCCCTTGAGCAGCTCCTGGTACCCATCGATGATCGACTGATAAAGCGGCGTCAGATCCGTCGGGGCCGGAGCGGCGGCGTTCACCTTGGCCACCAAGCCCTCCCGCTGCCCGGGCTTGTTGAGCGGAGCGAGCGGCGCCAGCTCGTGGTGCCCCGTGCCGGCGAAGGCCCAGAGCCCGATCTCGCTGACATCGGTGAACAGCGCCAGCCCCTGCGTCGCCGCGTCGCGCATCACCTGAATGCGGGTGTGCGTGCCGAGCAGCTGGTTCATCGAGGCGGTCGCGTCGATCATCGCGAGCACGCGCGAGGGGGTCCGTGCGGCGACCCAGATCCGCAGCGCCGAGGCGACCTTGGCCATGTCGGACAGCGGCTGCACATGCACGGGCGTGGTCGTCACCCCGTGGCCGGTGGGGAAGCCGGTCGCGGCCGTGCCGTCGGGCAGGCGCAACCTGTGGCGGGCCAGCATGTTCCTGTACTGCGAGCTGGTGAGGGCCGCGCGGAAGGCGGCGGCCGCGGCGCCCATCGCGCGCGACTGCCGTGACCGCAACATGTACGGGTAGTCCAGCGTGGGCACGTCGGCCAGCGGCACGGCGGCCATCGGGGAGGCGGCGTTGCTGCTGTTGTACGCCAGGACCGCCTGCTCGCTCACGGGCGCGGCGGTGATGCCCCTGCCGAAGCTCTCCCACAGCGCCGGGACGTCGTTGACGAGTGCGGCGACGTTGCGGTAACTCAGTACCAGGCGGGGCAGATCCTTTGGCGCGGCCACCACGGCATCGGAGATCACCATCGCGCCGACCATGCCGGCCGTGTCGCGCCTGGGCTCCACGATCCCGATTTTGAGCGAGTTCTTGTTGGTCGGGTCGAGCGCCAGCTTCTGGATCTGCGCGGCGGACAGCCCTTGGGTCAGCTCCTTGGCCAGGCCGCGGGCGATCGCTTCGGGCACGGCGAGCACGACCGGGCTGGAGGCGATGGAGGTGGCGTCGCCCTCGAACAGCTCGCGGTCCACGGCGCTGACGCGCCCGAGCCAGTAGGAGGAGTCGGGGATCCAGACCGCGGGAAGCTCGGACTCGGCGGGGGTGGGGGCCGGCTTTGCCGCGATGTCGACCCAGCCGCCCGACCACGTCGCGAGATTTTCAGCCATCTCGTGGGAGGCCTTGGCGACCACCTCGACCCGGACGCACTCGTCGTTGACCGTGGGTTCGGTCGCCCCCCAGGCGTTGCCTATCTCGGTGATGGCCGGCGCGATCGCCGGGTCCGCCGCCACCGTCAGCTTTATCCCCGAGCTGCCGCTGCAACCACCGGCGTCGGCCGCGACCGAACGCAGGATGACCGACCCGGCTGCGATGAGCGACAACGCGCCGATGACCACCAGTGGCGTCCGGACGGCGCGGTTTCGCAGCAGGCCGGTCGGACGGTGACGTCCAGACATCTCCGGCTCTCCTCTTGCCAGTCCCCCGGCGCAAGCTTAAAGCGCCGCAACGCGGACGCAACTCGGAGTTCGGCTAAATTACGATCCGTAGTCTGCACAGCACAAAGCGCCGTTGGGGAGGGACCCCAACGGCGCTTTGGTTATCTCGATACTCAGCGAGCCTTCTTGGTGGCACGCTTCCGAGGCGGGGTCAGCAGCTCGGCGACGGTGGCGATAGCCGACGGCACCAGGCTGTAGTACGCCCACACACCGCGCTTGTCCCGGTTCAGCAAACCGGCCTCGGTGAGGATGCGCAGGTGGTGGCTAACGGTCGGCTGGGACAGGCCCAGCGGGGCGGTCAGGTCGCAGACGCAGGCTTCGCCTTCCGGCGCCGACTGAATCAGGCTGAGCAGCCGCAGCCGGGCGGGGTCGGCGAGAGCCTTCAGGACGCCGGCAAGGCGCTCGGCGTCGGCTCTCTCGATCGGCTCGCCGGCAAGCGGCGAGATCTGAGGCAGCGGGGTTTCCACCAGGGCAGTTCCCACGTGATCCATCCTTCCAACAACAGCATCGATCCACCTACATATTAGCAGGTACGGATCTGACTTCCGTTAGGCCGACAGGTCAAGGTCGGTCAACGTATAGGCGGCTCGATATGACAGTCCGGCGGTCTGGACCGCCTCACCCGCGCCTCGATCGACAATAACCGCAGCGCCGATGACCTCGGCACCCGCCTCGCGGAGTGCTTCGACAGCGGTTAAAACGCTACTCCCCGTAGTGTTTACGTCTTCGACAGCGAGGACCTTTCGGCCTTCCACGCCGGGCCCTTCGATCCGGCGTTGAAGCCCATATACCTTGTCCGCCTTGCGCACCACGAACGCGTCCAGAGGGCGGATCGCGGTGTGCATCATCGCGGTGGCGATCGGATCGGCACCCATGGTCAGGCCTCCCACTGCGTCGAACTCCCAGTCGGCGGTCAGCTCGTTCATCACCTTGCCGACAAGCGGCGCGGCGCGATGGTCGAGCGTAAGTCGACGCATGTCCAGGTACCAATCCGAGGTCGCACCCGACGAAAGGACGAACTGCCCGCGCATCACCGCCAGGTCAGTGATGAATTTACGGAGTTCGTCGCGTGCGGACATGGACCCGAGACTACAACGCGTGATGACGGCTGGCTACAGGGGGTGTATCACTCTGTGTCGCGTCCGGTTCGTACCCTTGCTCCCCGGGCGAGTCTTCGCAATATCCGCGTGGGCGTGTGCCGGACGACACCGACCAGGATCTTGTACTTCAGACTTGGGACACTGAGCGTCTTCCCTTTTTGCAGGTCACGAAGGGCCTCTGCCACCACCTGCTGGGTCGTGAGCCACATCCAACTTGGGGTCTTGCTCATGTCGATCCCGGCCCGGGAGTGGAACTCACTTCTGGTGAACCCCGGGCATAGCGCCATCACCTTCACGCCGTGGCGCGCGACGGACAGCGCGATGGATTCACTGAAATTCGTTACCCAAGCCTTACTGGCCGGATACGTACTGCCAGGCATTGTGGCGGCGAAACCGGCGACCGATGAGACATTGATGATCGCGCCTTTGCGTCGCGAAACCATGCCGTCCAGGGCGGCGTGGGTCAACCTCATCACCGCCTGGACGTTTACTGAGAGTAAGTAGAGCTCCTTGTCCACGGTGGACTTTAGGAAAGGCGTATTCAACGATAGGCCAGCATTGTTCACCAAAAGGTCGATTCTTGTGGAGCGCAAGCGCTCCTCGACCGCCTCGGCTCCGGCCACAGTGGACAGATCGGCCTTCAGGATGTCGGCACGGACCCCGTAGGTACCCCCCAAGAAAGAGGCAAGCTCCTTCAAACGCTCCTCATCGCGGGCCACGAGGACCAGATCCCAGCCATCATCGGCCAATCGCACCGCAAAGGCCTTGCCGATGCCGGCGGTCGCCCCGGTCACCAGCGCGACCCGGTTGTCGCGTTCTGCGGGAGAAGGGGCGGCGGTCATGGGATACCTCATGATTCGGATGGGGGCGGGGCGGGGTGAGACGGATGCGGGGGAGGCGGTGGATAGTTCGGTGGATTCTGGGGTACATCGGCGGTGTCCACGCCGCCGGACGGGCACCCTTGAAGAAAGCGTTCGCCGAGGGCAGCGCCAGCAGGATGGCAGTGGCAATGTAGCCCAGGACGTTCAGCCCCGACGAGCCCAGCAGCACACCGGCGGCCCAGTCGGGCAGCGCCCGCACCGCGAGGTTGCCCGCGATCTGGTCCGGGTCGGAAGTGGCCGGGTTGGCGTTGCTGAACGAGGCGAGCGAACCGAAGCCGGTGCAGCAGGCGCACAGCACGCCGAGGCCGCAGATGACCCAGGTGGTGACGCGCGCGCCCTGGCTGCCGCGGGTCACACCCCACGCGAGCACGCCCAGCAGGATCGCGAAGAGGGCCATGACGACGGCGTTGCAAACGAAGCTCACCCGCAGGAAGCCCACGATGGCGTCGATCTCATCGGGGCCGAGCGGCTCGACGGCGGCGAGGCGGCGAAACTCGTCGACGGTCTCGCCTATCGCGACAAGGCCGGTGATCGCGGCGAGCAGGCTCAGCAGCGCCATCAGCCCCATGATCACGGCGGCGATCGTCACCGCCATGGGCCGGGCCGGCTTCACGGTCGCGGGTTGATACATGAAACCCCCCGAGTAGACATTCCCATTCTGGGAAGCTACTCGGGGACCATCAATTTGTCCGGCTATTCATCATGTAAGCCTCTATGGCGCCGGGTAGGTGGGCGGCGTCCACTGCGGCTCCGCCTTGCGGAAGTACGGGTTGGACGGCGGCAGCGCCAGCAGGATGATCACAACGATCGCGGCGATCAGCGACACGCCGCCGAGCACCATGGACGCGGTGGTCAACCAGCCGGGGATCAGGTCCTGGATCGCCTTCGTCGCCGACTCCTGGTCGAAGTTGGGGGTGTTGCCCAGCCCGCTGAACACGTTGCCGACGGCGTTGCCGAGCAGGCCGAAGCCGTTGCAGCACACCGCGATACCGGCGATGACCCAGGTGGTGATGCGCGCCCATTGCTTGCCCCTGCCCACGAAGACCCCGAGGATCACGTAGAGCACGCCGATCAGCAGCGGGAACACCGCCCCGATGTACACGCCGATGGACGCGGCGTTCGCGGTCGTTTCCGCCAGCGAGGATTCCAGACCGGCATCCTCATAGATCTTCTTGATCGTCGCGGCGTCCATGAAGCTGGCCGAGTAGATCGTCAGTGCTACGCTGACCAGGCTGACCAGCGCGAGAAGGTACAGCAACCCGCTGGCCGCGGTCACCGTGCCGGGGCGCTCCGGCTGGCCCGCTGGGGCGGGCACCGCGTACCCGGAAGGGGGCATCATGTTAGACATACGCAACACCGTAAACGGTTGGTCAACTCGGTGCCTGCCACCTCAGGCGGAGACATCCTCCTACTTGACGGTGAGGGCGTCTCCTTCGCGATCGACCGTGACCGTGTCGCCGTCGCGGATCTCGCCGGACAGCAACGCCTTCGCCAGCGTGTCGCCGATCGCCGACTGCACCAGCCGGCGCAGCGGCCGGGCACCGTAAACCGGGTCGTAGCCGTGGCTGGCCAGCCACTGCCGCGCCGCGTCGGTGACGACGAGGGTCAGCCTGCGGTCGGCGAGCCGGCGGCGCAGCCGCTCCAGCTGGATGTCCACGATAAACGTCAGCTCGTCCGGGCTCAGCGAATGGAAGACCACGATGTCGTCGAGCCGGTTGAGGAACTCGGGCTTGAAGTGCCCGCGCACCACCGCCATCACGGCGTCGCGCCGCTGCTCCTCGCTCAGCGTGGGATCGCCGATCACCTGCGTGCCAAGGTTGGAGGTGAGGATCAGGATGGCGTTGCGGAAGTCGACCGTGCGGCCCTGCCCGTCGGTGAGCCGGCCGTCGTCGAGCACCTGGAGCAGCACGTCGAACACGTCCGGGTGCGCCTTCTCCACCTCGTCGAGCAGGATCACCGAGTAGGGCCGCCTGCGGACCGCCTCGGTGAGCTGGCCGCCCTCCTCGTAACCGACGTAGCCGGGCGGGGCACCCACAAGCCTTGCCACGGAATGCTTTTCGGCATACTCACTCATGTCGATGCGTACCATGGCGCGCTCGTCATCGAAGAGGAACTCCGCCAGCGCCTTACCCAGCTCTGTCTTGCCGACGCCTGTCGGGCCGAGAAACAGGAACGAGCCCGTCGGCCGGTCGGGGTCGGCGATGCCGGCCCGAGCCCGCCGCACCGCGTCCGAGACCGCCCGCACCGCCTCGGACTGCCCGATCACCCGGGATTGGAGCGACTCCTCCATGCGCAGCAGCTTGGCCGTCTCGCCCTCCATCATGCGGCCCGCCGGGATACCGGTCCACGAGGACACCACCTCGGCGATGTCGTCGGCGCCGACCTCCTCCTTGAGCATCGCGCCGTTGGCCTGAAGCACCGCCAGCTCCGCCTCGGCCTGCGCCAGCTCCTGCTCAAGCTGCGGGATGCGCCCGTAACGCAGCTCCGAAGCCTTTGCCAGATCGGCGTCGCGCTCGGCCCGGTCGGCCTGGCTGCGCAGCTCCTCCAGCTGCTCCTTGGCCTGGGAGATCTTCTGGATGTGGGTCTTCTCCTCCTTCCATCGGGCAGAGAGGGCGGTGAGCTGCTCGCGCCGGTCGGCAAGCTCGGCGCGCAGCTTGGCTAGCCGCTCCACCGAGGCCGGATCGGGCTCCTTGGCCAGCGCCATCTCCTCGATCTCCAGGCGGCGCACGGAACGCTCGATCTCGTCCACCTCCACCGGCCGTGAGTCGATCTCCATGCGCAGCCTTGATGCGGCTTCATCAACGAGGTCGATCGCCTTGTCGGGCAGGAACCGGTCCGAGATGTAGCGGTCGGAAAGCGATGCGGCCGCGACGAGTGCGGCGTCGGTGATGCGCACGCCGTGGTGCACCTCGTAACGCTCCTTCAGCCCGCGCAGGATGCCGATCGTGTCCTCGACCGACGGCTCACCCACGAGCACCGGCTGGAACCGCCGCTCCAGCGCCGGATCCTTCTCGATGTGCTCGCGGTACTCATCCAGCGTCGTCGCGCCGACCATGCGCAGCTCGCCGCGGGCCAGCATGGGCTTGAGCATGTTGCCCGCGTCCATCGAGCCCTCGCCCTTGCCCGCGCCCACCACGGTGTGCAACTCGTCGAGGAACGTGATGACCTGACCGTCGCTCGCCTTGATCTCCTCGAGGACGCTCTTGAGCCGCTCCTCGAACTGGCCGCGATACTGCGCGCCGGCCACCATGGCGCCCAGGTCGAGGCTGACCAACTTCTTGTCCCGCAACGACTCCGGGACGTCCCCGGCGACGATGCGCTGCGCCAGCCCTTCGACGATGGCGGTCTTGCCGACGCCGGGCTCTCCGATCAAAACCGGATTGTTCTTGGTACGGCGGGAAAGCACCTGGATCACACGGCGTATCTCGGCATCGCGGCCAATGACCGGGTCAACCTTGCCGTCACGCGCCCGCGCGGTCAGGTCGACGCCGTACTTCTCCAGCGCCTGGTACTGCTGCTCGGGGTCGGGGGTGGTGACCCTCCTGTCCCCGCCACGGATCTGGGGGAACGCGGCAACGAGCGCCTCCTCCGTCGCACCCTGCTGCTTGAGCGCGAGCCCCACCGGGCCACCGACCCGGGCGAGCCCGGCGAGCAGGTGCTCGGTCGAGACATACTCATCGCCCAGCGGCCGCGCGATCTGCTCGGCGGCGTTGATGGCGTTGACGAACTCCCGGGACAGGCTGGGCTCGCCGACGCTGCTCCCGCGGGCGCTGGGCAGCTGCTCGACGGCGCGGGCGGCGGCCCGGCGGACGTCGGCCGGGTTGGCCCCGACGGCTCGCATCAGACCCGTCGCGGTGGAGCCGCCGGTGTCAAGAAGGGAGAGAAGCAGGTGCCACGCCTCGACGGTGGCGTGGCCGCGCTGCTGTGCCGTGGCGACGGCCGAGGTGATGACTTCGCGAGACTTCGTGGTTAGGCGCTGAGTATCCATAGCAGACTTGAGTCTAGCCGACTCAACTTATCGTGGCGAGAGTGGAAGTAGCACCGGCGGCAAACGCGCAAGATGGCACCTGGCCAAGGTAAATGATTGGTGACAAGTCTTGCCCGTCGCGAGACGGACACGCTACGTTGTCGCCGCCGGCCACAAGCGGGTGTACTACCCTGCCCGCCGGCGATGACCAAAAGCAACGCCGCTGGTCACCGATGGTGAGGCCGCGACTTGCGTCGCTGTCTTACTGTCGTTGCGCGATTTGACTGGAGGGTGATCGATGAGCGCTGCCTCGGCGGTTTTTCGGGGTTTCTCCAACCCCGTCGATCCGAGCCCGAACGAGTTGAGGAGCTGGGCGTACGCGCCCGACTCGGTGCCGCTTAGCTCCATGCCTGCCGACTGGGACCTGCTCATCGCGGGGGATCGGCTGATCTCCACGCTGTTCGACCTGGCCATGGACCCGGCCTGCCCGGCGCGGCGGTTTGCGCTGCACTGCTGCTACATCTACGCGGCGGACGCCATCCGCACCGGCTTCAAGGCTCATCCCCGTCGCAAGCTGCGCAAGCTTGTTGAGGAGGCTGAGGAGGAGGGCGACGACCTGATGATGACCTGGGCGCACAACACCCGGGTGCTGCTGGCTCGGCCCAACCTCTTCGACTATCACGAGTGGTGCGAGGGCGGCCTGGTCCGCCAGACCCGCAGGTTGTAAATCCGCATTGCCGCCTGCGCGTTGCTTCGCACGCGCCAGAGTTTCGCATTTCCGCCGCCGCCGTTCGGGACTGATCGTTTGGCAAACACGGTTTTTCGTTTGCCAAACGATCAGGCACGATCGGTGGCTCCCGGGGCGGAAATGCCGCGCGTTGCTTCGCACGCGCCAGTGTTACTGCGGCTGCCAAACCACGAGGGCTGTCGAGGTGCGCGAGGTGCGCATCAGCTCGCGCCGCGGGAACGCGGAGATCGACTCAATCTCCGCCAGGCGCTGCTGCGCCGCCGCCAGCTCCTCGGCCATCTCGGCCATCTGCGCCCGCAGGTCGTTGACCATCCGTTCCAGACCGATGATGCGCTTGACCCCGGCGAGGCTGACACCCTCCTCCTGGCTCAGGCGCTGGATCTCGCGCAGCAGCTCGACGTCGTGCATGCTGTAGCGCCGGCCCCCACCCGGGGTGCGGCCGGGCTCCACAAGGCCCATGCGGTCATATTGCCGCAGCGTCTGCGGGTGCATGCCGGCGAGCTGGGCGGCCACCGAGATCAGCAGCACCTTCGCGGAAGCGTCCATTGTGGTCACCTCGTATCTTCCAGATGGTCGCGTCGAGCGGGTGGGGTGAGCGAGGCGAACTTTTCCAAAGCCTCGCGTGCCTCATCGGAAAGGTTTGCCGGGAGGACAATCTCGACGGTAACCAACAGATCGCCCCCGTGCCCATCACGTTTTGGCACACCGCGCCCGCGCACGCGCAGCAGCCGCCCGCTTGGCGTGCCGGGTGGAACCTTGACCTTGACCATCCCCTCCAACGTCGGTACCCGTACCTCCGCCCCCAGCACAGCCTCCGAGTAGGTCACGGGCACCGTCACGGTCAGGTCGTCGCCCGACCGCCCGAAGATCGGGTCCGGCCGCAGGATCGCCCGCACGAACAGGTCACCAGGCGGCCCGCCGCGCTCCCCCGGCTCGCCGCGCCCGGCCAGCCTGATCCGCTGGCTGTCGGCGACGCCCGGCGGGATGCGCACGTTGAGCGTCCTGGTCTTGGTCACGCCGCCGGTGCCGTGGCACTCCGGGCACTTCTCGTCGACGATCGTGCCCACGCCCTGGCAGTCGCGGCACGGCTCGGCGAAGCCGAACGCGCCCTGGTTGCGGTTGACCACACCCGACCCACCACAGTACGGGCAGGTGCGCGGCGTGGTGCCCAGCTTCGCCCCGGTGCCGTGGCAGGTCTCGCAGACGCCCGGAGCGCGCAAGGTCACCGGGACATCGACCCCCCGCACCGCATCGAGGAAGTCGAGGACGATCTCGGTCTCGACGTCCCGCCCCCGCACGGGAGCGGTCCGGTACCCCGCCGGACCACTCCCGCCGGAGAAGATCGAGCCGAACAGATCGGAGAAGCTCGCCCCGCTGAACCGCTGGTCGCGCCCGGTGCCCTGACCGAACAGATCGGACAGGTCGAAGGGCTGACCGGCGCCGCCGCCGGCGCGTGCGCCGCGGCGGAACGCGCCCGACTCGAACAGCGAGCGCATCTCGTCGTACTCGGCGCGCTTGCGGTCGTCGGAGAGCACGTCATACGCCTCCGAGACGGCCTTGAAGCGGTTCTCTGCCAACGAGTTGCCGGGGTTGTGGTCGGGGTGCAGCTCGCGGGCGAGCTTGCGGTAGGCCCTCTTGATCTCGGATCCCGTGGCGGTCTTGGACACGCCCAGCACGGAGTAGAAGTCCTTCTCCAACCAGTCCTTCGAGCTCACCTAACGCCTACTCAGACTCGGGATCGGCCACCGCAACCAGCGCCGGGCGCAGCAGGCGCTCGCCCAGCAGGTAGCCGCGGCGCATGACATCGATGCACGTCGGCTCGGTCACCTCGGATGAGGTCTGGTGAGCCACCGCCTCGTGGCGGTTGGGGTCGAAGGAGTCGCCCTTGGCGCCGAAGGCGGTCAGGCCGAACTTGGATGTCACCGTCACGAGCTTGTCGGCGACGGTCCCGAACGGTCCGTTGAGGTCGCCGTGATCGCGCGCGCGGTCGATGTCGTCGAGCACCGGCAGCAGCTCGACGAGGATCGCGCCCACCGCCAGCTCCGCGGCCTGAGTGCGGTCGCGCTCCACCCGCTTGCGGTAGTTCGCGAACTCGGCCGCGAGCCGCTGGAGATCGGCGGTGCGCTCGTCGAGCGCGGAGCGAAGCTCGCCCACCTCGGCGGACACAGTCACCGGCTCGATGTCGGGCTCCGCCTCGGGCGGGAGGATCGCCTCCGCCTCCTGAGCCGGCTTCTCCTCGACCGCCGGCGCGGCCGCCTCCTCGGTGGTGGCGGCCTGTTCGGCGACCGGTTCCGAGGCCTGAGCCTCGGAACCGTTGGGCTCCTTGGATTCCGGAGGCTTGCTCCCGGTACCCGGTGAGATCTTCCTTTTATCGCGAATCACAATGCGCTCACCTGCCGCCGGGGCGTCGGTCGAGGCATCTGATTTATCCGTCACTGCTTCTTACCCTCATCGTCGATGATCTCCGCGTCGACCACGGTCTCGTCCTTTGGCGCGGTGCCGTCACCCCCGGTGGCGCCGGGGTTGCCCGCGCCCGCCGCGTTCGCCTGCTCATACAGCGCCGCGCCAGCCTTCTGTGACACCTCGTCGAGCTTGGCGTGCGCCGACTTGATCTTGTCAACGTCTGTGCCGCCCAGCGCCGACCGCAGCTCGCTCAGGGCCTCGTTGATCTCTTCCTTGACGTCGGCCGGCAGCTTGTCGCCGTTTTCCGCCAGGAATTTCTCGGTCTGCCACTGGCGCGCCTCGGCGACGTTGCGGGTCTCCGCGTCCTCGCGGCGCTTGCGGTCGTCCTCCGCGTGCTCCTCGGCGTCACGGCGCATGCGCTCGATGTCATCCTTCGGCAGCGACGAGCCGCCGGTGATAGTCATCGACTGCTCCTTGCCGGTGCCGAGGTCCTTGGCGTTGACATGCACGATGCCGTTGGCGTCGATGTCGAAGGTAACCTCGATCTGCGGCACGCCGCGCGGCGCCGGGGGCAGCCCGGTCAGCTCGAAGGTGCCGAGTTTCTTGTTGTACGCCGCGATCTCGCGCTCGCCCTGGAAGACCTGGATGAGCACGGAGGGCTGGTTGTCATCGGCGGTGGTGAACACCTCGGACCGCTTGGTCGGGATGGTGGTGTTGCGCTCGATCAGGCGGGTGAAGATGCCGCCCTTTGTCTCGATGCCCAGCGACAGCGGGGTCACGTCGAGCAGCAGCACGTCCTTGACCTCGCCCTTGAGCACGCCGGCCTGCAGCGCGGCGCCGACCGCCACGACCTCGTCCGGGTTGACGCCCTTGTTGGGCTCCTTGCCGGTGAGCTGCTTGACCAGCTCGGTCACGGCGGGCATGCGGGTCGAGCCGCCAACCAGGATCACGTGGTCGACGTCGGCCAGCTTGACCCCGGCGTCCTTGATCGCCTGCTCGAACGGCGCTTTGCAGCGGTCGAGCAGGTCCTGGGTCATGCGCTGGAACTCCGAGCGCGACAGCTGCGTGTCGAGGTGCAGCGGGCCGTCCGGGCCGGCCGTGATGTACGGCAGGTTGATTCCGGTGGTGGCCGCGGCCGACAGCTCGATCTTGGCCTTCTCCGCCGCCTCCTTCAGCCGCTGCATCGCCATCTTGTCCTGCGACAGGTCGATGCCGTACTGCCCGCGGAACGTCTTGACCAGGTGCTCCATGATGCGCTCGTCCCAGTCGTCGCCGCCGAGGTGGTTGTCGCCGTTGGTCGCCTTGACCTCGACCACACCCTCGGCCAGCTCCAGCAGGGACACGTCGAACGTGCCGCCACCGAGGTCGAAGACGAGGACCGTCTGCTCCTTGCTGCCCTTATCAAGCCCGTAGGCAAGGGCGGCCGCGGTCGGCTCGTTGACGATGCGCAGCACGTTGAACCCCGCGATCTCACCGGCCTCCTTGGTGGCGGTGCGCTGGGCGTCGTTGAAGTAGGCCGGAACCGTGATCACCGCGTCGGTGATCGTCTCACCCAGGTAGGACTCGGCGTCGCGCTTGAGCTTCTGCAGCACGCGAGCGGAGATCTCCTGCGGGGTGTACTTCTTGCCATCGATGTCGATGGCCCAGTTGGTGCCCATCTCGCGCTTGACCGAGCGGATGGTGCGATCAGGGTTGGTGACGGCCTGGCGCTTGGCGACCTCGCCGACGAGCACCTCCCCGTTTTTGGCGAACGCCACGATCGAGGGGGTCGTGCGGGAACCCTCGGCATTCGCGATGACTGTGGGCTCGCCGCCCTCCAGGACGCTCACGCAGGAGTTCGTCGTCCCGAGGTCGATGCCGACCGCACGTGCCATGTCTTGCCTCCAGAAGCAACAACTTGAGTGGACCAGACTCAAGGTACAAGGTTGAGTCCATCACACGCAACTTACGGCGGTCGCCACAAGGGCTGTGGCGGAGGCTCCTTGGAGGTTAAATTCCTGGTGTGTATGACCAAGCCGCACCTATGCTCGCCGTGATCGGGGGTCCGACCGGGGCGGGCAAGTCGACTTTGGTCAATAGCCTCGTCCGCGCCCCGGTCAGCGTGACCGGCATCCTGCGCCCCACCACCAGGACACCCACGCTGGTGTGCCACCCTCGTAGCTGGGCGCGGGTCCACCGGCACGGGCTCATCCCGATCTCAGCGCCCGCCCTGCCCGCCAACGTCGCGCTGATCGACGCGCCCGACATAAACTCGGTGGACCAGGCCAACAGGGATCTGGCCAACGAGCTGTTCGATGACGCAGACCTATGGCTGTTCGTCACCACCGCCGCCCGCTACGCTGACGCCGAGGCTTGGCGGCATCTGCGCGCCGCGCAGCAGCGCAAGGTTGACCTTGCTGTGGTGCTCGACCGGGTGCCGCCGCAGGCGATCGAGGAGATCGTGCCTCACCTCAGCGAGCTGCTGGGTGAGCCGGTGCCGCTGTTCGTGGTGCCGGACTCCCAGCTCGACCGGCAGGGGATGCTTCCCGAACGGGTTGTGACACCCGTCTGGGAGTACCTGCAGAAGTGCGCAGCCAGCAAGATAGCCGATATGTCCAGCCAGACCGAGGGAGGGGACTAGGTGGACGCCCGCACCCCCGAGTCGAAGCTGGACGTGCTCCAGAGCTTCCTCGACGTGGCCGCGCCGTCGCTGCCCGAGTCGCCACTGCTGGCCCGGGCCAAGGCGGTCGCCGAGCGCGCCGCCGACAGGCTTCGCTTCCCCCAGCGCTTCACCACGATCGCGCTCGCCGGCACCACCGGCAGCGG